>Ga0182741_1000835_pt1 | contig 43524 bp, 39 predicted proteins | sample eDN5th37CBELigOP_FD_128874 | JGI IMG/M metagenome (GOLD analysis project Ga0182741, IMG submission 128874) | Enriched Organic Plus compost microbial communities from Emeryville, California, USA - eDNA 5th pass 37_C BE-Lig OP (version 2) (version 2) ... | reverse complement strand
GGCGAAATGGCCGGATTGATTCACGGACAGGTTGCTTTCACACCGTTTGAAAAGGCCATCAAGCACATTGGAGCCGTCAATGACAATTTGCTCCGCATCGTGGATATCCTTTCGTCGTAAAAGCATGTGACGAGCGTACCAACCGTTGGATTAACCATCCATCGAGCGAGAACCCATCAATCCATTTTACAATTGCCTTGATAATATGACTCTCTGGTTTAGACAAAGAGGCAAAATTGTCGACATAAAACCAGATGGATTATGCAATGTATAATCAGTTTGGTGTTAGACATGACTGTGAATCCATCGCGATCACACAACCATCAGTTTGTCTTTGCCTGCGCTTGGTTCCGATACCGCTAAGAAACTCCGCCCTTGACGAAGAGCGGGACCAACAATCTGACACCTTCTCTACTACTTATTAAACCTCAACCGTAGCCATTCCTCGGGGTAGTCGCTATTCTCCCCCTCCAGGTCTTCTTCTTGCCATACCGGTTTTTCGGTTGCGTTATTTTTATAATGCAGCCTCAGGTGGGCACGGAAAATCTCCTGCTCCGCGGGCTTCCCGCCAAGTAAGTCCCAGTCTATTTTTACTTTCGCGGAATACCCCAGGTCTTCGTCGTCTTCCCGATTGATCGTACCGGCAACTTCGACATCGGGGGTAATGCCTTTGTGGAGAAGCCGCCAGGAGAAGTTTTCTTCGCGGTACACCAGGTAGTTGCCCGCCGCATTGACCACAATCTTATAGTTGTTTTTGGCTCCCTCCTTCGTGTTCCTGCTCAATAACAACACCGAGGCGTCCGAGTTTTCGGGAGTAAAGGCCACCAGATTTGTATCGTAGTAATAGGTGCCGATAACAAGGTGCTGGTCCGTATACCCAAAATTGGTAAAGGTCGACGCTTGCGTCAGCTTGCCCAAAAACCAGTAATCGTTGCTGTCCCTGTCAAAATCTGCCAGCGGGGGCATGGTCAAATCGCCCGTGGGGATGTTCTTGGAATAATTCAGCCGTCCGGTCATCAGCACCACTTTAGCGCGCTCCGTTTTGGCAGCATCGGTGTAATTTGACGTGCCGGAGGCGATTACCCGGTTGTTGCCGATGTAGTCTATCGACCCCCAGTGGCCTACGAAAGGTGAGGTAGCATAGCGGAAGTTGTCTGCTTTTTTATCGCCTATGAAGGTCCATATGCCCTGCTGGCCTTTGTAGGTTCCGTTGCTCAATACGACCACTTCTCCCGTGCCCAGCTTGGCCGAATAGGGTCCAAAACCTACAAAATCTTTGTTTAGCTGTTTTTTGTAGGGATAATCCGGCCCTCCTTCTTTGATGATCTTTTCCTGGTCGCCCCGCCAGTTTACATCGGCGGGGGTTTTTACGATGACAGGGGTTTGGTCTACCGCTAATTTGCCGCTCCACACTTCTACGGGCACGGCAATTCCGTTGTTGTCGTCCAGCCAGACAGCGGTAGGCATGCCATCGTAGGCAAAGCGTTCGTCTACGGTGCGCGAGATCGTTTCTGCATCGCGATAAGTGGTCATCTTTTTGCCTTGCCAGGTTTCGCCCCCATCAAACGAACGGATCACGACGGTGCGCGGATAGGAAACCTTGTCTACCACATCCTGGCTTGAGGTAATATACATGTGGATTTCTCCGGTTGGGAGTTGCAGCATGGCGGGCTCCCAGCAGCGGCCTCTGTATACTTCCCTCGGTGCCGAAAATGTCTTGCCCTTGTCGCTGCTGAACATGATTTCCACGCCGCAGTTTTCATTGGTGTTGGGAATATCGTAATATCCCTGCTTGTACCGCCATTGATAGGCTAAGAGAATCCGCCCGTCTTCGAGTTCGATGAAATCGGGGTTCACGAATACGGTTTCATCTTCTCCAACGGTAGAGGTAGACGGAAATTGCTCGCGCAGCATCTGCGCGTCGCTCCAGGTTTTGCCATTGTCCTCGCTGCGTCTTACATAGATGTTCCAGCCGAAGTGATGGTTGCTGAAGGTCATCAGCAGCGAACCGTCTGATAGCTTCTTGACGCGTGGATAGTGCAGATTGGGGACTGTTGTATCCTTATTGGCAACATACACGTCGGTCATCTCCTGGTACGTATTGTAATCCCACGAGATGCGGACATCTGCTTCCTGCCCTGCTGCGTTGAATGCCTGCTGAAGGATAACACCAGCTACCAGAAACGGCCTGATGATGGTTTTTAGCTTACTGATCGAATATGTCCTGTTAGATTTCATACGGTGTAATATAGTGATCATTTTTAATGCGTGTGCCGGGAAATCCCTGCACGCCAATTTTCCTGAATACGAAGGTTGCTCCTGCCAATGGTTGGTTGCCGATCTCCTCTTCGCTTAAGCCGATCCTGGCGGTCGTGACATACAGGTCGTCCATGTGATCTCCTCCAAACGTACACGACGTCACTTTCGATACGGGAAGGAAAAGCTCCTGCAATTTTTTGGAGGTGCCGGGGTCCCACCGGGATACTCTCCCTCCATTCCAGTGCGCCACCCATAGCTTGCCTGCTGTATCTATCGTCATGCCGTCTGGAACGCCTTCTGCTTCCGCGATCTCGACCACGGGGATGCCATTGCTGATCCTGCCGGACTCGTTGCAATAGTCATAGGCAACGATTTGTCTGGTCGGGGTATCTATGTGATAGAACTTTTTATTGCCTAAGTCCCATGCGAGGCCATTGGAGATGGAAAGCCCCCCCAGTTTTTTGGAGAACGTGCCGTCTTTTTCCAGTGTATAAAGGCTGCCTTGGCCGGTTTCCCCCTCGTCGCTCATGGTGCCGATCCAAAACCTGCCTGCGGGGTCGCATTTGCCGTCGTTGCACCTGTTTTGAGGGTTGTCGGGTTCCAGCTCAAGCACATGGACCATTGTGCCGGTTGAAAGATCAACCTGGAAAATACCGCTTTTCAGCGCGGCGATGATTGTGCCCGACTCGGCCAGGCCAATTGCTCCGATCTTCTGGTCCGTATTAACATGCTGTAGCTGCCCGGTTTCGGGCGAATAGCAGTTGATCGCTCCCCGTACGATATCGATCCAATACAATTGCTTGTTGCGGTTGTCCCACAGGGGGCCTTCGCCACACAGGCAGCGATGATCGGCAATTAGTTCAAAGGGCGGCATCATCGGCATCTTACTTAGTGGCTTGGGTCATGCTTTTGATAAATGCAACTTCTTCTTCGCTATAGGGGGTGCCATCCTTTCTCAAAATATCATGAAACCAGACTTCGGGTTCGGGCGATCCTTCTTTGCTCCCCCACGGGTAATAGAAGTTGGCCTTGCCGGCCACCAGACCGAAGCTGATTGCACCGATGTGTTCGTTTTTAAAAATAGGCAGGGTATTCTCAAACGTCGACCCCCGTGTCCGGCCCATGTATTCGGTGCAGACCAATGGCCTCCGGAATGCTTTCAACAGCTGGATGTAGCGTTTGGTGTCTTCGGGTTGGTGGTAGGAATGAAACGTGATGATGTCGCAGTTTTCGCCCAGGAAACTGACGATATCAAGTGCCGTCCTTTCATCGCCGGGGATCTTCCAGATCGGGGCGCTGAGGGGTTGCGAGGGTTGTACGCTGCGTGCCCATTCAAACACTTTCCTCAGCAAGGGCAGGCTGTATGCACCGCGGGTTGGATTTTCGGGTTCATTGTAGACGGACCAAAAAACGATGCGCTGGTCATCTTTGAAACGGCCGATCACATCTTTCAGGTACGCCTCAATCGGTCCCCATTTGGAAGGGTCGTTGACAATTTCGGCACCCGGGGACTGCACCCATCCGGAATTGTGCACCCCGGGGATGGGCGGATTTTGCTTACCGAGCCGTGGCAACAGCGATTTGTCAAATGTGCCGTTGGTGAAAAATGTCACAATGGTGCGGATACGATGCTTGTCGGCAAGGGAAAGAAACTGATCCATCCTACTTTTGAATGCTTCGGGGTTTTCTTCCCACACGAGGTTGTGCAAAAAAATCCGCACGGTATTGAAGCCGAGATCCCTGGCCCACCCCAACTCCCGGTCTATCGTTTCGGGATCGAAGGTATCCGCCTGCCACATTTCCAGCTGGTTGATGGCTGTCGAAGGGACGAAGTTGCATCCCACGATCCAGGGTTGGCTCGTGTACCACTCATTGGCTCTTTCTTCTGACCATCGGGGAAGTACCGGAGATTGTCCGGCGGCAAGGTGGGCGCATAAGCTACTTACTGCCACCAAAAGGACCTGCCTTACGATCTTGTTAATTTTCATCACTATCCTGTTAATTTTCATTCGAACGATTTTCTTTTTAATGGCAATGAAGCTTGCATCGCCCGTAGCGCTGCAGGTTTCATTCGAATAATTTGCTTTTATTTTTACCTGTCGCCACTCCTCAAGCTGTATAAGGATGTCCCGACCTTTCGGACTTCATCAATCGTTTCGGGATACACCCGATCGCATACATCGGTCAGGCCATCCTGGAAATTTTCCCCGTCAAACCTCCCGGTTGTTGCCTGATCGGAAAACTGGTGCCAGGCCGTGCCGACAATAAACGGGTTGTGCAGCGCAGACCTGACGTATTTTCCGTAGGCAAGTCCCCGCTCATGCTGGTTGGCTTTGGGGTTTAAGCCCGGGTGGAATAATCCCCGATCCTGCGCACCGAAATGAAATTCCCCGATCAAAACGGGCTTGTCTATCCCGTCGGGCAGATTAAAATCGGCCAATGAATCGACGAAGAGATCAAACGTCAGCACGTCACAGTATTTGGCGGCAATCCGGAGGACCCTGTCATTGACCGATACATAACGGCAGCCCAGATACAGCTTTCCCGGAGCTATTTGCTGCATCAGGTGCGCCACATTTTTGAAGTACGCATCGATCAGAATGGCTGAAAAATCCGCACAGTCTGTTAGCGAGCCTGCTGCAGGTTCCTGCTGCGCGGCAAGCAGATCTTCCCAGCTTTTGTAGGCCGACTTCCAGACGGTATTTAGCGCTTCGATGGTTTTGTACCGGTTTTTTAGGTTATTGACAAACACTTTTTTTGCAGGTTGCGTGGCGGGGGACTTCAGCACCCATCGCCCTAAGTCGTGGTCTGCCCCCCACACGAGCTTGTTGTCTACAAAATATCCGTAACACCAGGGGCTTTGCAGCTCGCCTTTCCGGTCCTGCAATTGCTCAATGAATGTCCTGGCAAATGCTGGATGGAACGGATCCCGGATCACATTCAGGTGGGGCGGCGCGCCTTCAATACGGGGTGTATTGAGTTCGATCCTGTCGCAATAGGGGGCACGGTCTTCCTGGTAGATATCCTTTCCCGATCCGGCCGACAGGGTATTCATCCCCCAGTTCTGAAGCCGTCTGAACACCATGTCGCGGTATGCCGCTTGCCAGTTTTCGCCGTATTTTCTCCGGATGTTGGCCGCCGAAAAATCGAACGTTCGCTTGATACCCCACGATTGGTAATAGGGATACAGAAATTCGTCCCTTGTTTTATAAAATGCCTCGTATTGCGAATGGGTATCGGGCAGTGAGGAAAAGTAGTTTTCCCGGTGGTCGATGATGGTGACCGCCGAAGATGGGGTAACGCGTACCACCCCGTGCGACCAGAACAGATAGCCATCGGGATCTACCATCCACCACTTCCCGTCCACTTTGTGTACATAAAAATTGCCAGTGGCGACCTGCCTTTTTCCGTTCAGCCACCCCCCGTATTGGCTCCTGTCATCCGGACCGGGGTTCTTTTCCATTGCTTCCAGCTCCTTCCGGTAGTCGGCCTGGAGGTCGGCGTCACTTTTCGTTTTTCCCGGCCAATCTTTGTGCAGGAACTGCCCATACTTGTCTATAAATGGAAAAAATTCCTGTTCCGACAGGGTAAACCATGCTGGGGTTGGTATTTGCTGGCCCCTCACTGCCGATATTTCCTTTATTCCCAACCGGGTCCCTTTCAGCCATTTGTCAAATGAGATAACGATCCCGGTTACCCTTCCGGGATCGACCGTTGAGGTGACTCCATCTATGCTGAAAGGTGTCGCCCGCATGCCGCTCAGCTTATTCAAAATCAGTGGGTTGACGGGTGAAGGTATCGGAATAATCCATTCAGTGGTTTCCCCTCCCTTGAGTCCTTTTTTTGACTCCAGGCTGCCGTTTTCCGCAGGCTGGCTATCCCCCTCCATCCTGAACGTTGCCTGGATGTTGTCGCGCTCGCTCCCATTGACCAAAAGCACCTTGATATGACTGTATTCGGATAAATCCCAATGGCCGGCCAATTGAAACACGGGCGGCGTGTGAACATCACTGGTATCCGTTATCCAAACGGTTCCATCGCTGGTTTCCTGGTGGCCAGACACCGTAAACTTACTGCCGGAGCCGACAGCGAACAGACGGAGGTCGCGGTCTGGCTTCGTCGAACAGGCTGCCAGCAGCGTGATGCAAAGTATACGGCCAATTGTCTTCATTCCGTGTTTCGTCATAGGGACAGCGGTATCCACCGGTCGGTGCTGTTGCCCGCGGTACCGGCAATGGCGTCTTCACCGCCCTGGGTGTCAAATAGCGAGAAGTTGACAAGCAGATCGCCTGCCGACAAATTAAACTCGGACTTTGGAACGGCGATCTCCACCAGGTATCCATGGTCGGTATCGCTATTGTCTGACAGGGTGCCGTCATAGGAACTGCCCACGGACACATCCATATCGGTTTCCAGCCACCCGCCTCCGTAGCTGTCCGTACTTTTCAGGCCGCTGTGCGATACTCGGATACGGCGTGCATCGGCATTGAGCTGGCCATTGCTGGTCGGCGGTGAAAGGAAGATGCTAACGTAATCATCCTGCGAAATTTCCTCATCGAGCACCTCGACCAGAAAATAGAGGTTGTTTTCGTCGCTCGAGCATCTCAGGGTAGCCTGTGCCTGCGATTTCTGCCCGACAAACAGGGCTTCGTCTGTATCGGCCCAGTCTGCATTGTCGCCATTGACGCTCACCGTCCGGTGGGTTGCTGCGATCCGGTGATTTAAACTGAAACGCGCCAGCATCAGCGCCCCGGAGGTGTGCATGGAGCCGATGAGCTGATGGGGATCGATGATGGCAATTGTGCTCCAATAACCTGTTTTGCTGAAGGGTGTATAGGGCTCGCCAAATGTCCGTGCGGTGGTATCTCCCAGCCGCATCGAAAAAAGCGATGCGGTATTATACGACAAGACGGTTTCGCCAGAAGGGAACTGGGCGAGGCTCGGCGCCGCTCCGGCAAATATATAGTTGTTCCGGTCGGCAGGGCCTTCCTCGGTTTCCAACAGGTGTGTCCACTCCCCGTCGGTCCCTGAATAGGCCAGCGACAGGTAGTAGTTGCTCGCGTTGTTATAGGACTCCATAGCGGCGGCAAGCTCATTGCTGTTGTTGAGTTTGATCACGCCCGGCATCTGATCCGTAAACAGGCCCACGCCGCTTTGCTCTCCGAATTGCTGACGGATGACCCGGTAGGGGGCATTGCCGAATGAGGGTGTCCACGTCTGGCCATTGTCATTGGAAACAATGAGGGCTGTTCCGGTATTGTATTCCGCGATATGCGTGCGCGAATCTGTGAAGTAGCAATGAATCTCGCCAGAGGGCAGCTGCAGCAGGTGCGGCTCCCAATTGGTGCCCTGATAGATTTCGACGGGTTCGCTCCATGTTTCGCCGTTGTCCGTGCTCCGGCTCAGGATCAACCCGTTGTCTAAGGGCAGGTCCCGGTAATTCCGGTTTGCACGGTAGGAGGCCACGGCAATGACATCACCATTGGCAAGCACCAGGACATTGCACGTCGAAAAGCGTCGTTCGTTGCTCTCTCCGGAGCTGTCAACGATGGGATGCCGGGCGAACACGCGGTCACCTCCTGTCCACGTCTGCAAATCTGAACTGCGGATATAATAAGAATCCGCACCGATCTGATTGTTCTGGTAAAAGAGGATGTAGCTTCCGTTTGCCATCTTCCGCACACGCGGATATACGGGGGCGGCTACCTTTGTGGCATCGGAGCCGATCTCCACATAACTGCGGTAGTTCATCATCAGCGATGAGCGTGAGGTAAATTCCCCGTGCGAATTGACTACCGGAGTCCCCTGATTCAGGTTTTCAATCGGGGTCAGATCCAACGACTGGGGCTGGCCCGTTCCTCCGGGACCCGGCTCATCCGTAACCCCGTCCACTTTGGAGCATGACACGGCCATGCAACAAAGTGCCCATAAAGTGAAATGTACGTTTTTCATGTCTTTATCATTTTATGTTACCAACCTTCATTCTGAACGAGGTTGGTGTTTCTTTCCAGTTCGGACGATGGTATCGGCCATTTCAGGTATGCGGTTCCACCCCATTGATAGGTATATACCGGTGCGCCCCATACCTCCAGCAACCCGTTGCCCTCGGCAAATTTTTCTTCCTGCCATGTTCCCCAGCGGAGCTCATCATAATAGAGCTGCTCTTCGCCCGCAAGTTCCCACTTACGTTCGTTCCGGATCCGGGGGCGCAGGTCATCCGGGCTGCTTACGGCAACATAGGCATTTCCGGGTTCATTAAGCGGTGCCACCGTGGCGCGGTTACGCACCTGGTTTACAAATGTAATTGCTTCCTGGTATTTTCCCTGTTCGTTGAGTGCTTCTGCAAGGCAGAGCAGCACGTCTGCATAGCGGAATATCGGAACATCTACCGGATTGAAACTGACATTGAGAAATTCCCGCCCCTCAGCAACGAATTTGCGGATCGAATACAGCATGAATGTATTTGAGTTGGTCTGCAGGTCATACGGTGCGGCGGAGCTGCTGCGGAACGGCCACCGGGGGGAATAATCGATCGCTGTACCCGAGAAGCCGCCGGAATAGGTAGCGTAGGGGGTTATTGCCGTGGCTTCGAGCCGCGGGTCGCGATCGGCATAGGCGGCCTTGATGCGCGCTTCGTTGCCCGCAGGCAGGTATGCGCTCATGTCGGCACCGTATGTCTGCATCGTATTCTGCTCGGTTGTGGTGATGTTGTCGCGCAGAAAGTACACGCTCCGGGCTTTGGGCTCCATTGCGTTGTAGCCGGGAATGACATCCTCCCAATCGAATGGTTTGCCGTTTGCCCACTCATAGGAGTCGACAAACCGGGTGTTCATAAAAAACGAGGAATTACCGGCACCGGCGGTCATCCGGTTGCCATAGGTGCGGCTAAACGTATTTCCCATACCGGCCAGCTCATCCATCTGCACGCTGAAGATCATCTCATCGCTCCGCTCTTGCGGTAGTTTGAACAGGTCGGCATAGCTCCCCGTGTAAAGCGAATACCCCATCTCCCCGATTTTCCGGAAGTCTGCCTCTGCGAGGTCCCACCGTTTAAGCCACAAATAAACCTTGCCGCGCAGCGTATACGCTGCAGCTTTTGTGACACGGCCGTAGTCGCTGCTGTTGGCCGCGTATTTTCCGGGCAGCTCGGGGTTTTCGATGCAGTCGGTCAGGTCCTGGATGATCGCGTTCCACACCTCTTCTTCGGAAGCGCGGGGACGTGTATACTCCGCATTGGACAGGTTTTCCAGATACAGGGGAACACCGCGCCAAAGGCTATTCAGCCGGTAGTAGTGATAGGCGCGGAGGAATTTACATTCGGCAATCCGCTGCGATTTGAGTTCGTCGCTCATGTCGGGCACAAGCCCGATATTGTTTATTACATCGTTGGCGCGCGCCACGCCTTCATACAACCGTTGCCAGTAGGTTAAAAACGATCCGTTGTTCGGCTGAATCGTTCCGGTAAGGTATGCGTAATTCTGGTAAATATACCCATCGGTAGGGTCTATCACCGAGGAAAAGGCATCCCAGTTGAGGATGTCCCGGTCGTAATTGCTATAATCGTAACGTAAATTGCTATAGGCCCCGTTTACAACCGTTTCTGCCAGCGATGCCGATGTAAACGCATTTTCGGAGCTTATTTGATCGTAAGGGCTCCGATCCAGGAAGTTATCGCATCCGGCTATCAGCCATAGGATGGGCAGCAGGATTCTTTTGATTAATTTTTCCATAACTACTGTTACAATTTGATGTTAAGACCGATCGAATACTGCTTCAGGTTGGCATAAAACTCCTGCGATCCCGAAATTTCGGGGTCCATTCCCGGATAATTGGTGATCGTTAACAGGTTTTCGCCGCTCACGAACAGGCGGACATCCTGCAGGTGAATCTTTCGGGTCCAATTGCCGGGCAGTGTGTAGCCGATGGTCGCATTTTTCAGTTTCAAATAGTCTGCTTTATAAAGCCATAACGTTGAATAATTCGAACCGCCGTTTTGTTCGGAGCCATAGTTCATGGTCAGACGGCCATGCTTTGAGGTGAGGTTGGTCCGGGGGTCGTTGGGGTTTTCGGGGTCGTAGAAATAATGGTCGTAAGCGATGCCTTCTGCCAACGTTAAATCCGCACGTGTTGAATAGGAGTTATACCCCGCATACCGCCAGTATTGGGAATACCCGCCCGCACCCGACCACAGCGTAGAAAGGCTGATCCCTTTCCACGCCAGGTTCAGCTGAAAGCCATAGGTAAACCGGGGTGTCATGGAAACATTCTGGAACATATAGTCGTTTTGGTCGCCATAAACCCCATCGCCATTGGCATCGTTGTAGAGGTAATCTCCATACCAGATCCCTTTCTTCCCTACCTTCCGGTTGGGCAGGAATGTGTTGCCGGCCGCAATCATGGCCTGCAGCCATTCCATATCGCTCTCGGTACGGATCATCCCGTCCCGTGGGCCTCCGGCAGGATCGACGGAGCCGTCGCTGAAGAAATACGTACCGCTGCCCGAATAGGTGTCTAACAGGTAAAATTCGTTGATCAATTTGCCTTCCATGGTACGGCGGGTTTCATCGACCACGGTTGCTACATCGCCGATATTGGTTTGGTAGCTCCGCACGCCGTTGTCATCCGTGACCCAGCCGGCGTTTAGCCTGCCGCGGTATTTTGTCAGCTGGTTATAGTTCCTTGTAAAGTTGGCCGATACGCCGTAGCTGAAATCCTGTATTTTGTCGCGCCACCCGACGGTAAACTCGATCCCGTCATTGGTGACCTGGGCGATATTCTGATAGGGTGGCGATTTTACCCCGAGGGTGGCAAAAACCGGCGCACGGAACAGGATGCCGTTGGTTACCTTGTGGTAGTAGTCTGTTTCGAAGGTGAGGCGATTGTCCAACACGCCCAGTTCAAGACCTATATCCGACATGGTGGTGGTTTCCCATTCGAGCAGGTTGTTTGACAGCGAGGAAACGATACCGGCAACCTGCCTGCCACCGAAGGAATAGGTAAACCCGGACGCATAGGTTGCCTGGTAATCGTAATTGCCGATGCTGTGGTTGCCGAGTTTCCCCCAGGATGCCCGCAGCTTGAGGTTGTCTATGCCCGAGTTACTCATGAACGCTTCCTCGGAGATGCGCCAGCCTGCTGACAGGGATGGAAACAGCCCCCATCGCGATTCACGTGCGAAGCGCGAGGAACCATCGTAGCGGAGGTTCATCTCAAACAGGTAACGGTCGGCATACGCATACTGCACCCGCCCAAAGAACGAGGCCGTTGCAAAGTCTGTCTGGGTACCGGTGATGGCAACCATGTTGCTCACGGTATTGAGCTCGACAAGCTGGTCGCTCAGGAAGCCGTTTTTTTCTGCAAAAGCGTTGTTGTTATTGTTGTACATGGTTTCGAATCCCAACAACGATGAAATCTGGTGCTTCTGGGCGATGGTATGATCCCACGACAACGTGTTCTGGAATGTCCAACGGTACGAATTGGTGTTCTGTACCCTGAGCGACAACTTGTCCAGGTCCTCGTAAAGGTAGGCCCAATCCCCGGCGCGGAACGAGTACGCATTGAGCGTGCGGGTATTGAATTTGTACTCACCATTCTGCCGTATGTAGTTGAACGATGCGTTGTACTTGATGCCCTGCGGAAGCGTGACATTGGCAAATACGGTGGAGTTGGTGTAAAAATTCTTATCGTTTCCGTTTACCCGATCGGCAAAATAGAGGTTGTTGCGGGAGTTGGTGCTTTGCTCCGGATTTTCAAACCAGCCGTATTTTCCGTCGTAATAGGGATAGATACCGGGTACGCCACGGGACATGAAACCGAATGCACCGTCGAGATCATTCAGCTCCCTCGAACTTTCATATCCCCATAGCTTGGCACCGATCTCAAGCCAGTTATTGACTTTGGAGGATACGTTGGCACGTAACGAGAATTGCTCCGTCCCCGATTTCATAATAACGCCCGGATTGTCGATGTACGATGCCGACACGAGGTAGCTGGTACCTTGGTTTGCGCCCGATACGGAAAGGTTGTGTTTCTGATAAATCTCGTTCTGGAAAAAGGCATCCATCCAATCGGTATTGGGATAAGCCACGTAATTCGGGTAACCCGATTCGGCAATCCCGTTCGGATCTTTTTCCTTTTCGCGCCACAGGTCGATCATGGCCTGCGAAAAAGGGAGGGCCACATCAATGTTTTCTGCCGATTCATTCATAATCTGCATGTAGTCGGCATAGTTGGAAATAAGGTCCAGCTGATTTTGAGGTTTGTTCAGCGATACGATGCTGTTGAAGGCAACCACGGGTTTTGAGGTGCCCGATTTTGTTGTGATCAGGATGACACCGTTTGCTCCCCGGTTTCCGTAAATGGCGCTTGAAGCCGCGTCTTTCAGTATGGAAACGGTGGCTATGTCATCCGGATTGACGTTTTCTATGCTGCTTTCAAAGCCATCGACAATCACCAGCGGAGCCGAATTATTGAGTGTTCCGACACCGCGTATACGCATCAGCACGCCCTCCTGGCCGGGCCGTCCGGAAGGTTGCTGCACCATGAGGCCGGGGCTGAGTCCCGCAAGGATGCCGGATGTGGTGGTAACCGGCCGCGACTGGACCTCATCGCTGTAATTGATGGATGCCACAGCCCCGGTCACGTTTGCACGTTTTTGCGTGCCGTAGCCCACCACCACGACCTCATCGATGAGGCTGGACTGCCGGCTCATGGTCACCTCGAGGTAGGTACGGCCGTTGACCGCAACGTGCTGCGGGTCATACCCCACATAGCTGAACACGAGTGTATCGTTGGGGCTACCTGCTATTTCGAACTCTCCGGCCAGATTGGTACTCACACGGATTTCTTTGTCCGAAATTTTCACGGAAGCTCCGCTGAGCGGTATCTGATCTTCGTCAACGACTTTGCCGCTGATTCTGCCTGTTTCCTGTGACCGCACGGTCTGCACCGAAAGCAGACAAAGGATCACTATTAATGGGAAATTCATTCTATTCATAAAATTTGATTTATGGTTAGTTTGCTTACTTCAGCATATTGGTTTTCAACCGTCAATTAATTGAGAACGTGATATTCGTTACGTCTGATCCGGCCAAATAGAAATAGAACGGCGCAGCGTAGTTGCCTCCGCTGGTATACGGCAGCTCGTACACGCCCACGTTTGTATCTGTAGCGGCCAAAATGGAGCCATCGGCACAGGTGATCCTGATCTTTACATATCCGCTCTCAATGGCTTCCGTAAACACCATGGTGTGTTCGATCACCTTGCCTCCGCGGATCAGCGAAAATGTGGCTTCGCGCGTGTATGCGGGATCATAACTGGTCACAGCGGTTTTGTTAGACTTCCAGTCGTCCCCGTCGAGGTATTCGATGTTCCAGAATACCGGGCCGAAGCGGGTATACATGGGAAGCTCAATCGTAACGGCTGTTCCGGCGGCAAACTTCTTCACCGGAAGAACAAATTCGAGGTAATCACCGGTCCATACACCTTTGACACCGGGGCTGCTGATCTCCCCGCTGTTGACGATTTCGAGAAACTGGGTGGGGGTCGCTGCGGGATCGGAAGCCTTGTGCCATTGGGCATACGCCTGTGTCTGCGTGGGACAGGTCCATATCCCCTCGCTGGCCCACTTAGGTTGGGTATCGGCGGTTACATTGGCAACACCGTTTGTTTTGCCCAGCGGAAAAACAACGGGAAAGCTGACAGGAATGATCCCGTCATTTTCCCTGCTCAGGTACTGTGTCAGCACCCCTCCGGCGGTCAGCTCCGTCCCCTCATCCGCTTCCTCACCAAGGATATTAACCGTTGTTTCATTTCCGGCTAAATCGCTGATGATTACATCCATTCCACCTGCCGGAACCGTAAATGGTGCCACTGCCAGCGACACCTTCGTAAACGCATCCGCAAGGACCACGCCGGTTTCACCGAAATCGATCGCTACCGCGTTCGCCTGCATGCTGGCATCGCTGGTAAATACCCCGGTTTCCAGATTATAGGTTCCCCCATCGGCCAATACGCCGTCGAAATTTTCAGCAGCGGCCGGTTTCAGCGTCAACGAACGGATGGCCGTATTGCCACTTTCATCTACGATGTCATTGGGCAGATACAGCTCGACCATGCCGAATATCCCGGTAAATTCAAGGCCAACGGTAGGTACGATCGTGGTCGTCTGTTTATTGGCGACATACAATCCGTAATTTCCGGCACCTGCCGAATAAGATTGTTTCGCAGGTACCTGTACCGCTATTGCCGACGGATCGCTGCTGGCATCGGAATAAGGAAAATAAGCGTAAAATTTGAAATTGTGATCGGTTGCATGGGCAATGATATCGTCGTCGTCTGATGCCTTACTAAAAAAAACCGTTTCGCCCGCTGCCCGTGCCGTATATTTCGCGTTTGCACGGGTGCTCATCTGAACGTTCTGCGCATCGTTGCGTGTGCAGAAGCTGTAAATGCCGATCTCATCGCCCTCGTTCCATACCCTGCCGGTCGGCTCCGCCTCAAAATTTACGTTAAGTACGTCGAACTGCAGGCTGCCGTTGTTGTCTGCATTTTTTTGACAGCCGACCATCCACAGCACAAGAACAGCCCCTATAAAAATTGTTTTTCCCCTCATAATAACATAATTTAATGGTTATAAGTGTGGTGCGAACGTTCATTCAGGTTCCCCTGTTCTGAATGACCCGATGAAATGACACAAAATGTTCCCGGAGTTTGCCCCACTCTTTATTTCTGATCAGCTCCGATTTAAAAAGCCCGGTCGAAACCCCCAGCCCCTGAGCGCCTGCCAGGAAGTAGTCTTTTGCGTTGTTGATGGAAACCCCTCCGGTCGGCAATAATTTGATGCCTTTCAGCGGCTCTTTCAGTGCCTTGATGTAATCGACTCCCGCCCCCCCGGCCGGAAAAACCTTTACCATGGCGGCACCCAGCTTCCATGCTTTTGCAACTTCTGTGGGGCTGAACGCCCCCGGAAAGATCGGGATGTCCTCATTTACGCAATGACTGATCACTTCCTCGTCTATTACCGGGGTTACGATAAAGCCCGCTCCGGCATCAAGTGCCTGCTGCAAATCCGGCAGGTCGATCACGGAACCCGCTCCGATATTTAACGTTCCGCCGAAATCCAGGACCAAGCGACGTATCAGTTCCGCTGAATTTTCGGAATTGATAGGAACTTCGATCGTGGTAAATCCGGCTTCAATATATACAGGCAGGATCATTGCGGCCTCTTCGATGCTGACATTTCTCAGTATGCCCACCACCGGAAGCTGGTCAAACAGCTCCCACCGGAAATTATTTCTGTGCGTACTCATCGATCGTTGAATTTTCATTTGCACCATTTGTTTTCAGTGGCAATGAAGCTTGCAGTTCTCTGCAGGTTTCATTGAAAATAGTCTTTGGCATCGGCAGGCCTTATTTCCGTAAGCTTGCCGTTGTAATGCCGGAGGTCGTGCGGTGTGTAGGGATATTTGGCAAAGTTTTCGATCTTTAAGTCGATGCCCAGCCCCGGCGCATTTCCGATGCCCATAAAGCCGTCCTGAAAGGCAACCTGCTCTGTGGTCAGCTCATGCCGATAGGGAATATCGACACTCATCGTTTCCAGCAAATAAAAATTGGGGGTGCAGGCGGCCAGCTGCAATGTGGCCGCATTTGCAATGGGCCCTATCGGATTGTGCGGGCACACGGGGAGGTGATGGCTCTCTGCCATGGCTGCGATCTTCCGGGTTTCCATGATCCCGCCGGAATGGCTTACGTCCGGTTGTGCAAAATCCGCACACTCGAGGCCAAAGAACGTTTTATAATCCATCCGTCCGTACAGCCGCTCTCCGGCGGCAATGGGCACTTTTGTCCGTTTTTTTAACTGCGCAAGCCCTTCGAGATTTTCAGGAGGCAAGGGCTCTTCAAACCATAAAACGCCAAATTCTTCAATGGCGTGGGCCACCTTGAGGGCGGTAGGCAGATTAAACCTTCCATGCCCTTCGATCAGGATCTCCATTTCGTTGCCCACTGCCTCGTGGACCGCGGCAATGCAGTCGATAGCCAGATTGAATTCTTCTTTGGTCAATGTGAGGTAGGCAGCGCCAAACGGGTCCCATTTGATCCCTTTGTAGCCTTTTTTTACCGTTTCTTTGGCCTTTGCCGCAAATTCTGCCGGTGTTTTTGCCGGGGCAAACCAACCATTTGCATAACAGGGGACTTTATCCCGTACTTTTCCACCCAGCAATTGGTAAACGGGCACCCCGAGGTCTTTGCCCTTGATGTCCCAAAGGGCCATCTCCACGCCTGCCATCGCACTCATCAGCACGGGGCCTCCACGCCAGTACGAATTACGCAGCGTATCGTGGTAAAAGGCTTCGATATCGTGGGGATCTTTGCCCACCAAATGCCGGTTGAGCTCCTGGACGGCCGCTTCAACCGTTTTTTCCTGGTGCTCCAGCGTGGCCTCTCCGACACCATAGATACCGCTATCCGTCAATACCCTGACGAATACCCAATTCGTGCGGTACACATCGCAAATGTACGTTTCAATGTTAGTTACTTTCATATATAATATATAATATATTCTTAAAAAAGGTGCGGATCTTTATTCATCCATCCCTTACCGCAGGTAAAGACCGCCATTGACATCGAGCGTCGCTCCTGTCATATACCGGGAGCCCTCGCCGCATAAGAACACGACCGCCAGCCCGACATCGCGGACCGTACCGAGTCCCAGCGGTATGTTGCTGGCCAACTGCTTCATTCCCTCTGCCCCGTGTGTATTGCGGGATAGTTCCGTTTCGATGACTCCGGGGGCAACCGCGTTGACGCGGATGCCAAAAGGGGCTGCCGTTCTCGCCAGCGTTTTGGTGAAACCGAGCATCCCGCTTTTCGTAGCGGCATAGTGCACATGCCCCTTGAGTGCGCCCTGATGGCCGACGACCGAGCTGACATTGACGATGCTTCCTCCGCGATTCGTTTTCATCGCTTCCATTGCGTACTTAGAACACAGAAAGCAGCTTGTCAGGTTTGTTTTCAGGATGAAGTTCCAGTCCTCCAATGAAGTATGCCAGATATCGGCGGGCCTGTCTGTCCCGACATTGTTCACCAGTATATCAAGCCGTCCGGCCTGATCGACGATCTTGCTGTACATATCCCTGACCGCTTCTTCATCCGTCACATCGGCGGCAATGAACGCTGCCTCGCCACCCGCGGCTTTGATCGATGCGACGAGCTGCCCGGTATCGTCGGAGGCCGAAACATCATTTATGAACACGGTTGCGCCATATTCGGCTAAGGCCATCGCAATCCCCCTTCCCAGGCCCCTTGCGGCCCCCGTGACCAATGCTATCTTATTATCCAATCGCATCTCTATTGGGCTAATTATGCTTGCTTACTATATAAAACATTCTTTTGGTAGGTAAACTGCGCGGCAATCCACAATAAAACACATCCGCATAGATACAATACGGAGAGCGACGAAATTCCCATGGAAAGTCCGACCGCTCCTTTTAATGCCGCCAGTGCAATCGGTGCCAATGCCCCGAATATATAGGCAAACATAATCATTGCTGCTGCGACCGAAGAATGCACGCGCTCGTCAATCACGGAATACAGGGACGCATAGATATTGGAGTCATAGACCCCCCTGAATAAGCCAAACATCGACAACCCGAAATAAATGAGGTAAATATTTTCCGACATACCGATCAGAAAAATGAACGGAGCACCCAACAGCAGCCCCAGCGCCTGAAAATACAATCGGTACACACTGTTTCGCCGGGCAAACCGATCGGAAAGCCTTCCGGCCAGCATGACCCCGAAGAAGGCAAAGAAGTGGTGGTAGAACATCGATGAAAAACCCGCTTCGGTAATCGACTGTGCGAATTTCTCGTGCAGGAAAAGCGGTGTCCAGGTCAGGTATCCTACATTCACGAAAACCATGCAGCTGAAGGCAAATGTCATGAGCAGCGCAGACCGGTTCTTGCATAGGATGCGGAGCCCGTCAAAAAAGACCACCCGGCTACCCGGCTCCCTTTCGTGTGTTTTGCCTGGCTCCAACCGGTAACACATCAGCACAAAGAGAAAGATCCCAATGCCGCCAAAAAGGTAAAATATCGACTTCCAGCCGTAGGTTTCTGCGATGTAGCCACCCACCACGCCACTCAGAATAATACCGAGGTATAAGGCGGTTTGGTGAATGGACATGGCAAAGCCCAATGTATTCTTATACTTCTCTCCGATAAGCGCATTGGCAGCGGGCGCATAGAACGCTTCGCTGCCTCCCACCACCGCCCGCAGCATGACCAATGCCAGGAAGCCCGTCGAAAAACCGGTCAGAAAGGTCGCCGCACTCCAGACCAGCAAGCTGAATACGACCACCGTTTTCTTGTTGAACAGGTCGCCGACGTAACCGGCCAACGGCACAAAAACACCGATACACACGATAAAAATGGAGGATATGAGCCCCAACTGCACATCCGTAAGCTCCAGGTCTTCTTTGATCAAGGGCAGGGCAACATTAAAAATCTGCCGATCGGCCTGGTTAAAGAAAAAACATAACCAAAACAGTATAATTGTTTCCCACTTAAATTTTTCAGGCATACTTATAATTGATAACGGGGACAAATATAATATATTATATATAATATATAAAACTATTTTAAAGATTTATGCAAGGGGTATTTTATATAGAGGGTATCGCCGGCAAGCGGTACTCAGTCGCCCATTTCCCCCAGCAGATCGGCCTTGGCTTTCAGGCAATGCGTAACCGCTGCACTGGTAAGCAGTGCTTCGTCCCGGGCAGACAGTGCCTGAAGGATGTCCCGATGCTCTTGGATGATCTCTTTCATCCGGTCGGCTTTTGGTGAAAACGACAGCCTAAGCCCGTTGATGAGCTGCCAATGCCCCTCGATGATACGCATCGCTTCTTCATTGTGGGCAAGCTTGTAGATGGCCGTATGGAATTGCTTGTTGTAGTTCAGCAATGCTCCGACATCCTCCTTTGCAACGGCGCGCTCGTAATACTGTTGGATCTTTTCGAGCTGATGAATGTCCTTGTCGGTTATCGAACGCAGGCTTTGCTGGGTGAGGAACACCTCGATCACGCGCCGGATATCGTAAATGTTGCTTACGAATTCCCGGTCGACCTTCCGGACATACGCTCCCTTATGTGGTTCGATGATAATCAACCCTTCGCCCTGAAGTTGTTGAAGCGCTTCCCTGATCGGCATCTGGCTGACGTTGTATAAATTCGTCAATTCCGCAATCTTCAACCGGCGTCCCGGTTCGAAACGGCGGAAAAGAATGTCTTTTCTCAACTGCTCCCGAATTTTTGAATATATCGTATTGGATAGTTCCATCGTCTTGTCCATTATTATGTGATTACAAAGGTAATTTTTTATATATAATATACTATTTTTACCCCGATTTTTTGAGAGGTTCTTGCTAATTTATCGTCTTACTATTGTTTATGTTATTTTTTAGCGTTGATTGGGGCACCACAAATTGCCGGATAAAACTGGTAAATGCAAATCAAGAGGCCGTCGTAGTGCTAGGTGCGACACACACTTCTATGGGGATATCAGAGGTTTATAATGGTTGGAGGGAACAGCCCGATGCCGATCGGGCAGTCTATTACCTGCAACGTCTACAGCCCTATCTAGAAAAGGTAGTCTCGGATGCGGCAATACCAGAAGTATCGCTCCGGGATACACCCATCGTCATTTCGGGAATGGCCAGTTCTTCCATCGGAATTGAGGAAATAGCTTACAACAAGGCACCTTTTGAACTGAATCCTCCCAGCATGAACCTGACAACCGTGGAAGCGTTTGGCAATCCGCGTGTTATTCTGCTATCCGGCTTACGCACGGAGGACAACATCATGCGGGGAGAAGAAACGCAGCTGATTGGATGCTGGCAACCGGAATTTGCATCCGAAAAGTCTATATTTATTTTTCCAGGGACCCATTCCAAACACATCCATGTCGAAAATGCCTCCGTTTCTGATTTCAAAACCTTCGTTACGGGTGAGCTGCTTTCGCTACTCACGAAGTACGGTACCATCAAGACGACCGTTTCGGCACGCTCAACGACCAGTTGGGATACGGAAGGCTTCCGGCAAGGTCTGATGGCAAGCAAAGGGGCTGACCTATTGGAACATATTTTCGATGTAAGGTGCAATGGCATTCTGAGCAGGCTAAATAAAACACAGAACTATGGTTTTTTAGTCGGCTTGCTTTTGGGGCATGAATTGAGATACCTCTCCCACCGTGATCATATTGTTCTCTGTGCAAGCACCCAACTGATGCCGTTCTACACAAAAGCATTGGAACTTTTGGAATTAGCCCCATACACGACATATATTGCACCCGACATCGTTGATAATTCGGCTACGATAGGCCAATATAAAATCTTACAAAACTCCGAACACAACAAGAAGAGCCCTTGATCCAAAATATAGGATCCATTTCCTTTACCTTATCCCTCAGATGATTCTTATTTTTCGTAAAAATAAACGCACCAAATCGTTATTTACCTCATGATTCATCGGAGTTACCGAATGCTAATCCAGCAACTCCGCTAAGGTATCGTGCAATTCCTGTCCACGCAGGTTTTTGGCAATGATGCGCCCTTCGGGGTCAAGGAGGAAATTGGCCGGAATACCCTGAATAGCGTATTGATCTACCACACCCGATTGCCACCATTTCAGTTCCGACACATGTGGCCAATCCTGCAAGCCATCGTCGTGGATGGCTTTTATCCATGCCTCTTTTGCCCCCGGCCGGTCAAGCGATACGCCAAAGACGGTAAAATTCTTATCCTTAAATGCCTGATACGCCGCCACGACATTGGGATTTTCCTGACGGCAGGGCCCGCACCAGCTTGCCCAAAAATCGATCAGCACATACTTTCCCCTCAGGGATGACAAGGCGATGGGATTGCCCGATGTATCGGGTTGACTGAATTCCGGAGCTACTGCACCGATATCCACCCGCTTGATACTTTCAAGCTGTTCGTTAATCGCTTTCCCCTTTTCAGAGCTTTTCAGCGTAGCGGACAGCCCGTTGAAGGCGGGCTCGATCACTTCCTGCGCGGGCTCTGAACCCACGTATGGGTGCAACAGATCCAGACTGACCACACTGGCGGGATGATCCTTGATATACTGGAAATCGATGGCTTTTTGTTCTTCCTGAAGCGACATGGCTTCGGTCTGGAGTTCCTGCATAAAAGCAGGGTCCTGTTTCTGCTCATCCGGGGCCGCAACATAACGGCCCATCAGCACACGCATCTTGTCCTGCACGGGAGCCAGGCGTTCGTGGTACACGGCAAAATCTTTGTTGACCGCACCACCATCTATCGATGCTTTTGACAGGGAGTCGGCTGCAGTGATCTTAATGGCGCCTTTTTCCAAATAAATAGCCACACGGTCCGGATCCTGCATCTGCCGGATGTCACCTCCCTCATGGGCAAGCAGCACCAGCGCCTGCGAAGGTTCCGTGATACTACCGTGAAACTTGAATGCCCCGTCCGTCACATCGGCTGAGTCTAAGGTAGGTCCTGCTTCCGTACGATAGCTTAAATACGCCTTCGCAGGCGCATTTAAATTACCCACTTTTGCGGTTATCGTGAAGTCATCTTGTGCGATTGCCATCAGGGGCAATGCTGCCATTGCCGTCAAAATGATTTTATTCATGCTATATTTTTTGCTGTATGCGGTAGTGCATCCTGCAAAGATGCGAATTTTTATGCAAACGATCACAAATACTGCCGGGCTTTGATGGCTAAGTACTTGTTAATTGTATGAACCGTCAGGTCTTCCGGAGGTGTCAGAACAGCTTGTATGCCATGGAGGTTCAACTCACGGACAATCTGCTTTTTCTCATAGGCAAATTTGGAAGCAATGGTATGTAAATAGATTTCTTCGACATCCGCAGCGGGTTTATTCGTCAGCCTTGTCAGTTCGGTATTTTCGAAGAAAACCACAACCAATGCATGGAATTTGGCAATTCGCTTCAGGATCGGAAGCTGCCGTTTCATACCCGACATACTTTCGAAATTGGTAAAGACCAGTAAACTCCGTTGCTTGGCGGTCTGCCGGATGGTTGTATACAGCAGTTCCATATTCGTTTCCAAATAACGTGTTTTTTCCTTATAAAGGACTTCCATGATCCGGCCAAGCTGCCCCGCCTTCCGGTCTGCCGGTATCACCGCTCCTTTCCGGTCGGAAATCGTAATTAACCCTGCCTTATCTTCTTTCAGCATCACCACCTTGGAAAGCGCCAGACTGGCATTGATGGCATAATCGAGGAGGCTGAGCGCGTGAAAGGGCATGCGCATGGCGCGGGATTTATCCAGCACGCAATAGATGGACTGCGAACGTTCGTCGGTATAGGCATTCACCATCAACTGACCCTGCCGGGCCGTCGCCTTCCAGTTGAGCGTACGGTAATCATCCCCCGGAACATACTGTTTAATCTGATCAAACTCCATGCTGTGTCCGACACGGCGTATCCGCTTGCTGCCGTAATCGCTGAGCCGCTGCGATACAGCCATCAGCTCGTATTTGCGGAGCTGGGTGAATGACGGGTAAACCGGTACTATTTCGGGGTTACCTGCGGTAAACCGCCGCTCGATGAGAGCAAGGGGCGACTTTACATATAACCGGATCCTGCCGAACGCATATTCGCCCCGTTTAACCGGCCGGAGCTGATAGGCAAGGATCTTGCTCCCGCCAATCGGCAACCGGGTCTGAAACCCGATATCCCTCCGCTGGAACTGGACGGGTACCTCATCGATGATCCCTACCTGAACCGGGAAGCGGTAGCGGCTTTCTATATAAATGCTGATTTCGTTGTCGTCGCCGTTGCTCAGCCGCTCAGGGGTGCGCCGATGGGCGTATATCCCTTCACGCTGGCGATAAAGAAGGAAAACATCAATGGCCAGCAGCAGTAGCAACGCATACAAACCGATGGTAGGGAGGAAATCGATGGCTGGAAAAAAGAACGCCAGCAGGTATAACACCGACACCGTGCCCAACGCGGCAAACAGGCGCCCCGTGAGGAACAGATTCACATAAAAATTTTGGAAAAACCGTTTCACTGGCTAGCTACATTTTCACAAAAGATCACGAAGACTTTTCGGTTTTTCCGTCTACCACCTACCGCTGGCACCGCCGCCGCCGAAACCACCCCCACCGAAGCCACCAAAGCCACCTCCACCACCAAAGCCACCGCCGCCGAAGCCGCCACCACCACCGTGGCCACCACGGCCCATACCGCTCAACAGTGTCCACCACAGCAGGTCAGAGGCCCCACGGCCACCCATTACACGACCGCCACCGCGACCACCGCCACGTCCAACTATAGCGATGATGACCACGATAATAATCACAAGCAGGAAAAGTCCGCCCACAGCGCCGCCGCCATCCTCTTTCTTGGGAGGAGCCTGGTACTCACCCTTGGTATACGCAATAAGCGCGTCGATTGCCCGGTCAATGCCTGTAAAATAATCACCCTGGCGGAAAGCAGGTTTTATCTCATTTTCGATGATGCGGTAGGCAATCGCATCGGGCACGGCACCTTCCACGCCATACCCTGTCTGGATGGTCACGGCCCGGTCTCCCAAAGCAACCAGCAACAAAATCCCGTTATTATGTTCTTTTCCGCCTATGCCCCAACGCTGGGCCAACCGTACACCATAGTCTGCAATATCGTATTGACCCGTTGACTGCATGATGACAACCGCAATCTGCGTGGATGTGCTGTCATCAAAAGCAACCAGCTTACGTTCCAGCTGCTGTACCTGAGCTGCCGACAGCGTCTGCGTGTAGTCATTTACCAGTTTATTGGGTGTAGCGGGAAAGTCCTGGGCCCATACGGCACCCACGGTCAGCACCGCACAGACAATCGCCACGAAGAACTTATTCTTTCCCATCACCAAAGGCTATATCGTTAGGCAATTCATTGACATCATCCGCTTCGCGGGGAAAGAAGCGTTTCAGTTGTTCTCCCGCATGTGCGATCCCCGCAATAAGCCCCTGCACCAAATCGCCCGCCTTAAAGTGCTTCAACATCAACTCCTTCGTTTCCTCCCAGAAATCAGCAGGCACCCGTGTGTGAATCCCCTTATCGCCCAGGATGGCAAACTGATGATCCTCCGTGGCTAAATAAATCAACACGCCATTGTGAAGAGCCGTTTTGTCCATACCTAGCCGTTCAAAATACACCATCGCCCGGTCCAATGGCTCCCCCTTACAATGAGGTTCCACGGCCAGTCGGATTTCGCCCGATGTACGTGCTTCGGCCTGTTGAATGGCGAAAACGATTTTTTCCTGCTGTTCGTCGGTGAATGCTTGCATATCCCCTTAAAACTGCACTTCGGGAGCCTGATTAGCGCCTGCTTCTGCGGTGAAATAGCCCTTTTGCTTAAACCCAAAAATACCGGCAGTCAGGTTATTCGGGAATCGCCGTACCGATGAGTTGTATTCCTGTGTGGCTTCATTGAATGCCCGGCGTTCGGTGCTGATCCGGTTTTCCGTACCTTCCAGCTGCGCCTGCAGTTCCAGGAAATTCTGGTTGGCCTTCAATTCGGGATAGCGCTCTACGGTGACCAACAGGCGGCCCAGTGATTGCGACAGGGCATCCTGCGACTGCTGGAATTGCTGAATCGCTTCGGGTGTCAGGTTGTCAGGGTCGACCGTAACCGACGAAGCCTTGGCCCGTGCTTCGATCACCTGGGTAAGGGTTTCCTGCTCAAAGTTGGCTGCGCCCTTCACCGTATTGACCAGATTGGGAATCAGATCGGCACGGCGTTGGTACGCATTTTCTACCTGTGCCCATTTACCCTTCACGTTTTCCTCCAGGTTAACGAGGGTGTTGTAACCGCAGGAGCTGAATGACAAGGCGGCGAATAAGCCTACCATTGCAACCAATAATCGTTTCTTCATGTTGACTGAATTTAAATTCATTATTGCCACTAATTTACTACTTTGATGGCAAAATTCATACCTTTGTTACACTTCGGGATAAAAACCCGACATCCTAGCATGCAGCGCGAAATCGAATTAGGCATTCTCCCGGAGAAAATCGCTGACGAAACCCATATCGTCCAACAAGGTGCAGCGCAGTTAAATATTGCTCCAGCACGCATCAAGGGCGTAAAAATACGCAAGCGTTCCATCGATGCACGGGGCAGACAGGTGGTTTTCCGTATCCGCGTTATCTTTTATATCGACGAAACTCCGACGCCCGAAATCCTCCATGTGCAATATGCCAATGTTGCAGACGCACCACACGTAGTTATTATCGGGGCGGGGCCTGCCGGATTGTTTGCCGCCCTTCGGTGCCTGGAAAGGGGGTTGCGGCCCATCCTCGTAGAGCGGGGAAAGAATGTGCAGGAACGGCGGCGGGACCTGGCGGCATTAAACAAATCAGGCATTGTAAACCCGGATTCCAACTACTGTTTCGGCGAAGGAGGGGCCGGCACCTATTCAGACGGCAAGCTGTATACGCGATCCAACAAACGGGGAGATGTACAACGGGTTCTGCAGATCCTCGTTGCACACGGTGCCACGGAAGATATCCTGGTAGATGCACGGCCCCACATCGGCACCAACAAGTTGCCGCATATCATCCAAGCAATACGCCACACCATCCTGGAATACGGCGGTGAAATCCATTTCAACAGCCGGGTGGTAAATATCACCGAAGCCTTTGGCCGGGCAACGGGGGTAACGTTGGCCTCGGGTGAACACATCGAAGCGAATCATATTATACTCGCCACCGGGCATTCGGCGCGCGATCTTTTTGAGCTCTTCCACCGCAAGCGCTGGCTTGCCGAACCCAAACCTTTTGCACTCGGTGTCCGCATTGAGCACCCCCAGGAAATCATCGACCAGGCACAGTACCATTGCGCCGTGCGGAGCGAACACCTGCCCCCGGCCTATTACAGCCTGGTAGAGCAGGTGGATGGCCGGGGCGTCTTTTCCTTTTGCATGTGCCCCGGTGGCGTGATAGCCCCCTGTGCGACAGACAAAGGAGAAGTGGTGGTCAACGGTTGGTCGCCCTCTAAGCGCAACAATCCCTATGCCAACTCCGGCACGGTGGTACAGGTCAATCTGGAAGATGTACCCCACGCGGCACGGTATCCGTTTGCCCTCCTGGATTTTCAGCATGAGGTGGAGGAAAGGGCATATGTAGTGGGCGGCGGCAACCTGGTAGCTCCGGCACAGCGGATGGTGGATTTTGTACAGGGAAAACTTTCTGACAGCTTGCCCGCCAATTCATACAAACCGGGAACCAAAAGTGCATTGCTTTCCGAAGTGCTCCCTCCGTTCGTTCACGATGCCCTGCGAAAAGCCCTGCCCTTGTTTGGCAAGAAAATGAAAGGTTACTACACCAACGAAGCCATCTTGGTCGGGGTGGAATCACGCACCTCATCGCCCATCCGTATCCCGCGTGACAAGGACACCCTGCAGCATCCACAGATCAAGGGACTGTATCCCTGTGGTGAGGGTGCCGGCTATGCCGGAGGAATCGTGTCTGCCGCCATTGACGGCATGAACTGTGCGGATGCGATAACCGATTGAAAAAATAATTGGAAAATAACCTGCTGTTGCCTTACATTTGCTAACGGTAACAACGATCAGCGAAAGTAGCTCAGTTGGTAGAGCATCAGCTTCCCAAGCTGAGGGTCGCGAGTTCGAGCCTCGTCTTTCGCTCAGCTGATTAAGCATATTAGTCCCATTGCTAACCAAGCATTGGCCAAAGCCTGTGGTGAATACTTGATGATATGCAATAACTTAATTTAAGGAATATTGATAGAATCTCCCCTTCTTCTCGCCTTTGATCGCTCCTTGTTTGAGTAAAAAGGACAGCCGCACTTTCACGTTAGCTTCTAACCGTTCAAAATTACCGTTCGGTTCATACTTGGTCTTGATCTCATCCAGGATCTCATCCCGGTTCCCTTTTCCCAGGGTTTTAATCACAAACAGGATCCGCTTATCCACACTATCGGAGACATTGTATTCCGACGGGACGTTAATTTTCAGCTGCCTGTTCATCTCACGTTCGGCTTTCCCGCTGTCAGTCCGGCTTTGTAACCGCTTTGATTTGTCCGCATCAAAACCCGGACCGACCGTCATATCGGTTTCTGACTTCAATCCGGCAATTGTGGTATCGATACTCCTTAATTCGGCTGCCAGTTTTTCCCTCCGTTCGGTCAGGAATTCTATCACGTCAAGTTCCGATATTTTCATATCAAGCATTTTTAAATGAGTTAATCACCTTCAAAATTAAACAACCAAAGTTAAGTTAGCAAATTATAAATATAGGAAAACAGCCGATGGTAAAAACAGTTCGTACGTACGAAACGGCGTTTCGTTATATTAAATTCCGCGTTCGCAAATTAAATTTTTAAATACACTCCCGACAATGCAATTTTCCATACTAATTAAAACAAACTAATTATGGAAAAGCCACTTGAAAACAACGTTGAGAATTACCTCCGAATCGAAAAGGAATTCATAGGTTCCGCGGATTACTTCCCAAGCAACCCCGCCTCATTCTGGGATTTGATAGATACCGTGAGCAGTATGACGGTCACGGGTACCACCACCTCGAACAAGACAACCACCGGTGCTTATTAAAAAAGCGAAACGTTTTCAAAGGCCACTTGACACGGCGGGCTTAACGCAAGGGCATAGCGGAGCAAACGTGTATGGCTGCATTTTGGTGGAAAATGAATATTTAGCCATCGAGATGATGCAGGAATACATCCATACCCATGAAAATCTCCTGTTGCTGGGGATAGCTCAAACGCTTGCTGAATTGAGGCACATGACCATTGAACTCAAGCCGGAGATCATTTTTTTGGACCTGATTATCCCCTCCGGCGGATACAGGGATTTCGATTATGGCATGTTACCGGACCACGCAACCGTTGTCGTTGTTTCGGGTATTCCGCTGGCCTTGTATGACAAAAAGCACCTGCTTAAAAATCCGATCGAATTGCCCAAACCCGTATCCCACGAAAGTTTCAACAATTGCGTGGAACGGGTCATAAAAGAAAGGAAGAGGGAAGCATGCCGATAAAAGGGGAATCAGGCGATTATTTTGTTGTTCGTACACCGAGGCTGCCGCTAAAGGCATTGAACGGAATTCACCGGACTGACCCCGCTACGGTTTCAACTTTTGTCGGGGCACTAAGAACCCTCGACCCGCGGGTCGAGGATGCGCTGTTCCTTGCCAGTAGGATACTTCATGATGAAATCAAACACCATCTTGACAATAACCTGCAATTTCCTGAAAAACTCGCTGTTACCGCCTATAAATACCTGCTGCGGATGTCAAGCCGGGCGACCCCTTTTGGCTTGTTCTCTTCCATAGCCCATGGCACGGTCGAGCCGGCCCAAACCGATATCCGGTTGACCGGTAACATCGCCCCGCATACCCGCATCGACATGGAGTTGTTCGAATCCATGCGCGACACCCTCCTGTTGGACCAAGCATGTTATCCTTTTCTTACATTCTTTCCCAACAGCTCAATACATATACAGGAAGACCACTACCGCTTTTTCATCTACCGCAATCGCGACGGTAGGCAGGAATGTCATTGGATCCGCGTGGCAAAAAACCCACTGATCGAGGCTATCCTGCAACGGGCACGGACCGGCGCCACCTTCGCCGCCCTGCTCGAAACTGCCGCCGCTTTTCACATCCCCCAAGAGCGGGGAAAGGATTTCATCATCCGGTTAACCCATGAGCAATTGCTGCACACAGACCTGGAGCCTACAATATCCGGAGATACCCAATTATCGGCCATTCAGTCCCTGCTTGGAAAAGTAACAGGGACCGGTAATGTGCCGTCAACGTACTCCGGGTATTTGAAGCTCTGGAAGCTTTTGAGCCGGGTAAACAAGCAGAATGGCAGATTGGCAAGACTAGCTGCCCCGATGCCCGTTACCATCTTCCAGACCGATTCACTTACACACACGCATACCTGCAAACTCGGCAAAAGCCTTACGGACACGATTACACGTGAAATTGCCGAGCTGCATCCCCTTTACCAAAATCCGATTCCCAAACAACTATGTGAATTCCGCGACCGCTTTTCTGAGCGGTATGGAGAGCAGGAAGTACCGCTGCTTGAGGCCCTTGATCTGGACCGGGGAGTCGGTTACGGCAACCCCACGGCCCAATATTTTCACGAAAACCCCTTGCTTGACGGACTCAGCTTCGCTCACGCAGCAAATGCCCGAACCGGAGATGCTTCCGAAAAAATCTTTCGTAAATACCTGTCTACCGTTCCGGAACGTGGACAGCGTATCCTGAAATTGGAACCGGAGGATTTAGCCGGTCTGCAGCAAGGCGAAGGCATCCCGATTCTTCCCGATCAGGGATGCTATGCCCTGGGAAACCTACTGACTACAAATCCCGGCAAACAACCCGATCCCCAAAACTTCCGCTTTCACCTGCTGGCCTGTGGGGGACCGTCGTCTATTCCGTTGATGACCCGGTTTGCACACCTCGATAGCCGTTTGCTGGAAAGCCTGAAAGATAGTGCCGCAGCCGAACAACGGCTCTATCCGGATGAAGTCATTGCCGAAATCGTGCATATGCCGGGTAAACGGATCGGCAACATTCTGCTACGCCCGTCATTGCATCCCTATGAAATACCCGTGCTGGGACGGAGCACCTTACCCATGGAATACCAGATCGGCCTATCGGACATCCTGGTGTCGGTCACAGCCGGTGAAGTGGTATTGCGTTCGAAACGGCTTGATAAAATCATCAGGCCAAGGCTGAGCTCCGCACACAATTACCAGTCTGGCATGAACGTGTACCGTTTCCTTTGCGACGTTCAGGAACAGCATGCATACCGGCTGTTCTGGGATTGGGGCGATTCGCCCAGATACCACACATTCCTCCCCAGGGTATGCTACAAACACCTGATCCTGCACAGGGCACAATGGAACATTCCGTCACATGTTTACAGGGAGATAAAGAATCTTGCCAAAAACCGGGCTATAGACACTGTCCGGCATCGTTACGGGATACCCGAGGACGTTACGCTTGCCGATGGTGACAATGAAATTCCGCTGAAGCTTACCAACGAGCTATCGGAACGTATCTTTCTCCACGCATTGAAGGCAGGGAATGTGCAACTTTATGAGCCATTGTATCCCGAATTTTTTTCACCGGTGGTTGATGAACGGGGAAGATCTTACCACAACGAAATCATCATTCCTTTCTTTCTGCGCGGGAATTCTTCCCTGGCCCGAAAGCGGAAGATACATTGCAATTCTTCCGTACAACGTGTTTTCCCTCCGGGCAGTGAGTGGGTTTACCTGAAACTGTATTGCGGTCAAAAGGAAACTGACCGGATTATTGCCAATCACCTTTCTCCCTTTCTGGCCGGTATTGCCAAAGAAATCCCCCTGAAAAAATGGTATTTCATCCGTTACCGGGATACGGACCATCACCTGCGGGTGCGGTTTCATCTTGAAGATGCCGGCAATGCTCCGAAACTGATGACCCGCTTGAACAACAAGTTCGGAAAATTGATCGAAAGCGGAACCGTCCATAGCATCCAGTATGACACCTATATCCGGGAGGTAGAACGGTACGGAGGTAAAAGTATCGAACTCTGCGAAGCGATTTTCCATCAACACAGCGAATTTGTGCTGCGTATTGCTCCGATGTTCCTTAAACCGGAACTGGGACAAGGAAGATGGATGCTTGCGATGAAAGGGGTGGATCAGCTGCTGGACGCATTCGCAATTTCCAACCCGGGAAAACTCGATTTGGTATCCGCCTGGCGTTCGGCCATGCTTACGGAATACGCCAAACCGGACGAACTCAAACGGAAACTTGACGTCCGTTACCGTGAGGTGAAAAGTAATCTTACGGACTATATGGAAAGGGGAGGGATCTATCCACCGGTTCATGGAGACCTGCGGAGCTCGATCGTATCCTTTGCCAATGGTATAAAACTTGCCTTTGGCAAAGACTGGTCAATATCGGGCCGCAATGAAACGACCAATCTGTTGTTCAGTTTGTCCCATATGAACCTAAACAGAATGTTCTACAGCAACCAACGGGAGAATGAGCTCGTTGTCTATCATTTGCTTGCCAAATATTACCTGACGGTTTCCAAGAAATACGAGCGCTTTTTGGATCAGAAAACACCCTCCGTTCTTCCAGAACCGAGGGTAGCAGCTTTCCGATAAGCGTCCGGTTACCCGATACCCAGCTTTTGGAAGACAGCTTCTTTAAACGATGATCCCAAAGGAATATTACCTATGCTTCCCTGCATGATGATCTCCCGGGGTGTCAACTTCTCAACATAATCCAGGTTGACAATGTACGACCTATGTACGCGCATGAATCTATCCGGAGGCAGCTTTTCCAGCATATTGGTTAGAGATTCCTGCACGATGTGTGTTTTATTCAGGGTTTCTATCTCGACATATACCCGGTCTGCTTTGATAAAAAATATGTCGTCATGTTTTACGATCAGGTTGCTATATCCCGATTTCACTGTGATAAAGCTTTTCGTCTCTTGAATACCGGCTTTTCCAAGCTGCAACCGTGCTTTGTCGACAGCTTTCAGGAACCTTGGGTAATCGTAGGGTTTAACCAAATAATCTGCTACATTGTATTCGAAGCTTTCCACGGCATATTCATGGGATGCGGTCACAAAGATAAATAACGGCGGACTGGCCAGACTCTTCAGTAATTCCATCCCCGAAATCCCAGGCATCAGGATATCGGAAAAAACGAGCTGTATTCCCTTTCCCTGCCTGATGTGGTTAAAAGCGGACATGGCATCCTTGAAAACTCCCTCAAGCCTGAGAATCGGTGTTCTGTGGATATGCCCTACGATGTCCGCTCTCGGCAATGGGTCATCCTCGACAACGATGCAACTAATTGTGCTTTGGTTCATTTTAGATCGATTTTGAGTTTGACGTGGTAACTCCCGTTTTCCCTCCACGTGGTTATTTCATGTTTTTCGGGATAATAGTATTTGAGACGCTTAGTAGCGTTTTCAAGCCCCACACCACCGAAAATTCGCCCTCCGTTTTCGTCGGGTTCCGGTATAATTGCAGCGTTCGAGATTTCCATATGAAAGACATTGTTTTCCATCCAGGCCTTGATTTGAATCCAGTTATTATCCGGGTGCACTTCCGGCCCGTGCTTGAATGCGTTTTCCACAAATGGGACTAGGATAAGCGGGGCGATTTTATAGGGTTTGTCCACGTTTTCGACATCGTAGTCTATGCGGATCGTATCACCGTATTTGAGCCGGTTCAATTGCACATAGTCTGACAGGAAAGCCGTTTCCCGGGAAAGGGCGATCCGATTACTGTCGGATTCGTATAAAATGTACCGCATCAAACCGGAGAGCTTTAAAATCATCTCAGGTGTTTCCTGGTCGAACCGCTTGGCCATGATATAGATATTATTCAGCGTGTTGAACAGGAAATGTGGTGTAATCTGGGATTTGAGGAATTTCACTTCCAGTGAGAGGTTCGCATTTTCCAATAGCACATTTTTGTATCCGCTTTCCATCAGTGATTTCATCAGTTTGGGCCCTATTGGCAGGTAAACCATAAAGATGAAATCAAAAACAAAAACATCCAAATTAGGCAACCTGAACATTCCCGCGATGCCATTTTCTGTCACGAACTCCAGGTAATACCTCCACCGCTCGTCCGGGTTGGGGTACAGTTGCAGACTCAGTTTACAGGTAAAATAATTTACAGTGGCCCACCAGGCATAGGCGAAGACGGTCCAAATCGGAATGATGTAGTATTTTCCTCCGAGAATCCCTTTGTCTACAAGAAGAGGTACGGTAAAGTAAAATAAGGGAAAGACAATGACCCAGTCCTTGACCGTAAAAAGCCATGTGTCTGGTCCGGCTAGCCGATTGTAGTTCAGGTAGTAGAACAGCGAGAAAAAAAACCAAAACACGATATGACAGATGATCCGGACTTTTCTGTCGTACCATTTGAACCAATTAAAGGTCAATTTTTTCATGCGATGCAAGAAATATGAAATACAATATTAGCAAGGCACATAACCCGATCGGATTAAGTCAAATAATACGGATTTCAATTTCTCACAATTATAACAAAACAAATCAAAAAAACCATTCTTTGGCTGGCACTCTGCCAACTTAGAAAGGGGATGCCTGACCTTTTAGACATCCCCTCCTGATTTTGCTGGGCCACCTTTATCTCCGCTTTTGCAGCCACCGCTGCAGCAACCAGCTTACCACAAAGCTCACCACCGCGCCGATGGCAGCCAACACTACGGTCTTGGCAATGTCATACACACCAAGGAAGGCTAAGGCACTGAGCAGTGTACCACTGCCCGTACCGATGCCGATTTGTTGGCTATTTTTCATCGGATTTGCCCTCCTCCTTTTTTGAAGTACCTTCCAGCGCTTCGGCTATCGTCAACGCCAGCGCCACGTATTTGGCTACCGCCACTACCCGGGGTGGTAATTTGAGGGGCGAAGCGATGATTAATTGGCTGGCCACGGCAAGCCCTTCTTTGATCCGATCGTATAAGGCCGGTTTTCCCGCTACGGGTAGTCCGGCTGCGTTTTCTTGCTGTTTCATTTGTTCGATTTTCGTAATAGATTTATTTAAAGATATTTATAGAACTTAGTAAGCCCAACGAAACTGTAACGCTCACTGCGCTCACGCCACTAGGTTTCTTGTGGGCTTTCTAAGTTCCGATTTGGCGGGGGCGTGTTAGTAAGCCCAACGAACCTGTAACGCTCGCTACGCTCACGCCACTAGGTTTCTTATGGGCTTTCTAAGTTCCGATTTGGCCCGAGCGCTGTTAGTAAGCCCAACGAAACTGTAACGCTCACTGCGCTCACGCCACTAGGTTTCTTATGGGCTTACTAAGTTGCCTGGGGGAGTAATAAATCCCGGTTCCAGGGTGGAGCACTGATTTAAAACTGCACCTTCCTCCTCGGGTTTTTATGCCCTTTGCAGACACGGCCTAAGATGTGGAAGCGAAGCGCCCCGGATCCCGTCGTGGAGCAAAGGGCTAAAACCCATTCTCCACCACCACCCTATTATTCCCTTTTTCAATCTGTTCCACCAGGAGTGGGTACACATAGCGGTATGCCGCCGCCGAGTGCATCACCTGATAATCACCATCCAGCCGCTGCCAATACGAACCGGTGAGCGGGCAGCCTGCGGTCTGCGTATGGTAATTGCCGATGTGGATGAATACCAGCTGGTAGTTGGGTATTTCGGTTATTTCAATCATTCCCCGGTGCATATGCGGATACTTAACCCCATAGCGGGCATTCATGCCCGCACCGTGATTGAGCGAGAGTCCATATTCCCCTTCGGGAATGCAGGTGACGCCCTGAACCTTCTCCGCACGGATGCTGTCTTCCAGCAGGTAGCAGGCGAAGAGCCTGTTGATATAGAGGTGGCTGAGGGTACTGTTCTTTCCCTGCGCCACGCGGGTGATGCGAATGTTACTCATTGTTCAATCCTCCCTATAAACTGGCTATTTGAAAACTGTTTCCCGTTACGATCGGCCACACAAACGTAGACTATTGACGTGCTACCCACCGGTAGCTCCGAGAGATCAAGCGTAAGCAGACCGTCTTGGCGTACGGCTTCACCCACTTCTACCGACTCTTCCTCCAGGTTATAACAGATAACCATAACGCGGTCGTCTGCATGGCCGCTGAATGGTGAAAGCATAGGCGACCACATAACCGTGATCTCCGATCCGGTCTGCTCAAGGGATACGTCAGGCAGCGGCATCAGCGTACCGCGGCTCAACCTTACGGCAGCCGGGTTGATGGAAATATCCGGGAACTCGCCCTCCATTGCATAGTTAAGCAGGTGAGAAGCCGCGGCGTTCATGGCCGCAGTTTTAGAACGTGAGGGATGAGCGGATGCAAATCCGACATAGATAATTTCCTTGAGCGGCTTCAGAAACGCCATTGCCATCCCCAGCTTGGTTCGGGCTTCGCGCTGTTTGCGTGAAGGGGCTTTCTCCGATTTACGGGGTCGGCTGCGGATGTAGAAGCCATACGGACCTTGACAGCCCACCACATCACCAACGGAACCCGAAAAAGTCAATAAATCGATAAATCTTGCCATTACTTGTTTCTTTTAAGAACCGGGGCAGGTGCCCCGGTTCGTGGTTACCAAAAAAGTCGGTGGGCGCTATGCCAACACCACCGACCCACCATACACCGTTTCGGAGATCTGCACCCCATCACGGCTCACTGCAAACAACCACACTTCGGCCGTATGACCTACCGTATCGTCATCAACGGCGATAACCGCCGATCCCGCTGCCCGCTGTGGTATCTCATCCGTGGTGTAAAACACTTCCAACTCCGGATCGTACAGCAGGATGTACACGTCATCGTCTGCTTTGCCATTAAAAGGCGTCACAGACGGCTGCCAACTGACCGTCACTTCATGTTCTGCGGTGACCAACGTAACTCCCCTCGGCCTCAGCAAACCGCCATTGCTGAATTTGACTTTGCTGTAGTCGATGGTAAAGTCTGGATAAGCCCCCGTCACAGCCGTCAGATTCACTGCCATTACTTGGTTGAAGAGCGTCGATTCGCCAACGTATGCATTGGCGAAGCCAATTTCAAACAGACCTTTCAACGGAAGGAGAAACTTACCCATCAGCGCAAACCGCTGCTGCTGCGCCAGTTGTGCCTCGGTAAACGGTTTGGTGCGCTTCTTGGACAAGCCCCGCATGTAGGGGATATCCCGCCAGCTGCTGCCGATGATGCTTCCTACTTTTCCTGAAAAGGTGCCGATGGCACCGTTAAGAAATTTTGCCATTGTATTTAAATTTTATGTTTAACTTCAATTTTCTGCCGGCGTCCTGTTTGCAGACAGCCTAACGCCGACACCACAAACGTAAGCTGAATTTATCCACAACACCAAATACAAATAGCTGATTGTCAGTATACTGACAGGCTTTTTGATGATTTAGTCAGGATGCTGTCAGGATACTGACTCCGATTTATCTTGGGGTTTGCTTGGAGGCGGCTTCGGGTCTGCTTGGGTGATGGTACTGCCGTGTAACTGGACTCGGTTTGTACTCCGACTGGCGCGGCCAAACCAAGCCCAGTATGAGCGCAATGCAAGCGCTGTTTCAGTCGGCATCGAGCTCCGAAGCGGGGGGCAGGCCATAGGCAGCCATGACCCAGGCCGAGCCGGACTGCCAACAGCTATCCACCGCGGTATTCCCTTCGGCACCGCTCAATATCACTGTGAAGAAAACGGCGCTGCCCGCGGTGGTAGGCATGGACGGGCAGCATGCCTTTTTCCGTAAGCCGATACACGGTGCGCTCCACCACCCCGATTCGTTCGGCCGCATATTTGGCATCGTACAGCTGGTCTAGCTCCTGCTCATCCGGAGCCGGCTCAGGGAGCTTAGCCGGAGCATCCGTAAGTGAAGCTGCCGGCTGTTCGACAACCTTAGCCAGCAATCTGACCATTTGGCCTAGGGCATACTCAATTTGAGTCAGTTTTTCGAGAATTTTACGGAGAAGGTCGATAACCGCGTTTGATAACGCTGAAATCAGGTCTAAAATCGAATTCATTGGTAAATGTGTTCGGCGCCGGATCTTTCCGACAGACCCCATGATGGCCCATCGCCACCGCTCAGAAGATGGCCGGCTGATAAAACCAAAGTCGTCCAACTGCTAAGTTACGCGAAAAGACCGGTATGACAGCAAATGGTCACCGAAAAGGTATCGGATGTAGCCAACATCCCCGAAATCGAGATATGGGCATCTTCGCCCCAGAGAAGGCGGAGGCGATCCGTGAGATTTTTGAGACCGGTCTGGGTACTGAAACCAGCCCCTGCATCTCGTTTGCGGTTGGAGGCCCTTACGATGAGCCGTTCATCCCTCACCCGGATATAGATTACAGCCGGATGGGCACTATCTGAAAGCACGGCGTATTTCTTCATATTTTCGGCCAGCAGAATCAACAGCATGGGAATGCAGCCACAGCTACCGCTTGGTACCTCTGCATCGATTTTGATATGGGGCTTATAACCTAACTGAATGCGGATCAATTCGATATACAAATCAAGCAGCTCCAGTTCATCGGCAAGCGGCATCAGGCTCTGCGTATCAAGCCGGCCATACGTCTTCGTAAATTGGGAGATCGCATAAGCTACATACCCCACCTTTTCGGGCCGCCACTTTACCGCAAAGCTAAGCGTATCCATGAGGTTATTGATCAGGTGGGGAATAAGCTGCCCATTAAGCCGTTCAAAAGTACGCTCATCAAGGGCGCTTTGAAGGCGCTGTTCGAGCTCGTCGTATTGTAATTTATCCAATTGCAGAACCTGCCGGACCCATAATGCACCCCCATATACGGTACCTACAGCCACACCGCCGAACAATACCATCAACGTTTGCCATTTGTTAACAATTCCGGATTGGGGCTGATCCAATGCTCCGGTACGTACCGTAATAGCCTGTAATGCAATACTGAGTGCGAGCGCAAACAGCAGGATTCCGAGAAGGAACAGTATTCCCAAAAATACAGCCTGCATATAACGCCTTTCCTGAAAGCGGATAATTAGACGTGGCCCTATGGCAAAAGCCGCCAGATTGGCCGTAATTACATGGATGCCCATCATAATAGCCCAATCGCCTACACCACGGAATGCGCCCGGCACCACCTTATCCATATATAACCATAGCATAATGCCCCACAGCAGCCAACCGGCAAGCTGATGGTTCAAAAACGGAATCTGTTTTAAGTTCGCTCCCATGGCAGCTTATTGAAGTCCGTTGCCCCTGCCAAACTGGTATTGGTGCAAAAACCGTTGATAAGCTTCTTTATACGCTTCGTGCACGGAATAAGATTCTTCGGCACCAAGATACACCAGGTCAGGCTCAAACCCCGTCACAAAATCCATGTTGACGATGGTACGTCGGTTAATCTGCAGAAAGAGCCCGAGTGGTTCCAATATCACCGCCGCCAAGCTGACCGTATAACGAACTACCACTGGCTTTGGCTGGTCCCGGATATATACGCTTAAGTAATTACCATCCTGAATCAGTTTGATCACGTTGTGCGGCAGGGTAGGCGTATGGGTCTTGGTTCCACCGTCATAAAGCAGCATTTTACCGAATTTCAGCCGTACCGGATGCTTCTCCGGATCGTTTCCTAACACCTCTTCGAGCAGTTCCTGCAGGTCTGTTACGGTAACCGGCTTGACAATAAAATACCGTACAAATGCGCGAAAGGCCTCCAGTGCATGTTCACCGTGACCGGTTACAAATACCAGCTCTTGGGTATATTTCTTTAACCATTTAGCACCCATCAGGCCCGTGAAGCCCGGTAATTCAATATCGCAGAAAATCAGGTCTACCTTGCCGTTGGCACGCAAATACGTCAGCGCATCGGCTATATTGGAAAAGCAGGCATTAAGTTCGATGTCAGGCACGGCCGATAGGCAATCTTTTAATTGTGTCAAGGCCGAAGGTTCGTCTTCAATGGCAATGGCTGTGATCATAATACCCCATTTTTAATTAGGTTTTTGTTATGGCCACCCAATTTAGCCTAAATGGAATAAACATCCAAAAAAAACGGCCTCCCATCACAAATTTCCCAGCCCCTGTCACAAAAAAATTTCAAGCCGGATGCAATGGGATATCTTCGGACGATCACAAACACAACATGTTATGATAACGACAAGAAAACACGTAATGACTGCGGCGCTTGCCGCCCTGATGCTAACGGGAGTGCTCCATGAAAAGATGACTTCTACCCCCGTACTTACCCCTTATGCTGCCATTCCTACTGTTTTGGCCGACTCAGTAGGTGATGACGGATCCATCTGCCTGGACACGAAGTTCTTTTTACCCTTTCGGGCGGAAGAACAGCTTTCTGCTGATAACGGGCGGCGCGAAACACTGTACGCACTATTGTCAACTTACGAATAATAGGTAGCATGGTTTGGTGGAAGCGGCTTGGCTGGATGGTTATTGCCTTTCATATCGGCACGGCACTGCTGTATAATATCGAGGGATTTCATGTGTCCCTATCGGTAGTAGGCGCAGATACCGTTAGCCAAAGCCGCTTATTTGATCTCCTTGGGCGGGTAAGTCATTCCACCCCGATCACAGCCTATGCCCGGTTTACAGGGCTCGCTACCGGCTACGGCTTTTACGCTCCGCATGTAGCCAGCCCGTATGTCATTGAGGTAGTTACCTACGCCGAGGCTACAGGTCGGTGTGATACGCTGATCCAACCCCCATGGGCGTTTGGAAGCGGTGCTGTGCGCTACCGTGCATTTACCAGTTCGCTGCGGTACCTGCTTCCCGAAAAAAGAAGGCTGTACGATACGGATACGTTAGCCATCCGCTATACCCGGGTACTGGTGCGGCAGGCGGCCCACCGCTTCGTTGGCAGTTGCCAAACCCAACCCGTTTGGTGGCGGGCTTACGCACTGACGTTGCCCACCCTTCAAGCGCCCCATTCAACTTTCTTTACACTGCTTGCTGATGAACCGGCCTCGTTTACGCACTGCAAGGAAACATTGGATAGCCCGTGACCTGCCAGGTGTTTGGTACGGTGTTTATCACCGTGCACTTGGCGCTATCCTTCTGATTGCCTTTGCCCCGCTATTGCCCCATACTTCCCAGCTTTTCGGAGTATCCGGCTTGTTTGATACAGCCCTGCTACGTCTGCATCCGCACGGTGCCGGGATATCCATATACGATGTCACAATCCTACTGGAGCGTCACGTGGGGTTACCCCCTGATGCGACTGTCTATACGCTTTCTGTGTGTTACCTAACATCTTGCTTTGCGCTCGCTGTAAGCTGGCAAACACAGCGGGCTGCCGCGGTATTGATGTCATTGCATTACCTATTTTTTATAGCGGTTCCGGTTTATAGCTACGGATTTGATTACCTCTGTCTATCGGCCCTTTTTTATTGTGCATTATATCACACCCGGCGGGCTACTCTTATCCTCCGGCTCCTGCAACTGCACCTGTGTGTGGTATATCTTTTCGGCGGTCTTAACAAAATCATTGGCTCCACTTGGCACAACGGGGAAGCCCTCTGGAAAGCAGTACAGCAGCCCATCGGTGGGCCGCTTATTCATGTCACGGAGTGGTTACCGCTTCCGTGGCTATGGGCAACCCTGGGTTGGGGAGTAGTGGTGGCGGAACTATCGTATGCAATGCTGATCTGGTGGCGCCCGGTGCGCCCATGGATACTAGGTTTCATCGTGCTGATGCATACCGGTATTGCCCTCGTGCTGGGACTCTATGCTTTTTCCGCACTGATGATCCTGCTCAACCTGACGGCATTTTATTATCCTTATCTCAACGAATCATCGTGCCAACCACTTGCTGTGACCGTACAGGCCGCGGTACACGCGGGTGAGGTGGTACACAATGAGGGTGGTACACCAAAGCAAAAAACGTCGTCCACAACTACCGGTGTATCACCTGCTAAGCCTCCGTGATTCATAGAATCCACTTCGCTCATTTTGCACGCCCTGGATGGCGCAGGTCATGTTATGTGTCCAAAACCAAACACCTATGTTATGCAACGCCTTTTTACCTATTGGTCCAAATACTGCCCCACACTTCCTACTGAAGTTAAGCGGTTTGTAACCGACCACGTGCACATACACCACCACCGCAAAAGCGAAATCGTCAAACTACCTGACGAAGATTTTCGCTACTGGGGATTGGTTTTGAGCGGGTTGATAGCCGGTTATGTAGCCAACCGGCATGGTGAACCACAATTACGCGAATTGCTCCTGCCGCTTGATTTTTTTACCGGCAGCGAACACCCGTTTACGACACGCCCTTATCCAATCGAATACCGGGTTATCGATACAACAGATCTGTTGCTCTTGCCCATCGCCATCGCCCGCGAAGGGCAGCAAAGATACCGGGAGGTAGCCGAGCTCTTCCACGTGCTGAAACAAAAGAAAATCAACTTTCTGCGCCACTTGCTGGCTGTTTACCAGGAGGACCGATATTACGACCGTTACTGCGAGTATCGTCGCTTATTTCCGCATTTAACTCACGTGGCGCCACAGCACGCCCAGTATCAGTTGCTGCGCATGAGTGAAACAAGTTATTACCGGGTAAAGAAACAATACTTGAACAACAACCGCGTATAATCGCTATTTTCTCCCAAACTATGGGAGAATCTCAATGACTGCGGCGGTATACATTTGTGTTGATGATTGGATCAACACAAACACATATGCGAGGTAACCGCCGCCATGCCCTGTTCCGGCGCAGGGCCGTATCGTCCATTTCCGGGAATCACATGAGAATACAGATTCTTCCCGTCCAGTTGCCGGGAAACGGCGGTCCGGTCAACCGATTACTGACTAAACCAATTTTTTTTAACAAATAAAAGTAACGACATGAAACTATCATGATTTATTCAATCACACCAGGGATGAATAAACGGCGTCAGCCATCTTGAATGCCGTTGAAATCTAACACAAATGAAAAATCTGATAGCTTCATCGCCGTTAAAAAGCAAATTATACACAAATGAAAAAGATAACAAGATCAGGCTTGAGTGCCGGTATGGCAATTGCCTTTATGTTCGCAATGACGCTAAATTTGGCTGCACAGGAGAAGAGAAGTAGTTCAACCGATAAGGCGGAAGTGGAATTTGTTGAGGCCAAAACACTTGCCAATACCGTACAGAAGCTGAACAGTGACCTATCGGTAAAAATAGCTGATACTAAACCTTCGGTAAAAACGGTTGACGAAGCGCCTTTACTGAAGACATCGAATGAGATCGATAAACCTGTCTTTGCAGTAAAATGGTTTTTGTATACAGGCCCATCTGCAGATGACGCTAACTACCTTACAGAAAGGTCATTGGCTTCAAATTACCAAGAATTTGAGCCAACTGAGACGATGCAGGAGCCAGACTGCGAGGGTGATGAACAGATCTGTGCGGTGGAAGTAATTGAAGGTGCCCCGGGGCGACCAGATCAAACTGCTCTGAATAGCTTAATAGCAAGTTATGATCTTAATCATATTAAAGAGAAGTACAACGAAAATTAGGAATAGTGAAGACAGAATTTGGTATTCAGCTTTCACTATTCCTCCTGTGTAGCATAGATTCAAATGGCCGTACCAGCTCGCACACGCTGCTACGGTCATTTGTTTTGTTCAAGATCGCTCCTATCAATCACGACCTGAGGCAACTGATAAGCAAACCGGCTAAGCTGTGTGGGCGTCAGGGTATAAATCGTTCCGTCCAGCGTCCTTTGCAAGGTGATAACTCGATTCTTATCCCCGCTCATTCTACGGATATCCTGCCAACGAATACCCCTGCATACCAATTCCTTCCGCCGTTCAAGTAATATCATATCCAAAAGCCTGTCCATATCACTTTCGGTAACTTCCTCAAACCAACTAGCTTCATACCTATGTCGCATAAAATCGTTTAAGTCTCGCAGTGCAGATTCAACATCGCCCTCCCTTGCCGATGCTTCGGCTCTTGTCAACATCATTTCGGCGGAAGTAATCCCATTAAACTTCGGCACATTCGTACTTTCTGCATAATTGCCTGAAAAGGAAGCATAGCCATCGTTGTTCATCCGGAAAAATAAACCCTTCCTTAGATCATATTCGGAATAGCTAGCGTAGAGGTTAGTATCGACCCTAGCTCTGCTTTCGGTCAGTATGCCATAGCCTGTCAGTTGCGAGAAAAAAACAACCTCTTGGTTAAATCTATTGAACGCATAAGGCTTTTGTTCGATTTCATTAAAATCCAACAACTCGTTATGCAGACGTAGACAAGAATCGGCATACTTACCGGCTTCAACATACTGTTGCATCGCCAAAAAGCAACGAGCAAGCGCACCATAAGCGGCCGCCTTGGTGGGCTGAGTCGGATATTGTTGTCGCATCTCAGGCAATAATGCCGCCGATGACTGTAAATCTCGTATCACCTGATCGTAGGTTTGCCTGACACTTGCGCGCTTTGAAGGTACGTTGACATCGGAATTCAACCGCAGGACAATTCCTGGATCGCTGTCTGCCGTCTCGCTATTAAATGCAGGTGAAAAGACCTGAGCTAGATCATAAAATGCATATCCTCTAAAAAATAGGGCAGTTCCCAGCAGCCAATTACGATCAACATCCCTATCTTGGATTACATCGTCCAAGAAATCAACAACGGTATTACTGTTCAGGATACGTTCATATCCATTTGTCCAGTAGTTGGCATACACAGGATGTTTTTCCCATATGT
>Ga0182741_1000830_pt1 | contig 43621 bp, 44 predicted proteins | sample eDN5th37CBELigOP_FD_128874 | JGI IMG/M metagenome (GOLD analysis project Ga0182741, IMG submission 128874) | Enriched Organic Plus compost microbial communities from Emeryville, California, USA - eDNA 5th pass 37_C BE-Lig OP (version 2) (version 2) ... | reverse complement strand
TCGGCGTCGTCGAGGCCGGGCTCGACGATCACGTTCTCGATGAGCGCCACCCGCTGGCGCCAGTGGTCGTAGGCGGCCAGCTCGCCGATCACCGACACGATGGCGTCGGGGAGGTCGAGGTCGTCCTCGGGCACGTCGGGGAGGTGCTCGACCTCGCGCACGACGTCGTAGCCCAGGTACCCCATGATCCCGCCGTGCAGCGGGGGCAGGTCGGGCAGCGACGGCGACCGCCACACCGACAGCAGGTGCTCGACGGCAGCGAGGATCCCCTGGTCGAGCGGGGTGCCCTCGGGGATCTCGCCGGTCACGGCCACGGTGCGCCCACGGGCGGTGAGCGTGGCGAGCGGGTTGCGGCCGATGAACGACCAGCGGCCCCAGCGCTCGCCGTGCTCGACGGACTCGAGCAGGAAGCCGGGCTCGTCGCCGACGAGGCGGGCGAACGCGGCGACCGGGGTGGTGAGGTCGGCCAGCAGCTCCCGCCACACCGGGATGACCGTGTGCTGGCGGGCCAGCGCCCGGAACTCCTCCCGGGTGGGGCGCAGCGTCACCGGCGGCTCACCCGAAGGCCCGGTAGAAGCAGGTGCGCTCGCCGGTGTGGCAGGCCCCCTTGCCCTCCTGCTCGACGATGAACAGCAGCGTGTCCCCGTCGCAGTCGTAGTACGCCTGGCGGATGTACTGGCGGTCGCCGGACGTGTCGCCCTTGCGCCACACCTCCTGGCGGCTGCGGCTCCAGAACACCGTGCGCCCCTCCTCGAGGCTCATGCGGAGGGTCTCGGCGTTCATGTACGCCATCATCAGCACCAGACCGGTGCCCTCCTCCTGCACGATCGCCGGGACGAGCCCGTCCTTGTCGTACTTGACGGCGGCGAGCTGCTCGTCGGTGGCGGCGATGGGGGTCACGTCGGGCATGGCCGGTCATCGTACGGGGACGCCGGTTCCTCCCCGAAACGCGAAGCGCCCGCTCGCTCGCCGCCGCCTCAGAGGTAGAGCCCGGTGGAGGACTCCTCGAGCCGCTTGGCGGCGACGGCGTGGATGTCGCGCTCGCGCAGGATGATGTAGTCCTCGCCGCGGACCTCGACCTCGTAGCGGTCCTCCGGGCTGAACAGGACCTGGTCGCCGATCTCCATCGTCCGCACGTTCGGGCCCTTGGCGCAGACCTCGGCCCAGATGAGCCGCTTCTTGGTCTCGGCGGTGGCGGGGATGAGGATGCCGGCCGAGGTGCGCCGCTCCCCCTCTGGGCTCAGCCGCACGAGGATCCGATCGTTGAGCATCTTGATCGGCAGCTTCTCGCGCTCGAGCTCTTCGGACATGAGGTCAACGATACGGTGCGTTCCGTGACCCCCGCACCTGACCGCACCCTGCACCGACCTGCCGTCGGCGACCCCGTGGCCGGGGCCGTCGTCCTGCACCCGCACCCGGCGATGGGCGGCGACCGGGACCACCCGCTGGTGGTGGCGCTGTGCGAGCGCCTGGCCGGGGAGCGCATCTCGGCGCTGCGGATCGACGTCGCCGACCCCGATCCCGTCGCCGCCGCCGGGCGCATGGCCGCCGCCGCGAGCGAGCTGGCCCGGGACGAGGGCGTGGAGCGGATCGTGCTGCTCGGCTACTCGTGGGGCGCGGTGGTGGCCGGGTCCTGCGCAGCCCCCGGCGTGGTGGGGAGGGTGCTCGTCGCGCCGCCGGCGACGATGCTGGCCGCCGACCCGATCGAGGACGACCGCCCGGCGCTGGTGCTCGTCCCGGCCCACGACCAGTACGGGCCGCCGGATGCCGTGGAGCGGGTGTTCGGCGACCGGCCCGACACCGTCATCGAGGTGGTCGAGGGCACGGACCACTTCCTCGCCGGGGCGATCGTCCGCATCGCCGATCGCGCCGTCGCCTGGGTCACGGACGTCCTCGCCCAGGGCTGAGCCCGGCGTGGCCGCCCGGCGGGCTCAGCGCCGGGTGACGACCGCCTGTCGCTGCGCGACCGGGTGGTCCACCGACGCGGTGGCGGCGAGGTTCGGCAGCGTGAGCCACGGGCCGCCGTCGACCCGGTACTCCGGGACGAGGTCGAGCGTGGCGGTGACCGTGTAGGTGCCCGACCGCCGATGGGCGTGCTGGACGGTCGACGCCTCGGGGTAGGCCCGGCCGAGGTCGCCGTCGACCACCGTGCCGTCGCCGAAGTCCCAGGTCACGGTGCCGGTGGCCATGCGGACCTCGATCGTCATCCCGAAGGCGGAGATCGGCGGCGCCGTGACCGAGCCGTCGAAGCCGTCGATCCAGAACCACGAGGGCAGGCCCACGAGCCCCTGACCGGCCGGGTTGGCGCCGATCGACACGTCCGGGCGCAGCACCTCCTCCACGTACCGCTCGGCCTCCCGTCGGGCCAGCGCATCCAGGTCGATCACGTCCTGCGGCGCCACCCACACCGGCCCGTGCACCGCGGCATCGCACATCAGCAGCGCGAGCCGCGCCTCCGGATGCGGCTTCTCCCCCGGGTTCTCCCCGAAGAGGGGGACGTCATCCAGCTCTGGAAAGAACTGGAGCCTCCATGCGCATCCGCCCGATGACTCAGTGGCCCCACCGCGGACGGCATGCACCAGATCGTGACCACCCATCCTGAGAATTGTGACTCTCACGTGGTCCGGCGCCGACTCAGCGCTGCCATCGACGATCTCGCCGTCTGCCTTCGCAGCAGCCGCCCAGGCAGTTAGGACTAGGCCAACGACACCAACCGCTGCAACGAGCCTCCTCAAACCCGGTCCTTTCGAGCCACCTTCCACGAGCCGCCCTCTAGCCGAAGGGTCACGGCGTCGGAGAGCACCTCATTGGGGTCCTCCTCGATGGGCGACTTGGTCTCGGGATCAATCAAGACCTGGTGGTTCGTCAGCACGTCCAACACCACGGCCGTCGAAGGGTCGACCAGCTGAATCGTGTAGCGGTGCTCGACCCGCACGAGCGCAGCACGACGGTCCTCGATGCGGGATTGGATCTCGCTGCGCTTGGTCTCCAGGTGTTCACCGGTGAACACCTCGGCCAGTGCGTCCTCGTCGAGCTCGAGGTGGTACACCGCGTCGGCGTAGACGTCCCAGCTGCGGAGGTAGGCGGCCTCGACCTGGCCCTCGACGGTGGCGGGGTCGAAGGCGGTCGTGGTGGTGCTCGGCTCGCGCTCGGGGACCGTGGTCGTCGTGGTGCTCGACGACGTGGTGGTGGCCTCGGTGCTGGTCGTGCTCGACCGCTCGGACTCGGCGCCGTCGTCGTCGCCGCAGGCGGCCAGGGCCAGCGCAGCGACGAGCACGGCGAGGACCACGCGCCAGCGCCGGACCGGCCTCCCCACAGGCGTCACAGATCGGACGGTACGCCACCAACGCCGCGTTCGGCAACGGACTCTCGATGCCTCTCGCGTGATGCCGAGCCTGCTCAGACGGGGCGCACGGTGATGCCGGCGGCGGCCATCGCCGCCTTCGCCTCGGCGATCGTGTGCTCGCCGAAGTGGAAGATCGAGGCGGCCAGGACCGCGTCGGCGCCGCCCTCGAGCACGCCCTCGACGAGGTGCTGGAGCGTGCCCACCCCGCCCGAGGCGATGACCGGGACGTTGACGGCGCCGGTCACCGCGGCGGTCAGCTCGCAGTCGAAGCCGGACCTCGTGCCGTCCCGGTCCATCGACGTGAGCAGGATCTCCCCCGCGCCCAGGGACTCGACCCGCTGGGCCCACTCGACGACGTCGAGCCCGGTTGGCCGGCGGCCGCCGTGCGTGTAGACCTCGGCGCCGCCGTCGGCGCGGCGGCGGGCGTCGATGGCCACCACCACGCACTGCGCCCCGAACTCCTCGGCCAGCTCGCTGATCAGCTCGGGGCGCTCGACGGCCGAGGTGTTGATCGACACCTTGTCGGCCCCGGCCCGCAGGAGGCGCCGGGCGTCGGCCACGGTGCGGATGCCGCCGCCGATGGTGAAGGGGATGAAGACCTCCTCCGCCACCCGAGCAGCCATCTCGACGGTGGTCTCTCGTCCGTCGGACGAGGCGGTGATGTCGAGGAACACGAGCTCGTCGGCGCCCTCGGCGTCGTAGCGGGCCGCGAGCTCCACCGGGTCGCCGGCGTCGCGCAGGCCCACGAAGTTGACGCCCTTGACGACGCGGCCGCCGTCGACGTCGAGGCACGGGATGATGCGGACGGTCCTCACGTCGGGTTCCCCGCCAGCGCTCGGACGGCCTCGGCCACGTCGACGCGGCCCTCGTAGATGGCGGTGCCGACGATGGCGCCAGCCAGGCGGCGCCCGTCGATCTCGAGGTCGTCGAGGGCGAGGAGGTCGGACAGGGTGCCGACGCCGCCGGAGGCGATCACGTCGAGCGACGTGGCCCGCAGCACCTCCCGCAGGCCCTCAAGGTCCGGGCCGCCCATGAGACCCTCGACGTCGATCTGCGTGACGACGACGGCGCTGGCGCCGACGTCGGCGAGGCGCTGCAGGGCCACGGCGATGTCGGTGCCGGTCCCCTCCAGCCAGCCCTTCACCGCCACCTCGCGCCCCTTCACGTCGAGGCCGAGGGCGACGGGCTGGCGGGCCGCGATCTGCGCCACGAGGTCCGGGGACTCCATGGCCGCGGTGCCCATCACGACGCGAGCGACGCCGGCGTCGGCCAACGCCGCCGCGGCCTCGACCGAGCGGACGCCCCCGCCGGCCTGGATGGGCACGTCGACGGCGGCGGCGATGGCGGCGATGAGGTGGCGGTTGACCGGCTCGCCGGTGCGGGCGGCGTCGAGGTCGACGGTGTGGATCCAGGGCGCGCCGGCGTCGGCGAAGGCACAGGCCACGGCGACGGGGTCGCTGCCGTGGACCCGCTCGCGGTCGAAGTCGCCCTGGGTGAGCTGCACGACCCTGCCGCCTCGCAGGTCGATGGCCGGGTAGAGGTCCATCAGGCCGCCGCCCCCTGGGCCGCGGCGGCCCGCACGAACGCCCGGAGGACGGCGAGGCCGGTGCGGCCCGACTTCTCGGGGTGGAACTGGGTGGCCCACAGCCGGCCCCGCTCCACGGACGCGACGACCGGGCCGCCGTAGTCGCAGGTGGAGGTCACGAGGGCCGGGTCGGTGTCGGCGGCGTAGGAGTGGACGAAGTACGCCCACGCCTCGGCGGGGGCCTCGGCCAGGATCGCCGGGTCGCCGACGCGCTCGAGGAGGTTCCACTGCATCTGCGGGCGCTTGACGCCCTCGGGCAGGAGCCGGACCGTGCCCGGCAGCACACCGAGACCAGGCTCCTCGGGCGCCTCCTCGGAGGACTCGAAGAGCATCTGCATGCCCACGCAGATCCCGAGGAACGGCACGCCGCGCTCGACGACCTCGTAGACGAGCTCGTCCATCCGGTGCCGGCGCAGCGCCTGCATGCAGCGCCCGAACGCCCCCACCCCGGGGAGCACCACGCCGGCGGCGTCGCGCGCCAGCGCCGGGTCGGTGGTGAGGCGGGCGTCGGCGCCCACGTGCTCGAGCGCCTTCTGGGCGGAGCGCAGGTTGCCGATCTCGTAGTCGAGGACGGCGATGAGCGTCATCGTCGACCGGCCACTAGATCACGCCCTTGGTGGAGGGCACGCCACCGCCCTCGACGCGCACCGCGTCGCGCAGGCAGCGGGCCACGCCCTTGAACGTGGCCTCGATGACGTGGTGGGTGTTGCGCCCCTCCTTCAGCCGGATGTGGAGGGTGATGCCCGCGGCGTGGGCGAACGACTGCCAGAAGTGCTCGGCCATCTCCGGGTTGAACGGGGGGTCGCCGAGGGGCAGGACCTCCCCGAAGGGCACGTCGTAGGCGATGTACGGGCGGCCGGAGAGGTCGAGGGCCACCTCCACGAGCGCCTCGTCGAGCGGGAACAGCCCGCTGGCGAAGCGCCGGATGCCGGCCTTGTCGCCCAGCGCCTCCCGGAAGCACTCGCCGAGGGTGATGGCGGTGTCCTCCACCGTGTGGTGCCCGTCGACGTGGAGGTCGCCCTCGGCCTCGACGACGAGGTCGAAGCCGCCGTGCCGGCCGATCTGGTCGAGCATGTGGTCGAAGAAGGGCAGCCCGGTGCTGGCCCGGACCTCGCCGGTGGGGCCGTCGAGGTCGAGGCGCACGGAGATCCTCGTCTCCTTCGTGGTGCGCTCCTTGGCGGCCGAACGGGTCATCGCAGTGCGTCCTCCAGTGCGGCGAGGAAGGCGTCGTCCTCGTCCCGGGTGCCGATCGTGACACGCAGGCAATCGGCCAGGCGAGGCCACGAGGAGCAGTCCCGCACCAGCACGCCACGGGCCAGGAGGTGCTCCCACACGGCCCGACCGTCGCGGCCGCGGGGCCGGAACAGGACGAAGTTGGCGCCGGAGGGGAACACGTCGACGGGCAGCTCCCGGAGGGCGGCGACGAGCCGGCCGCGCTCCTCCACGAGGGTGGCGACGCGGGCCCGCATCGCGTCCTCGAACTGCAGCGCGATGCGGCCGGCGGCCTGCTTCACGGCGTCGAGGTGGTACGGGAGGACCACCTGGTCGAGGTGCGCCACCAGCTCACGGGGGCCGACGAGGTACCCGAGGCGGGCGGCGGCCATCGACCACGTCTTCGAGTAGGTGCGGGTGACCACGAGCGGCACGTCGTCGCCGACCAGCTCGAGCGCCGACCACGGAGCGAACTGCCCGTAGGCCTCGTCGACGACGAGGAGCCCGGGGACGAGGTCGAGCACCTCGCGCACGGTGGCCTCGTCCTCCACCATGCCGGTGGGGTTGTTGGGCGAGCAGAGGAAGGTGATCGCCGGCTCGGCCTCGGCGAGGACGCGCCGGACCTCGTCGAGGTCGAGCGAGAGGTCCTCGCGGCGCTCCCCCACCGCCACGCCGGTGCTCGTGATGCGAGCGATGTGGCTGTGGAGCGCGTAGGTGGGCTCGAACACCGCCACCGACCGACCCGGGCCGCCGTAGGTGAGGCAGAGGGTCTGGAGGACCTCGTTGGAGCCGTTGGCGACGAACACCTGCTCCGGAGCGACGTCGTGCGCCGCCGCGATCGCCTCCCGCAGCGCGCGGTAGGACCGGTCGGGGTAGCGGTGCCAGGCGATCGAGCGGAGCGCGGCGACGAGGGCATCCTCGAAGCCGGGCGGGGGCGGCTCGGGAGCCTCGTTGGTGTTGAGCCGCACGGGCACGTCGACCTGCGGCGAGTGGTAGCCCTCCATGAGGGCGAGGTCGTCCCGGGGCTGGATCACGGTGCGCTCCGGCGGAGGCGGACGGATCGGGCGTGCGCGTCGAGGCCCTCGTAGGTGGCCAGCACCTCGACGTGCTCGGCCACCTCGGCCAGCGCCTCGGCGCCCATCGACACGACGTGGATGTGCTTGAGGAAGTCGTCGACGCGCAGCGCCCCGGAGAACCGGGCCGAGCCGTAGGTGGGCAGCACGTGGTTGGGGCCGGCGAGGTAGTCCCCCACCGACGCGGGCGCGTAGGCGCCGCAGAACACGGCACCGGCGTGGCGCACGAGCGGCAGGAGCGCATCAGGGTCCTCCACGAGCAGCTCGAGGTGCTCGGGGGCGATCGCGTTGGCGACGGCGAGGGCCTGCTCGGGGTCGTCGCAGACCACGGCGTAGCCGCCCTCGGCGAGCGTGGCCTCGAGGTGCTGCCGCCGGGGCGAGGCGGGCACGATCTCGGCGACGGCGGCGGTGACGGCGTCGGCGACGGCCTCGTCCCAGGTGATCAGCCAGGCCAGCCCGTCGGGGCCGTGCTCGGCCTGGAGGACGACGTCCATCGCCGCCCACTCGGCGGGGGTGGTGGCGTCGGCGACGACGACCACCTCGCTCGGCCCGGCGAAGGCCGACGGCACGCCGACGAGCCCGGCCGAGGCCACCTCCCGCTTGGCCTGGGCCACGCGGGCGCTGCCGGGCCCGACGATCACGTCGACGGGCCGGATCGACTCGGTGCCGTACGCCAGCGCGCCGATCACGGCGGGCCCGCCGACCCGGTACACCTCGTCGACGCCGGCGAGCGCGGCGGCCGCGAGGATCCCGGGAGCCACGCTGCCGTCCGGCTGCGGCGAGGTGACGAGCACCACCTCAGGCACGCCGGCCACCTTGGCCGGGATCGCCGTCATGAGGACGGTGGACACGAGCGGCGCCAGCGCCGAGGGCACGTAGCAGGCCGCGCGGTCGACCGGCCGCTGGAGCTCGCGCACGAGGATGCCGCCGTTCCGGTGCTCGGCGTCGGGGTGGCGCTGGGCCTCGTGGTAGGCGGTGATGTTGCGGTGGGCGACCTCGAGGGCCGCCCGCAGCGCCGGGTCGATGGCGTCGAGCGCAGCGGCCACCTCGGCGGGCGGCACCCGCAGCTCGTCGATCTCGGCCTCGTCGAAGCGTGCGGTCAGTTCCCGCAGGGCCTCGTCGCCCCGTTCGCGCACGTCGGCCAGCAGGGCGCGCACCTCCTCGATCGGAGGTTCGACCTGAGCGGCCGGGCGGGGCAGGCGGCCGCGGAGGTCACCGGACACGCCGCGGAGGTCGAGACGCTTGAGCACCCGCTGAGGATAGGTGGGCGCTGATCGACCTCCCCAACCCGTTCCCAGGGCGGTTGGCGCCGTCCAGCGGCGGGCAGGACACTGGCGTCATGGAGCTCGACGCCGCCCAGCTGTCCTCGCTCTCGTCGGCCCTCGCCGACCTCACCGAGCGCATCACCGCCCTGGCCGACGGCTACCAGAGCTCCCCGCGCGAGGACGTCGCCGCCGACCTCTACGAGGTCGAGCGCCACCTCCAGGCTGCCGATCGGCGTCTGCGCTCCCTCCTCAGCCGCATCGAGCGCTGACGCCGCGACGTCTCCGCGATCCGGGCCCCTGCGACCGGAGCGGGCACCGGGACGTCGTCAGCCGGTGCCGGCGCTGGGGCAGAAGTCCGCGAGGATGCACACCTCGCAGCGGGGCTTGCGGGCGGTGCACACCGCCCGCCCGTGGAGGATCATCCGCAGGCTGAACACGCCCCGCTCCCGAGCGGGGATCATCGAGTTCAGCTCCATCTCCACCTTCACCGGGTCGGTCTCGGTGGTGAGGCCGAGGCGCCGGGAGATCCGGCCCACGTGGGTGTCGACGGGCAGGCCGGGGAGGTCCATGGCCACGCTGCGCAGCACGTTGGCCGTCTTGCGCCCCACCCCGGGCAGGGTGACGAGGTCGGACATCTTGTGCGGGATCTCGCCTCCGAAGCGCTCGACCACCCCGGTGGCCATGCCGATCAGGCTCTTGGCCTTGTTCTTGTAGAAGCCGGTGGGCCGGATGATCTCCTCGAGCTCGGCCGGGTCGGCGGCGGCGAGGTCCTCGGGCGTCGGGTAGCGCTCGAACAGGCGGGGGGTCACCTGGTTCACCCGCTCGTCGGTGCACTGCGCCGACAGGATCGTGGCCACCAGCAGCTCGTAGGGGTTGCGGTGCTCGAGGGCGCACAGCTCCTTGGCGGTGCCGGGGTACTCGGCAGCCAGCAGGTCGTGGGTCCTCCGGGCCCGTCCAGCGGGGGTTCGAGGTCGACGACGAGCGGGCGGGGCGGGGACCGTGGACATCGCCGGGCGAGGGTACCGGCCCCGCTGCGCCGTCCTCGCCCTCGACCGATCCGGGACCCCGCGACCGGTCGTGCGGGCCCTGGGGCCCGAGGGGGTCGCCGGTAGCCTGGGGGCCGTGCCCCCCGCTCCCCTGCCCCGCGACCGCGCCGTGCCGGCGCCCGCGCCGACCGGGCGCCTCCGCCGCGTCGGGACCCGGTGGGAGCTCGACCTGTCGGACCTGCCGGCCGACCCCGATGCCGCCCGGGCCGAGGCCGCGGCGGCGGTGGAGCAGGCCGTGCGCGAGCTGGCGGCCGCCGGCGGCGGGACGCTGCGGCTGTGGTCCCGCGGCGACGACCCCGTCCTCGACGACGTGGCCCGATCGGCGGGGATGACCGTCGGCCGGGCGCTGCACCAGATGCGCCGACCGCTTCCTGTCGGGGAGCCGTGGGACCTCGAGGTCCGGCCGTTCGTGCCGGGGCAGGACGAGGAGGCCTGGGTGGAGGTCAACAACCGGGCGTTCTCCTGGCACCCGGAGCAGGCCGACCAGACCGTCGAGGACGTGCGGCGGCTGGCCCGGGAGCCGTGGTTCGACCCGGAGGGGTTCCTGCTCCACGAGGCCGACGGCCGGCTCGTCGGCTTCTGCTGGACGAAGGTCCACGCCGACGAGGACCCGCCCCTCGGCGAGATCTTCGTGATCGGCGTCGACCCGTCCGCCCACGGGCGGGGCCTCGGCCGCCAGCTCGTGCTCGCCGGGCTCGACCACCTCCACCGGCGCGGCATCCGGATCGGGATGCTCTACACGGAGGCCGACAACGAGCCAGCCCTCGCCCTCTACCGGCGTCTCGGCTTCCACGTGCACAGCACCGACCGCGCCTGGGACCTCGAGGTGGCACCGGCGTGAGCGGCGACGCCGCCGCGGCCGCCACGCCCGATGCGACCCCGGTCGCCGTCGCGCCGCCCCGCCGCGGGCGGCCCCCAGCGCCCAGGAGCCGCTACGACCTCGACCTCAGCGACCTCGCCGAGCTGCTGGCCGACGAGCCCCGCTACCGGGTCGACCAGGTGTGGCACGGCCTCTACCGCCAGCTGGCCGAGCCGAGCGAGCTGACGACGCTCCCCAAGGCGCTGCGGGGCCGCCTGGCCGAGGAGGCCCCGAGCGCGCTCACCGAGGTCACCGAGTCCACGAGCGACGGCGGCGCCACGGTCAAGTGGCTGTGGTCGCTGCACGACGGCTCCCTCGTCGAGACGGTGCTCATGCACTACGACGACCGCTCCACGGTCTGCGTCTCGAGCCAGGCCGGCTGCGCCATGGCCTGCTCGTTCTGCGCCACCGGGCAGCAGGGCTTCGAGCGCCACCTCACCACCGGCGAGATCGTCGAGCAGGTGGTGCGAGCCGCCCGGCGGGCGCGGACGGACGGGCGGCACCTGTCCAACGTCGTGTTCATGGGCATGGGCGAGCCGCTCGCCAACTACGAGCCGACGTGGGCGGCGGTGGAGCGGCTGCACGACGCGCTCGGCCTCTCGGCCCGGCACCTCACCGTGTCGACGGTGGGGATCGTGCCCGGCATCCGCCGCCTCGCCGGCGAGGCGCTTCCGGTCAACCTCGCCGTGTCCCTCCACGCCGCCGACGACGAGCTGCGCGACGAGCTCGTCCCCATCAACCGGCGCTACCCGCTCGACGTGCTGCTGCCGGCCTGCGCCGACTACCTCGTCGCCAAGGGGCGGCGGCTCTCCTTCGAGTGGGCGCTCATAAACGGCGTGAACGACCGCGACGTCGACGCCGACCGGCTGGTCGAGCGGGCCCGGTCGCTCCCGCTCGCCGCCCACGTGAACCTGATCCCGCTCAACCCGACGCCCGGCTACGGCGTGCTCGGCTCCCCACCCGAGCGGGTGCGCCGCTTCCGGGACCGGCTCCGGGCCGGCGGCGTCAACGCCACGGTCCGCCAGACCCGCGGCACGGAGATCGACGCCGCCTGCGGGCAGCTCCGAGCCACCCACCGCTGATCGCCCGCTCAGCGCACGAGGACGGTCAGCGTCCCCGCGAGGCGGATGGCGCGGCGCAGGTGCTCCCCCGGCTCGACGACGGCGTCGGCCCAGAGGACGCACTCCTCCACCGTGCCCTCGACGACCGCACCGGGCTCGATGACGCTGGCCCCACCGCTGGCCAGGAGGTTCGCCTCGAGGTACTGGGCCGGGGTGCCGCAGTCGACGAACGGGCCGTCGTGGCGCACCACCTCCAGCCGGCCCTCGGCCGCTGCGGCCCGCCACGACGCCTCGTAGAGACCGGAGGGCGTCGGCTCCAGGCGAGCCACCTCGTCCCAGGGCATGAGCGCGGCCGCGATCCGGCTGGTGGGCGTGAGCCGGTCCCCGCCGGACACGAGCAGGCGGATCCGCGCTCCGTCCCAGCCGGCCACGAACGGCTCCAGGGAGCCCGGGCACCAGGTGTCGGCGTTGAGCACGAGCACCGCCGCACCCTCGATCCACGGTCGGAGGTGCCCGAGCGCGCCGGCGGTGCCGAGCGCCTCGTGCTCCTCCACCGACACGTGCAGCGGCACCCTCAGCTGCAGGTTCCCCTGCGGACCGTCGTGGATCCGCAGGCGGTGCAGGTGCGCCTGGAGGGCCTGCCGGTCGTGGTGGACGTTCACGGCCACCCGGTGGATGGGGGCGGAGAGCGCCCGCTCGATCGCCCAGTCGACGAGCGGCCGGTTGCCGACCGGGCACAGCGCCTTCGGTCGGAACCGGGTGAGCGGCTGGAGCCGGGTGCCGGCGCCGGCGGCGAGGACCACCCCGACGAGCTCCGGACCCGACGGCTCGGGTGCGTCGGTGGGCATCGGGGCCATGCTGGCACGGCCGGGCCGAGTCACGGGACCGGCCGCCGCTCGTCGCGGCGGCGCCGTTCGGCGGGCGGTCCCGGGGTCGGGCATGATCGGGCCATGACCACCACCGTCCAAGGCATCGCCGGGCTCAAGGAGCTCGTCGGCCAGCACCTCGGCTACAGCGACTACATCGAGATCACCCAGGAGCGGGTGAACCTCTTCGCCGACGCCACCGGAGACCACCAGTGGATCCACGTGGATCCGGAGCGGGCGAAGGCCGAGAGCCCGTTCGGCGGCCCGATCGCGCACGGCTACCTCACCCTGTCGCTCGGCCCGGTCCTCGTGCCCCAGGTCGTCCAGGTGGCGGGCGTGAAGATGGGCGTGAACTACGGGTGCGAGAAGGTCCGCTTCCCCTCGCCGGTGCCGGTGGGCTCGAAGCTCCGCGTCGGTGTGGAGCTCCTCGACGTGACCGACATCCCCGGCGGCGCCCAGGTGCTGATGCGCTTCACGTTCGAGACCGAGGGCGCCACCAAGCCGTCCTGCGTGGCCGAGAACATCTTCCGCTACTACGAGTGACCTGACCGGACGGGTCGCCCCGGCGCTGGCCGAGTGCCGGCGGGGGGCGGCCCGTCCTGCAGGCGGGGCGGGCCTAGCGTGCCGACCATGCCCGGGAGACGGCCGCCGCGGCGGCTGACCCGCCTCGTCGCCGCGCTCGCCCTGGCGCTGGCCGCCTGCTCGAGCGGTCCGAGCGCGCCTCGGCCCACGACGAGCGCGCCACCCGCACCTCGGCCGTCCACCACGTCCGGCCCCGCCCCGACGACCACGACCACGGTGGCGCTCCCGCCGCCGGTGCCGATCACGTGGACCGACTGCGGCGACGGGCTCCAGTGCGCCCGAACCCCGGTGCCCGTCAGCTACGAGGACCCCACCGGGCCCACGCTCGAGCTGGCCCTCGTCCGGCGCCCCGCCGGGGACCCCGGTCGCCGCATCGGCACGCTCGTCGTCAACCCGGGCGGCCCCGGGGCGTCGGGCACCCGCCGGGTTGCCCGCGGGTTCCGGATCAGCGACGAGGTGGCCGCCCGGTTCGACATCGTGGGCTTCGACCCCCGGGGCGTGGGCGAGAGCACCCCCATCGCGTGCGGCCGCGCCGTCGACGACTTCCGCCGGCAGGACCTCGATCCCGACGACGCGACGGAGGCGGCGGCGCTCGAGGCGGCGGCGCGCGCGGTCGCCGAGGAGTGCCGCGCCAGCGACGGCGACCGACTGGCCCACCTGGGCACCCGGGAGGTGGCGCACGACCTGGAGGTGATCCGGCGGAACCTCGGCGAGGACCAGATCACGTTCGTGGGCCTGTCCTACGGCTCGCTCATCGGGCTCCTCTGGGCCGACGCCCACCCCGGCTCGGTCCGGGCGATGGTCCTCGACGGCGTCGTCGACCCGGCCGCCACGACCGGCGCCGCCAGCACCCGCCAGGTGGAGCAGATCGACCGGGCCTTCGGGGCCATGAGCGAGGCCTGCGCCGCGGACCCGACCTGCCCGCTCGCCGCCGAGGGGCTCCGCCTCGACGACGCCTACGACGAGCTGGCCCGCCGTCTCGAGGGCGAGCAGGGCACCGCCAGCGGGGTGGGGCCGACCCAGCTCGCCTACGCCGTGTTCTCCGCCACCTACGGACAGGAGCGCTGGCCGCTGCTGTGGGCCGCGGTGCGCGACGGGCTCCACGGCGACCTGTCGGGGATCCGGGCGATGGCCCGCTGGTTCACCGGCCTCGTCGAGTACGTGCCGTTCGCCCTGGTGTCCTGCCTGGACGGCGAGCACCCGGTCGGGTTCCAGGCCTGGCAGGCGGAGGCCGCCGCCGCTCGGCGGGCCTCGCCCCGCTTCGGCGCCATCGCCGCCAACGAGCTCCTCCCCTGCGCCTTCTGGCCGCCGGCCACGCGCACCCCGGCCCCGGTGCGGGCCGCCGGCGCCGGCCCCACGCTCGTCATCGGCACCACCGGCGACGTGGCCACGCCGTTCGAGCAGGCCGAAGCGGTGGCCGCCGCCCTCGCCGACGGGGTGCTGCTCCGGGTGGAGGCGGAGGGGCACGTGGCGATCGGGAGCGACGGCTGCGTGGACGACGCGGTGACCCGCTTCCTCGTCGACCTCGCCGTCGCACCGGGCGCCCGCTGCCCCGAGGTGTGACGGACTTCACCCGGGCGTCGGCGGCCATCTAGGTTGCCCGGGCAGTCGCACCACCAGGGGGGAAGCCACCGATGGAGTTCAACCTCGCGCAGGTCCACGAGGCGATCGCCGACGCGGTGCCGGACCGGGAGGCGATCGTCTGGCGGGATCGCCGCCTGACCTACGCCGACCTGCGCGACCGCACCCGGCGGCTGGCCAACCACCTGCTGTCGAGCGGCATCGGGGTCACCGCCGAGCGGTCGGGCCTGCGCGGCCACGAGTCCGGCCAGCCCCACCTGGCCTGCTACCTCCACAACGGCAACGAGTACGTCGAGGCGATGCTCGGCGCCTACAAGGCCCGCTTCGCGCCCTTCAACGTGAACTACCGGTACGTGGCCGAGGAGCTGCGCTACCTGCTGGACGACGCGCAGGCCCGAGCGATCGTCTACCACTCGGCCTTCGCGGACCGGCTGGCCGAGGTCCTGCCCGACCTGCCGCAGCTCTCGATCCTCCTGCAGGTGGACGACGGCAGCGGCGCCGACCTGCTCCCCGGCGCCCGCTGGTACGAGGAGGCGCTGGCCGAGGCCAGCCCCGAGCGCCCCGACGTCGAGTGGAGCCCGGACGACCTCTACATCCTCTACACCGGCGGCACGACCGGCATGCCGAAGGGCGTCCTGTGGCGCCAGGCCGACATCTTCGTGGCCTCCCTCGGAGGCCGGAGCGCCGCCACCGGCCAGCCGTTCTCCAGCCTCGAGGAGATCCTGGCCGCGGCGACGGAGGCGGCGGGCCGGTACCTGCCCGCCCCGCCGTTCATGCACGGGGCCGGGCACTGGCTGGCGCTCAACGCCCTCTGCTCCGGCAACACGGTCGTCATCCAGGACGACACCGTGCGCCTCGACCCGGCCGACGTGTGGAGCACGATCGCGAGGGAGCACGCCAACGTCCTGCTCATCGTCGGCGACGCGTTCGCCCGCCCGCTCGTCGAGGAGCTGGAGCGGGTGGCGGCCGAGGGCAAGCCCTACGACACGTCGTCCCTGCTCGTCATCACCTCAGGCGGTGCGCCGCTCAACTCGTCGCTCAAGGACCGGTTCCTCGCCCAGCTGCCGACGGTGATGATCATGGACGCGGTCGGCGCGTCCGAGACCGGCAGCCAGATGACGCACTTCAGCGCGGCCGGCCAGGCCGCGTCCACCGGCACGTTCACGCCGGGCCCTGGCGTCGCCGTCGTGAGCGAGGACCTCAGCCGGGCGCTCGAGCCCGGGCACGCCGAGGTCGGCTGGCTGGCCCAGACCGGCCACGTGCCGCTCGGGTACCTCGGTGACCCCGAGAAGACGGCCAAGACGTTCCCGGTGATCGAGGGCGTCCGCTACTCGGTGCCCGGCGACCGGGCCCGGCTCACCGCCGAGGGGCTCGTCGAGCTCTACGGGCGGGACTCGGTGACGATCAACTCGGGCGGCGAGAAGATCTTCGCCGAGGAGGTGGAGCAGGCCCTCGCCCACCACCCCGACGTGTACGACGTCGTCGTCGCCGGCCGCCCGAGCGAGCGCTGGGGCAGCGAGGTGGTGGCCGTCGTCCAGCTGCGCGACGGCGCGGCGCCCGACGAGGAGGCGCTCCTCGCGGAGGCGGCCAAGCACATCGCCCGCTACAAGCTGCCGAAGGCGTTCGTGTTCGTGCCCTCGATCGTGCGCTCACCGGCCGGGAAGGCCGACTACCGCTGGGCCCGCGAGCAGGCGCGTCGGGGCTGACGGCGACTGCTGGCCGAGCCCGCCGGACGACCGCCGCGCAATTCGCTCGACCGCCGCGCCCGCGCCGGGCATCCTGGCGACCGTCCCGCAGCGACGGAGGAGAGGGGGTCACCGATGACGAGCACTGCTGCACCGCCAGTCGCCGGTCGCATCGTGGCCGCCGGCCCCGCCGCCCCGGTCGCCTGACCGGGTCCCGGCCCCCCGCCTGACGCCCCCCGAGGGGCGCGCCGTCCGCCTGCGGCCGGTGCGCGGACCTCGGCGCGCGCCCGGCTCGCCCCAACCGCGCGCGACGCATCGAGGAGGTGAACGACGTGCGCTTCTCCCCACGACGCCCGAACCCGGACGCCCGTCCCCGGCGACGGGCCAAGGACCGATCCCGGGCCGCTCGGATCGAGCAGGCCATGGACGCCCGACGCCGCCAGCTGGAGCTGGGCGGCTACGGGCTCACGAGGATCCAGTGAGCCCTGCGACCCGCTTCACCGGCGGGTCGCAGGCGCGCCCGGCCTCGGGAGCGGATCAGTCGTCGTCGATCCAGTCGAGCTCGCCGGCATCGACGGGCGGGCAGAACAGGAAGCCCTGGACGTCGTCGCAGCCGATCTCGCCGAGCGCCACGAGCTCCTCCGAGGTCTGCACCCCGGAGGCGCAGACGCGGGCCCCGGAGTCGTGGGCCCGCACCACGAGCGCGGCGAGCGAGCTGCGGACCTCGGCGTCGTCGACGATCGATCGGACCCACCGGCGGTCGATGTGCACGGCGTCGGCCCCGATCCGGTTCCCGGCCAGGCCGTAGGCCGGGCCGACGTTGTCGATCGCCACCCGCAGGCCCCGGTGCCGCAGCCCCTGGAGCCGCAGCCCGAGCTGGGTGTCGCCCCGCAGCTCGTCCGCGGCGTCGAGCTCGATCTGGAGCTGCGACAGCGGCAGCTCGTTGTCCTCGGCGGTGCGGAGGAGGTGGGCGGAGAAGCCTGGCTCGAGGACCTCGAGGCCGGTGACGTTGACCGACATGAGGAGGGGCCGGGCGGTGGCCGGACGGGCCCGCTCCCACACGGCGAGCTGCCGGCACGCCTCCTCCATCACCCAGCGTCCGAGCGGCACCATCGCGGCGGTCTGGCGCACCGACGGCAGGAACGCCTTGGGGCCCAGCTCTCCCCGCTCGGCGTCGTTCCAGCGCAGCAGCGCCTCCACCCCGGTGGTGTCGAGCTCGGAGATCGAGATCCTGGGCTGGTACTGCAGCCGGAACTCGTGGTGCGAGAGGGCCTCCTCCACCTCGGAGTGGACGCGCTCGAGCGTGACGCCCCGGTGCGCTCGGCGCTGGAGGGCCTGCAGCGACCGCCCCAGAGGGTGGGGCTCGCCGCTCCCGCCGAACGCGGGCCGGTCAGGGCCGGTGCCCTCAGAACTGAGCTGCCACGCCATCCGCTCGTTCTCCTCGCTGCACCCACCCCGGGCGCGGCTGGGGGAAGCATGCCCCACCAGGGGTTCGGGGACAAGGATCGGCGGCCGCCCGGAGGGTGCCGTCAGGCGGGGGCGAGGAGCTCGCGGACCCGGGCCAGGAGCACGTCGATGGCCGGCTCGTTCATCCCGCCGTGCGGGACGATGACGTCCGCGTAGCGCTTGGAGGGCTCGATGAACTGGAGGTGGCTCGGCCGGACCGTCGCCAGGTACTGCTCGACCACGCTCTCCACCGTGCGCTCCCGCTCGGCTGTGTCGCGGATCAGCCGGCGGATGAACCGGACGTCGGCGTCCGTGTCCACGAACACCCGCAGGTCGAACAGCTCTCGCAGCTCCGGCTCGTAGAGCACGAGGATCCCCTCGACCACCACGATCCGCGCCGGGTGCACGATCTGCCGCTCGGGCAGGCGCTCGTAGGTGGCGAAGTCGTAGACGGGAGCCTGGACCTCGTAGCCATCGAGGAGGCGACGCACGTGGTCGAGCAGGAGCGGCCAGTCGAACGCGTCGGGGTGGTCGTAGTCGATCGCCACCCGCTCCTCGAACGACAGGTCGTTGCGGTCCCGGTAGTAGGCGTCGAGGCGGAGCAGGGCGAGGTCGGTCCCGCCGAACAGGCCGGCCAGGCGCTCGGCGACGGTCGTCTTGCCGCTGCCGGAGCCGCCAGCCACCCCGATGAGGAACGGCGCCGTGGTCACCCGGCCTGTCTACACGAGGCCGTCGACGAGGAGCACCCGAGGGCCCGGGGTGCTCAGCCCAGGCGGGGCCGGAGCTCGGCCCAGCGGGGGTCGGCCCGCACGGCGGCGAGGTCGGGCTCGCCGTCGACGAGCGACGCGGCCCGGAAGCCGGCGTCGGCGGCGACGCCGAGCCACATGAGCGCCCGGTCCACGTCCCCGGCCCGCGACCACGAGCAGGCGATCTCGAAGGCGGTCTGGGCCCGACTGGGCGGACCGGCGGCGAACACCGCCTCGCCGACCTGAGCCGCCTCGGCGAAGTGCTCGCCGTAGTGCAGGTGCGTCTGCAGCACGGCGGCGCCGTCCCGGCCACGGCCGTCGGGCCGCTCGAGGAGGCGGGTGGCGAGCGCTCCGGCTGCCCCGGCCCGGGCGACGACCTGGGTCACGACGAGGTTGGGCGGCCCCGCGGGCGCGTCGACGTAGGCCTGCTCGAGGAGGTCGAAGGCCTCGGGACGACCCGCTGCGAGGGCTGCGGCGGCTCGGAGGAAGGGGTTGGCGGTGGGGCCGAGGCGCTCGGCCAGGCGGTGGGCGGCGGCACCGTCGCCGTTGCGCAGCGCTGCCCACGCCTGCTGCTCGACGCGCGCGGCGTCGAACGGCTCGGGGGCGAGCGGGGCCGGCGGCGAGGGCACGGCCTCGAGGTGGCGACGGCGGGGGGCGCGGCGTCGAGCCGGCGCAGCGCCCGGCTCGGGAGCGTCCACGTGGAAGGCGTCAGCACCGGGTGCGCCCTCCCGCTCGGCGCGGATCTCCTGCCAGTTGTTGAACGCGAGGAGCAGGGCGAAGAACGCCGCGTAGGTCTGGTCGTTGGCGAAGGCCCACAGCGCGGCGGCGAGCGCCGTGCCGATCGAGATGCGCCGGGCGTTGGGGAGCCCCCAGATCTCGGCGGTGACGTTGCCGCCGTCGAGCGGGCGGATCGGCAGCAGGTTGGCGATCGACCACCACAGGTTCTGGAAGGCCAGGAAGTAGACCGCCCACAGCAGCGGTTCGGGCGCGTCGTAGGTCCAGTCGGAGCCCCACAGCTGCCGCAGCGGGAGCCACAGCAGGACGAGCGCCGTCACGGAGCCGGCGAGGCTCACGACGACGCTGCGGGCCCGGCTGAGGCGGCCGCGGCGCTGGCTGATCGTGACGCCCCCGAAGCCGTGGAGGACGATCGCCGACGGCTCCCCGAACACCTTGAGCGCCACGCCGTGGCCGAGCTCGTGGACGAGGATCGAGACGAACGAGGTGAGGATCCAGATCACCACCACGTCGACCCCGAAGTCCACGTACCGCAGCCCGAAGAGCCCGGCGATCACGAAGAACACCGGCTGGACGTGCACGGGGATGCCGGCGATCCGGAAGTGCGCCTTGGCCGACATCGGGGCGAGCCTAACGGCGCGCCGACCCCCACCCGGGACAGGCGGCCCCGGCGGTCAGCCCGCCCGGAGCACCACGGCGGCCAGGCGCTCGCCGAGGTCGGAGGCGGCCGGGTCGAACCGGTACCCGAGGGGGTGCTCGAAGCCGGCCAGGTCCTCGGGGCCCTCCGGCTCCTCGGTCAGCAGCCAGCGGACGAGCGCGCCCTTGAGCAGCTTGTTCCAGTGGCTGACGGTCCGGCCCTGCTCGTCGACGAACCGCACCGTCACCCGACGGGCGGGCTCGACGTGGCGCCAGTCCATCGCCGCGGCGTGCTCGTTCGGGAGCAGGTCCCACACCACCGCTCGCCGAGCCCGCTCGGCGAGGAGCGGGACCAGCCGGGGGCGCCACCACGCGGCGAGGCGACCGAGGCCGTCGAGCCGTGCCGACATCTTGAGCCGATCGTGCGGGATCGGGTCCGACGGTGCGGCGAGGCCCCACAGCCCCGAGACCACCCGCACCCGGCGGGTGCCGCGACGGCGGGCGGCAGCCGGGAGGGTGGCCCAGGCCAGCTCCCGGTAGAGGACGCCGGTGTAGCGCTCGATGGCCGGGACGGTCGGGGCGCCGGGGTCGACCGCACCTGCCCTGGCGGCCGCGGCCAGCACCTCGGTGCGGGCCTCGTCGAGGGCAGCGTCGGCCATCGTGCCCGGCGCCCACGGGGCGCCGGAGCCGCCGTGGGCCTTGCCTTCGGAGGGTGGGAGCAGGATGAGGGGTTGGGGGCGGGCCACCTGCGGTTCCTAGCATCTGGCCGATGGCCCGCTTCACGATGCCCGCGACCCTCCCCGAGGGCGAGGAGAAGGTCGCCGCGGTGCGGGGCATGTTCGACGCCATCGCCCCTCGCTACGACCTCGTGAACCGGATCATGACCTTCCGGATGGACGTCGGGTGGCGCAGGCGGACGGTTCGGGCGCTCGGCCTCCCCCGGGGGGCGACGGTCGTGGACCTGGCCTGCGGCACCGGGGACCTCTGCCGGGAGCTGACCGCCGACGGGCTGCGGCCGATCGGGGTCGACCTGTCCTTCGGGATGCTGGCCGCCGCCCGCACCGACGCTCCGCTGCTGCAGGGCGACGCGCTCCGCCTCCCGTTCCCCGACGCGTCGGTCGACGGGGCCACCTGCGGGTTCGCGCTCCGCAACCTGGCCGCGCTGCCCCCGTTCTTCGCGGAGCTGGCCCGGGTGGTGCGCCCCGGCGGCCGGATCGCGCTGCTCGAGGTGGCGACCCCGCCGAACCCGCTGCTGCGCTTCGGCCACGGCCTGTACTTCGGCAAGGTCGTGCCGCTCGTCGGCGGGCTGCTGTCGGACCCGGCCGCGTACCGGTACCTCCCGAAGTCGGTCGCCTACCTCCCGGAGCCCGAGGAGATGCTCGCCCAGCTGGCCGACGCCGGGTTCGTGGACGTCCACCGGCGGCTGCTGTCGGCCGGCATCGCCCAGCTCGTCACCGCGACCCGTCGGTCCCCGGGCACGGCGGCGTGAGCCCGTCCTCGCCCTCCCCCGCCGCGGCAGAGGTCGCGGCCGGCCTCGTCGCCCGCACCCGGCGGGTGGACCACGACCTCGACCTGCTGGCGCTCGCCGGTGGCCACGGAGTGCTCTTCGAGCGGGGCCGCACCGGCCTGGCCGGCCGCGGCGTCGCCCTCCGGGTGCCGGTGGGTGACGCAGACGAGGTGCTCGCAGCGATCGCCGTCGACGACCCGGTGGGCGCACCCGGGACGGGCCCCGTGGCCTTCGGCGCCCTGCCGTTCCGTCGGGACCCGTCGGCCGAGCTGATCGTCCCCGAGGTGGTCTGGGGTCGTGCCGAGGACGGGACCCGCTGGGTCACCCACGTCGCCCCCGCCGACGAGATCGACGCGGCGAGCGCGGCCGAGCCGGGACCGGCCGACGTCGCGTCCCCGGTGGACGCGGCCCCGTCCCGGGTCACCGTCGCACCGGTCCGCAGCGCGGCGTGGTGGTGCGAGCTCGTCGCCGAGGCCACCTCGGCCATGCAGGCCGCCGGTCCCGACGGCCTGCAGAAGGTGGTCCTGGCCCGGGAGGTCGTCGTCGAGGCCGACCGCCCCTTCGACCGGGCCGCGGTGCTCGCCCGTCTGCGGAGCACCTATCCGGGGTGCTTCCTCTTCCACGTCGACGGGTTCCTCGGCGCCAGCCCCGAGCTGCTGGTGGGCCGGGCCGGCGACGTCGTGCGCGCCCAGCCGATGGCCGGCACCGCCCCCCGAGGCGGCGATCCGGCCGCCGACGCCCGCCTCGCCGCAGGGCTCCTGGCCTCCCCCACCTACCGGCACGAGCACCAGATCACGATCGACATGGTCCACGACACGCTGCTGCCGTGGTGCTCGTACCTCGACTACGAGGCCGAGCCGTCGGTCGTCGGCGTGGCGAACGTGCAGCACCTGGCCACCCTCGTCGAGGGCCGGCTCAGCCAGCCCGCCCCCTCCGTGCTCGAGCTCGTCGTCGCCCTCCACCCCACCCCGGCGGTGAACGGCTGGCCCCGGGACCTCGCGACGGCGTGGATCGTCGAGCACGAGGGCTTCGACCGGGGCCGCTACGCGGGGGCGGTGGGGTGGGTCGACGCCGCCGGCAACGGCACCTGGGCGGTGAGCATCCGCTGCGCCGACGTGGCGGGCACCCGGGCCCGGGTGTGCGCGGGCAACGGGATCGTCGCCGACTCGGACCCCGAGACCGAGCTGATCGAGACGCAGGCCAAGCTGCAGGCGCTGCTGTCCGCGCTGATCCGGGTCTGAGCCCGTCCCTCGCGACGCCGGCGGGCTCGGGTCGCTAGCGGACCCGGACGAGGCGCAGCACGTCGGTGGTGGGGTCGAGCTCGTCGGGCGCGCCGACGAGGACGCCGACGATGTCGCCGGGCTTGATGAGCCCCTCCCGCACCGCCTGCTCGACCGCGAACCAGACGATGTCGTCGGTCTTGCTGTGGGCGTCCATGACGAGCGGCGTGATCCCCCACGCCATCGTGAGGCGCCGGGCCGTCTCGACGTAGGGGGTCATGGCGAGGATCGGGCACGTGGGCCGGAACCGGCTGATCATGCGGGCCGTGCGGCCCGAGTCCGTGCAGGCGATGATCGCCGCCAGGTCGAGGTCCACCGAGGCGCGCCAGGCGGCGGCGGTGATCGCCGAGGTGATCCGCACCGTGGTGGGGGCGTCGTGGAGGCCGATGATCTGCTCGCGGCCCATCCGGGCGCCCCACGCCTCGTAGTCGAACTCCTGCTCGGCGCGCCGCGTGATGCGGCTCATCGCCTCGACGGCGGCCACGGGGTTCACGCCGATCGCCGTCTCCGCCGAGAGCATCACGGCGCTCGTGCCGTCGAACACGGCGTTGGCGACGTCGGTGACCTCGGCGCGCGTGGGCGTGGGGGCGGTGATCATCGACTCGAGCATCTGGGTGGCCGTGATCACCGGCTTCCCGTAGGCCACGCCGGTGCGGATGATCCGCTTCTGGATGTGGGGGACGTCCTCGAGCGGGAGCCGCACGCCGAGGTCGCCGCGGGCCACCATCACGCCGTCCGAGACGCGCACGATGGCCTCGAGGTCGGTGACGGCCTGGGCCGTCTCGATCTTGGCGATGATCATCGGGCCGTCACCGCCCACGGCGAGGCGCACGGCGGCCACGTCCTCGGCCGACTGCACGAACGACACGGCGACCGCGTCCACGCCGCAGTCGGAGATCCGGTCGAGCATCTCCAGGTCGGCGTCGGTCGGCGAGCGCAGCGGGACCCGGTCGGCGGGCAGCGCCACGCCGGGGCGTCCGCGCAGCACCCCACCGCTCAGGACCCGGGCCAGGACGCCGTCGTGCACCCGTGCCTCGACGACGAGGCGGACGCCGCCGTCCCCCAGGGCCACCTGGTCCTCGGGGACGAGCAGGTCGACGGCACCCGGCAGATCGATGGCGACGCGCTCGCCGCTGCTGTGGTCACCGGGCGCCGCCTCGGCCAGGCGCACCACGGAGCCGACCTCCAGGCGCACGCCGTCCTCGCTGAAGGGCGCGGACCGGACCTTGGGGCCCGGCAGGTCGACGAGGATCCCGACCGGGCGGCGCAGCTGCCGGCTGACGGCCCGCACGGTCTCGATGCGCTCCATGCTCACCTCGAGCGGACCGTGGGCCAGACCCAGCCGGGCGACGTCCATCCCCGCCTCGAGCAGCCCCCGTACGACCTCTGGCGACGACGAGGCCGGACCGAGCGTGGCGACGATCTTCGTGCGACGGGGCATGACGTTCACGCTACGCGCCGAGCGCACGGACGAGGCGCGTGGCCGCAGTCACCCGGTGCGGCGACGGCCTCGGCACGGGTGGTGGGCTCGGATGGGCGCGCCGATCAGCCGGCGACGGCCTGGGCCACGGCCTCGTTGATCCGGGCGTGGAGCGCCCGGTTGGCCTCCCGCTCCGTGCGGACGACGAGGACCTGCACGCCCCCGGCGGCGACGGCGGCGCGCACGGCGTCTGCGAGGTCGCCGTCCACCGCCTGGGCGGCCGCGCCGTGGGCGGCGGCGACGGCCACGAGGTCGAGGCCGTGCGGTGTGCCGAAGAGCTGCTCGAAGCGGTCCTCCGTCAGGGCGCCGGCCTGGGGCAGGAAGGAGAAGATGCCGCCCCCGTCGTTGTCCACGACGACGGCCACGAGGTCGATCCCGCGGCGGGCCGCGCCGAGGAGCCCGTTGACGTCGTGGAGGAAGGCGACGTCCCCGATGAGGAGACCGGTGGGCTCACCTGAGGCGACGGCCACGCCGACCGCGGTGGACACCACCCCGTCGATCCCGTTGGCGCCCCGGTTGGCGTGCACCTCGACGGCGTGCCCGCCGGTGCAGCACCACTCGAGGTCGCGGATCGGCATCGACGACGAGGCCACGAGGCGGGCGCCCGTGGGCAGGGCCTCGAGGAGCGAGCGGGCGGCGCCGGGCTCGGTGGGCCCGGACTCGCCGGCGAGGACCTCGTCGACGGCCGCGGCGGCCGCGGCGCCGACCTGCTGCCAGCGGGTCAGCCAGGCACCGCCGTCGACGGGGCGGATGCCGTCGGCGCGCGCCGCCCAGGCCGTGAGGAGGTGGTCGAGGTCGTCGTCGAGGACGACGGCGGCGACGCCGTGGGGGTCGACCCATCGGCCGGGGCCGGCGGCCACGAGGTGGGTGGCGCCGCTGGCCGCCGCCCACTCCCCCACCACCCGCGACGCGAGCGGCCCGCCGAGGTGCAGCACGACCTCGGGCCGCAGCGCCTCCGCCGTCGCCGGGTCCCGCAGGAAGGCGTCGGCGGCGGGGACGACGGCGCGGGGCACGCGCCAGACGGGCGCCTGCGGGGCGGCGACGACCGGCCAGCCCAGCGCCGCGGCCAGCGCCCCGAGCGCCTCGCCCGGGCCCGAGCCAGGTCCGGCGAGGATCACGCCGCGCCGGCCCTGGAGATCGGTGACCGGATCGATCACCGGCTCCGCCGGCGCCGACCGCGGCGCCCGCCACGTCCACGGGCTCTCGCCGGGACGGGCCTCCGGCAGCGGCCCCACCGTCCCGAGGAGCGGCTCCCGGAAGGCGAGGTTCAGGTGGACCGGACCGGGGCGGGCGCCGGTGGCCTCGGCGTGCGCTCGGGCGGCGAGGGCCCGCCAGCGGCTGCGGCTGCCCTCGTCGGCCACGCCGGGGCTGTGGGCCCAGCGGGTGGCCCTCCCGAAGAGGTGGGTCTGGTCGATGGCCTGCGGTGCGCCGACGTCGATCAGCTCCGGAGGACGGTCGGCGGTGCACACGATGAGCGGGACCCCGGCCAGGTCGGCCTCGACCACCGCGGGGTGCACCTCGACGGCGCCGGTGCCGCTCGTCGTGACCACCACGGTCGGCTCGCCGGTGACGAGGGCGCAGCCGAGGGCGAGGAAGGCGGCGCTGCGCTCGTCGTGGTGGACGTGGACCTGGAGCCGGTCGTCGGCGGCCACGGCCAGCGCCAGCGGCGTCGACCGGGAGCCCGGCGCGATCACGGCGTGCTCGACGCCGGCGCGGACCCACTCGTCGACGAGCGTGGCGCAGAAGGTGGCCTGGGTGTCCTGCGGTCGGGGGGCAGCGTCGCTCATGGCCCCGACATCCGACCACACCCAGCCGTGGGCCTGCCGCATCCCACCCCGAGCCGGTGGTCTGCCAGGATCGACGGCGATGCCCCTCCACACCGAGCGAGACGGCACCGGGCCCAGGATCGTCCTGGTCCACGGCTTCACCCAGACCGGGCGCTGCTGGTCGCCCCTGGCGGAGGACCTGGCCACCGACCACGAGGTGGTGCGGGTCGATGCGCCGGGCCACGGCCGGTCGGCCGAGGTGCAGGCCGGGCTGCCCGACGGCGCCCGGCTCATCGGCGACGCCGGCGGGCTGGCCACCTACGTCGGGTACTCGATGGGCGCCCGGTTCCTGCTCCACCTCGGCCTCCTCGCGCCCAGCCGGGTCCGGGCGCTCGTGCTGATCGGCGGCACCGCCGGCATCGAGGACCCTGCCCAGCGGGCGGCCCGTCGGGCGCAGGACCTGCGCACGGCGCAGCGCCTCGAAGAGGCGGGGCTCGAGGCGTTCGTCGACGAGTGGGTGGCCCAGCCGCTGTTCGCCACCCTTCCCCCCTCCGGCGTGTTCCGCGAGGAGCGGCTCGCGAACACGGTGCCGGGCCTGCAGTCGAGCCTCACCCGGGCGGGCACCGGCAGCCAGCTGCCGCTGTGGGACCGGCTCGCCGAGCTGGCGATGCCGGTCCTCGTCGTGGCCGGCGAGCGCGACGCCAAGTTCGCTGCGCTGGCCGAGCGGATGGCCGCTGCGATCGGCGAGAACGCCACGCTGGCCCTCGTGCCCGACGCGGGCCACGCCGCCCACCTCGAGCAGCCCGACGCCTTCCTCCGCATCCTGCGCCCCTGGCTCGCCGAGCGCGACCTCTGACCCCTCGACAGCCCGGGCCGCCGCCGCGCCCGCCGCGGGCCTCCGCCTCCGGGCCGTCAGGCGCTGATGGCGATGCCGGCGGCGAGGAGGGCACCGGTGACGAGCTGGACCCGTCCGGTCTGGCCGAGGACCGGGATCAGCGCGGCGCCGGAGGCCCCCTCGAGGACCCGCAGGACCGGGGTGCGGGCGAGCACGGCGCCGACGAGGGCCGCCGCTGCGGCGGGACGGTCGAAGCCGCCTGCCACGACCGGGACGGCCACGAACGCGGCGACGAGCACGGCGGTGTAGAGCGCCCGGGTGCGGCGGTCGCCGAGGCGCACGGCCAGGGTGCGCTTCCCGGCTGCGGTGTCGCCGGGGATGTCGCGCAGGTTGTTGATCACGAGCAGCGCCGTGGCGAGGAGCCCGACCGGGATCGAGGCCACGAGCGACAGCGCGGTGACCTCCTCGGTGTGGACGTAGGTGGAGCCGACGGTGGCGACCACCCCGAAGAACACGAAGACGAACAGCTCCCCGAAGCCGTAGTAGCCGTAGGGGTGGGTGCCGCCGGTGTAGAACCAGCCGGCGGCCAGGGCCGCGGCGCCCACGATGAGCAGCTCGGGGCCCACGGCGACGGTGAGCGCCAGGCCGGCGAGGGCGGCGACGAGGAACGACAGCAGCGCCGCCCGCTTCACCGCACCCGGCGGCTCGAGCCCCCAGCCCACGAGCCGCACCGGGCCCACCCGGACGCCGGGCGCGTCGGTGCCCCGCACGCCGTCGCTGTAGTCGTTGGCGTAGTTCGTGCCGACCTGGAGCATGAGCGCCACCACGCCCGCGGCCACGGCCCGCCACGGCACCACCACGTCGGCCACGTCGACGGCGCAGGCCGTGCCGACCAGCACCGGGACGACGGCGGCCGGCAGCGTGCGGGGACGGGCGCCGGCCAGCCAGGCTCGCCAGCCGGTGGGCGCGCTCGTCGGAGGAGGGGTGGGGTCGGCCATCGTCGGGCGAGTCTGCCTCACGCCTGGACCACGCCCCCGCATCGCGGGTCCGCGCTGCGGTCTCGTAGGGTCGGGACGTGAACCGGCTCGTCGTGCTCGAGGCCCGCGGGGACGAGGCGTTCGTCGACGCCTTGCGGCGGGCCTGGGAGGACGGCGACGCCGTGCTCCCCCTCGACCCGCGGCTTCCGGCACCGGCGCGCGAGGCCGTCCTCGCCGCCGCTCGCCCGGACGAGCCGGTCGAGCCCGGCGACGCGCTCGTGGTGGTGACGAGCGGGACCACCGGCCAGCCGAAGGGCGTGGTGCTCACCCACGACGCGATCGTCGCCTCCGCCCGGGCCACGAGCGCCGCCCTCGGGGTGGACCCGGCCCGCGACCGCTGGCTGGCGTGCCTGCCCCTGGCCCACGTCGGCGGGCTCTCGGTCGTGACCCGGGCGCTCGTCACCGGAACGCCGCTCACCCTCCACGACGGCTTCGACGCCGCACGGGTCGAGGCCGCCGTCCGGGAGGGGTGCACGCTCGTGTCGCTCGTGCCGACCGCGCTGGCTCGCATCGACCCGTCCCGCTGGCGCCGGGTCCTGCTCGGGGGCCAGGCCCCGCCGGCCGACCGACCGCCCAACGTGATCGCGACCTACGGCATGACCGAGACCGGCAGCGGGGTCGTCTACGAGGGCCGCCCCCTCGACGGCGTGGAGGTCCGCATCGCCGCCGACGGGGAGATCCTGCTGCGGGGTCCGATGCTGCTGCGCGCCTACCGGGACGGCACCGATCCGAAGGACGCGGAGGGATGGCTCCCCACCGGCGACCTCGGCGAGCGGCGGCCCGACGGGACGCTGCAGGTCCACGGTCGCCGCGGCGACCTCATCATCACCGGCGGCGAGAACGTGTGGCCCACCGCGGTCGAACGGGTGCTGTCCACCCACCCCGCCGTCGCCGAGGTGGCGGTGGTCGGGCACCCGGACCCCGAGTGGGGCCAGCGGGTGGTGGCCGTGGTCGTCCCCGCCGACCCGACCGCTCCCCCCACGCTGGCCGCGCTGCGCGACCACGCCAAGGCCGCCCTGCCCGCCTACGCCGCCCCCACGGTCCTGGAGCTGACCGAGGCGCTCCCCCGCACCGCGAGCGGCAAGGTCCGCCACGCCGCCCTGCGCCACGGCAGGGGCTGAGCGACGGGGCCGGGCGCGCCCCCGCGCCGGCGGGCAGGCGGGTCACCGGCTCGAGGGTCACCCGGCTCGATCGGCGGCGGGTCGTCGCGGCCCCACCGACCGATGGTCGACGCTCAGCTCGAGCGGCGCCGGGCCGCGGGACCGAGGAGGGCCCCGCCGTCCACCACCAGGGTGTGCCCGGTGACCCACGACGACAGGTCGCTGGCGAGGAACAGGGCGGCGTTGGCGATGTCGGCCGGCTCGCCGAGGCGGCCGAGCGGCATCGACTGGGCGATGGCCTCCTCCGCGGGCTCCCACAGCGCTCGCGCCATGTCGGTCTTCACGAGGCCCGGGGCGATCGCGTTGACCCGCACGTCAGGGGCGAGCTCAGCGGCCAGCGTCCTGGTGAGGTGGATGAGCGCGGCCTTGGTGGTGTTGTAGATGCCGATGCTCGGCTCGATGCTCATCCCGCCGATCGAGGCGATGTTGATCACGGTGCCGCCCCGCTCCTGCATCGACCGACGCCACGCCTCCTGCGTCCACACGAGCGGGCCGCGCAGGTTCACCTCCCACGTCTTGTCGTACCGGGGCAGGTCGATGTCGATCGACGGGCCCTGGTACGGGTTGGTGGCGGCGTTGTTCACGAGGACGTCGACGGCGCCGAAGCGCTCGACGCAGCGAGCCACGCAGGCGGCGGCCTGCTCCGGGTCCCCGGCGTGCGCGGCGAAGACCTCCACGTCGCCGCCGATCTCGGCGGCCGCGGCCTCGAGCGCGTCCTGCTTGCGCGACGAGATGAGCACCGACGCTCCGGCGTCGGCGTACGCCTTGGCGATGGCCTTGCCGATCCCCTTGGAGGCGCCGGTGATGAGCGCCACCTTCCCCTTGAGCGAGATCTCCATCGCGGCGACGGTAGCCGTCGCCGCGAGGCGCCGGCGTCAGCGTCGGCGACGCGGATCCCGCTACCGGTGCAGGTGGACGGGCTGGTGCTCGATCTCCTCGATGTCGCGCTCGGCCTCGCTGAACAGCTGCTCAGCCAGGTGGCGGAGCGCTCGAGCGGCCGCCACCTCCTCGCCGATCACCCGGACGTCGGGGTCGCTCGGGTTGCGGCGGGCCCGGCCCCAGCCGTGGTAGTGCCGGCCCCCGACGTCGAGGATGGCGTCGGCGCGGGTGGTGCGGTCGTCCTCGGTGAACGCGATGGTCACCGGCCAGATCCGATCGGGTGCGCTTGCCATGGCGAGTCCTCCGATGACGTGGGCTCTCCTCTGACTGTCCGCGACCTCGACCGCGAGGGCAAGAGGCGAAGGTCCCCGTTCGCCTGCCGCGCCCCGTGGGCGTCGGCCGGCCCGGTCGGTACCGTGAGCTGATGTCCGGATCGAACCGCCTCGCCGCCGAGACCAGCCCCTACCTCCGCCAGCACGCCGACAACCCGGTCGACTGGTACCCGTGGGGCGAGGAGGCGTTCGCCGCCGCCCGGGAGCGGGACGTGCCGATCCTCGTCTCGATCGGCTACTCGGCGTGCCACTGGTGCCACGTGATGGCCCACGAGTCGTTCGAGGACCCGGAGGTGGCGGCGGTGATGAACCGGGTCTTCGTCAACGTGAAGGTGGACCGCGAGGAGCGGCCCGACGTCGACGACGTCTACATGGAGGCCACCCAGGCGATGACCGGCAGCGGCGGCTGGCCGATGACGGTGGCCTGCCTCCCCGACGGCCGGCCGTTCTTCGCTGGCACGTACTTCCCCAAGGAGCCCCGCGGCGGGATGCTCGGCTTCGTCCAGCTGTGCGAGCGGATCGAGGAGCTGTGGCGCACCCGTCGGCCCGAGCTCGAGCAGCAGGCCGAGCAGCTCACCGGGGCGCTGGGGCGCACGGCCCTCGTGGAGCCGGCGTCCGACCTCCCGTCGGCGGCGGACCTCGACGACGCGGTGGCCTCGGTGCTGGCCACCTCCGACCCCGTCCGGGGCGGCCTCGGGGGCGCCCCGAAGTTCCCCCAGCCGATGGCTCAGGAGGTCCTCGCCGCCGCGGCGGCCCGGGGTCACGCCGAGGCCAGGGCAGCCCTCGTCCGCACCCTCGACAACATGGCCTCGGGCGGCATCTACGACCACCTCGGCGGTGGCTTCGCCCGCTACGCCGTGGACTCGCGGTGGCTGGTGCCCCACTTCGAGAAGATGCTCTACGACAACGCGCTCCTCATCCGGCTCTACCTGCACGGCTGGCAGGTCACCGGCGAGCCCCGGTACCGGCAGGTGCTCACCGAGACGATCGGCTACGTGCTGCGAGACCTCCGCCTCCCCGACGGCGGCGTCGCGTCGGCAGAGGACGCGGACAGCGAGGGCGAGGAGGGCCGGTTCTACGTCTGGACGCCCGCGGAGGTGCGAGCCGTCCTCGGCGACCAGGCCGACGCCGCGCTCGAGTGGTACGGCGTCACCGACCAGGGGAACTTCGAGGGCGGCACCACGATCCTCAACCGGCTCCACGCCATCGGCGAGCTCGACCGCCCCGCCGAGATCGAGGCGGCCCGCCGAGCGCTGTTCGAGGCCCGTGCCCGGCGGGTCCGGCCCGGGCTCGACGACAAGGTCCTGACCGAGTGGAACGCCTACGTCGTCGCCGCGCTCGCCGAGGCCGGCGCCGCTGCTGGCGAGCCGGCCTGGGTGGCGACGGCGGCGGAGATCGCCGAGTTCCTCCTCGCCAACCTGCGTCGTGACGACGGCCGCTGGCTGCGGTCCTGGCAGGCCGACGCCGGCGCCCGGCACCTCGCCTACGCCGCCGACCACGGCGCGCTCGTCGACGCCTTCACCCGGCTGGCCGAGGCCACCGGCGAGGCACGGTGGATCGCCGCGGCCTGCGAGACGGCCGACGCGCTGCTCGACCTCTTCTGGGACGACGAGCGGGGCGGCGTGTTCACGACCGGCCACGACGCCGAGGCGCTCGTCGCCCGGCCCAAGGACCTCATGGACAACGCCACCCCCGGCGCCAACGGCCTGGCCGCCGTCGGGCTCCTGCGCCTCGCGGCGCTCACCGACCATCCCCGCTACCGGGAGGCGGGCGAGGCGGTGGTCCGGCTCCTCGCCCCGCTGGCCGTCCAGCACCCCACGGCCTTCGGGCACGGGCTCGGCGCCGTCGACCTCCTCGTGCGGGGCGCCACGGAGGTGGTGGTGGCCGGCGACCGGCCCGACCTCGTCGCCGTCGCCCAGCAGCGCTTCGCACCCGACCAGGTGCTCGCCTGGGGCGAGCGCTACGACAGCCCCCTGTGGGCGGGTCGGGAGGACGGTCGGGCCTACGTCTGCCGCGGCTACGCCTGCCAGCTCCCCGCCACCACCGTCGACGAGCTCCGCGCCCAGCTCCCCTGACGTCGTGTCAGGGGCGGACCTCGACGACGGTCTTGCCGATGTTCTCGCCGGTGAACATGGCGTTCAGCGCGCGCGGGGCCGACTCGAGGCCTTCGAAGGTGTGGCACCGGTAGCGGAGGCGCCCCTCGTCGAGCCAGCGGCCGAGGACCCCGGTGATCTCGGCGAAGCGACCCCAGTGGTCCCAGGCGATGAAGCCCTGCATCCGCGCTCGCCGCGCGATGAGGTTGAGGTAGTTCGGCGGACCGGGCGGCTTGTGCGGCTCGTTGTACGAGGAGATCGCCCCGCACAGCACCACGCGGGCACCATCGGCCAGACGCCCCAGCACGGCATCGAGGATGGGCCCGCCGGTGTTGTCGAAGAACACGTCGACCCGCGCCGGGCACAGCGCTCGGAGCCGAGCGGGGAGGTCCTCGGTCCGGTGGTTGATGGCGCCGTCGATGCCGAGCTCGTCGACCAGCCAGGCGCACTTCTCGTCAGATCCGGCGATGCCGATCACCCGGCAGCCGAGGATCTTCGCGATCTGCACGGCCAGCGACCCGGTGGCCCCAGCCGCGGCCGACACGACGACGGTCTCGCCCGCCTTGGCCTCCCCGATCTCGGTGAGGCCGACGTAGGAGGTGATCCCGGCGGAGCCGAACACCCCGAGCGCGGCGAGCGGGTCGGCGTCGGGGCCGATGGCGGTGGTGAGCATCGGGTCGTCGCTCACCACCGCGTACTCCTGCCAGCCGGGCAGGGTGGTGACCTGCTGACCGACGGCGATCCGGTCGCTGCGGGACTCGATCACCCGGCCGACGCCGCTGCAGCGCACGACCTCGCCGATCGCCACCGGCTCGATGTACCCCTCGGCCCGCGAGAGCCAGGTGCGCACGGTGGCGTCGATCCCGAGCCAGTCGACCTCGACGAGCACCTCGCCCGGCCCGGGCTCGGGGACCGGGGTGGCGTCGTGGGTGACGTCCTCCTCCCGGACCAGCCCGACCGGCCGCTGAGCCAGGAGGATCCGGTGGTTCAGCCGCTCCCCCATCGCGCCGGGATGGTACCTGACCCTCCATCAGGTGCCCGGGGGATCCCCGATCGCGGGGCTACCAGCGGCCTCGGTGGAGGACCTCGTCGAGCGGGCGACGGGGACGGACGGCGCTGCGACCGGGCTCGTCGGGGGCGGGGTGGCCGAGGGCGACGGTGCCGACCGCCCGCCAGCCGTCCGGGACGCCGAGCGTCGCGAGGACGGCGGCCTCGTGCTCGAAGAGCCCGAAGAAGCAGGCGCCGAGCCCGGCGTCGACCGCCCCGAGCAGGAGGTGCTCGACGGCCATGCCGCCGTCGACCCACCAGTACGGGACCGGCCAGGCGCCCACGCCCTCCCCGAGGCCGGTGCGGGCCTTGTCTGCCTCGGCGTAGCGGGCCACCCAGGCGTCGGGTCGGACGAGGCAGACGACGAGGACGGGGGCGGCCACCAGCCCCGGCCAGCGGAACGAGGCCCGCCGCTCGGGCGGCAGGGTGATGTCCCAGTAGCGGGCCGTCTCCTCGGGGCCGGTGAGGACGACGAAGGCCCAGCCCTGGGTGTTGCCCGCCGACGGCGCCCGACGGGCCAGGTCGACGAGGCCCTCGACGACGGCCGGATCGACCGGCTCGTCGGCGAAGGCCCGCACCATCCGACGCCGCCGGACGGCGTCAGCCAGCTCCATCAGCCCACCCCACAGGATCTGTGCGCGATCTCGTGCGCCATCCGCACGCAGACCCGCACAGATCTCGTCTTCGGGTCAGGCCAGCTTGGCGAGGTCCTCGGCCATCGCCCAGCCGAAGGCGATGAGCGAGTCGCCGCGGTCGGCGTCGACGCCCTGGAAGAGGGCGGCCACGTCAGCCGAGATCTTCTCGGGCTTGGCGCTCTCGTGGTCGAGGACCTCGGGGACCGAGCCATCGCCCTTGGCCACGAAGGAGCGGTCGTCGTAGGCGGAGGCGTCGATGCCGAAGCGCTTGGCCAGGCGCCGGCCCCAGGCCCGCTCCTCGCCGGTGGCCTTGTGGCCGGGCCGAGGCACGATGTCGTTCAGCGACTTGAAGGCCTCGAAGCCGCCCGGCGACACGAGCCGGGTGCCGTAGAGGACGTCCTCGTCGGGGAAGGCCAGGACGGCCCGGCGGAGCTGGTCCTGCACGATGGCCCGCAGCACCGTGTCGCGCTTGGCGGTGCGCTTGATCGAGGCCAGGCCCACGAGCACGCAGGGGGTGCCGCCGATCCGCTCCAGCGTGGAGAAGGCGAACCCCTTGAGCTTGTCGTTCTCGGTGGCGGTGGTGATGAGCACCCACGCCTCGGCCTGCTTGGTGAGCAGGCCCACCTCGTAGGAGATGGGCCCCTCGGCGCAGAGATCCGCCAGCTCGGCGCACCCAGCGTCGCCCAGTGCAGTGCAGTCCTTGGTCTCGACCTGGATCGACATTCGCTTTCCGGCCCCCGAATCGCTAGAGGTTGAGCCCTCTAGTCCAGTGGACAGACGGCGCAAACGCAACTCGCGGCGACCCTTGACACCCGGCGAAGAACCTGCTCAGGGGACATGACCCGCCGGTCAAGTGCCCGACGCGGGGCCGGACCGGTGCCGCCGGGGCGGGCCCTCAGCCGAGGATCGACGACGGCCCGAGCAGCACCCGCAGCTCGGCCAGGAGCGCGGGCTGCACGTCCACCGTGAACGCCGGCGGGAGGCGCAGCACCTTGTCGTCGCCGAGGTGGATGAAGACGGGCGAGTCGCCCGGGTAGCGGGTGATGAGCCCCTTCAGCTGCTCGATGACCGACTCGGACAGCGCGGCCGGGGACACCTTGAGCCGCAGCGGGAACGCCTCCCCGTCCATCGGCTCGAAGGGCTCGATCTCCATGGCGATGAGCTTGGGCTGGTCGTCGCGGGCGTCGACCCGGGCCTTCACCACGATCACGGCGTCGTCCTCGAGCTTGTGCCCGTGCTCCTGCATCGTGCGGGGGAACACCATCACCTCGACGGAGGTGTGCAGGTCCTCGAGCTGGAAGACGGCCATGAGGTCGCCCTTCTTCGTCCACTTCCGCTGGAGGTTCGTGACGACCCCACCGAAGGTGCGGATCGTGCCGTCCGCGATGTCGGGCAGCTCGGAGAGCGTGCCGTCGCAGCGCCGCCGCAGCGACGCCTCGGCGCCCATGAGCGGGTGGTCGGAGACGTAGAGGCCGAGCATCTCCTTCTCGAAGCGCAGGCGCTCGCGCTTGTCGAACTCGACCTGCGGGATCGGCGGCCGCTCGTCGTAGGCCTGGCCCGAGTCCTCCTCGATCTCGCCGAAGAGCGACATGACCCCGACGTCGGCCTCGCGACGGCGGGCCACGATCGTGTCCACGATCGCCTCGAAGGACTGCAGGAGGCCCTTGCGGGGGTGGCCCAGGCTGTCGAAGCCGCCGGCTTTGATGAGCGACTCCAGGGTCTTCTTGTTAAGGACCTGGTAGTCGACCCGCTCGCAGAAGTCGTAGAAGTCGGCGAAGGGCCCGTTGCGCTCGCGCTCCTCGAGCAGGAGGGCGACGAGCCCCTCCCCCACATTGCGGACCGCTGACAGGCCGAACACGATCGAGGCCCGCTCCTCGCCGTCGGGGCCGGTCTCGATGAGCGGGGCGAAGTCCGACTCGGAGCGGTTGACGTCGGGCACGAGCACCGGGATGCCCATCGCCCGGCACTCCGCCAGGTAGACGGCGGCCTTGTCGAGGTTCGTCTTGACGCTCGTGAGCAGCGCCGAGAGGTACTCGGCCGGGTAGTGCGCCTTCAGGTAGGCGGTCTGGTAGGCGATGTAGCCGTACCCGAACGAGTGGCTCTTGTTGAAGGCGTAGTCGGCGAACTGGGAGATGATGTCGAAGAGGGACTCGCCGAGCGACCGGTCGTAGCCGGTGGCCTCGACGCCGTCCACGAAGGCCTGGCGCTCCTTGGCCATGACCTCCCGGTTCTTCTTGCCCATGGCCTTGCGGAGGTTGTCGGCCTGGGCGAGCGAGTAGCCGGCGAACTTCTGCGCCACCCGCATCACCGACTCCTGGTAGATCATCAGGCCGTAGGTGTCGGCCAGGAGCTCCTCGGCGTCGGGGTGGAAGTACTCGACGGGCTTCCGGCCGTTCTTGCGGTCGGCGTAGTCGTTGTGCATGTTCGCCGCCATCGGGCCCGGCCGGTACAGGGCCACGAGGGCGGCGACGTCCTCGAAGGTGGTGGGGGCCAGCGAGCGCATGAGGGCCCGCATCGGGCCGCCCTCGAGCTGGAACACGCCGATCGAGTCGCCCCGGCGCAGCAGCGCGAGGGTGTCCTCGTCGTCGAGCGGGACGGCGTCGATGTCGAGGTCGATCCCGCGGGTGTGGCGGATCAGCTCGAGCGTGTCGCTGATGACGTCGAGGTTGCGCAGGCCGAGGAAGTCCATCTTGAGGAGCCCGAGCTCCTCGACCCCGTGCATCTCGTACTGGGTGACGATCGGGGCGTCCTCGATGTCCTTGCCCGCCTCCGGCTTGCGCTGGATCGGCAGGTAGGTGGTGAGCGGCTCCTTGGTGATCACCACCGCGGCGGCGTGGATGCCGTCCTGGCGGCGCAGGCCCTCGAGGCCCTTCGCCACCTCGATGACCCGGGCGCAGTCCGGGTCCTCCGCGTACATCTTCCGGAGGTCGGCGGCCATCTTGTAGCCGTCCTCGTACTTCGGGTGCGGCTCGAGGCAGGCGTACAGGGGCGTGTCCCGACCCATGATGAGCGGCGGCATCGCCTTGGCGATCTTGTCCCCCACCGCGTACGGGTAGCCGAGCACCCGCGCCGCGTCGCGCACCGCGGCCCGGGCCTTGATCGTGCCGAACGTGATGATCTGGGCGACGTTCTCCCGGCCGTAGCGCTCGGCCGTGTACCGGATCATCTCGTCCCGGTACCGGGAGTCGAAGTCCATGTCGATGTCCGGCATGGAGATCCGGCTCGGGTTGAGGAAGCGCTCGAAGAGGAGGTCGTACTTGATCGGGTCGAGGTCGGTGATGCGCAGGCAGTAGGCCACGGCGCAGCCGGCGGCCGAGCCGCGACCGGGACCGACCCGGATGCCGCTCTCCCGTGCGTGGCGGATCAGGTCCCACACGATGAGGAAGTACGACGAGAACCCCATCGAGTCGATGACCTGGAGCTCGTAGGCGAGGCGCTCGAGGATGCGGTCCGACAGGTTGGCGCCCCAGCGCTGCTTGGCCCCCTCCATCGTGAGGTGCTTCAGGTACTCGCTGTCGGTCTCGAAGCCCTCGGGGAGCGGGAAGTCCGGCAGCTGGGGCTTGCCGAACTCGATCTCGACGTTGGCCCGCTCGGCGATCCAGAGGGTGTTGTCGCACGCCTCGGGCAGCTCGTCGAAGAGGTGCCGCATCTCCCGCGCGGACTTCAGGTAGTGCTGGTCGCCGTGGAACTTGAACCGGTCGGGGTCGCTCATGAGCGAGCCGGTCTGGACGCACAGGAGCGCGTCGTGGGCCACGGAGTCCTCGCGGGACACGTAGTGGCTGTCGTTCGTGGCGAGCAGCGGCGCCTGCAGGTGCTTGGCGATCTCGAGCAGCTGCGGGTTCGTGCGGTGCTGCTCGGGGATGCCGTGGTCCTGGAGCTCGATGAAGAAGCTGTCCCGCCCGAAGATGTCCTGGAGGCGACCGGCGGCCTTGACCGCGCCGTCCCAGTCGTCGCGCAGCAGGGCCTGCAGCACGTGGCCGCCGAGGCAGCCTGAGGTGACGATGAGGCCCTCCGAGTGCTCCTCGAGCAGGTCGAAGTCCACCCGCGGCTTGTAGAAGTACCCCTCGAGGAAGGCCCGGGAGCTCAGCTGGATCAGGTTCCGGTAGCCGGTCTCGTTCTCGGCCAGCGCCGTGAGGTGGTAGTAGAGCTTGCGCCCGCCGTCGGTCTCGCCGCCGCTGTCGTCCAGCCGCCCGCGGCGGGCCGGGCGCTCGCTGCGGTGCTCGTGGGCCATGTACAGCTCGGAGCCCAGGATCGGCTTGATCCCCTGCTTCTTGCACTCCTTGTAGAAGTCGAGGATCCCGTACATGTTCCCGTGGTCGGTGATCCCGATCGCCGGCTGGCCGTCGGCCACCGCGGACGCGACGACGTCGCCGATGCGGGCCGCACCGTCGAGCATCGAGTACTCGGTGTGCACGTGGAGGTGGGTGAAGCTGTCGCCCACGCCCTCCTCCCTCCTTCCTGCGTCGGACCGGTCACCGTCCCAGCCGGATCCGTCCCCAGGCCATCCCCAGGGGCGGTCCACAGCCTGTGGACGAATCACACGGGTGTGATTTCCGAGGGTAGCACCGGGTCCAGCGCGGGGGGAGGGCCGCCTCAGCGGTGCTGCAGCGCGTCGAGGCGCTCGAACTCGCGCCGCACCGCGTCCACCGCCTCGTCGTCGCCGGGAACGGTGAGGGCCCGGGTCTCGAGGGGCGCCGGCACGGCCACGCCCCGCTCCCCCAGGTAGTGGGCGATGCGCTCCCCGAAGCGGCCGCGGAACACCTCGGCCCCCTCCTCGGCGGTCTCGGGCAGCACCACCGCGAAGCGGTGGACCTCGCCGTCGCGGACGTGGACCACGTGGTCCACGCTGCGCACCCCCTCCCCCAGCAGGCGCCCGAGATCGCGCAGCAGGCCCCGGCGCTCGCGGGGTCGCAGCGCGGCGAACGGTGCGGCGGGCAGGTCGAGGAGGACGAGCGAGTAGAGCGTCTGGTACCGGCGGGCCCGGGCCGACTCGAGGTCGATCTGGGTGAGCAGGTGCCGGGCGTTGTAGAGCCCCGTCTCGTCGTCGATCTCGTCGTAGAGCTCGAGCTTCTGGAGCGACCCCTCGAGGACCTGGACGGACCATCCGCCCACAGCCCCGAAGATCAGGTACGCCGCCGACCGGGAGGCGATGAGCCCCGCGAACTCACCGAAGCCGATGGCATCGATGGCCGGCGTCCGCAGCGCCGTGTACGCGGCGATGGCGACGACCGCGGCGATCACCCCGCCCCAGATCCCCCGCAGGACGAAGGCGAGGAAGATCGGCAGGAACAGGAGCGTGGCCACGACCTCGACGGTGTCGACCCGCCGGGCGTAGGTGACGAGGGCCACCACCGCGAGGACGAGCACGCCCGTGACGAGGAGCAGGCGGCGCGCCTTCGCGTAGCCGAGGCGGGACAGACGGTCCGAGAAGGTGGCGCCCACGGGCCCGCAGCGTACCCATCGCCTCTGCCCTGGCGTGCGTTACCGTGCCTCCATGCCCTCGGCGCTGCGGGCGCAGGTCGCCCTGATCGGGCTCCTCGCCGTGCTCCTCATCCCCATCGGGACCTCGTCGCTGCGCGGCCTCACGCACATCCTCACCTGCAGGGAGGCGAGCGCCACGCCCTTCTCGATCGAGGTGCCGGAGGAGGGTCCGCCGGTGATCTCGTCGTCGACGGTGATCGAGCGGGACCCGAGCGGCGGGATCGCCTCCGACGAGGTGTGCGGCGGGCTCGTCCTCGACCTGGTGATGGGGCCGAGCGAGGGTGCCAGGGCGGAGATGACGCTGCGGATCCGCAACAGCAGCGACTACGGCTGGCGGGGGTCGGTCCAGCTCGACCTGGGCGGGACGGACATCCCGATCGACATCGGCCAGATCCCCGCCGGCGGCACCGCCGAGGACACGTTCCGGGTCAACCTCGACCGCGGCCGGCGCTACGAGATCCAGGGCAACCTGCTCGTCGGCCCCTAGCGCACGCCCGACGCGACCGGTCGGGCCGGGGTGGGCCAGACCGGTGCGTCAGAGATAGGTGCCGGGACGGGTCTCGGCCTCGGGGTCGGGGCGGCCCTGGGCCCCCGGGCCCGGACGGAGGCCCCGCTGGGCGGCGGCTGCCTGCATCTGCTCGAGCTGCTGGCGGGCCGCCATCTGCTGCGCGAAGAGCGTGGCCTGGATGCCGTGGAAGAGGCCCTCGAGCCAGCCGACGAGCTGCGCCTTGGCCACCCGCAGCTCCGCTTCGGAGGGCGGGCCGGGGGTGTCGAAGGGGTGGGCCAGGCGCTTCAGCTCGCCCTGCAGGTCCGGGGAGAGCGCAGCGGCCAGCTCGTTCACCGAGGTCTCGTAGATCTCCCGGAGCCGCTCGCGGCTGGCCGGGTCGAGGTCGGCCTGGCGGACCTCGTCGAGGAGCTGCTTGATCATCGAGCCGATCCGCATCACCTTGCCGGGCGACTCGACCGACTCGGTGTGCTCCTCCTCCCGCTCCTCCTCCGCCACCACGGCGGGGACGAGCGCCTGCTGCTCCTGCTCGGAGGCGACCTGTTCGTGATCGGGCGCGGCGTCGGACATGTGGCTCACGGTAGCGGCCCCCGGGCGAGCCTGGATCAGCTGGCGACGCCGACGAGCAGGGGGACGAGCATCTCGTCCTCGGTGAGCGACCCGTGCCGCCCGATGAGCACGTAGGGGCCGGTGTCGAGCGGGTCGTTGAACGCCACGGTGCCCTTGGCGGCGACGAGGACGTCGCCGAAGCGGCTCGAGGCGGCCTCGGTGACGACCGGGCCGTACCACCCCTCCTCGATCGCCTCCTCCCGGCTGCGGATCCACGCCTGGTCCGAGAGGAGGTCGCGGCAGACCTCGAGGAGGGCGCCGGCCTGGCCGGGGCGGGCGTGGAGCCACCGGAAGCGGCCCTCGCCGGACTGCGAGGCGACGTGGGCGAGCACCGCGTCGGGGAGGTCCCGCACGTTGTCGCCGGTCTCGACCTGCCCGTGGTCCGCGGTGATGACGAGCGCCGTGCCCGCCGGCATCGAGGAGAGCAGCCGCTCGACGAGGTGGTCGACCCAGCGGAGCTCCTCGTCGTAGACGTCGTGGAGCCCGTACTCGTGGGACACCTTGTCGAGGCCCTCGTAGTAGGCGTAGACGAACGGCTCGCCCGAGCGGACGAGGCGGGCCACCTCGGAGGTCAGGGTGCCGAGGGTCCGGTACCCGGTGAAGCGGGTCTCCTCCAGGTGCGCCCCGGTGAAGCCGGAGGTGCTGAACTCGGCGCGGGTGACGATCGCGGGCCGCTGGCCCTCGAAGGGCGCGATCGCCTGCACCTTGGCCGGCGGGATCGTCTCGCGGGCGTCGCCGGCCATCGTGCTCCAGCGCAGCACGTTGAGCACCTCGCCGTTGACCGCCATCCGGTAGCCGATCACGCCGTGCTCGCCCGGGGGCAGGCCGGTCGTGATCGAGGTGAGCGCCGTGGCGGTGGTGGAGGGGGCGACCGTGGTGATCGGGCCGCCCTCCATGGACGCCAGCGTCGGCGCGAGGCGGGTCCGGGCCTGCAGCTGGTTCCAGCCGAGGCCGTCGACGACGAGCAGGACGACGGATCGGGCGTCGAACGCGGCCGACGGGATCCAGTCCGGCTCGGGGTGGCCGGGCCGGAGGAGCGCAGGGACCACGTTGGTCACGCACGGGCCGTCGTAGGCGGGGAGGACGAGGCGATCGGTCGACATATGAGCGAGTCAGCACCGTAGCGGCCCGTCCCCGCCGCCTACAGTTCAGCGGGTGAAGGTCTCGACGCGAGGTGACTACGCCAGCCGGGCGCTGCTGTCGCTGGCCCTGCACAACAGCGACGCCGGACCCACCTCGGTGCGGGACATCGCGGAGCGCACCGGGCTCCCCCAGCCGTACCTGGAGCAGATCCTCCTGGCCCTGAAGGGCGCCGGCATCGTGCGCTCGAAGCGGGGCGTGGGCGGCGGCTACGTGCTCGCTCGCCCGCCGGAGGAGATCACGCTCGGCGAGATCGTGTCCGCCGTCGACGGCCCGATCGCCCTCGGGGACTTCGGTCAGCCGCACCAGGACGGCGCGTGCGACCACGAGGGCCAGTGCGTGCTGCTGGCCATCTGGGCCGACATCGGGGGCCGGATCCGCCGCCAGCTCGACAGCATCCGCCTGGCGGACATCGTCGAGATGGCCCGGGGCGAGCGGGAGTGGCCCGACGCCTCGGTGGCCGAGGCGTAGCCGGCCGGTCGCTCAGCGGAGCCGGTCGAGCACCGCTCGGAGGTCCTCGGGCAGCGCGCTCTCGAAGCGCAGGGGCGCCCCGGTGACCGGGTGGGCCAGCTCGAGCACCTCGGCGTGGAGGAACGGGCGGTCGAGGGGCAGCGACTGGCGGGCGCCGTCGTAGCGGACGTCGCCGACCACCGGGTGCCCGATCGAGCGCAGGTGGACCCGGATCTGGTGGGTGCGGCCGGTCTCGAGCGTGCAGGCCAGCTCGGTCACCTCGACGGGCTCGCGGTAGCGGCGCAGCACCTCGTAGCGGGTGCGAGCCTCTCTGCCCCGCTCGACGACGGCCATCCGGGTGGGCTCCCGGGAGGAGCGCCCGATCGGCGCGTCCACGAGCCCGGTGGCCGCCTCGACGAGGCCCCAGGCGAGGGCCCGGTAGCGCCGGTGCACCTCCCGGGCCGCGAGCATCGCCACGAGCGCCTCGTAGGCCGCCGGGGTGCGGGCGACGAGGAGGAGCCCCGAGGTGCCCTTGTCGAGGCGGTGGACGATCCCTGGTCGAGCCGGGTCGACGCCCACCCCGGCCAGCTCCGGGTACCGGGCGAGGAGGCCGTGCACGAGCGTGCCCGCGCTCCGCCCTGCACCGGGGTGCACGACGAGCCCAGCGGGCTTGTCGACGACGATGAGGTGCTCGTCCTCGTGGACGACCGGCACGGGCACCGACGGGTCCGGCTCGAGCTCGACCACGGCGCCCGGCTCGGGCGCGTCGAGCTCCACGACGTCGCCGAGGCGCACCCGGGCCGATCGCGAGGTGGCCACCGCGCCCGAGACCCGCACCTGCCCGTCCGCGATGAGCGCGGCGGCCTCGGCTCGGCTGCAGCCGGTGACCATGGCCACGACCCGATCGAGGCGCTCGCCGGCGAGCGCCTCGGGCACCTCCTCCCGGTACCTCACGGCTCGGTACCGGTGACGGCCCGGGACCGCGTCGATCGGTCCGCCTCCGGCTCCCGCCACGACGAGAGCAGGAGGAGCCCGATGCCCACCCACAGCGCCGCGTCGGCCAGGTTGAACACCGGCCACCACTGGAGGTCGATGAAGTCGACCACCCGGCCAGCCCCGAAGCCCTCGCCGTCGCGCAGGTAGCGGTCGACGAGGTTCCCCAGGTCGCCACCGAGCACGGTGCCCAGGCCGAGCGCCCACAGCCGGCGGTCGGCCCGCCACCCCAGCCGCACGAGCACGGCGCCGACGACCGTCGCGACCAGCGTGATCCAGATCGTCCGACCGGACCCCAGGCTGAACGCGGCGCCGTCGTTGAACGTGAGGTTGAGGCGGAGGGTTCCGACGAGGTCGACCGGTCCGTCCTGGAGGCCGTTCAGCGCCAGGTGCTTCGTGAGCTGGTCGAGCGCGACGACCACCGCGGCCGCCCCGAAGAAGGCCGCCCGGTGGCGCCCCACGGACCGCTCGGGCACCGCCGTGCTCAGCGGCGCGGCGTGAAGCCGGCGCTCTTGCACTGCACGCAGAGCGCCGCGAACGGCAGTGCCTTGAGACGCTCCTTCGGGATCGGCGAGTAGCACTCCTCGCAGATCCCGTAGGTGCCGTCCTTGATCTTGGCGATGGCGATGTCGATCTCGGCCACGGCGTTGGCGGCCTGGGCGCTGAGG
>Ga0182741_1000828_pt1 | contig 43639 bp, 37 predicted proteins | sample eDN5th37CBELigOP_FD_128874 | JGI IMG/M metagenome (GOLD analysis project Ga0182741, IMG submission 128874) | Enriched Organic Plus compost microbial communities from Emeryville, California, USA - eDNA 5th pass 37_C BE-Lig OP (version 2) (version 2) ... | reverse complement strand
GCGCTCAGGCGGTGAGGCTCACAGCGCCTTGACGATATTCTCGACCATCTTCTTGGCGTCGGCGAACAGCATCATCGTGTTGTCGCGGAAGAACAGCTCGTTTTCCACGCCGGCATAGCCCGATCCCATGCCGCGCTTGTTGAACAGCACCGTCTTCGCCTTCTCCACGTCCAGCACCGGCATGCCGTAGATCGGCGAGGACGGATCGCTCTTGGCCGCGGGGTTGGTGACGTCGTTGGCCCCGATCACGAAGGCAACGTCCGCCTGCGCGAATTCCGAGTTGATGTCCTCGAGTTCGAACACCTCGTCGTAGGGCACGTTGGCCTCGGCCAGCAGCACGTTCATGTGGCCGGGCATGCGGCCCGCGACGGGGTGGATCGCATACTTCACCTCGACGCCTTCGCGCTTGAGCGCGTCCGCCATCTCGCGCAGCGCGTGCTGCGCCTGCGCCACCGCCATGCCGTAGCCCGGCACGATGATGACCTTCGAGGCGTTCTTCATGATGAAGGCCGCGTCGTCCGCCGAGCCCTGCTTCACCGGCCGCGTCTCGACCACGCCGCCGCCCGCGGCCGCCGTCTCGCCGCCGAAGCCGCCGAGAATGACCGAGATGAACGAGCGGTTCATCGCGTGGCACATGATGTAGGACAGGATCGCGCCCGACGAGCCGACCAGCGCGCCGGTGATGATCAGCGCCGAATTGCCCAGCGTGAAGCCGATGCCGGCCGCCGCCCAGCCCGAATAGGAGTTGAGCATCGACACCACGACCGGCATGTCGGCGCCGCCGATCGGGATGATGATCAGCCCGCCCAGCACGAACGACACCAGCGTGATCAGCCAGAACACGACCGTGCTCTCGGTGCTGACGAACACCGCGATCAGCACCACCAGCAGCACCGCCAGACCGAGATTGATGGCGTGGCGCATCGGCAGCATGATCGGCTTGCCGCTCATGCGCCCGTCGAGCTTCAGGAACGCGATCACCGAGCCGGTGAAGGTGATGGCGCCGATGGCGACGCCGAGCGACATTTCGACGAGGCTCGCCTTCGCGATCTGGCCGGGCACGCCGATGCCGAACGCTTCCGGCGCATAGAGCGCACCGGCGGCGACCAGCACCGCGGCCATGCCGACCAGCGAGTGGAACGCGGCGACGAGCTGCGGCATCGCCGTCATCGGCACGCGCTTGGCGATCACCGCGCCGATGCCGCCGCCGATGGCGATCCCGCCCAGGACCAGGAGCCAGCCGCCGAGGCTGGCCGGCGGATGCGCTGCCAGCGTGGTCAGCACGGCGATGGTCATGCCGACCATGCCGAACAGATTGCCCTGCCGGCTCGACACCGGGCTCGACAGGCCGCGCAGCGACAGGATGAAGAGGACGCCGGCGATCAGATAGAGGAGAGCAGCGAGGTTGGCGTTCACTGGTCTCTCCTCACGACTTCTTCTTGTACATGGCGAGCATGCGCTGGGTGACCAGGAAGCCGCCGAAGATGTTCACCGACGCGAAGATGAGGGCGATGAAGCCCAGCACCCGCGCCCAGACCGGGCCTTCGTCGCCGGTCAGTTCCACGCCGACGGCGAGCAGCGCGCCGACGATGATCACCGAGGAGATCGCGTTGGTGACCGACATCAGCGGCGTATGCAGCGCCGGCGTCACCGACCACACCACGTAGTAGCCGACGAACACGGCCAGAACGAAGATCGACAGACGGAACACGAACGGGTCGACCAGCCCGCCGCTCGCCGCGTGCGCGGCGGCCGCCGCCGCGTCGGCATAGATCTGCGCCGCGTCCGCGGCCTGCCGCGCCACCTCGGCGGCGGCCTGCGCGCGTTCGATGGCTTCCTGAGGCGTCAATGTGGCCATGATAGCGTTTCCTTACGCCGCGGACTTGGGCTGGAAATTCGGATGGATCACGGCGCCGTCGCGCGTCAGCGCCGTCGCCTTGACCAGTTCGTCGTCCCATTTGATCGCCAGGGTTTTGCTGTCCTTGTCGATCATCGTTTCCAGGAACGCGAAGAGGTTCTTGGCGTAGAGGCTGGACGACGTCGCCGCGAGCCGCCCCGGCACGTTGAGATGGCCGACGATCTTCACGCCGCCGACTTCGACGACGCCCGGCTGCGCCAGCTCGCAATTGCCGCCGCGCTCGACTGCGAGATCGACGATCACCGAGCCCGGCCGCATCGATTCCACCATCTCCTTCGTGATCAGCCGCGGCGCCGGGCGCCCGGGGATCAGCGCGGTGGTGATGACGATGTCCTGCTTCTTGATGTGGTCGGCGACGAGCGCGGCCTGCTTCGCCTGGTACTCCTTGGACATCTCCTTGGCGTAGCCGCCGGCGGTCTCGGCCTGCTTGAACTCGTCGTCCTCGACGGCGATGAATTTGGCGCCGAGCGACTCGACCTGCTCCTTCGCGGCCGGCCGCACGTCGGTCGCGGTCACCACCGCGCCGAGCCGGCGCGCCGTGGCGATCGCCTGCAGCCCGGCGACGCCCGCGCCCATGACGAAGATCCGCGCCGCCGGCACGGTGCCGGCCGCGGTCATCATCATCGGCAGCGCCCGGCCGTATTCGGCCGCGCCGTCGATCACCGCGCGATAGCCGGCAAGGTTGGCCTGCGAGGACAGGACGTCCATCACCTGCGCCCGGGTGATGCGGGGCATCAGCTCCATGGCGAATGCGGCGACGCCGGCTTCCGCGAGGCCCTTCAGCGCCGCGTCGTTGCCGTACGGATCCATGATCGCCAGCACCGCCGCGCCCTTCGGATAGGCGGCGAGTTCGGCCGGCAGCGGCCGCCGCACCTTCAGCACCACCTCGGCACCGGCGAGCGCCGCGGCGGCATCGGCGGCGATCGTCGCGCCGGCCGCCTCGAATTCCGCATCCGGAATGCCGGATTTCACCCCAGCGCCGGCTTGCACCGCGACCTCGGCGCCGAGCGCCTTGAGCTTCTTCACCGTTTCCGGGGTGGCGGCCACCCGCGGCTCGCCGGCGTCGATTTCAACAGGAACTGCGATCTTCATGGAAAAATCCGCGAGGGGCCGGCGCGAGCCGGCATCAAAGGGCGCCGACGCCCTGGACCGGCCGTCGGGCCGGGCGGACGTCTGCGAGGGTCAGACGAGGAAGATCGCCATCAGCGCGAGCAGGACGATCAGGGAGATCGACGTCCATTTCGTCAGCGCGATGAACATCCGGTACGTGGCTTCGTGCTCGGCATAGTCGTTGCCGGTCGCAGTCGCGTATTCGACCTTGCCGTGATCGGCCATGGATCCCTCCAGCCTGCGGAATATCGGCCGTTCGCTTAACGCAATTGCGGCCGCAGGGCAACGGATCCCGGCGTTTTCCCTCAGCCGCGCAGGTCGCCGGTGAGTCCCGCCGCCGCCAGCGCCGCGGCCTGGCGCGCGGCCACCGTCTCCAGCGCAAAATCCTCGATCGCCGCGCTGAACAGGCGGTGGAAGTTCAGCTCGGCCCCCAGATGCAGAAACACCGCACCGAGCCCGATCGCGGCCCGGTCCATGAACACGAATTCCCGCGGCACCCGCACGGGCCCCTTTTCCTTCAGCGCCCGGTGCACCTCGAAGGCCTGGCGCCGTCCGTATTCGGCCGGCTTGACCCCGTCGGCGATGGTCCGGACCCGATCGTCCAGCAGCGGCCCGTAGATAAACCGTGCCCAGATATTGAGCACTTCGATCAGCTCCCGCGATAGGCCGCGGAAACCCCAGGTCTCGTAGGCATGGACGATCAGCGCGTCGTCGCCGCGCTGCAGGCCGGTATAGAGGTCCACCACCCCGCCGACGAAGCGCGGCGGGAAGATGCGGATGCAGCCGTAGTCGAGCAGGTTGATGCCGGCCGCCTCCCCTTCGGCGTCGGCGAACACGGTGTAGTTGCCGAGATGCGGGTCGCCGTGGATCACGCCGAACCGGCTGAACGGAAACCACCAGGCGGTGAACATCGCCGTCGCCAGGCGGTTGCGCACCGGCAGCGGTGCGTCCTTGAAGTCCAACAGCCGCCGCCCCTCGAGCCAGTCGAGCGTCAACAGCCGTCCGGTCGACAATTCCGGCCAGGTCTGCGGCACCCGCACCAGCGGCGTCTCGGCCAGCATGTGGCGGTACAGCGCGACGTGCTTGGCCTCGCGGCGGTAGTCGAGCTCCTCGCGCACGCGCGCGCCGATCTCCAGCGCGATCTCGCTCGTGTCGATTGCCGGGTCCATCCGCCGATGCAGGGCGAACAGCCATTCGAGCTGGCTCAGATCCGCCTCCACCGCCGACTGCATGTCGGGATACTGCAGCTTGCAGGCCAGCGGCGCTCCGTCCCGCGACGTGGCCTTGTGCACCTGCCCCAGCGAGGCCGCCGCGGCCGGCTGATGCTCGAAATGCGCGAATTTCTGCTGCCATTCGGCGCCGAGCTCGGCCGTCATCCGCCGCTTCACGAAAGCCCAGCCCATCGGCGGCGCCTCGCTCTGCAGCTTGGCGAGTTCGGCCACGTATTCCGGCGGCAGCGCGTCGGGGATCGTCGACATCAGCTGCGCCACCTTCATGATCGGGCCTTTCAGCCCGCCGAGCGCGGCGGCGAGCTCGGCCGCATTCTGCGCCCGGTCGAGCGACAGCCCGAATAGGCGCGCGCCCGCCATCCGCGCGGCCACGCCGCCGACATTGGCGCCGACCCGGGCATAGCGCGCGGCCCGGGCGGACAATCGATTGGCTTCGCTGTCTTTCATGGAAACGGCCGCTCCTGTCCCGCAAATGGCGATCCCGCCGCGGAAGTCCAGCGCCGGCCGCGCCGCGGCCGATCAGGCCTCGCGGTCGAGCGCTTCCAGTTCGTCGATCAGCCGCGCGATCACCGCGAGCCCGCCCTGCCAGAAGGCCGGGTCGCGGGCGTCGAGCCCGAACGGTGCCAGCAGTTCGGAATGGTGCTTCGTTCCGCCCGCCGCCAGCATGGCGAGATACCGCTCGGCAAACCCGTCCGCGGCCCGCTCGTAGACCGCGTAGAGCGAGTTCACCAGGCAATCGCCGAACGCATAGGCGTAGACGTAGAACGGCGAATGCACGAAATGCGGGATGTAGGTCCAGAACGTCTCGTAGCCCTCGCGCAGCTCGATCGCCTCGCCGAGGCTCTCGCGCTGCACTTCGAGCCACAATTCGCCGATTCGTTCCGCGGTCAGTTCGCCGTTGCGCCGTTCCAGGTGCAGCTTGCGCTCGAACGTGTAGAACGCGATCTGCCGCACCACCGTGTTGATCATGTCCTCGACCTTGGCGGCCAGCATCGCCTTGCGCTCGATCGGGCTCGCGGTCTTGGCCAGCAGCGCCTTGAACGTGAGCATTTCGCCGAACACGCTCGCCGTTTCCGCCAGCGTCAGCGGCGTCGGCGCCATCAGCGCCCCGTTCGGCGCCGCCAACACCTGATGCACGCCATGGCCGAGTTCGTGCGCGAGCGTCATCACGTCGCGCGGCTTGCCCTGGTAGTTGAGCAGCACATAAGGATGCACCGACGGCACCGTCGGATGCGCGAAGGCGCCCGGCGCCTTGCCCGGGCGCACCGGCGCATCGATCCAGCCGTCGGTGAAGAACCGCTCGGCAATCCCGGCCATGCGCGGCGAGAACCCGGAATAGGCCGACAGGACCGTGTCGCGCGCCTCGTCCCAGCCGATCGTGCGCATCGGCACCTGCGGCAGCGGCGCATTGCGATCCCAGTGCGGCAGCCGGTCCTTGCCGAACCACTTCGCCTTCAGCGCGTAGTAGCGGTGCGAGAGCCGCGGATAGGCCTCGCGCACCGAGGCGACCAGCGCCTCCACCACGTCGCGCTCGACCCGGTTGGAGAGATGGCGCGCGTCGGCGACGTCGGCGAAGCCGCGCCAGCGGTCGGAGATCTCCTTGTCTTTGGCCAGCGTGTTGGTGATCAGCGTGAACACCCGCAGGTTGCTGCGGAATGTGTCCGCCAGCGCCTGCGCGGCGGCGGCGCGCTTCTCCTCGCGCGGATCCTGCAGCAGGTTGAGGGTGGGCTCGATCGGCAGGGTCTCGCCGTCGACGGTGAAGCGCAGCGATGCGATGGTCTCGTCGAACAGACGGTTCCAGGCGCTCGGCCCGGTCACCGCCTTCTCGTGGAACAATTCCTCGATCCGGTCTTCGAGCTGGTACGGCTTTTCCTTGCGCACCTCCTCGATCCACGGCCGGTAATGCGCCAGCGGCGCGACCTGCACCGCCCGTTCCAGCACATCGTCGTCGATCCGGTTCAGCTCCAGCGTGAAGAAGAGAAGGTGCAGCGAGGCGCCGGTGATCCGTTCCTGCACGTCGCCGTAGAACTTGGCCCGCCGCGGATCGGTCGTATCGCCCGAATAGACGAGGCCGGCGAACGAGAGCACCCGGCCCAGCAGATCCTCGATCGCCTCGTAGCGCCGCACCGCCTCGGCCAGTTGCGCGGGGCCGTCGGGCTCCGCCAGCAGCGTCGCCAGCCGGCCCTTATAGGCGGCTTCGAACGCGGCGCATTCGGCGTCGCCGCGGTCCAGGTCGCGCGCCACTTCCGGCGCGTCGATCCCCGCATAGAGATCCTTCAGGTTCCATTCCGGCAGCGAGCCGAGATCGGGAGCGGAGACGGCGGCAGGGGCGGATGTCACGGCGATTTCACCTGCGGGACGAGGGTTCTGGCGGACACGAGGGCGGGGCGATCGGGCACGCCGATCTGGACCTGATATCGCGTGCCGGCCCGCCTGAATCAACCGCGCCGCGGCAATGGGGCCCCGCCGGCGCCCAATTTCCAGTCTTAACAGCCCGTTAAGCGGGCCTCGGCGACAGTGCCCCGAATCGAGACACGAGGTGCCGATGGCCGCGACCGTCCTGATCGTCGACGACGATCCCGTACAACGACGCCTGCTCGACAATATGGCGCGCCGCTTCGGCTACGACGTGCTCGCCGTCGACGGCGGCGAGGCGGCGATGGCGGCGCTCACCGGCGATGTCCGGATTGACTGCGTCGTCCTCGATCTGGTCATGCCCGACCTCGACGGCCTCGGTGTGCTGGCGCGGCTGCGCGACAGCGGCAATACGGTGCCGGTGATCGTGCAGACGGCGCATGGCGGCATCGACAATGTCATCACCGCGATGCGCGCCGGCGCGGTCGATTTCGTCGTCAAGCCGGTCGGCGCCGAGCGGCTGCAGGTCTCGCTGCGCAACGCCCTCGCCACCCGCGCCCTGGAAAGCGAGCTGCAGCGCCTCAAGCGCAGCCAGGCCGGCACGCTCACCTTCAAGGACATCGTCACCCGCAGCCCGCGCATGCGCGCCGCCCTCGCAGCCGCGGAGAAAGCGGCCGCCTCCACCATCCCGGTGCTGATCGAGGGCGAATCCGGCGTCGGCAAGGAATTGATCGCCCGCGCCATCCACGGCTCGGGCGAGCGCAGCGCCAAGCCCTTTGTCGCGGTGAATTGCGGCGCGCTGCCGGAAAACCTCGTCGAGTCGATCCTGTTCGGCCACGAGAAGGGCGCCTTTACCGGCGCAACCGAACGCCATGTCGGCAAGTTCGTCGAGGCGTCCGGCGGCACCCTGTTTCTCGACGAGGTCGGCGAACTGCCGCTTGCGGCGCAGGTGAAGCTGCTGCGCGCGGTGCAGGAGGGCGAGGTCGAGCCGGTCGGTGCCCGTAAACCGGTTAAGGTCGACGTGCGCCTTGTCTCCGCCACCAATCGCGATCTCATCACCGAGGTGAAGGAAGGCCGTTTCCGCGAGGACCTGTTCTACCGCCTGCACGTCTTTCCGATCGCGGTGCCGCCGCTGCGCCAGCGCCCGGAGGATATTCCGGAGCTCGCCCGCCATTTCCTCGCGCGCTTCGCGGCCGAAGAGGGCAAGCGCATCCGCGCGCTGAGCGCCGAGGCGCTGGCCCTGCTGGCGGCGCAGACCTGGCCCGGCAATGTCCGCCAGCTGGAAAATGCGCTGTTTCGCGCAGTGGTGCTCGCCGACGGCGACGAGATCGGCGTCGCCGAATTTCCGCAGCTCGCGGCGACGACGGCCGCGGAGCCGGCCGAAACCGCGAGCGCGCCGCTGACGATCCCGCAATTGCTGCCGGTTTCGACGCCATTTGACGCGACGCCGCTGTTCATTGCCTCGGCGCCGGCCACCGTGCCCGCGGCCGAAGCGGCACCGCGCCCTCGCCGCGAAGAAAAGGGCACCGTCGCGCTGCTCGACGACCGTGGCCATATGCGTCCGCTCGAAGCGATCGAGCGCGATGCTATGCGCTTCGCCATCGCGCATTATCATGGTCAAATGTCGGAAGTCGCGCGACGCCTGCGGATCGGCCGGTCCACCCTCTACCGCAAGCTCAAGGATCTCGGCCTGTCCGACGACGAAGCGGCGTCGCGCGCCAATGACGAGGCCAATGCATGACGTGGCCCGCCGGTGACAGGGTGCGGAAAACACGCGCCGACGGTCGAACCAACCGTTGCCTCGTGCAACGAATTACAGTCAGGTCTTCGCCGCGCCTGCTGCTGCGCACGCACGCGTGGCGGTGGAACCGGGCGGCCGACAAAGACCTTTATCAAGTGGCAGTGCAATGAAGGAGTGCCCCAGCATGCGCGGCCTGCGTCGTAACCCTTTCCTGGCCGGCACAGCGGTCGCTCTGGCGCTGTCCTTCGCCTCGACCGCCTACGCCACCAGTAACGCCACCGAAGATTCCGCGGCCGCGATCGAGGCCGGATTCCCGATCCCCGAGCCGGCCAACGTGCCGCCGCTCGGCCCGGCGGATGTCGGTGGTCCGGTGACCGGCACGGCCGATCCCGCCGCCGATCCGGAGCCGGAGCCGTCCCGCGCCGTCGCCGCGCCCGAGGACACGCCGGCCATGGTCGACGGGGTCCCAGTTCCGGTGCCCGCCGACGTGCCGCCGCTGTCGGTGCAGGATCTCGGCCCGCCGGCCCTGGCCGCCGCGGACCAGGCGGTCGCCGATCGCTTGCGTGAGATCGCCGGCGACAAGCTCGCGCGCCTTGTCGGCCGCAAGGCCGAGCGCGCCGCCGTGCAGTCCTTCTACGAGGCCCGCAACTTCGCCCCGATCTGGATCGAGAACGGCGCCGTCTCGCCCAAGGCCAAGGCCGCGATCGCGCGCCTGAAGGCCGCCGACGCCGACGGGCTTGATTCCACCGATTACGCGACGCCCGATCCGAGCCTGCTGGCGAACGACCCCGACAGCCTCGCGGAGGCGGACATCAAGCTGACGGCGGCGGTGCTTGATTACGCCCGCGACGCCCAGGCCGGCCGCACCGTCCCCTCGCGGCTTAGCAACAACATGGAATACGCGTCCAACGCGCCGGAGCCGGCTTCGGTCCTGGCGACGGTGACCGCGGCGACGGACGTGACCAAGGCGCTGGATGCCTACAACCCGCCGCACGAGGGCTACAAGGCGCTGAAGCGCAAGCTGGCCGAAGCCCGCGCCCGGCTCGGCAATGCGAACACGCCGCGCATCGCGACCGGCCCGCTGGTGAAGGTGGGCAGCAAGGACGAGCGCGTGCCGCTGCTGCGCAAGCGCCTCGGCCTCGCCGGCGACGCCGACGATCTCGTCTACGATCGCAAATTGTCCAACGCCGTGAAAGCGTTCCAGGCCGAGAATGGCCTGAAGAAGACGGGCAATCTCAACACCGCGACCATCAACGCGCTCAACGGCCCGTCGCAGGACAAGAAGATCGACGCGATCGTCGCCAACATGGAGCGCTGGCGCTGGCTGCCGCGCGATCTCGGCCGCGTCCACGTGATGGTCAACATTCCCGACTACACGCTGAAGGTCGTGCGCGACGGCAAGACCGTGTTCCGCACCCGCATCGTCGTCGGCAAGGCCGCCACGCCGACGCCGATCTTCTCCGACAAGATCGAGAACATCGTCGTCAACCCGACCTGGTATGTGCCGCCGTCGATCATCTACAACGAATATTTGCCGGCGCTGGAGCAGGATCCGGAAGTGCTCTCGCGCATGGGCCTGCGCCTCGCCCGCAATCGCGACGGCAGCATCCAGATCACGCAGCCGCCGGGCGAGCGCAACGCGCTCGGACGGCTCAAGTTCAACTTCCCCAACCGCTTCATGGTGTATCTGCACGACACGCCGCAGAAGCATCTATTCGCGCACGACCAGCGCGCCTACAGCCACGGCTGCATGCGCGTGCAGAACCCGGAGAAGTTCGCCGAGGTCCTGCTGTCGGCGGCGATGCCGAACGAACGCTGGGACGCTGAGCGCATCACCAAGGCCTACGGGAAGGGCGAGCGCTGGCTCAAGTTCGAGCAGCAGATCCCGGTTCACATCACCTACATGAACGCCTTCGTCGACGAGGACGACAAGCTGGTGTTGCGCAAGGATATCTACGGCTACGACAGCCGCGTCCAGCTCGCGCTCAAGACTGGCAACGACAACCTCGCCGAGACCCGCACGGCCAAGCGCGAGGCGCCGCCGGTGCGCCGGGTCGAGGCCGCGCGCGCCTACGACCGCTACGAGCGGATGCAGCAGCCGAACCCGTTCTTCTTCCTCGAACGCCTGTTCCGCTGACGCGGCGCCACCCGCAGCAAGCCTTAACCATCGCGCCGGGGTCTTCGGGCCCCGGCTCTTTTTTGCCATTTTCCGCCTTTAGCCAAAGACGACCGGGCGTGGGGACGGGGACGCTAAGCACGCGTTAACCCAACCCGGCAAGACTGCGTTATCCTTCGCCGCGGCGACAGCCACGGTGTGTGTTGGGCGACGGGCTCACGGAACATCGCACGTGCCGGTTGGTTTTGCGCGCCAGAGTATTTTTGCGTCCGCGTCGCGCGCGGTTCTTACGCTTTCCCTCGCCACCGTTCTCGTCGCTGCCGGCACCAAGGGCCTGCAGACCGCGGTCGCCAATGGCGACACGCGCACGCTGTCGATGCACCATTCCCATACGGGCGAGGACATCACCGTCACGTTCAAGCGCAACGGCCGCTACGACGACGCGGGCCTCGACCGCCTCAACCATTTCCTGCGCGACTGGCGCAACGACCAGAAGACGCGCATGGATCCGCGCCTGTTCGACGTCGTCTGGGAGGTCTACCAGGAGGTCGACGCCAAGCAGCCGGTCGTGATCATTTCCGCCTATCGCTCGCCGCAGACCAACGCGATGCTGCGCAAGCGCTCGAGCGGCGTCGCCCAGTTCAGCCAGCACATGCTCGGCCGCGCGATGGATTTCGCCATTCCCGGCGTGCCGCTGGAGAAGCTGCGCATCGCCGGCCTGCGGCTGCAGCGCGGCGGCGTCGGCTATTATCCGACCTCCGGCTCGCCCTTCGTCCATCTCGACGTCGGCAGCGTGCGCCACTGGCCGCGCATGAGCCGCGACCAGCTCGCCCGCGTCTTCCCCGACGGCCGCACCGTCCACGTGCCCTCCGACGGCCGACCGCTGGCGCGCTACGCGGAGGCTCTGGCCGATCTCGAGCGCCGCGGCGGCGCACCGTCGCAGACCTCGCTCGCCGCCGCCCGCAGCAGCGGCGCCATCGACGAATCCGGCGCCCGCAAGGGCCGCACGCTGTTCGCGCGCCTGTTCGGCCTCGGCGAGGACGACGACGAGGATTCCGGCAAGAACGAGACCGCCGGCGACGCCAAGCCGGCCGCGAAGCCCGCGGCCGAGCCGCGTCGCGGCGACCGCGCCATCGCCGCCGTGCCGCTGCCGCCGAGCCGGCCGGAAGCCGCCGGCACCCGCCTTGCCGCGGCGGCGCCGCAGCCCGCCCCGCGCCCGGTCCAGACCACCACCTACACGGTCGCGTCCGCCGGCGCGGCGAGCGTCCCGGCCGGCCCGCAGCTGCAATGGCAGACCGGCCCCCAGGGCCGCGAGCCGCAGATGCGCTGGCAAGCGGGGCCGCAGGGCCGCGTCCTTCCCGCCGCCGCGGACAGCGACGACACCACCACCGCCAGCCTCACCCCGTGGCCCGCCGCCCCGCGCGACCGCACGCCGCCGGACGTGGCGCTCGCCTATGCCGCGCCGACCCCGCCCGAGGCGCCGCTGCGCGCCGCGCCGATGGGCACCCGCGCCGCCGCCCCCGCTGCCGTGGCACCGTCCCTCGCGCCGCTGGCCAAGGCCGAGCCGGCCGCCAAGGCGGCCCCCACTCCGGCGACGTCCACCATCGCCAAGACCAGCCCTTCGAATGTGCGGATTGCCGATCCCTGGCTGCGCGGCCTGGTGCTCGCCGCCGACATGCGCGGCAGCATGACTGTGACGCGCTTCGGCGCGCCCGACTATCGTCTGCTGCGTCCGCTGATGGACAAGCCGGCGACCTGTCTCGCGCTCGGCTTCGCCGACGATCCCAATCTCGGCATGACGTTCGAGCGCTTCGACGGCGCGGCGGTCGCGTTCGTCCCGACCATGGCCTTCGCCACCCGCACCGCGGCACTCGGCGCGCGCTGACGCGCGCTCAGATCATTCCCAGCGCCTGCATGTAGAGGTCGAGGATCGCCTCCTGCTCCTGGCGCTCGTCCTTGTCCTGTTTGCGCAGCCGCACGATCTGCCGCAGCGCCTTGACGTCGTAGCCGTTGCCCTTGGCTTCCGCATAGACGTCGCGAATGTCGTCGGACAGCGCCTTCTTCTCTTCCTCGAGTCGCTCGATCCGCTCGACGAACGCCCTCAACTGGTCGGCGGCAATGCGGGCATCGGTCATCGGGCCTGTCCTCCGGCGGGTTGCAATTGCGCGAGAGGCCGCGCAATGGCGCCCTCGTAGGCCGGACAGGCTTCGGAGAAACGGGCCCCGCCGTCAAGGCGTTGCCCCCATCATCCACAGGCGCAGGCGCCTGCGCGAAAATTCAGTGATCGTGTTGTCCGCGCGCGAAGGCCGCGCGCTGTTCCGGCGACGCCTCCGTCTGGTAGCGCGCCTTCCATTCCTCGTACGGCATGCCGTAGACGATCTCGCGGCTCTCGTCCTTGCTCAGCGGAATGCCGCGCGCATCGGCTGCTTCCTTCATCCAGTTGGACAGGCAGTTGCGGCAGAAGCCGGCGAGATTCATCAGGTCGATGTTCTGCACATCGGTGCGTGCGCGCAGATGCGCGATCAGGCGCCGCAACACCTCGGCCTCGAGTTCGGTCTGCAGCTTCGGGTCCACACTCATCGCAGCATCCCATCGCCGGCGCCGGACGTGGCGCCATCGCCGCCAAAATAGTGACGAAGCCCCCTGCATGCCATAGGAATGGCCCTTCGAATCATCGGAGGGTTGTTGCGGTGGAGGAACGCGCCGGCGCGCTGACGGCCCCGAGCGGCGCCGACACCCGGCGCAAGGCGCTCGCCTTCGTCGCCCTGGTCGGCGGCGCCGTTGCCATGGGCGCCTCGCCGATCTTCGTCCGCCTTGCCGATGTCGGCCCCTATGCCAGCGCGTTCTGGCGCACCGCCCTCGCCTTGCCGTTCCTCTGGGCCTGGGCGCGCTGGGAGGCGCGCACCGTGCCCGCGGGGGCGGCGCCCTTCGACCGCGCCGTGCTGCTGTCCGGCCTGTTCTTCGCCGGCGACCTGTTCTTCTGGCACCTGTCGATCCTGTCGACCACCGTCGCCAACGCCACCTTCCTCGCCACCACGTCGCCGCTCTGGGTGGCGCTCGCTGCCTGGCTCCTGTTCGGCGAGCGCATCGCCGGCACGACCGGGGCCGGCCTTGCTCTGTGCCTGCTCGGCGGCGCCGCCCTGGTGGGCCAGAGCTACAGCTTCGCGCCGGAACGGCTGTGGGGCGATCTCTACGGACTGATCACCGCGGTGTTCTTCGGCAGCTACCTGCTCGCGATCCGCGCCGGACGCGTCCGCCACGGCGCTGCCGGGCTGATGTTCCGCTCGACCCTCGTCACCACCCTCTGCCTCCTGGTGATCGCGCTGCTGTTCGATGACCGTGTCCTGCCGCGCTCGGCCGGCGGCGCCGCCGCCCTTCTCGCGCTGGCGTTGGTGTCCCAGGTCGGCGGCCAGGGCCTGCTGGCGGTCGCGCTCGGCACCCTGCCCGCGACCTTCTCGTCGCTGGTGATCTTCATCGAGGCGATCGCCGCCGCCCTGTTCGGCTGGGCGATCCTTCACGAGGCGCTCGGCCCGCTGCAATGGCTGGGCGGCCTGCTCATTCTCGTCGGCATTTGGGTCGGCCGCCCGCGGGCAGCCCGCCCATCCCTTCCTGAGGTCGGCCCATGACGGACAACGGCACCGCGGCGCGGTCCCTGCTTGCAGCGCTCTATCGCGAAGCGGTGGCGGCCGCCCACCCCGCCACCTGCCTGCCGCCGCATCTGCCTGAACCCCCGCCGCGCGGCCGGCTCATCGTGCTCGCGGCCGGCAAGGCCGGCGGCGCCATGGCCGAGGCCGCCGAGCAGCATTATATGGACCGGCTGGGGCTGCCGCCGGACCGCCTCGACGGCATCGCCGTCAGCCGCCACGGCTACGGCCGTCCGACCCGTCACCTGCCCTCGATCGAGGCCGGTCATCCGGTGCCCGACGCCGCCGGGCTCGCCGCGGCCGAACGCACCATCGCGCTGGCGCAGGCGGCCGGTCCGGACGATCTCGTCCTCGTCCTCGCCTCGGGCGGCGCCTCCGCCAACTGGATCGCCCCGGCGGCCGGAATCACGCTCGCCGACAAGCAGGCCGTGACCAAGGCCCTGCTGCGCTCGGGCGCGACGATCGGCGAGATCAACACCGTGCGCAAACATCTCTCCCGCCTCAAAGGCGGCCGGCTCGCGGCCCAGGCCTTCCCGGCCCGCGTCGTCACCTTGGCAATCTCCGACGTGCCCGGCGACGATCCCGCCGTGATCGGCTCCGGCCCGACGGTGCCGGACCCGACCACCCTCGCCGACGCCCGCGCCGTGATCGCCGCACGCGGCATCGAACTGCCGCCTGCCGTGGCGCGCGCGCTGAGCGATCCCGCCAACGAGACGCCGAAGCCCGGCGACGCGGTGTTCCGCAACACCGAATTCCGCATTGTCGCCCGGCCCGCGGATTCCCTGGCCGCGGCCGCCAAAGTCGCCGCGGCGGCCGGCTTCGAGCCGATCCTGCTCGGCGACGATCTCGAAGGCGAGGCCCGCGAGGTGGCCCGCGCCCATGCCGAGGAGGCGCGCCGCCTCGCCGCCGCCGGCCGCCGCGCCGTGATCCTGTCGGGCGGCGAACTCACCGTCACCATTCGCGGCGACGGCCGCGGCGGCCCGAACCAGGAATATGCCTTGGCCCTCGCCACCGCCCTGGACGGCTGCCCCGGAATCGCCGCGTTGGCGGCCGATACGGACGGCACCGACGGCGGCGGCGGTGCCGCCGACGATCCGGCCGGCGCCTATGTCGATGCCGCCACGGCGGCGCGCGCTCGCGCCCACGGCATGGATCCCGAAGCCTTCCTCGCCGCCAACGATTCAACCGGCTTTTTCGCGCCGCTCGGAGATCTGCTGAGTCCGGGACCAACCTGGACCAACGTCAACGACTTCCGTGCCATCGTCATTGACAGGCCGTAACACCGGGCGCGAAATCCGCAGGGCAGGTAACGTCATCAGGTCGTGATTAGAATCCGCACCATTCTGGACCGCGCACTTCGACCCGGACTGATCGCCGGCGCGATGCTGCTCGGGATGTGGCTGGGGACAGGCACGGCCAATGCCGATTTTCGCCTGTGCAACAACACGGCGAGCCGCGTCGGCGTTGCCATCGGCTACAAAGACCAGGAAGGCTGGACCACCGAAGGCTGGTGGAATCTCACGGCCCGCAGTTGCGAGACGCTCCTGCGCGGCCCGCTTGTCGCGCGGTATTATTACATCTATGCGGTCGACTACGACCGCGGCGGAGAGTGGTCGGGAAAGGCCTTCATGTGTACGCGAGACAAGGAATTCACCATCCGAGGAATCGAGAACTGTCTCGCTCGCGGCTTCGACCGAACCGGCTTCTTCGAAGTGGACACCAACGAGCAGCGCGCCTGGACGGTGCAGCTGACCGAATCGAGCAACGATCAGCCTGACAACCCGTTGCCGCAGTTTACGCCAATCATCCCTGCACCGCCGAGCGCAGGCCGCAACGGCCCGTCCGCACCGCTGGGAATCCAGCCGGGAGGTCCTGCGCGATGAGACGTCAGCGACGCACCAAGATCATCGCCACGCTCGGCCCGGCCTCGTCGGATCGCGCCGTCATCTCCGCTTTGTTCGCGGCCGGTGCCGATGTCTTCCGCATCAACATGAGCCACACCTCCCACGACAAGATGCGCGAGCTGGTCGCCACGATCCGCGCCGTCGAGGAGGAGCACGGCCGCCCGATCGGCATTCTCGTCGATCTGCAGGGGCCGAAACTGCGCGTCGGCACCTTCGCCGAGGACTTCGTGATGCTGGAGAAGGGCGCGCAGTTCGTGCTCGATTCCGATGCGACGCCCGGCGACGTCACGCGCGTGTACCTGCCGCATCCCGAGATCCTCGCCGCGCTCGAGCCCGGCCATACGCTGCTGCTCGACGACGGCAAGATCCGCCTCACCGCGATCGAGACCTCGCGCCAGCGCGCCGTCACCCGCGTCGAGGTCGGCGGCCGCTTGTCGGCGCGCAAGGGGGTCAGCCTCCCGGACACCACGATCCCCTTCTCGGCGCTGACCGAAAAGGACCGTTCCGATCTCGAAGCCGCGCTCAATACCGGCATCGACTGGGTCGCGCTCTCCTTCATCCAGCGCCCGGAAGACATCGCCGAGGCGAAGAAGATCACCCGCGGCCGCGCCGCGGTGATGGCCAAGATCGAGAAGCCGCAGGCGGTGCAGCGCCTCGCCGAGATCATCGACCTCACCGATGCGCTGATGGTCGCGCGCGGCGACCTGGGCGTCGAAATGCCGCTCGAAAAAGTGCCGGGCGTGCAGAAGCAACTCACCCGCACCGCGCGGCGCGCCGGCAAGCCCGTGGTGGTCGCCACCCAGATGCTGGAATCCATGATCACCAGCCCGGTGCCGACCCGCGCCGAAGTGTCGGACGTGGCTACGGCCGTGTTCGAGGGCGCCGACGCGATCATGCTCTCGGCCGAATCCGCCGCCGGCAAGTTCCCGGTCGAAGCGGTGGCGACCATGAACCGGATCGCCGGCGAGGTGGAGCAGGACCCGACCTATCGCGGCATCATCGCCAGCCAGCGGCCGCAGCCGGAGGCGACCGGCGCCGACGCCATCGCCGATGCCGCGCGCCAGATCGCCGAGACGCTCGATCTCTCCGCGATCGTCTGCTGGACCTTCTCCGGCGCCACCGGCCTGCGCGTCGCGCGCGAGCGGCCGAAGCCGCCGATCATCGCGATCTCGCCCAACCTCGCCACCGGCCGCAAACTGTCGCTGGTCTGGGGCGTCCATTGTGTCGTCGCCGCCGACGCGCGCGATCAGGACGACATGGTCGATCGCGCCGGCCGCATCGCTTTCAAGGACGGCTTCTCCAAGGCCGGCCAGCGCATCATCGTCGTCGCCGGCGTCCCGCTGGGCACGCCCGGCGCGACCAACATGGTCCGCATCGCCTTCGTCGGCAGCGACGGGCTCGACGACGTGTGACCTAGCCGGCGGCTGCGGAACGCTCCGCCGCCGCCAGCCGCCTGATCGCCGCGACGACCCGCTCCGGTGCGGCATGGTGCGGCATGTGCCCCACGCCCGGCAGCACGATCAGTTCGGCATTCGGAATCGCCGCCGCCGTCGCGCGGGCATGCACCCGCGGCGAAACCACCCGGTCGCGGTCGCCGGTGACGACGACGGTCGGGACGCGAATCTGCGGATAGAGCGGCGCCTGCGCCGCCAGATGCAGGCTGAGCGAGGCGAGATCCTGCGCATTGGCGCGGAACTGCGCCGGCCGCAGCGCCAGCGCGAGCGCCGCGCGCACCCGATAATGCGGCGGCCGCGGCTGCGGCCCGAACGACCAGCGCAGGCCCGGCGGGATCAGCAGCCAGCCGAGCGGCACCGCGACCGTATAGGCGAGCAGCGTGCCCAGCACCGGCACCGCCGCGGCGGTGTAGTACCAGGTCAGGCCGCCGGGGAACGGATGCGTCGCCGGCGCGAGCAAAACGAGGCCGGCCAGCCGCTGCGGATGGCGCAGCGCCAATGCCGTCGCCAGCGCGCCGGACCACGAATGGCCCACCACCACGGCGCGCGCGATCCCGAGCCGCTTCAGCGCCTCCGCCACCAGATCCGCCTGCCGCGCCGGCGCGGCGTCGGCCTTCCCGCCCGGCCGCTCGCTCCAGCCGTGGCCGGGCCGGTCGATCATGATCACACGATGGTCGGCGGCGAGGTCGCCACCGATCGCCAGGCGCAGATCGTGCAGATTGACGCTCGCCCCGTGCAGCAGCACGACCGGCAGCCGGTCGTCGCCCGCACCCGCTTCCAGCACGTGCAGCCGTCCGCCGGTGACCGGCACGAACCGTCCCGCCGGCGGATGGCGCCGCTCGATGATCCATGTGCCGAGGAAGGTCGCCACGACGAGAGCGGCGACGACGCCGACCGCGATGCCGAGCGCGAGCATCACAAGAAGCGGCTGCGGAGGCTGAACGGTGGCCGAATCAGATGCCGCGTCCTTCGACCTTTTCCGACAGCGTCTTCACCAGATCGGGAACCCGCTGCATGTGCGGATGCAGATCGAGCGCGCGGCGGAACGCCTCCAGCGCCCGCTTCTCCTCGCCGATGTCCTGCAGGATCAGGCCGAGCCCCGACCAGGCGCCGAAATGGCGCGGCTCGCGGGCGAGGATCTGACGGATGTCGGCGAGCGAGCGGCCGTAATCCTTGCGGATGAAGTGGATCGTCGCGCGCCGGTTCCAGGCTTCGAGATAGTCGGGATTGATCTCGACGATCGCATCGAGCAGCTGCAGCGCCAGGTCCGTGTCGTTGGCGTCGACGGCGGCCTTTGCCCGTGTCATCAACAGGTCGGTCGTGCTGCTGCCCGACACGAGCCAGAGCGCCCAGATGCGCTCCTCGACCAGTTTGGCGCTGGCTTCGTCGGGCGCGGCCTTCAGGGCTTCGAACAGGAAATCGATGTTGCGCGCGCGATCGCGCGCCGGCGTCTTGTCCGGCGCCTTGGCGGCCGGGCCGCCCGGTCCGGACGCCCGCGCGTCCGGGGCCTTCGCGTCGGGAGAGGCCGGCTGTGCCGCCGCGCCCGTTGCGCCGATCAGCGCAAGCGTCAACGCGCCCGCCAGCAGCGATCGTGACAATGCCATGCGCTCAATCTAGAGCGCCCAAGCGAGGCGGCAAAGAGGAATGCGGCTTCACACGCCCGTGAAGGCGCGCGGCGTTTTGGCCCGCTCAGCCCTGGCGCGCTTTGAAGCGGCGCTGCGTCTTGTTGATGATGTAGACGCGGCCCTTCCGGCGAACCAGGCGGTTGTCGCGGTGACGGGCCCGCAGCGACTTCAGCGAGTTACGGATCTTCATGGCAACACCCTTCCGGGCGGCCCGAAGACCGCCTGCATACGAATTCGGGGAGGGGGATACGGGCGGCGCCCGGAATTGTCAATGGATCCGCGCCATCGCCGTTGATTTTTCACGAGAAAGCGCGTCGGCGGCCACAGCCTAGGACGCCTCGCGGGTGACGAGCTTCAGCCCGACCACCCCCGCCACGATCAGGGCGAGACACAGCAGCCGCAGCGGCTCGCGCGACTCGCCGAACAGGATCATGCCGAACACGGCGGTGCCGACCGCCCCGATCCCGACCCAGACCGCATAGGCCGTACCGACCGGCACCGACCGCACCGCATATTCCAGCAGCAGCACGCTCAGCACCATCGCGACCACGGTGAACACGCTCGGCCACAGCCGCGAGAAGCCGTCCGTGTATTTCAGGCCCACGGCCCAGACGACTTCGAACAGACCGGCGACGACGAGGGACAGCCAGGCCACGATTGCCTCCGCGGATTGTTGACGCTACGGCGCACCGGCGGCGCGCCGCGGCGATATAGGGCCGGCACCGGCGGGCGCCAACACGATTTCTGGCAGGGGATGGCGAAGAGAAACGGCTGGCAAGCGATGGCCGCGCTGCGAAGCGCAGGCCGGACGATGGTGGGCGCGGCTGGGATCGAACCAGCGACCCCTACGATGTCAACGTAGTGCTCTCCCGCTGAGCTACGCGCCCGAAACCGTCGAAGCGGGGTTCGCTCCTATATCGGCTCCGCCCATTTCGCGCAAGCGCCCGCGCAAACGTGACGTGGCTCACAGAGCCGCGCGGCCGCGACGCCTACACTCCCTTCATCGCCGGCCATGAAGCCGGTCGGGCAAACCGGCCCGAAACCCATCCAAGTGCAGGAGAACACCATGACGCCGCTCCTGATCCTGCTCGCGCAGGAGGCTGCCGCGCGCCCCCGTCGCGCCCTCGCCGCGCTGCTGCGCCGGCGCCGCATCCGCCGCACCGTGCGCGACCTGCTCGCTTTCGACGAGCGCACCCTGGAGGATATCGGGCTCAGCCGCAGCGACGTCGTCGAATCGCTGGAAATGCGGGACGGGCGCGACCCGCTCGGCCTCCTGGAGGAGCGCCGCCGCGATCGCCTGAGGCCGTGGAGTGCCGATGCGTTATGGGATTTGCGCAGCGAACAGGCGCCGCGCCTGCGCCGCTGAGCCGATCAGGCCGCGAGCATGCGCTGCACCTCGTTGACGAGGTCGCGCAGGTGGAACGGCTTCGACAGCACCTTGGCGTCCTTGGGCGCCTGCGAATCCGAATTGAGCGCCACGGCGGCGAAGCCGGTGATGAACATGATCTTGATGTCGGGATCGAGTTCCGCGGCGCGCCGCGCCAGTTCGATCCCGTCCATCTCCGGCATCACGATGTCGGTGAGCAGCAGCTCGAACGGCTCTTCACGCAACCGCTGATAGGCGGACAGTCCGTTGTCGTAGGAAATCACCTCGTAGCCGGCATTCTGCAACGCCTTGACGAGGAAACGGCGCATGTCGTTGTCGTCTTCGGCGAGAAGAATCTTGCTCATTATCGGCTCTCGGGCTGCGGCAGGTCCGGACGGGTTGCACTCTTCTTTCATAAGCGAGCCGCCCGGTAAACATGCGGTGAAACGTCATTCGGCCTTGGCAGATCGCGCCGCCCTGTGGACAATGTGCATCAGCCGATCATGCCCTTGGCCGGGCGAACGAGGCCCGAACCCGGATGACCGCCCCCCACGACGGCGAGCTCGAACCGCCCTTCGAAGTGCTCGAGCCGGCGGAATGGCGCGCTCCGGTCGTCTACAATTCCCCGCATAGCGGCAGCATCTATCCCGCCGCCTTTCTCGCGGCCTCGCGGCTCGACCTCGAGACCTTGCGTCGCTCCGAGGACAGTTTCGTCGATGAGCTGTTCCTCGGCGTGGTGGCCCGCGGCCATCCGCTGATGCGCGCGCACTTTCCGCGCTGCTATGTCGACGTCAACCGCGAGCCTTACGAACTCGACCCGCGCATGTTCGACGGCCGCCTGCCCTCCTTCGCCAACACCCGCTCGATGCGGGTCGCCGGCGGCCTCGGCACCGTGGCGCGCGTTGTCGGCGATTCGCAGGAGATCTATGCGCGGCGGCTGTCGGTCGACGATGCGCTGCGCCGGATCGACGGTCTCTACAAGCCCTACCACCGGACCCTGCGGCGGCTCCTCAACGGCGCCCACCGCGCCTTCGGCGCCGCGATCCTGGTGGACTGCCATTCCATGCCGTCGACCGTCGGCAGCCGCGAGGACCGCCCGCGCGCCGACATCGTCCTCGGCGACCGCTACGGCACCAGCTGTGCCGTCGTCCTGACCGACCTGATCGAGGCGACGCTGCGCGACTTCGGCTACAGCGTCAGCCGCAACAAGCCCTATGCGGGCGGGTTCATCACCGAGCACTACGGCAATCCGGGCGTCGGCCTCCACGCGGTCCAGATCGAGATCAACCGCGCGCTGTACATGGACGAGCGGCGCTACCAGCCGACGCCCGGCTTCGCGCCGCTGGCGCGGCACCTGGAAGCCCTTGCCGACGAAATTGCGCTGCTGCCACTCGAAGAATTGCGCCCCTACAGGGCCGCCGCGGAGTGATGATGCTTGACGGGCTGGGCGCCGCATGGCAGCAATGCAGCATGTGCATGATCTTGGCCCGCGACGTAACGTCGCCGCCGAGATGGCGCTGGAGTTCTTCACGGCCGCTTCCCGGCGGCTGCAGCCGGAGACCATGACCGACACGCGACGGACGCGACGAGCAGGGTGCCGGTACTAGCGGTGCCGAAAGGCCCCTTACGCGACGAGCAAAAAAAAAGGCCGCTCGCGTGAACGAGCGGCCCAAGTCTAGGGAGGAAACGCCCAAGGAGGGCGGCGGCAACGCGACGCAATCACGTTGCCGCACCGCAATAATATGGCATCGCGCCGCACAAAGAGCAAGGGGCACTGACCTATTTTTTTTGCAGGGCTGCCCCGCGATAGATTATTGCGCGTAACAATCCGCGAAAAAATCGGGACTTTTCGCTCGGTGCGGCCGTTTCAGACCGCCGCCGGCTCCCGTCGCGGGTCGCGTGCTCTCAGATAGTACGCCGTGGCGAGAATCAAGACGCCCGCCTGCAGTCCGAACACCGTTTGATAGGCCGCGAGAGGATAGGCGCCGCCGGGTGCCACGTCGAAAAGCTGAATCACGATTCCGCTGACGGTTTGTGACACGAACACTCCGCCCATCGTTCCCGTGTTCATGACCGTGATGCCGCGCCCGACCAGATGCGGTGGAAACAGCGCTTTGCCGTGCGCGATCAGCACCGGCATGAACGCCGAGACGAGGCCGAACGCGGCGAACCAGGCGATCAGCCCGGGGATCGGCAGCGGCCCCGCCAGGGTCAGCACCAGCAGCAGCCCTGCGGTACCGAGCGCCCCGCACGCGACCGGCAGCTTGTAGCTCCCGACGAGCCGGTCCGCCGGCCCCCACAGGAACAGGCCCGCGATCTGCGCGAAGGCGAGCAGCAGCAGGATGTTGCCGCGCCCTTCGAGGCCGTAGCCGTGAATGTGCGTCAGATACGGGCCGCCCCACAGGCCAAGCAGCAGCGCCAGTGCCGCGTAGCCGGTGAAATGCAGCGCGAAGACCGGCAGCATCGACGGCGTCCGCAGCACCGCCAGCACACCGGCCATGCTTTCCCTGAAACTCTCGTGGCGTGCCGGCGCCGCCGCCCCGGGAGGCGCGTCGCGCACGGCGACGACGATCAGGACCACCGCGACGAGGATCACCGCCGCCACCGCGGCAAAGGATGCGCGCCAGCCGAACGCGGCGGTTGCGAGCGCCAGCGGCGCGGTGGCGGCCAGCGTGCCGATCGTGCCGAAGCCGAGCTGGATTCCCGTCAACGACGAGAACAGCCCGGGATTGAACCAGCGCGCATAGATGGCGAGCGGTCCCATGAAGAAGCTGGCCGAGCCGAGCCCGAGCAGCACCCGGCCGAGGATCAGTTCGCTGCCGCTCGAGCCGGTGATGAACACCCCAAGCCCGACCAGCGCCATGGCCGCGCAGACGAGCATGCAGCGCTTCGGCCCGAATCGATCGAGCGCCATCCCCAGCGGCAGCTGGACCGCCGTGAAGCTGAGGAAAAACACGCTCGACAGCAGTCCAATCTCGGTCGCCGACAGCGCCATCTCGGTGGCGAGATTGGGCGCGATCACGCCGATCGAATTGCGCAGGAACTGGCTGACCATATAGATCGCGCACAGCGTCCCGATCATCACTGTGGCACCGCGCACCGTATCGGCGGCCTGCCCGCTTCCCGCTATCCGCTCGTTCATGATCCCCGGCATCCCGGCCGCGCCCGGCCGCCGTTCCCCTGACACGGCGTGGCGCCTGCCGCAAGCCGCGGCCATTGCCGGCGGGGCGAGTCTTCGCTACCACCCCGCCACCGGGGCGGAGGCAGATTATGACGGCAGTGGATTTCGCGGCGTTTGTCGATCAGCTGGCAACCGTGTCCGGGGAGGCCATCCTGCCGTTCTTCCGCACGGCCCTTGGTGTCGAAGACAAGGGCGGCCGCGGCGCCTTCGATCCCGTCACCGCCGCCGACCGCGCCGCCGAGCAGGCGATGCGCACGCTGATCCGCCGCACCTTTCCCGAGCACGGCATTATCGGCGAGGAGCACGGCGGCGAGCAGGCCGACGCGGAATATGTCTGGGTGCTCGATCCGATCGACGGCACCAAGTCCTTCATCTCCGGCATGCCGGCCTGGGGCACGCTGATCGCCTTGACGCGCTTCGGCGAGCCGGTCTTCGGTATGATGCATCAGCCCTTCACACGCGAACGGTTCACCGGCGACGGCGGCGCCGCGCGATATCGCGGCCCGGCCGGCGACCGGGATCTGCGCGTGCGTCCATGCGAGGGTCTCGAGCAGGCGGTGCTCTTCACGACCAGCCCGAGGCTGATGAGCGAGGACGATCGCGCCCACTTCGCCCGCGTCGAAGATGTCGTGCGCCTGTCCCGCTACGGCGGCGACTGCTATGCCTATTGCATGCTGGCGGCGGGACACATCGATCTCGTCATCGAGACCGGCCTCAAGCCCTACGACATCATGGCGCTGATCCCGATCGTCACCGGCGCCGGCGGCATCGTCACGGCCTGGGACGGCGGCCCGCCCGTGCGCGGCGGCCGCATCGTCGCCGCCGGCGACGCGCGCGTCCATCGCGCGGCCCTGGAACGTCTGGCCGGCTGATCAGGCGAAGGCTGGCGAGCCAGGCACGAAGGCATCGAACGCCGCCCAGAACTGCTCGCGGTAGCGGTCCTGCTCCATCAGCAATTCGTGCTTCGCGCCGGAGATGACCAGCTTCGCGCCGCCGCGCATTCGGCTGGCGAAGTCCTCGATCGCCGCCGTCGATACCAGTGCGTCCTGGCCGGCGGCGACCATCAGCACCGGCTGGCGCAGGTGTCGCGGCAGCAGCGGATCGGCGAACACTTCCATCGCGTCGAATGCGGCGGCGAGCCAGGCAATCGTCGGCGCGCCCAGCGCGAGCTTGGGTTCGGCCTCGACGATCGCCGCCGTGCGCGCATAGCGCAGCGGGTCCGACGTCACCGTGTTGCCGGTGAACGGCAGCGACGTCACCGCGGTCGGACCGCCGCCGGGTACATAGGCGCCGCCGAGCCCGACGGCACGCAGCGCCGCAGCCGTGCCACGCGCCAATCTCGGCCGCTTCACCGCCGTCAGCGCCACCATCGGCGCCGACAGCACGATGCGGTCGAACCAGCGCCGGCCGCGATGCGCCGCGCGCAGCAGCACCGCCCCGCCCATCGAATGGCCCAGCGCAAAATACGGCGGCGGGCAGTCGGGCAGCACGATTTCCTTCACGAAGGCTTCGAGATCGCGATCGTACTCGGCGAAGCTGTCGACGTGGCCCTTGCGCGGATCGGACAGCGCGCGCTGCGACAGTCCCTGTCCGCGCCAGTCGAGCGCCGCCACGGCGAAGCCGCGCGCGCGCAGGTCGCGAACCACTTCGAAATACTTCTCGATGAACTCCGCGCGCCCGGGCAGGATACAGACGGTGCCCTTGCGCCCGGGAGGCGGCGCCCAGCGCGCGAACCGCACGTGCACGCCGTCGGCCGTCGTCAGCGTTCCCGCGACCACGTCGTCCGGCACAGGGTTGGCGGGAATCGACACCAATGTCATCGAATGCGTGCCCCTCGGCGCGACTTATAGAGCGCCACCGGGGAACGTGGGAACCTGTTTCGCTCGCCCGCGGCACTGTCCGGCCGGGAAACGCACACCATCTTGGCACCCTCGACCCGCGCGGCGGGCGCTTGCGGGCTTTGTACAGCGCCGCGGAGACCTGCGACGGCAGCGGGGGCGGGTCTTGCGGCTTTTTCCGCAGCCACCCATATCCGGGGAGCGCAGGCCGATATCGGCTGCGCAACGACCGTTCCGGCCATGGTGGCGGAACGCTCTGCATGTCGCTTCACGGAGGATATGCCATGCGTACGTTCGATCTTGCTCCCCTCTATCGCTCGACGGTGGGATTCGACCGCCTGTTCTCGATGCTGGACCAGATTGCCGGCGTCGACGGGGCTCCGTCTTATCCGCCCTACAATATCGAGCGCACCGGCGAGAACGCTTACCGAATCACGGTTGCGGTCGCCGGCTTCACCCACGACGACCTGACGATCGAGGCGCGTGAAAACACGCTGACGATCCGCGGCGAGAAGCAGACCCGGGAAGAGGAGAAGGCCGGCGAGGTGCTCTATCAGGGCATCGCGGCCCGGGCCTTCGAGCGCCGGTTCCAGCTCGCCGACCATGTCGAGGTGAAGGGCGCGTCGCTGTCCAACGGACTGCTCCATGTCGACCTGGTACGCGAGATCCCGGAGGCGATGAAGCCCCGCGTGATCCCGATCGCGACCAACAGTCCGGCAGCGATCGAGGCCAAGGCCGCCGCCTGATCGGCGACCTCGCAGCCTGAACGCAGGAGTGGAGCGCCCCGGCGAGTCGCCGGGGCGTTTGTCTATGCGCGTGCAGCGGAGCGACTATTCGTAGGTCTGCGCCGGCGGCATCTCGGTGTCGGACAGCGTGTTCTCGTCCGGATTGAACGGGACGGTGCCGCGCGGGCCGACCGCCCGTGGTGCATTGGCCTGCTGCTCGCGCGTCTCCTTGCCGTCGCCGGCGGCGGTTTTCGCCGCCGCGGAGTCGGTGGGGCCCGGCGCGTCCTGACCCGTGTCGGGCGCCTTCGCTTCCGTCTCGGCTGCGGGAGGCGAAGCCTTCTGCTGCTCTGCGTCCGGCGGCGTGGCCTCGGCCGGCGGCTTCGCGGCCGTCTTCGCCTCCTCCGCGGCCGGCTTGTCCGGCCCCGCCTTCTCCGCCTCGATCGCCTTGTTCTCGATCTTGCCGGCAGGCCGCGGCCGGGGCACCGGCGGGGTGACTGGCGCGATCGCGGCGGACCGGACCGGCGGATCGACCCGCTGGCCCGGCACCAGCGCCGGCGGCAGCGGCGGATCGACCTCCTCGTAGGGCGGTCCCCACACGCGCCGCGGCGGATAGAAGGCGGCGCCGCGCAGCCGGATCACCACCGGGCGCACCGCCACGATATAGCCGGTGCGCGCGTCCACCACGACGCGCACGCGCGTGTCGAAGTCGTCGATCGCCTGGACCTCGTAGACTGGCCCGCGCCGGACCGGCCGGCCGAGCGGCTCGAACCCGTCCGAGCGGATGATGGTCACGATCTCATGGGCCGGCAGAACGCTCCGCACCTGCGCCACGCGGAATTCCGGCGGCCGGTGCCGCTCCGCCGGCCAGGAATGGCCAAGCCAGGGATCGGCGGCCGCCGGTGCGACACCCAGCAGCAATCCCGCGCCCAAGGCGGCGAATGTCCTCTTCACGATCGCTCTCCCTGTCGTGCCGCGGCGTGGCCCTTCCGGCCGAGGCGTTAGCCGCTTGCGCCGCTGCCAAAGAACATACGGGCGATTGGGGCCGCTCTGCGGCGGGCGCCAGCCGCTGCTGTTGAAAGATACGATCGCCGCAGCGCGACCCCGCGCGCCGCCGGCCCGCCGGCATCAGCCGCGCTGCAGCAGAGCAGCGAAGCGGTCGATTTCCGCCTCCGTCGTGGCGAACGAGGTCACCAGCCGGGCGAGGATGCCATCATTCGTGATCGTCCCGGCCGGGGCGAGCGCCCCGCTCCAGCCGTAGAACTGCGCCCCTTCCGCCTTCAGGCGGGCGCTCAGATCCGCCGGCAGGGCGACGAAGATCTCGTTCGCTTCCACCGGCCAGATCGGCTTGAGGCCGGCGCTTGCGAGCGCCGCCGCCAGGCGCTGCGCCATCGCGTTGGCGTGCCGGGCCAGCCGCAGCCACAGGTCGTCGGCAAGGAACGCTTCGAACTGCGCCGCCACGAACCGGTGCTTTGAGACGAGCTGTCCCGCGCGCTTGCGCCGTTCCACGAAGCCCGCGGCCCGCGCCGGATCGAAGATCACCACCGCCTCGGCCGCCATCGCCCCGCCCTTGGTGGCGCCGAACGACAGGACGTCGACCCCGGCTCGCCAGGTCGCGTCCGCCGGCGCCACTTCGAGCGCCGCCAGCGCATTGGCGAGGCGCGCGCCGTCCATATGCACCGCCATGCCGTTGCGTCGCGCCACCGCCGCCAGCGCGGCCACCTCGTCCGGCGTGTAGACCGTGCCGGCTTCGGTCGCCTGCGTCAGCGACAGCACCGCCGGGCTGACATGGTGCGGGCCGCCCCAGCCGCGTCCGGCCAGCGCCGCCTCGAGCGTTGCGACAGAAATTTTCCCCGCCTCGCCGGGCAATTCGATCAGCTTCAGGCCGCCGCCGTAGAATTCCGGAGCGCCGCATTCGTCGGCCGCGATATGCGCGTCGCAATGGCACAGCACCGCGCCCCATGGCGGGGCGAACTGCGCGATCGCCAACGCGTTGGCAGCGGTACCGGTCGGCACCAGAAACACCGCAACCTCGCGCTCGAACAGCGCCGCCATCCGCTTCGACAGCGCGTCGGTCGTCGCGTCGTTGCCGTAGCCGAGGGCAAATCCGGTATTCGCGCGGGCGAGCGCTGCGAAGATCTCCGGCGCCACCCCGGCCGTGTTGTCACTGGCGAAGTTCATGAAGGCTCCTTCGGCGCGCCCACCCCGCCGGCCTGCCATGCCGGCGCCATTCTGCCGCCCGGATCGGCGCCAGGGCGCGCAGCCGCCGGCGAGCAATGCTGTTGCGCCGGAGCGCCTCTCCGTGTTCCTCTTGTTTCTGGCCCGAACCCGGCTTCGCAACAAGCCGAAACGCGGAGGCGGGAATGCCTCCATCCGGCGCTTGTGCGCCGCCGGAAAATTTGGCATTGTCGCGGGAATAGGACAGCAATGCTGTCTTAATTTGGCCTCGGCGCCCGACGGGCGGCCGATGTCGTCGGGTGGGGCTTCGATCGGAGCGAGCCTGCGGCAACCGCGGCGGCGAACCCCTCAGGGGAGCCGAACGAGCGGCACCGCAAGTGGCTGCGGCTGGTTTCGCCAAGGATACGATTTGCGGGCACGCCCGAGATCGCGCAGGCGCGTCATGCGTACGCCAGCCGGCGGGCTCTCGGTGTGCTCGCGCCGGTGCCGACGGGATCGGCGAGTAGATGACGTGAACTGAATTGAGACGCTAAGAAAGGACGACGATGAGCGCGACACGGCTCGACACGCTGAGCGGCATGGGTAGCCAGGCGAAGCGGGCCGCGAAAGCGCGCGCCGGCGTCGCCTATGGCGTCCCGCCGTCCGGCCTGTTCGATCCGGCTCAGGAAAAAGACTCCTGCGGCGTCGGCTTCATCGCCGACCTGAAGGGTCGCAAGTCGCACAAGATCGTCCAGGACGCGCTGACCATCCTGCTCAACCTCGAGCACCGCGGCGCGGTCGGCGCCGATCCGCGCGCCGGCGACGGCGCCGGCATCCTGGTCCAGATCCCGCACAAGTTCTTCGCCCGCAAGGCGGCTGAGGTCGGCATCGCCCTGCCCGAGCCCGGCCACTATGCCGTCGGCTACGTCTTCATGCCGCGCGATGCCGAGGGCGTGAAGCTGGTGAAGGACATCTTCGCCCGCGTCACCGCGGATGAAGGCCTCGCCCTGCTCGGCTGGCGCGACGTGCCGACTGACAATTCCAGCCTCGGCGAGAGCGTGCTGCCGACCGAGCCGAACCATGCCCAGGTCTTCATCGGCCGCAGCGCCGGCATTGCTTCCGAGGATGAGTTCGAGCGTCGCCTGTACATCCTGCGCAAGGTGATCTCGAACACGATCTACGACATGAACGACCCGCGCACGCGCGGCTACTATCCCGTGTCGCTGTCGGCGCGCACCGTCGTTTACAAGGGCATGTTCCTGGCCGACCAGCTCGGCAAGTACTATCCCGACCTGCACGAGCCGGATTTCGAGACCGCGCTTGCCCTGGTGCACCAGCGCTTCTCGACCAATACGTTCCCGGCCTGGCCGCTCGCCCATCCCTATCGGATGGTTGCGCATAACGGCGAGATCAACACCCTGCGCGGCAACGTCAACTGGATGGCCGCGCGCCAGGCGTCGGTGTCGTCCGACCTGTTCGGATCCGACATCGGCAAGCTGTGGCCGATCTCCTACGAAGGCCAGTCCGACACCGCCTGTTTCGACAACGCGCTCGAATTCCTGACCCAGGGCGGCTACTCGCTCGCCCATGCGGCGATGATGCTCGTGCCCGAGGCTTGGGCCGGCAACCCGCTGATGGACGAGGAGCGGCGCGCCTTCTACGAGTATCACGCCGCCCTGATGGAGCCGTGGGACGGCCCCGCCGCCATCGTCTTCACCGACGGCCGCCAGATCGGTGCCACGCTCGACCGCAACGGCCTGCGTCCGGCGCGCTATCTCGTCACCTCCGACGATATGATCGTGATGGCGTCGGAAATGGGCGTGCTGCAGATTCCCGAGGAGAAGATCGTCCAAAAGTGGCGCCTGCAGCCGGGCAAGATGCTGCTGGTCGACCTCGAGGAGGGCCGGCTGATCCCCGACGAGGAGATCAAGGCCTCGCTCGCCAAGGCCAATCCCTACAAGCAGTGGCTCGAGCGCTCGCAGATCGTGCTCGAGGAGCTCAAGCCGGTCGCGCCGCGCGAGTCGCGCACCGACGTCTCCCTGCTCGATCGCCAGCAGGCCTTCGGCTACACCCAGGAGGACATCAAGCTCCTGATGGCGCCGATGGCCATTACCGGCCAGGAGGCCGTCGGCTCGATGGGCACCGACACGCCGATCTCGGCCATGTCGGACAAGTCGAAGCTGCTCTACACCTACTTCAAGCAGAACTTCGCCCAGGTGACGAACCCGCCGATCGATCCGATCCGCGAGGAACTCGTCATGAGCCTCGTCTCCTTCATCGGCCCGCGCCCGAACCTGTTCGACCTCGAGGGCATGTCGCGGCGCAAGCGCCTCGAAGTGCGCCAGCCGATCCTCACCAACGAGGATCTCGAGAAGATCCGCTGCATCGGCCACGTCGAGGAGAGCTTCGACACCAAGACGCTCGACATCACCTACCGCTCCGATCGCGGCGCGGCCGGGATGGAGGAAGCGGTCGCGCGCCTGTGCGAGCGCGCCGAGGCGGCCGTGCACGGCGGCTACAACATCATCATCCTGTCCGACCGCATGGTCGGCCCGGACCGCATCCCGATCCCGGCGCTGCTCGCCACCGCCGCGGTCCACCACCACCTGATCCGCAAGGGCCTGCGCACCTCGGTCGGCCTCGTCGTCGAGACCGGCGAAGCGCGCGAAATCCATCACTTCTGCTGTCTTGCCGGCTACGGCGCCGAAGCGATCAACCCGTATCTCGCCTTCGAGACGCTGCTCGACATGATGGACGAGATGCCCGAGGAGGTGGACGAGGACGAAGTCGTCAAGCGCTACATCAAGTCCATCGACAAGGGCATCCTCAAGGTGATGTCCAAGATGGGCATTTCGACCTATCAGTCTTATTGCGGTGCGCAGATCTTCGACGCCGTCGGCCTGAAGCGTTCCTTCGTCGAGCAGTTCTTCTTCGGCACGGCGACCACCATCGAAGGCGTCGGCCTGCCGGAAATCGCCGAGGAAACCGTGCGCCGCCATCGCGACGCGTTCGGCGACGCGCCGGTCTACCGCAATGCGCTGGATGTCGGCGGCGACTACGCCTACCGCATCCGCGGCGAGGACCACGCCTGGAACACCGACACGGTAGCGCTGCTGCAGCACGCCGTGCGCGGCAATGCGCAGGATCGCTATCGCGAATTCGCGAAGCAGGTCAACGAACAGGACCGCAAGTATCTCACCATCCGCTCGCTGTTCCGCATCCGCGGCGCCGAGGAGATCGGCCGCGCGCCGGTGCCGCTCGACGAGGTCGAGCCCGCCGCCGCCATCGTCCGGCGCTTCTCCACCGGTGCGATGTCGTTCGGTTCGATCTCGCGCGAGGCGCACACCACCCTTGCCATCGCCATGAACCGCATCGGCGGCAAGTCCAACACCGGCGAGGGCGGCGAGGAGCCGGAGCGCTTCCGGCCGCTCGCCAACGGCGACAGCATGCGCTCGGCCATCAAGCAGATCGCGTCGGGACGCTTCGGCGTCACCGCCGAGTATCTCGCCAATGCCGACGTGATGCAGATCAAGATGGCCCAGGGGGCGAAGCCCGGCGAGGGCGGCCAGCTGCCCGGCCACAAGGTCGACGCGGTCATCGCCAAGGTGCGCCATTCGACGCCGGGCGTCGGCCTGATCTCGCCGCCGCCACATCACGACATCTATTCGATCGAGGATCTGGCGCAGCTGATCTTCGACCTGAAGAACGTCAATCCGGCCGCCGACGTGTCGGTGAAGCTCGTCTCGGAAGTCGGCGTCGGCACCGTCGCGGCCGGCGTCGCCAAGGCGCGCGCCGATCACATCACCATTTCCGGCTTCGAGGGCGGCACCGGTGCTTCGCCGCTCACGTCGATCAAGCATGCCGGCTCGCCGTGGGAGATCGGTCTCGCCGAGGCGCATCAGACGCTGGTGGCCAACCGCTTGCGCGGCCGCATCGCCCTGCAGGTCGACGGCGGCCTGCGCACCGGTCGTGACGTCATCGTCGGCGCTCTGCTCGGCGCCGACGAGTTCGGCTTCTCGACGGCACCGCTGATCGCCGCCGGCTGCATCATGATGCGCAAGTGCCATCTCAACACCTGTCCGGTCGGCGTTGCGACCCAGGACCCGGTGCTGCGCAAGCGCTTCAAGGGCACGCCGGAGCACGTCATCAACTACTTCTTCTTCGTCGCGGAGGAAGTACGCGAGCTGATGGCGGCGCTGGGCGTGCGCACGTTCGACGAGCTCATCGGCCGCTCGGAATATCTCGACCAGAAGCCGGCGATCGACCATTGGAAGGCGAAGGGCCTCGACTTCTCGCGCATCTTCGCCAAGCCGGAGGTCCCCGCCGGCGTCGCCGTGCGTCACAGCGAGCGCCAGCATCACCCGATCGAGCACGTGCTCGACCGCAAGCTGATCGCGGCCGCGGCCCCGGCGCTGGAACGCGGCGAGCCCGTCGTGATCGAGACGCCGATCAAGAGTGTCGACCGCTCCGTCGGCGCCATGCTGTCGGGCGAGATCGCCAAGCGCTACGGCCATGCCGGCCTGCCGGACGACACGATCGACATCCGCCTCACCGGCACCGCCGGCCAGAGCTTCGGCGCCTTCCTGGCCGCCGGCGTCTCGCTGACGCTGGTCGGCGAGGCCAACGACTATGTCGGCAAGGGCCTGTCGGGCGGACGCATCGTCATTCGCCCGCCGGAGCACAGCGCGATCGTGCCCGAGCGCTCGATCATCGTCGGCAACACGGTGATGTACGGCGCCATCGCCGGCGAGTGCTATTTCCGCGGCGTCGCCGGCGAACGCTTCGCCGTGCGCAATTCCGGCGCCATCGCCGTCGTCGAGGGCACCGGCGATCACGGCTGCGAATACATGACCGGCGGCGTCGTCGCCGTGATCGGCCCGACCGGCCGCAACTTCGCAGCCGGCATGTCGGGCGGCGTCGCCTACGTGCTCGACGAGGACGGCACCTTCGCGAAGCGCTGCAATCTCTCCATGGTCGATCTCGAGCCCGTCGAGGAAGAGGAAGACCTGATGGAGCGGCTGCACCATCATGGCGGCGACCTCGAGTTCAAAGGTCGCATCGACGTGCTCGCCGACATGTCGCGTCACGACGAAGAGCGGCTGCACGCGCTCATCGCCAAGCACCTGCACTACACCGGTTCGACCCGCGCCCGCACGATCCTCGATGCTTGGCACGAGTATCGCGGCAAATTCGTCAAGGTAATGCCGGTCGAGTACCGGCGTGCGCTGCGCGATATGGAGCGCCTGCGCGACCTGCGGGCGGCGGAATGAGGACCTTGCGCCCAGGACGCTGAACCGGACACCAACGACAACACGGGACACGGCGGCCGCGCGTCCTCCGCAGCGGCCGCCACGACGAGAAGAGAACGATGGGCAAGGTCACAGGTTTTCTCGAGTTCGACCGGCGCGAGGCCAAGTATCAGCCGGCCGGCGACCGCATCCGCCATTTCCGTGAGTTCACGCTGCCGCTGCCCGAATCCGAAGTGGCCAACCAGGCCGCGCGATGCATGGACTGCGGCATTCCGTATTGCCACGGCCCGACCGGATGTCCGGTCCACAACCAGATCCCCGACTGGAACGATCTCGTCTATGGCGGGGACTGGGAGGAGGCTGCGCGCAATCTCCACTCGACCAACAATTTCCCCGAATTCACCGGCCGCATCTGCCCCGCCCCCTGCGAGGAGGCGTGTACGCTGAACCTCGAGGACGTGCCGGTCACGATCAAGACGATCGAGCAGGCGATCGCCGACAAGGCCTGGAAGATGGGCTGGATCAAGCCGGAGATCGCCGCCCGGCGCACCGGCCGCAGCGTCGCCATTGTCGGCTCGGGCCCAGCCGGCCTCGCCGCCGCGCAGCAGCTCGCCCGTGTCGGCCACGACGTGCATGTGTTCGAGCGCGAGCCCAAGGCCGGCGGACTGCTGCGCTACGGCATTCCCGACTTCAAGATGGAGAAGCATCACATCGACCGGCGCATCGCGCAGCTCGAGGCCGAAGGCGTCACGTTCCATTACGGCGTCAATGTCGGCGTCAACACGCCGGTCCAGGAGCTGATCGACAATCACGACGCGGTGCTGCTGTCGGGCGGCGCCGAAGCCCCGCGCGATCCTGGCCTTCCGGGCGCGGAGCTCGAAGGCGTGCATTACGCCATGCCCTATCTGGTGCAGCAGAACCGCCGCGTCGGCCAGGAGCCGCCGACCAACGAGCCGCCGATCCTCGCCGGCGGCAAGCATGTCGTCGTGGTCGGCGGCGGCGACACCGCCTCCGACTGCATCGGCACCGCCTTTCGTCAGGGCGCCCTGTCGGTGGCGCAGCTCGACATCCGCCCGCGGCCGCCGGAGAAGGAGGACAAGCTCGCCTTCTGGCCCTATTGGCCGACCAAGCTGCGGACCTCGTCGAGCCAGGCGGAAGGCGCCGAGCGCGAATTCGCCGTCGCCACCCTCGGTTTCGAGGGTAAGAACGGCCGCGTCGTCGGCGTGCGCTGCGCCCGCGTCGACGAGAAGCGCGTGCCGCTGCCCGGCACCGAGTTCCTGCTTCGCGCCGACCTGGTGTTCATCGCCATCGGCTTCGCCGGTCCGGTGCGTGACGGCATGCTGACGGATCTGTCGCTGGAGCTCGACCGCCGCGGCAACGTCGTCGCCAACACCGAGGACTATCAGACGTCGGTGCCGAAGGTGTTCGCCGCCGGCGACATGCGGCGCGGCCAGTCGCTGGTTGTCTGGGCCATTCGCGAAGGCCGTCAGGCGGCCCACGCCATCGACAAGTTCCTGACCGGCGCCACCGTTCTGCCGCGCTGAGCGGCGATCGGCGCCTCAGCGTCGCGCCGCGGCAGGACGCGAGGGCGATGCAGGCGGCCGCGCCGCCGGCGGCCGGCTGGCCTGGACCGGCACGGAAACGGGCGGGATCACCTCGCCCTCGGTCGGCTCGCGCCGCGGCCAGGAGAAGTCGTCCGCCCGCCCTTCCTGAGCCGAGAGCGCCTCGCCCCGCACCAGGACGCGGCTCGCCAGCGGATCGAGCGCCGGATTGCGGCCGCCGCCGAGCAGCGCTTCCCCATTGCCGGTTTCGCCGGTCAGCGGCACGACCGGGCCGGCGACCGGTCGCGGCGCCGCGGGATCCGTGCCTTGCGGCTGCGGCTCGTCCGGCACCGGCAGCGCCACCGCCGTACCGCGCGCCTGGATCACGCGCTGGATCTCGCGCTCGACATAATGGGCGAGCTTGCGCGCGCCCGCCTTGGTGAAATGCACGCCGTCGCCGGTCCGCAGCCGCCGGATCTGGCCGTTGAAGTCGGGCCCGTGCACCGTGAACGCGCCGTCCTCGTCGACGAAGCCGTCCCACACGTCGACATAGGTGATGCCGGCCTTCTCGGCGCGCGCCCGGAACAGGTCGTTGAGGAACACCATCTCCGAGGTCGAGCGCGTGCCGCGGATCGCCGGCATGCCGACCCACAGCACCGGCACGCCCTTGCTCTTCAGCGCCGCGATCACCTCGTCGAGCCGCTTGGTATAGAGCTCGACCCACTTCTCCGACCGGAACTCGTGACTCTCGGCGGGGCCGGTTTCCGGCGCCGCGATCGCCGGCTGATCGCCGTTGCTGGCGGGCGCGGCCGGCTTCGGCCGCTCGCGAATGGGCTGACGGTCGGCAAGGCCGATCATCATCACGACGAAGTCGGCCGGCTCGTTCGCGAGGATCTCGCGCGCGCTTTGCGCCCAGTCATAGGCGTCCCGACTCTCGTTGCGGATCAGGCTCGACGAGGTGCGATGCTTGCGGGTGACGCCGAATTCGGTGCTGTCGGCGAAGGCTTCTTCCAGCCCGTAGGCCAGCCAGTCAGCCATCGAATCGCCCATCACCACGATATTGACGCTGGCGGGCGTGTCGCGCTTGGCCGGAGGCGGCGCTTTCGAATAGTCGACCTGCGGCGGCGGTTGCTGTGGCCGCGGCGGCTCATAGCGCTGCGGCTGCCGGTCCCACGGCAACCGGAACGGACTGCGGAAGAAGCCGCCTCCGCCGCCGCTCGGCGGGCGCTGCATGCCCGGATAGCGGTCGTCGCGGACCTGCGCCTGCGCTGCCGTGATGGTGACGAGTGATGCCAGGAGCACCGCGGCCACGGCGACGATCCGTCCGACCGCCCGCGTCCGGCTCCGGTTCGATGTCGCGACGCCTGTCATGCCCTGCCTGTTCGCTGGCCCTGCTCTATCGGCCAGAAACACCTTGAAAGTGTCAACTCGAAGGTGCCCATGCCGTAGCGGCACCCGGCGACCAAAGCGGACTACCGGCTGGCGGTGCGCTGGCGAAGCCGGTCGAGCAGCGAGGCCGAGGCGAAGCCGTCGGGAACCAGTCCCGCCGCCGACTGGAACGCGCGCACGGCGGCGCGGGTCTTCGAGCCCAGGCGTCCGTCGGGCTCGCCGACATCGAAGCCGTGCGCGGCGAGACGCTGCTGCAGCTCGTAGCGCTCCGTCCGGCTCAGCACCCGCTCCCCCCGCGGCCAGGCCTGCACGATCGGGCCGCCGCCGCGCATGCGGTCGGCGAGATGGCCGATCGCCAACGCGTAGGCCTCCGCCGGATTGTATTTCATGATCGCGCGGAAGTTGTTCAACATCAGGAAGCCGGGGCCGCGCGCGCCCGCCGGCACCAGCAGATAGGCGCGGTCGTTGAGACGCGGGAAGGCCCGCCCGCCCACGCGGCGAATGCCCAGGTGCTCCCACTCCCGAAGCGTCATCTGCCGCGACCGATCCGCCAGCAGATAGTTGAAGCCCTTGGGCACCACGACTTCGTAGCCCCAGGTCTGGCCCGGGATCCAGCCGGCCTTCTTGAGGTTGTTGGCGGTCGAGGCGATCACGTCCGCGACCGAGGTCACCACGTCCCGGCGCCCATCGCCGTCATGGTCCACCGCATAGCGCTTGAACGCCGTCGGCATGAACTGGGTCGGCCCGAACGCGCCCGCCCACGAGCCCTTGAGATCGGCGGGGCGCACGTCGCCCCGATGCAGGATCTCCAGCGTCGAAAGGAATTCTTCGCGGAAATAGGCTTGGCGCCTGCCGACGCAGGCAAGCGTCGCCGTCGACCGGATCACCGGACGCTCGCCGATGGACGTGCCGAAATTCGATTCGATCCCCCAGATCGCCGCGACGACATAGCGGTCCACGCCGTAGCGCGCCTCGACGTCGTCGAAGATGGCGCGATGCTGCGCCAGGATCGCGCGGCCCTTCTCGATCCGCGCCTCGGTCACCAGCATGTCCAAGTAGTCCCAGAACGCCTTGGTGAATTCCGGCTGCGCGTCCATGAAGTCCATGATCTTCAGGTCGGGCGTCAGGTTCGCCGTATGGCGCTCGAAGCTCGCGCGCGAGATGCCGCGCTGCGCCGCCGCCGGCCACAGGCTTTCAAGGCACTGGTGGAAGTTGGCGGCCGCCCGCGTGATCGCCTCGGGCGTCATTTCCGGATGGCCCGAGGCCCCCGCCTTGCCGCTCCAGCCGGACGTCGCGGGCGCCGGCGCGTCCCGCCGTGGGGCAGCGGCCTCGCGCGGCGCCGAGGCCGACGGCCTGCCCGTCGAGCCGGTCACCAGCCCATCGTCCAGCGCCATGGCGCAGCCGCCCACCAGCGGCAGCGCGGCGAGCCCGGCCAGAAGGGTGGCGCGGCGGAGCAGAGCGGGCAGAAATGGCATGGGGTTTCCGGCTCTTGGGGGATCGGACGGCGTTCGGTGGACCGTACCAGAGAGGGTTTCCTATTCCCTAACCGGACCGGGAAAAGGCGGAATGGCGCCGGGCGGCGTTCCGCCGCAGCGCCCGGCGGAGCTAACCATGCCCGCGCTTGCCGATGGACCCGGCCGCAACGTCATGGTTTCTCCGTTTTTGCGCGGAACAACCGGCAGCCTCGCCGTCTTACCCGTATCCCGGTTGCTGCAACCACGCCGTTTCGTCCGCTGAACGGTCCGCCACTCTCAGGACGTCCGTGATCCCATGACTCCGATCCGCAAAGCCATTTTCCCCGTCGCCGGTCTCGGCACCCGCTTCCTGCCCGCCACCAAGGCGATGCCCAAGGAGATGCTGACCGTCGTCGACCGGCCGCTGATCCAGCACGTCGTCGACGAGGCGCGACAGGCTGGCATCGAGCACTTCATCTTCGTCACCGGCCGCAACAAGGCGGTCATCGAGGACCATTTCGACCGCCAAGTCGAACTCGAACTGACGCTCGCCGAGCGTGGCAAGGACGTCGAGCTCGAACTGCTCGGCCGCGACCTGCCCGGCCCCGGCCAGACCAGCTTCACCCGCCAGCAGTCGCCGCTCGGCCTCGGCCATGCGGTGTGGTGCGCGCGCGAACTGGTCGGCAACGAGCCCTTCGCCCTGCTGCTGCCGGACGTGCTGGTGCAGGCGCGACGCAGCTGCCTGGCGCAGATGATGGACGCCTATCGCGAGCTCGGCGAGGACGCGAACATCGTCGCCGTCGAGGAGGTGCCGCACGACCGCACCCACATGTACGGCGTCGTCGGCGTCGGCGAGCAGCGCGGCCGCGCCTTCTCCCTCACGGGCATGGTCGAGAAGCCGCCGCGCGGCAAGGCGCCGTCGAACCTGATCATCACCGGCCGCTACATCCTGCAGCCGGCCATCTTCGACATTCTCGCCAGCCAGGAGCGCGGCGCCGGCAACGAAATCCAGCTGACCGACGCGATGATCCGCCTCGCCAAGCAGCAGCCCTTCTACGGGCTGAAATTCGAGGGCCGCACCTTCGACTGCGGCTCCAAGGTCGGCTTCCTCGCCGCCAATGTCGCCTATGCGCTCGCCCGCGACGACATCGCGCCGGCTTTCCGCGCCGAGCTGAAGGAGCTGCTCGGCCTGCGCTGACGCTCAGCGCTGCAGCCGCAGCCCCACCAGCGCGATATTCGCGGTGTAGTCGTTGCCCGGCACGTTCGAGTGCCGGAACACGTGGCGGAGCTCGCCCTTCAGCTGCATCGACCGGTTCAGCTTGTAGGTGAGCCCCCCGGCGATCTCGTAACGCCGGTCCTCGCGCCCGTCGCCCTGATAGTCGTCGATGCCGTAGCCGAGCCGGACCGTGCCGACGAGCCAGCGCCGGAACGCGTGGTCGACTTGCAGCGCGACGTCGCGGCGCAGGATCCCCGACACGCCGGGCTGCGTCGTCTCGTCGACCGTCGTCTTGCCGGTGAGCCGCACCGTCGTCAGTGGCGTCGCCGTCCACACCAGCGACGCGTCGAAGAGGAAGCCGCGCAGGTCCTGCAGCGTCGGATCCTCGTAGCGGCGCGCCAGGTATCCCGCCGAGGCTTCGCCCGTCAGCTTGCCCCCGAGCGCGAAACTCGATCCGGCCCGCGCGCTCACGCCCTGCGAGTCGCGTTGCAGCCCGAACGCGTCGACCGGCAGATCGTGCTCCCGCCGGTCGAGCCCCACTTCGACGAACGGGGCGACGCCCGGCATCAGGTCGTAGCTGCCGCGGATCTGCGTGCCGTACTGCTCGTAGTTGCGGTCCGCATTGCTGACCGTCGTGCCATCGGTCAGTTCCGAGTCCTGATACTCGGTGCGGTCGACGCTGCCCTTGAGCGCGACCTCCAGGCGGTTGAACCGGTGTGCCACGCCGGCGGTGCCGCCGAAGCGGGTATAGAGCGGCAGCTTCGCCACGTCCGCCGGCAAATCCGGGCTACCGGGATCCTCGGTCGCGACATGAGCGCGACCTTCGAGGTCGATCCACGTCCGGCTGGTGACGTCGATCCGACCGGTCACGGTGCCGGTGAGATCCGGGCGGTCGAGGTCCGGGAATTCGCGGTAGGCGGTGTAGGTGCCGCGGATGTCGACGCCCAGCGCATGCCGTTCCCAGTCCGATTGCGCCGTCAGTTCCGGCGCCACCACCAGCATTGAGGAGCCGCCGCCTCCCTCCACCTGGCCGGGATTGCTGTCGTAGCCGCCGCTCACCTCGATCGCCGGCCGCAGGGTGAAGGCGCCGACCCGCACGCCGGTCGGCGCGAACGGGTCGTCCTCCGCCGGCGGGCGCCGGCGCGGGGGCGCCGCCGCGGCGGCCGGTGACTGGCCGCGCACCGACGGCGGCGGCGTCGGAGGGGTGGGAATGACGACCGGGCCCTGGCGCATGGACACGAAACCCGTGTCGTTCCGCGGCACGGCCGGGCGCCGGCCGCCATTGGGATCGAGGCTGTCCCGCAACTCGCCCGCCGTCTGCGCCTGGGCCGCCGTCGCCACCATTCCGGCGGCACACGCGGCGCCGATGAGGACGCGCAGCCTTGGGATCGAAAATGGCGGCACCAACAGCTCCTTGCAGCGCGGCGGCCGCCCGACCTGCCCACGCGATATTACCGGCGCACGGCCGGCCCTTTGGTTAACGGAGTTAAAACAGCCATGGTTAATGTCCCGTTGCCGTGCCGTCGCGGTCGCGCCCGGAGCGGGCCCGTGCTATCCAGCGGCCGTTCTTCCGACCGCGAGATCCGCATGGCCGCCAGCAACCGCGACACCGAACCGACCGACCCGCAAATGGCGGCCCTGCTCGCCTCCGGCCTGCGCACGCTGGAAACCGAAGCCGGTGGCCTCGCCGCCCTGTCGGCCGCCTTGCGCGACGGCCTCGGTCCGGCCTTTGCCGCGGCCGCCGGGCTGATCCGCGCCGCCAGCGGCCGCGTCATCGTCACCGGCATGGGCAAGTCCGGCCATGTGGGGCGCAAGATCGCCGCCACCCTGGCCTCGACGGGTACGCCGGCCTTCTTCGTCCATCCCAGCGAGGCGAGCCACGGCGACCTCGGCATGATCACCAACGACGACGTGATCATGGCCCTGTCCTGGTCCGGCGAGACCGCCGAGCTCAAGGACCTGATCGACTACGCCAAACGCTTCCGCATCGGCCTCATCGCCGTCACCGCCAACGCGCAGTCCACCCTTGCCAAGGCCGCCGAGGTGGTGCTGACCCTGCCGCAAGCGCGCGAGGCCTGCCCCCACAACCTCGCCCCGACCACCTCGTCCCTGATGCAGCTGGCGCTCGGCGATGCCCTCGCGGTGGCGCTGCTGGAAAGCCGCGGCTTCACCGCGCTCGATTTCCGCCAGCTTCACCCCGGCGGCCGGCTCGGCGCTGCCCTGCGTTTCGTCCGCGACCTGATGCACCAGGGCGACCGCGTGCCGCTGGTGCCGCTCGGCACGCCGATGGCGCAGGCGGTAATCGAAATGACCGGAAAGGGGTTCGGTTGCGTCGGCATCGTCGATGCCGCCGGGGCACTGGTCGGTATCGTCACCGACGGGGACCTGCGCCGGCACATGCGTCCCGACCTGCTCGACGCCCGCGTCGAGGACGTGATGACCCGCCGGCCGCGGACGGCGAGCCCGGACCAGCTCGCCAGCGAGATCATCGAATTGCTCAACAGCGCGAAGATCACCGCCGTGATCGTCGTTCAGGGAGCGAAGCCGGTCGGCATCGTCCACCTGCACGACCTGCTGCGCGCCGGCGTCGCCTAGCGCGCTATTCGCCGCTCCGCTCGACCGTCAGCAGGCTGCCCGCCGCCGCCACGACGCGCACGCGGCTGCCGGCCGGCGCGTCGGGCCCGGTCACGCGCCAGACCGTGTCGTCGATCCGCACCGTGCCCCCGCCGTCGACGATCGGCTTTTCAAGCGTGAATGTCCGGCCGACGAAGGCCTGCGCCCGCCGGTTGAGGAACGGCTGGTCGCTCTCCGCGTCCGCCCGCGCTCCGAACCGCCGCCACAGCAGGATCGCCGCCACCGCGAGCACGGCGAACGCGATCAGCTGCGCCTGCCACGGCCAGTCGATCACCAGCGACTGCGCGCCGACCGCGAGTGCAGCAAGCCCGAACCACAACATGAACGTCCCGGGCGCCAGCACCTCCAGCACCAGCAGGACGGCGCCGAGGATGAACCAGTTCCAGATGCCCAGCGATGCAAAAAACGACATGGCGCGGTTCTTGGCTCAGCTCTGCGGCGTACCTGGCGCGCGCGGGCCGCTGCTTGCCGGCCCGGTCGGCGACCGCCGCGGTGCCGTCGTCGCGGCCGCGCGGCCGTCGCCGAACGTCGCCTTGGCGATCTCGCTGATCCCGGCCAGCGAACCGAGCACGCCGGTGGTCTCGATCGGCAGCATCAGCACCTTCTGGTTCGGCGCCTGCGCCAGCTGCTCGAACGCTTTCAGATATTTTTCGGCGATGAAGTAGTTCAACGCAGCGAGATCGCCGCGCGCCACCGCCTGGCTGACCATCTCCGTCGCCTTCGCCTCGGCCTCGGCCAGCCGCTCGCGGCCCTCGGCGTCGCGGAACGCCGCTTCGCGCCGCCCCTCGGCTTCGAGGATCTGCGCCTGCTTCGCCCCTTCGGCGCGCAGGATCTCCGACTGGCGCAGACCTTCCGCCTGCAGGATCTCGGCGCGCTTTTCGCGCTCGGCCTTCATCTGCCGCGCCATCGATTCGACCAGGTCCGCCGGCGGCGCGATGTCCTTGATCTCGATGCGGGTGACCTTGACGCCCCACGGCGCCGCGGCCGCGTCGACGACCCGCAGCAGCCGCTCGTTGATCTCGTCGCGATGCGACAGCACCTGGTCGAGATCCATCGAGCCCATCACCGAGCGGATATTGGTCATGGTCAGTTTGACCATGGCGTCTTCGAGTTCGGTCACCTCGTAGCTCGCTTTGGCGGCGTCGAACACCTGAAAGAACGCGACCCCGTCGACCGTGACCTGGGCGTTGTCGCGGGTGATCACCTCCTGCGAGGGGACGTCGATCACCTGTTCCATCATGTTCATCTTCCGGCCGATGCGGTCGAAGAACGGAATGATGATGTTGAGCCCCGGCGTGAGCGTGCGCGTGTACTTGCCGAACCGTTCGACGGTCCAGTGATAACCCTGCCCCACCGTCTTCACCCCGGCGAACAGCGTGATGACGACGAGCAGGACGATGACGATGACGAAGACGTCGAGACCGAACATGGGAGCCCCCCGCAATGACGCCGCATTGTGGAGGGCGGCTCCCGCAGCGGCAAGGCCTGGTCGACGGCCGGCGGCGGCCCCCAGCGGGCCGTCAGACCCAGCCCTGCAGCTCCCGGATCACCACGTGCCGGATCACCCGCATCCCTGCCTCGCCGTCGTTGAGGCAGGGAATGGCGGCGAAGTTCTCGCCGCCATGATGCTTGAAGATCTCGGCATTCTCCCCGCCGATCTCCTCCAGCGTTTCCAGGCAGTCGGCGACGAAACCGGGGGTCAATACGGCGAGGTTCTTCACCCCACGCTCGGCCAGGCCCTTCACCGTCATGTCGGTATAGGGCTGCAGCCACTCCGCCTTTCCGAACCGCGACTG
>Ga0182741_1000825_pt1 | contig 43813 bp, 31 predicted proteins | sample eDN5th37CBELigOP_FD_128874 | JGI IMG/M metagenome (GOLD analysis project Ga0182741, IMG submission 128874) | Enriched Organic Plus compost microbial communities from Emeryville, California, USA - eDNA 5th pass 37_C BE-Lig OP (version 2) (version 2) ... | reverse complement strand
GGACCTGAGTGTCGTCGAATAGGATGCCGCTAGGTCCTTTTAACCCGTCCAAGATTGCTTTGGCATAGTTGTCGACGTCGGCGGTCTCATCGGTTTCCAGAACGGTTTGGACATCTAGGTGTAAAACGATGTCTAGCCGAACCTCGCTGCTATAGAAGAATTTATTCTTAAGCTCTGCCTGGACGGCATCCCGGAAGGCAGCACGCTTTACACCACCGGCAGCGTAGGAAATCGGCGCGAAGTCAAACCGATGCTGCCAATCGCCGAACATCGGGTTCAATCCCTCATTCGCGCCCTTTCGCTCGTGCTCTAGTGCCTCGTCTGAATGCATGAACTTCTCCCCACCGCTTTGGCCGCATTCGGTAGTCGTTCTAGCAATAGCAGGCAGGAAACCACCCCATCCCCGTCGTCGCGATGAACAGAGCAGAATGTCCGCTTTCGGAAATGGATAGTGGGGCGATGAGTGACCGAAATGGGGCGCAAAGCCGCCTATCAGGAACCGGCCGCGATGATCTGTATCTTTAGCGGAGTGCAGCCGCCTGGGACCGCAAGCAGGCGATTGATATTTGGGTGAGCTCCCGGGTGAGCACGTGCACCGATGGTATGATCTGCGAAGAGGGTGTCCTCCTTGGTCCGGGCAGCTGTATGGGGCTCTCCGGTCAATGCGTAATCCCGAACCGGCAAATGCAGATTGATTCTTGGGGAGGGAGAATTCGCGACGCGGTGGTGGTGTGCGGGCTCTCACCATCCGAAGAGCGCGGGCCGATTGGGGGGCGTCTGGAGCGTCAAATGGAGGCGTTCAGGTAACTGCCTAGCTTTCTAAAAGCCGGCAGCCATTTTGCTGTTCGGACGGCTCAGCCTTCAGCGAGGCGCGTGTGTTTCCACAAATGCCGCGAACGGCCCATCAAATATGAAGATGGGATGGAGATTGGAGGATGCGGTTGCGCGAGACAATGCAAGGTCTGCGTCGAGCGGATAATTCACAGCGCCGCTCTAACCAAATTGGCCTTGTGCAGATCGCAACAAAGCTGGCTGCTTCCCATGTGCTTCCCAGTTCAAGTTTCTGGGAAGCACTATCCGTCAAAAAGATAGCTAACCTATTGAGATGATTGGCGCGCCCGAAAGGATTCGAACCTCTGACCCCCAGATTCGTAGTCTGGTGCTCTATCCAGCTGAGCTACGGGCGCCAACGCGTCGGCGGCTTCGTGTGAAGCGCTTGCGTCTGATGGCGCTGATGTAGCCTGACATTTTTGGCTTGGCAAGCGCCTGGGCCCAGAAACCTGATTTTGTTGCGGCGGACGGTGGGTAACTCGGTCTTGGCGGCCGGCGCGCCAGGCCCCGCAAGCCGCGCGTCGGGCGGATGGCCGCCGCCAGAATTTTGATAAATATCCGTAATTCCGAAAATCCGGCCGCACGCCCCGCCTGTGGATGAAATGGAGCGCCACAGCATGGGAGGCGGCGGTGTGCCGGCTGGACGCCGGCTCGCCGGGCGATGTCGCCAGGTCTGGGCGGAGCGCCGCGACGTCTCCATTACCCGTGTCGTCGGCGTGAGGACGTCTGTGCCGCGGTGTTATGTGCGAAAACCGCAGCTTTCCGCGACCCGTGATGAACTGCGCGACGTCCGCGCCAATCTGGTTGGCCTCCACGGCGAAAAAGGCGCAAATAATGACTCTGGACGCTTTTAATCCGGCGATGTCATACCCACATGGCAGCCATGCATTTTGTTTCAGGGGGGTATTGTCGGATGAATCAGGCGTTGCGCCGCTCGGGCCTTGCAGTTCTGGCGCTGGTTGTCGCCCTCGGCATGACGATCGGCGCCGCCGACGCGCGCAGGGGCGGCGGCGGTGGCTTCGGCAGCCGGGGCTCCAAGACGTGGTCGGCGCCGCCGTCGACGCAAACTGCGCCGTCCACCGCGGCGCCGATGCAGCGCACCCAGACGCAGCCTGGCGTCCAGTCCGGCGCCGCCGGCATGGCCTCCCAGGCGGCCCAGCCGCGCCGCTTCGGTGGTTTCGGCGCCGGTCTGATGGGCGGCCTGCTCGGCGCGGGCCTGATTGGCATGCTGATGGGCGGCGGCTTCTTCAGCGGCATGGCTGGCCTGGCCGGCTTCGTGGGCCTGCTGTTGCAGGTAGCGCTGATTGGCGGGCTTGTGTGGCTGGCCATGCGCTATTTCCGCAGCCGGCAGACCGCGACCGCCGGCGGCGCCCGCCCGGGCGTCAGCAACTACACCGCCGCGCCCCAGACTGGCCCGCGTCCGGGTCAGCGTCCGGGCATGGGCGCGGCCGCATCGGGCGGCGCCATGGGGGCCATGGGCGGCGCCTCCGCCGCCCCGCGTCAGCCGCAATACGCCCCGGCGACAGCCGCCGCCGGCAGCGACGGCGTTGGCCTCGGTCCGCAGGATTATGAAAACTTCGAACGCCTGCTCGCCGACATGCAGACCGCTTACGGGCGCGGCGACATCGGCGCCCTGCGCCGGATATGCACGCCGGAAGCTGCCGCCTATCTGGAAGAGGAGCTGGCGGAGAACGAGCGCCGCGGCGTCGTCAATACGGCCAGCGACGTCAAGCTGGTGCAGGGGGATCTGGCCGAGGCCTGGCGCGAAGGCGCGACGGATTACGCCACCGTGGCGATGCGTTACGCCATGATAGACGTGACGCGCGAGCGCGCCAGCGGCCGTGTGGTCGATGGCGATCCATCGCGCCCCACCGAGGTGACCGAGGTGTGGACCTTCCGTCGCGACAATCGCGGTCCGTGGGTGCTTTCGGCTATCCAGGACGTCAACTGATCCGCGCGGGGACAAGTGCGCGTGGGAATGGCTGGAGCCAAAGAAAAAGCCGGGGTCGCAGCCCCGGCTTTTTTCACATCCGGCCGCGCGCCGTCGCCGGGGCGCGGCTTCCGGCGTCGGTCAGCCCTGCTGGCGCTTCGCCATTTCGGCGTGGGTTGCGCCCCGTTTGAACGTGCCGCTGGCCCGCACCGCCGGTTCGCCGTCCGCCGTGATGATCGCCTGGGTGAACACCAGGTTGCGCGTCACCTTGAGCACGTCCGTGCGCCCTTCAAGCCAGGCGCCGAGCTTCGCCGGTCCGACAAAGTCCGTGGTCATGGAGATGGTGGGCAGGAACTGGGCCAGCTTGTGGGCATAATTGGCGGCCATGGGCATCACCATGTCGCAGAAGGTCATCAGCATGCCGCCATGGCAGATGCCCATGGGGTTGCAGTGGCGCTCCTCGATCCGGAGCCCGAGAATCAGGCCGCTGTCGGTTTTCCGGAAATAAAGCGGACCGTTGACATTGATGAACTGGCCGCCCACGTCCCGCAGCAGCCGGAAGCCGTCTGGAATATTGTCGCTCATGTCCGCAGTCGTTCCCTTGCTCCGACGGCGACGCCGTCCGGTTATTGCCATGGTGAAGCCGCCTGTCGCACCGGCCCGTGTGATGAAGAGGCGGTCGCGCGGCGGCGCATCTCCGGGGCAGTCTCATCGCGCGTGAAAACAGCCCGGCTCAAACTGGCGGAGGCAGGCGTCGTTCGCCGGTGGCGCGGCGCCTGTTCCGAGTTGGCTACGTCATCAATGATTGTGGCGCTCCGGGCAAGCGGCTTGTGCGCTTTGGGGGCCCGCGCAGGCGGTCGCGGCCGGCGTCAGGCTTGTTTTCCGGGGCCGTCTCGTTCATCCATGCGGCCGTCGCCGCATCAAAAACCGGAAGCTCATGCCGTCACCGTCCGCCCGTCCTGAGACGACCGTATCCGTTCAGGGCCAGGGCGCGCATGCGGGAAAGGACGCGCATGACCAGGGAGCGGCCGTTCCCGCGACCCATCCCAGAGCCGACGGTCGCACCCTGGCGCTGTTGCAGGCGCTGCGCGCCTTCGCCGCCATCGCCGTCGTCATCTATCATTGCCATAGCGAGGCGCTGAACTGGCTCTATCCCGGCCAGCCGCGTCCCCCGGAAATCTTTCCGTGGATGGCGGGCGTCGACGTCTTCTTCGTCATCTCCGGCTTCATCATCGTTCTCAGCTCCCGCAAGCTGTTCGGCGCGCCCGGCGGGTTTCGCCTGTTCGTGATGCGCCGGCTTATTCGCGTGCTGCCGCTCTATTGGGCGATGACCTCGCTGTTCCTGCTGGTCGTCCTGCTGGCGCCAGGCGTGCTCAACAGCGGCGTTCCGGACTGGCGGCAGATCCTGGCGTCATACCTGTTTTTTCCGTGGCCCCGGGCCGATGGTCTGGCCCTGCCAGTGTATTCGCTGGGCTGGACGCTCAACTATGAAATGATGTTCTACACCCTGTGCGCCGGGGCCGTGCTGCTGCCGCGTCGCCTGGCGGTGATGGCCGTGGCGCTCGTGCTGGGGCTGGGCGTGCTGGTCGGCGCCCTGGCGGGACCGCTGCCGGAGCCGTTCCAGTTCTGGACGCGACCGGTGGCGCTGGATTTCATTTTTGGCCTGTTCCTCGGGCTGCTGTATGGTCGTGGCGGCGCCATTTCTCCCTTGCTGGCGTGGCCCGGGGCGCTTGTCGCCGTGGCGTTGCTGGCGATGGATCTGCCGACCCGTCCGCCGTTGAGCGACTGGCCAACCCTGGGCGCCATCGCCGGATATGGTCTGCCGGCGACGCTGCTGGTGGCGATGGCGGCGTTTGGCGAGACCCGGAAACTCTCGGCCCGCGTCGTTGGCCGGATCGATTTTTTCCGCCGGCCCTTCGCCAGCGTGGTGCGGGTTTTCGCCGAGCTGGGCGATGCGTCCTACGCGCTCTACCTGCTGCACCCGTTCATCATCCGCGCCATGCGTCAGGTCTTCGTCATGCTGGGTTTCGGGACATGGATGACCTCCACCCTGTTTGCCCTCGCGGGGGTGATCGCCTCGTCGATTGGCGGCTGGCTGCTTTATCGTCTGGTTGAAGCGCCCGTGCTCCGCTGGTTGCGTCGGCGGGCCGGGGTCTGAACCAGGCCGCCGGCCTCAGGCCAGGGCGTCGAGCCGCCCGCCCTCGGCCACGGGCGGCAGATTCTGGACCATCTCCCGCTGCCCATCCCGGAAGCCCCGCGTTTTTGCCGTGAGTCGCGAGCGCACGCCATCGGGCGTGACGCGGATCAGGTGATAACCAGCCAGGTGATTGTGCATGCCGGCCATGGCCGAGGCCGATGGCGCGCCAAGGATCGGAACCGCGCCATCCGGCCCGGGGATCCGCGCCAGCGAGATGACATGGTTGTGGCCGTGCAGCACCAGCTCTGCGCCGACGCGGGCAATCATGCGCGCGAAGGCTCCGGCGTTGGTGAGTCCCCGCCCGGGGCCGGCCCCCCCCACATGCGGCGGGTGGTGAATCAGCACCACCCGGCAGAGGCGCTCCGCCCGCAACTGCGCCAGCATCGCCTCCGCCGCCGCCAGTTGCCGCGCGCCCAGACGTCCGCTGGCGAGGAAGGGCAGGGTTGGCACGCCGGAGCAGAGACCAACAAACGCCACGCCCTCGCGCCGGCGCAGGAACGGGAAGCCGTCAACCGGCCCGGGCGCCTCGCCGGCGTCGCTGCGCATCCAGGGGCCGAGGTACAGGCGCAGCGGCGCCAGCGCGCTGCGCACATAGGCGTCGTGATTGCCCGGCGTGAAGCTGACCCTGTCCGGCGGCCCGAGTGTTTCGACGAAGGCGCGCGCGGCGGGAAATTCCGCTGTCAGCCCGATATTGACCACGTCCCCGGTCAGGGCGATGTGATCCGGCGCATGGGCGTGGATGTCGTCGCGAATGCGCGCCAGCGCCTCCATGTCATGCGTCTGCGCCCGGCCGCGCCGCCAGTTCATCCAGCCGGTGACCCGCTTGCCGGCAAGCTCGCGCAGGCGCGGCGCCGGCAGGGGGCCAATGTGTGCGTCGGACAGATGGGCAATCAGCATGGGAGGCGGTCTGATCCTGGAAAAATGGCCTGAAGCCCTGGCGGAAGCGGCTTGCCGCAGCGTTGCGCCATCTGACCGGATCAGGCGCGCCCGATCAACAGTGTCCGGCCGGCGCCCTGTGCGGCGATGGGGACGGCGCGGTGGAACGCATCGCAAGAACGGTCCGTGAAAACCGGTCTTGCCTTGTCTGACGCCCAGCGCCCAACTGGCGTATGCTGCGCGCGCCTGCGTCATGCAGGTTGGGCGGCGGCGGTCTGTTGCATCAGCTTCATCGGCGCCATGAGGCAGGCGAGAGAAGACGCGGTGACCAATGACCGGATGCACGCCATGACCAGGGCCTTCGCCGCCAGGCTGACGCAGAAAGCCCTGCACCAGTATTTCCGTTTCGCGCGCGGCATGACCATGGGCGTGCGCGCGGCGGTTTTTGATGCGGACGGCCGGGTTTTCCTGGTGCGTCACACCTACGTGCCCGGCTGGTATCTGCCTGGCGGCGGCGTCGAGGTTGGCGAGGACGCCGTGACCTCCCTGCGTCGTGAGCTGGAGGAAGAGGGCAATATCGTGCTGGAGGAGCCGCCGCGCCTGCACGGCCTGTATTTCAACCGGCGCGCCTCGCGCCGTGATCACGTGGCGCTGTATGTGGCGCGCCGCCACCGGCAAACCGCGCCGCGTGCGCCGGATCGCGAGATCGCCGGAACCGGTTATTTCGCGCCCGACGCCTTGCCTGAGGACGCCACCGCCGCCACCAGGGCGCGCCTTGCCGAAATTCTGCACGGCGCCCCGGTTTCGCCTTTCTGGTAAGGACGCCAGACGCGGCGTCGCCGCATTGCTTCCATGGGACCGCGCGGCGTCCCTCGCGTTGCCGCCATGGAAGGCGGCGCGTTCCTGTCATGGACGGCGGCGCGAGGCGGTGATAAGGCGCGGGGAGCGGGCGCCGGACGCGGCGCCTGTTTTTCCGGAGTCGCCCATGGCCGAGCTTGCACTGACAACGCGTCCCGAAAGCCCTGATGACGCCGTGCAGATCGAGCGCCTGCACGACCGCGCCTTTGGTCCGGGCCGCTACGCCCGCACCGCCTACCGTTTGCGCGAGGGGCGGCCGCACCGGCCGGACCTGTCCTTCACCACGCTGGTGGGCACCCTGCTGGTGGGCTCGGTGCGGCTGTCCGCCGTGCGCTCCGGCTCCATCAACGCGGTGATGCTGGGTCCGCTGGCCGTCGAGCCGGCGTTCGAGGGCCGGGGCATTGCCGGCGCGCTGATCCGCGAAGCCCTTGACGCCTGCCGCGCCGCGGGCGAGGAACTGGTGATGCTGGTGGGCGATCCGCCCTATTACAGCCGGTTTGGTTTCCAGGTCGCGGCGCCGGGCTCGCTGGTGTTGCCAGGCCCCGTCGACCCGGCGCGCATCCTTTATGTCGAGTTGGCCGCCGGCGCGTTCGAGCGGGCGAAAGGCGCCGTGTCGCCCTTGTAGGGGGGCGTTCCGGCTCCCGCGGGCATGATGGCGCTGATTGTGACATGACGCGCACATGACGTATTTTGTCTTGCGGCCATCGCGCCGCATGATGGCGGCGGGGCGATGACGCCGGACTGGAAGGCGCCATTGGCTCAGTCTGCTTCCGGGCATGATTTTGCTGAAGGCGACGGACGCTTGCAGCAGGGCGTGCTCCCACATCGCCAGGCGCCGGGCGACCACGCGCCGGCCAGAACAGGACAGCACAATGACAGGTGTTTCCCAAACGCGGGTTTTCCGGACTGCGGCGCTGATCGCCCTGGCGGCGGCGTCGACGCTCACCCTGGCGGCTTGCAACGGCAAGGTCCGGCCCACGGGCGTCCTGCCGCGGGAATACGTGCCGCCGCCGCCGTCCGAGCGCAACGCCGGCATTACGCCCAAGCAGGGCGAACTGACGGCGCCGCCGGTTCAGGAGCAGGCGCCGCCGTTGAAACACGGCCTGTCTGTCCCGTCCCGCTGACCTGGGCGCCGGGGCTGCGCCGGCGCCAGTTCTCGTGAGAAAACGGCGGGCCTGGCCTCTGTCCCGGACTGTTGTTTCCCGCGGTTGGCGCGCTTGACAATCGTCGTTCGTCCGCTGTTAGGGTCTGCCGGATCAAGGGCGCGGGGATTACCCTGGCGACCTGACAAAAACGGGCCGGCAAGGTGATGCGCCGCCGGCGACCCAGGGGGACATACGTCCATGAAGTTGAGCCTTGACGCCAACCTGAAAACGCTTGCGGACGTGCCGCGCACGCACGCCGCCAGCAAGGGTGACCAGATTGCGACCTCGTTCGAGGGGCGCCTGACCACCCACGCGGAATTTAACCGGCACGCCAGCCAGATCGCCAACGCCCTGATCGCGGCGGGTCTGAAGCCGGGCGACCGCGTCGCCCATGTGGGCAAGAACACTGATTCCTACTTCGAGCTGATTTTCGGCTGCATGAAGGCTGGCGTCATCATCGTGCCGGTGGTCTGGCGCCTTGCTCCGCCAGAAGTGTCCTACATTGTGCAGGATTCCGGCGCGAAGCTGCTGTTCGTCGGCCCCGAATTCATCGACCTTGGCCGCCAGGTCGCCGCCGAATGCCCCGGCCTGCAGGGCGTCGTCGCCATGGAAGGCGGCGCGCCGGACTGGCCGGACTTCGCGAAATGGCGCGACGCCCAGCCGGATATCGATCCGCGTCTGGAATGTGGGCCCAACGAGCCCTTCCTCCAGCTCTATACCTCCGGCACCACCGGGCGCCCGAAGGGCGCCATGCTCACCCACAACAATTTCCTCGCCATGCGCCGGCTTCAGGACGCGGCGGACGAGGACTGGCTGCACTGGTACGCCGATGACATCGGCCTCGTCGCCATGCCCAACGGCCACATCGGCGGCACCGGCTTCGGCATCTGGGTGCTGTATTACGGCGTGAAGGCCATCATCACCCGTGAGTTCGATCCGATGCAGGTGCTCGACATGATCGAGCACGAGGGCGTCAACAAGTTCTTCATGGTGCCGGCGGCGTTGCAGTTCGTCGTGCGCCAGCCGCGCGCCCGCCAGATTGACTACTCCCGCCTGCGCTCCATCTCTTACGGCGCCAGCCCGATTCCGCACGCCCTGCTGGTGGAGTGCATGGACGTCTTCAAGTGCGGCTTCGTGCAGATGTACGGCCTGACCGAAACCACCGGCACGGTGGTGGCGCTGCCGCCGGAAGACCACACCATGGAGGAGACGCCGCGCATGCGCGCCGCCGGCAAGGCCCTGCCAGGCGTCGAGATCGCCATTCTCGACGACAACGGCAAGCCGTTGCCGCCAGGCGAAATTGGCGAGATCGCCATCAGGTCGCCGTCCAACATGATTGGCTATTACAACCTGCCGGAGGCCACGGCGGCGGCGATGCCCGGCGACGGCTGGTTCAAATCCGGCGACGCCGGCTACATGGATGAGGACGGCTACCTCTACGTCCACGACCGGATGAAGGACATGATCATCTCCGGCGGCGAGAATATCTACCCGGCGGAGGTCGAGAACGCCCTGTGCAGCCACCCGGCTGTTGCGGAAGCCGCCGTCATCGGCATTCCGTCGCAGAAGTGGGGCGAGGAGGTGAAGGCCATCGTCGCCCTGCGGCCGGACAAGCAGGTGACGGAGGAGGATCTGATCGGCTTCGTGCGCACCCGCATCGCCGCGTTCAAGGCGCCGAAGTCCGTTGACTTCATTGACCTGCTGCCGCGCAACGCCTCGGGCAAGATCCTGCGCCGCACCCTGCGCGAGCCCTATTGGGCCGGCTATACCCGCCAGATCAACTGAGCCGCGGCGGAACAATGGTTATGCGACGGGCGGGTGGAAACATCCGTCCGTTGTCGTTTGCGCGCCCCATCCGGGGTCGGGACCCATGGGCGCGCCAGTGGGCAAAACAAAAGCCTCCGGCGCGGCGCCGGAGGCTTTGTCGTCCAGGGCGGGCGCGTCGCGCCGGTCCGATCAGGAATCCGTATACGACGGCTTGCGCTTCTCGAGGAACGCCGCGATGCCTTCCCGGAAATCGTTGGAGCGCGACGACAGGATCTGGTTGCGGTCTTCCATGGCGATGACGGCTTCCAGGCCGCCGGCGTCGATGGCGTGGTTCAGCGCTTCCTTGGTCAGGCGCAGGCCAAGCGGCGTGGCGTGCAGCAGATCATCCACATAGCTCTGGCCGGCGGCCTGCAGACCGGCTTCCTCAACCACTTCCGCCACCAGGCCCAGTTGCAGCGCCTTCGGCGCATCGATGAAGCGGCCAGTCAGCATGTACTGCGAGGCGATTGACGCATTGGTCAGCCGCGGCAGGAAATAGCTGACGCCAATGTCGCAGGCGGAGAGGCCGATGCGGATGAAGGCGGCGTTCATCTTCAGGCTGGGCGTGGCGATGCGGATATCGGACGCCAGCGCCAGGGCGAAACCGCCGCCGGAAGCGGCGCCGTTGACCAGCGAAACGATCGGCTGCGGGCAGCGGCGCATGGCGACGACGATCTCGGCGATGCGGCGCTGGAAGCGCATGGACGACCAGGTGGTCGGCTGGTCGTTCTCACCGCTGCGGTCCTTCAGGTCGAGGCCGGCGCAGAAGCCGCGGCCGGCGCCGGTCAGCACCACCACGCGCACGTCGTCACGCCAGTACAGATCGGTGAAGAAGTGGCGCAACTCTTCCACAAGCCTGCGGTTGAGCGCGTTCAGGCGGTCTGGCCGGTTCATGGTGACGCGGGCCACCGGGCCATCCTGTTCAACGAGAAGATGCTGGTATTCCATGGCGTTTTCCTTGAACCTTTCCGTGGCGATTTTTCTGGGGGCGCGATGCGCGCGCCGCCGCTGGTTCCCGCTGGGTGGGCTTGAGTCAGGCGGCGCCCGCTTCTATTTTGTTGACCAAACGATCGTTAGGTGCTGCAACAGCATCATGCAAGCCGTCATGATCAAAATCCGCCGGGGCGCCGCCAGACGACGCCAGGCGGGGTCTGGTCAGGTCCCGATAATGCGGCGGCGTTCCAGGAGCGTTTCCATGCGCATGGCGACGGCTCCGGGGAATGTTCCGCGATAAATTGGGCGCCTGGCGTCATGGCGGCGGCGAGAGCCGTCAGGCAGATGGTCGCTATCAGTCGCATGGGAACGCGCGGACGTTCCGGGGAGGATACATGAACTTCGATTTCTCTGACGAACAGAAGCAGCTGCGCGATTCGGCGCGCCGGTTCCTGGAGAAGCAGAGCTCCGTGGCGGTGGTGCGCCGGGTGCTTGAAGGCGACGAAGGCTACGACAGGGAGTTGTGGCAGGGCCTCGCGGAGATGGGCTTCACCGGCGCGGCGATCCCCGAAGAGTTCGGCGGCGCCGGCCTCGGCTACCTGGAGCTGTGCGTGATCGCCGAGGAGCTTGGCCGCGCTGTGGCTCCGGTTCCGTTCTCCTCCACGGTCTACCTCGCGGCTGAATTCCTGCTCGCCGCCGGCAGCGACGCCCAGAAGAAGCATTACCTGCCGAAGATCGCCGCCGGCGAAGTCATCGGAACCTTCGCTTACGCCGAGACTGCTGGCGAAGTGACGGCGGAGCGCATCAAGGCGACCGTGTCGGGCGGCAAGCTGTCGGGAACCAAGATTCCGGTCGCCGACGGCGCCATCGCCGATTTCGCTGTTGTCGCGGCCCAGGGTGGCTCGGGCCTTGGCCTGTATCTGGTCGATCTGACCGGCCCTGGCGTCACCCGCACGGTGGTCGACACCATCGACCCCAGCCGCAAGCACGCCCGCATCGTTTTCGACGGCGCGCCAGTCGAGCAGCTCGGCTCCGGCAACGCTGAATCCGTGATTGAGGCGGTGTATGACCGCGCCGCCGTGCTCACCGCCTTCGAGCAGGTGGGCGGCTCCGACCGCGCCCTGGAAATGGCCCGCGACTACGCCCTGGAGCGCATCGCTTTTGGCCGCCAGATCGGCTCGTTCCAGGCCATCAAACACATCCTCGCCGACATGTATGTCTCGGCGACCCTGGCCCGCTCCAACTGCTATTGGGGCGCCTACGCCCTGTCCACCGGCTCGGCGGAGCTGCCGGAGGCCGCTGCTTCCTGCCGCGTCAGCGCCACCAAGGCGTTCCAGCACTGCTCCACCAACAACATCCAGGTGCACGGCGGCATGGGCTTCACCTGGCAGTTCGATTGCCACCTCTACTACAAGCGCTCCAACCTTCTGGCGCTCAATCTCGGCAGCCTCTCCGTGTGGGAGAACCGGCTGATCGCCCGCATGCGCGCCCGCAATTCCGCCCGTGACGCGGCCTGACGTTTTCGCCGGCCGCGCCGGAGCGCGCGGCCCGTCCCCTTGGCTGAGGAAGGAACAGGGCGATGAATTTTGATGATACGCCAGAAGAAGCGAAGTTCCGGGCCGAAGTGCGCGCATGGATCAGCGCCAACGCGCCGCATGACCTGGATGAGGACCTGAAGAAATCCGGCCTCGCCGGTCTGCGTCTGCCGGGTCGCGACATCATGGCCGAATCCAAGGCCTGGCAGAAGAAAAAGGCCGACGCCGGCTGGGCGGTGCCCCACTGGCCCAAGGAGTATGGCGGCCGCGGCGCCACGCCGATCGAGCGCGTGATCTGGCAGCAGGAGGAGGGGCTCTACAACCAGCTGGCCCAGCCTTTCGCCATTGGCCAGGGCATGTGCGGCCCCACCGTGATGGCCTACGCCTCCGAGGACCTGAAGCGGAAGTACCTGCCGAAGCTGGCCTCGGGCGAGGAGATCTGGTGCCAGCTGTTCTCCGAGCCGGCGGGCGGCTCCGACGTCGCCGCCCTGCGCACCCGCGCGGAGAAAGCGGACGGCTCGGACGAATGGGTCATCAACGGCCAGAAAATCTGGACCAGCGGCGCCCAGTATTCCGACTACGGCATCCTGCTCACCCGCACCGATCCGAACGTGCCCAAGCACGCTGGCCTCACCATGTTCATCGTTGACATGAAGGCGCCGGGCGTCGAGGTGCGGCCGATCCACCAGATGAACGGCGGTCGCGGCTTCAACGAAGTGTTCTTCGAGAACGTCCGCATCCACGACAGCCACCGCCTCGGCGCGGTCAACGACGGCTGGAACGTGGCGCTGACCACGCTGATGAACGAGCGCATGTCGATCGGCTCGCGCCTCGCCACCGGCTTCCCGGAAATCTTCGGCTTCGTGGCGGACTTCCAGCTTCCTGACGGCCCGGCCATCGACAACGCCGCGGTGCGCGCGAAGCTGGCCGACTGGGCGGTGAAGTCCAGCGGCCTGCGCTACACCGCGTTCCGCGCCATCTCCAGCCTGTCGAAGGGCGAACGGCCTGGCCCGGAAAACTCCATCGGCAAGCTGGTCGCGGGCGTCATGACCCAGGACATCGCCAAATACGCCATGGAGCTTGAGGCCGAAGCTGGCGTGCTGACCTCGCAGGAGGACGCGCCGGCGGCGGCGCTGTTCCAGAACATGGTGCTGAACTCGCCCGGCATGCGCATCGCCGGCGGCACCGACGAAATCCTGCGCAACATCATCGCCGAGCGCGTGCTGGGTCTGCCGGGCGACGTGCGCGTCGACAAGAACGTGCCGTTCAACCAGGCGCCTGGCCGCTGAGGCTGCTGTCGCGAAGCGGCTGGGGCCGCTTCGCCTCCCATTTGCGCGGACAGGAGCGCCGCGTGGCCCGCGCGTCGGCGGCGACCGCCTGTCCTGAGGAAACGAACCCATGAACTTTGACGATACTCCGGAAGAAGCGGCATTCCGTCAGGAAGCCCGCGCCTGGATCGCCGCCAACGCGCCGAAGCACCTGAAGGAAGAGCTGGAGCTGTCCGGCTTCGGCGGCCTTTACCTCAAGAGCGAGGATCCGATGCAGGCCGGCAAGGCCTGGCAGAAGAAGAAGGCCGAGGCCGGCTGGGCCTGCCTGCACTGGCCGAAGGAATACGGCGGTCGCGGCGCCACGCCGATCGAGCGGGTGATCTGGGGCCAGGAGGAGGGCGTTTACGCCAAGCTCTCCGGCCTGTTCACCATCGGCCACGGCATGTGCGGCCCCACCGTGATGGCCTGGGGCTCTGAGGAAGCCAAACGCGAGCGCCTGCCAACCCTGGCTTCGGGTGAGGAAATCTGGTGCCAGCTGTTCTCCGAGCCGGCCGCCGGCTCGGACCTCGCCGGCCTGCGCACCCGCGCCGAGCAGGCGACGGATGGCTCGGGCGACTGGATCGTCAACGGCCAGAAAATCTGGACCTCCGGCGCCCAGCACTCCCAGTGGGGCCTGCTGCTGACCCGCACCGACCCGAATGTGCCCAAGCACAAGGGCCTGACCATGTTCTTTCTGGACATGCGTTCGCCGGGCGTCGAGGTGCGGCCGATCCGCCAGATGAACGACCAGCGCTCGTTCAATGAAGTGTTCTTCGAGAACGTCCGCATTCCGGACAGCCAGCGCCTCGGCCCGGTCGGCGCCGGCTGGAACGTCTCGCTGACCACGCTGATGAACGAGCGCCTGTCGATCGGCTCGGGCATGCCCACCGGCTTCCCGGACCTGCTCGACTTCGCCATTGCCACCGGCGACGTCGACAATCCGGCGGTGCGCGCGAAGCTGGCGGACTGGGCCGTGAAAGGCTCCGGCCTCAAGTTCACCGCCTTCCGCGCCCTGTCGGCCCTGTCGAAGGGCGAAACCCCTGGCCCGGAAAACTCCATTGGCAAGCTGGTCGCCGGCGCCATGATGCAGGACATCGCCAGATACGCCATGGACCTGCAGGGCGAGGCGGGCATCCTGACCAATGCGGCGGAAGCTGAAGCCCGCGGCAAGTTCCAGGCGATGGCGCTGCGCTCGCCGGCCACCCGCATCGAGGGCGGCTCGGACGAGATCCTGCGTAACATCATCGCCGAACGCGTGCTCAATCTGCCGGCCGACGTGCGCGTCGACAAGGATGTGCCGTTCAACGCCATTCCCACCAGCGGGCGCAAATAAGCGCGGCGGCTCCTGCCCGGGTCCGGCCGGTCCAGGGCCGGCCGGGCTTCGTCAAATGGCGGGCCGCGTCTGTCGCGCCCGCGTGATCCGAGTTTTTGCGGCGTCGCCGCCGGTCGCGTTTCCAGAGGATTTCAGATGATCAAAACCCGTTTCACCGAGATGTTCGGCGTCGAGCACCCGATTGCCCAGGGCGGCATGCAGTGGGTGGGCAAGGCTGAACTCGTCTCCGCTGTCGCCAATGGCGGCGGCCTCGGCTTCATCACCGCGTTGACCCAGCCGACGCCGGAAGACCTGGCGAAGGAGATCAGGCGCACCCGCGAGATGACCGACAGGCCGTTCGGCGTGAACCTCACCATCCTGCCGGCGATCAACCCGCCGCCTTATGCCGAATACCGCGCCGCCATCATCGAATCCGGCGTCAAGGCGGTTGAGACCGCCGGCTACAAGCCGGAAGAGCACATCGCCGAGTTCAAGAAGCACGGCGTCAAGGTCATCCACAAGTGCACCGCCGTCCGTCACGCCGTGTCGGCCCAGCGCATGGGCGCCGACGCCATCTCCATCGACGGCTTCGAGTGCGCCGGGCACCCTGGTGAAGACGACATTCCGGGCCTGATCCTGATCCCGGCCGCGGCCGAGAAGATCACCATTCCGATGATCGCTTCGGGCGGCTTCGGCGACGGTCGCGGTCTCGCCGCCGCTCTGGCGCTGGGCGCCGAGGGCATCAACATGGGCACCCGCTTCATGGCGACGAAGGAAGCGCCGATCCACCAGAAGATCAAGGAGCAACTGGTCGCCAACGACGAGCGCGCCACCGAGCTGATCTTCCGCACCATGCGCAACACCGCCCGCGTCGCCCGCAACGCCGTCAGCCTTGAAGTTGTCGGCAAGGAGAAGGAAGGCGCGCAGTTCGAGGACATCCGCCACCTGGTGGCGGGCGCCCGCGGCAAGGTGGTCTACGAAAATGGCGACCCCGATCACGGCATCTGGACCGCTGGCATGATCCAGGGCCTGATCCACGACATCCCGAGCTGCGCCGAGCTGATCGCGCGCATCGTCGACGACGCCCAGAAGATCATTCAGGGCCGTCTCGCCAGCTTCGTTCGCTGATATTGGGCCAGTCGACGGCGCGGCCGGCGCGCTTCCCGAAAAGTGGACGCCACTTTTCGTCGGGAGACGCCCGGTAACCGGGAGCCGGGGCGGAAACCTGTCGGTTGTGAACGGGGTTTCGCTCTGGCCGCGCCGCCAGTTTGCCGGCCAGGTAATGCTTTGGCCGGCTTCTTTGCATAAAGGGGAAACGCCATGACCGCGCTGGTGCTCAGGGAAGACAGGGACGGCTGCGCCATCCTGACGCTCAACCGTCCGGACAAGCTGAATTCGCTCAACGTGGAGCTGTTCGCCGAGCTGGAGAAGCATGTGGACGCCATCGGCGGCCAGACCGACAGCGTCGGCCTCGTCGTGGTGCGCGGCGCTGGCAAGTGCTTCTCCGCCGGCCATGACCTCAATGACATCGCCGCCGGCGAAAAGCCGCCGCGTCCGCATTTCCAGGCCAGCGTCATCGAGAAGCTGGCAAACCTGCCGCAGCCGGTCATCACCGCCGTGCACGGCCATTGCTATACGGGCGCCCTCGAACTCGCTTTGGCCGGCGATCTGCTGTTCTGTTCCGAGAACGCCAAATTCGCCGACACCCACGCCCGCTGGGCCCTGTCGCCGGTGTGGGGCATGAGCCAGCGCCTGCCGCGTCGCGTCGGCCTGCCCAAGGCGCGCGAGATGATGTTCACCTGCCGCACCTATACGGGACGCCAGGCCGAGGCCATGGGTCTCGCCAATATCTGCGTGGCGGACGCTGATTTCGACGCCGAACTGGCGGCGCTGACCAAAACCATCCTCGCCAACTCCTGGTACAGCCACCGGGCCAACAAGGCGTTGCTGGTGGAAACCGACGGCCTGCCGCTGGCCGCCGGCCTCAGCTATGAAATCGCCCGCAGCCGCGGCGTGGGCCCGGACATGGCCGATCGCATCGCCGCTTTCCAGAACAAGACCGCGAAGATTTCCTGAAGCCGGCGCTGCTCACGCGCAAGGCCTGGGCGCTTCCGGGAACATGGACCGCGCTCTTTTGAGAAAGGAAGAGCGCAGACCTGGAGCGATGCAACGTTTCTGGCAGGCTGCGGTTCGCCGGAAACGTTTCCGCCTCAACGGTTTGCTGTTGCCTCAAGCTTGGTAATCGCGCCAATCCAGAAAGATGGTGTATAATAATTGTAAAAATTGTTGTAATTGTTTCGTAATTGTTGCCGATTCACATCGATGTATTCCAGTTTCAGGCTGGTGTCCTCAAATGGTATTAGGGCGTCTGCATTTTTTTCTATATCCAGCCCCGGCACATCTTGACGTGTCTGTATGGAGTTCTGGATATGAAGTTGTTTCTGACCTCGGTTGCGGCTGCGTCGCTTGCTGCATCCTCCGCCATCGCAGCTGATCTGCCCTCGCGGAAGATTGCGCCTGTCGCGCCGGTGATGACCGTGGCGCCGGTCTTCTCCTGGACCGGAATTTACGCCGGCGTAAACGGCGGTTATGGCTTTTCGGCCAATGGGTCGAAGGTGAAGTCCAGCGTTCACGCCGCCCGGTCGTTCCGGTCTGAACACAAGGGCGGTTTCGTGGGCGGCGGCCAGCTCGGCTACAATTATCAGATTGGTTCGGTCGTTGTCGGCCTTGAGACCGATATCAATTACGCCGACCTCCGCCAGCGCGCGAGCATCGGCCGTTACGACGCCAGGACCCGCGTGAACTGGTTCGGCACGGTGCGGCCGCGCATTGGCTTCCTTCCCACCGAGCGCCTCATGGTGTACGGCACGGGCGGTCTGGCCTATGGCGACGTCAGCACCAAGGCCGGGCGCGGCGCCGTCAACTTTGTCCAGACCGGCAAGGATTCGAAGGTGCGCGTTGGCTGGACGCTCGGCGGCGGTGTGGAATACGCTCTGACCGACAATGTCAGCCTGAAGGGCGAATACGACTACGTCGACCTCGGTTCGAAGAAGCTCCGTATGGCGGGCGTTGGCGCCATCAACGACGGCGTCTCCAGGAAGACGCAGTTCCACGTCATCCGGGCCGGCCTTAACTACCGCTTCTGACGGAAGCCCCTGACCTGCCGGGCCGCCAGCAGGCCCGGTGGTTCAGGGCAGGGTGGCCAGAACCCGATGAGGCTATTCTGTCGGGTTCTGGCGGCGCCAGGGATGCGCGGCTTTTCGCGTCACGAACGCGTCACACCGGTCTTGGACTGTGCAGGTTGCTGGCGGGCTGTTCTGATTGTCCGCTTTGACGCCTCTCCAGGAGCGCGTTTCCAGGAGCGCGCGGCGTATCCGCCGTTGTAATGGGCCCCTGTTCCTTTTCTCACTCCGTAGACTTGCGCCCGGCTTCGGCCGGGCGTTCTTTTGTCGCCGGCGCCGGGGCTTCCTGAACACCCCAGGGGGTTCTCCAGCCGGCTGTCACCGGCGTTTGCGGCCGCGCGGGCTTTTCTGCCGGGCGCCCGGGTCGGGACGCGGCGGCGCCACATAGCTGTCGGCCCCCAGCGGCAGTTCGCGGTTGTGCGGGCCCATCTCATCCAGGGTCGGCTTGCGCGCCCGGGTCGGCGGCTGGTTGGCGGCGCGGCCATAGCGCCGCTCACCCGCATAGCCGCCGGCCTTTTCCTCCACCATGGCCTGCCGCGCCAGCGGATCGTCGGCGATGGCCAGCTCCGTCGCCTGCAACCGCTTGATTTCGTCGCGCAGTCGGGCGGCGGTTTCGAAGTCCAGATCGGCGGCGGCGGCGCGCATGCGCTTTTCGAGGTCGGCGATCACCGCCTGCATGTTGTGGCCAACGGGCGCCGCTTCGCCGGTGAGGCCGGCGTCGATGGTGACGCGGTCGCGTTCGTAGACGCTGTCCAGGATGTCGGCGATGTTCTTGCGCACGCTCTGCGGCGTGATGCCGTTGGCTTCATTCCAGGCGATCTGCTTGTCACGACGCCGGCGGGTCTCGTCCAGCGCCCGCTCCATCGATCCGGTCACCTGGTCGGCGTAGAGGATCACCCGCCCGTCGACGTTACGGGCGGCCCGGCCGATGGTCTGGATCAGCGACGTCTCCGAGCGCAGGAAACCCTCCTTGTCGGCGTCGAGGATCGCCACCAGGCCGCATTCGGGAATGTCGAGGCCCTCGCGCAGCAGGTTGATGCCCACCAGCACGTCGAAGGCGCCAAGGCGCAGGTCGCGAATGATCTCGATGCGCTCCAGCGTGTCGATGTCCGAGTGCATGTAGCGCACCCGCACGCCGTTCTCGTGCAGGTATTCGGTCAGGTCCTCGGCCATGCGCTTGGTCAGCACGGTCAGCAGCGAGCGGTAGCCCTGGGCCGCCGTGGCGCGGATTTCGCCAAGCACGTCATCCACCTGGGCGCGCGCCGGGCGCACCTCCACCGGCGGATCGACCAGGCCCGTGGGGCGGATCACCTGCTCGACGAACACGCCGCCGGTCTGCTCCATCTCCCAGGCGCCGGGGGTGGCCGAGACGTGCACGGTCTGCGGCCGCATCGCCTCCCATTCCTCGAAGCGCAGCGGCCGGTTGTCGAGGCAGGAGGGCAGGCGGAAGCCGTATTCGGCCAGCGTCGCCTTGCGGCGGAAGTCGCCGCGATACATGGCGCCGATCTGCGGCACGGTGACGTGGCTTTCGTCAACGAACACCAGGGCGTTGTCGGGCAGATATTCGAACAGGGTTGGCGGCGGCTCGCCGGGGCGGCGGCCGGTGAGGTAGCGCGAATAGTTCTCGATGCCGGCGCAGGAGCCGGTTGCTTCCAGCATCTCCATGTCGAAGGTGGTGCGCTGCTCCAGCCGCTGCGCTTCCAGATAGCGGCCGCTGCGGTTGAGCTGGTCGAGCCGCTGTCGCAGTTCATCCTTGATGCTCTTGATCGCCTGCCCCAGCGTCGGCTTGGGCGTGACGTAGTGCGAATTGGCGTAAATCTTGACGAAGGAGAGGTCCGCTGTCTTGTGACCGGTGAGGGGATCGAACTCGGCGATGCTGTCGATTTCGTCGCCGAACAGGCTGATGCGCCAGGCGCGGTCCTCCATGTGGGCCGGAAACAGCTCCACCACATCGCCGCGCACCCGGAACGTGCCGCGCGCGAAATCCGCTTGGATGCGCTTGTATTGCAGCGCCACCAGATCAGCCAGCAGCTGCCGCTGCTCGATGCGCTCGCCCACCTTCAGCGAGAAGGTCATGGCCGTGTAGGTCTCGACCGAGCCGATACCGTAGATGCACGACACCGAGGCGACGATGATGACGTCGTCGCGCTCCAGCAGCGCGCGGGTGGCGGAGTGGCGCATCCGGTCGATCTGCTCGTTGACCGAGCTTTCCTTCTCGATATAGGTGTCGGAGCGCGGCACATAGGCTTCTGGCTGGTAGTAATCGTAATACGATACGAAATACTCCACCGCGTTATCTGGAAAAAAGGACTTGAACTCACCGTAAAGCTGCGCCGCCAGCGTCTTGTTGTGCGCCAGGATCAGCGCCGGGCGCTGGGTCTGCTGGATCACCTGCGCCATGGTGAAGGTTTTGCCGGAGCCGGTGACGCCGAGCAGCACCTGGTCCCGCTCCCGCGCTTCGACGCCGGCGGTGAGGGCGGCGATGGCCTGGGGCTGGTCGCCGGCCGGCTCGAAATCCGAGGCGAGCTGAAACGACACGCCGCCCTCGGATTTCTCGGGGCGCGGCGGGCGGTGCGGCGTCCACGGCCTGGCGTCAAGGCGCGGGTCGCCGCTGGCCAGCAATTGTTCCAGCGCGGTGCGCGTCGCCTGGGCCCCGGGCGTGGCTGAGGGGTCGTCATCGTCCGGCATGGCGGCGACATTGCCCTCGCGCACGCGCCGGGGCGCCGCCTTCAGAATGTCGTCGCGGGTCAGCGCGCCGTCAGCCTCGCCCCATTTGCGGGCGCGCTTGCCGGCCTCAGGCGCCCCGTCCGGCAGCGGCGTCGCGCCGGACAGGGCGTCATAGCCCGCCTGCGGCGCCTCGCCGAACCCTTCCGGGGGCGCTGTCTCCTGCGGCGTCGCGCCAGCCCTGTTCCTTGCGCGGTTCTTCGCCTTCAGGTCGGCGCGGTCGCTGGCTGCGGTTCCCGGTCCGGCCCGGCCCTTGTTCAGCGCCGGGTTGAGCAGTTCCGCCAGGTGCACGTCGAGCGGAACCAGCTCGGGGCGGGCGGCGCGGGATCGCGGCGTCGCCACCTTTCCAGACCGCTTGCGCGGCGCAGTGGCGCGGTCAGCCGTGGCGTCGGCGGGGTCCGGGTTTTGAGGCTTCTTCGGCATGGCCCACAATATGGGGGCAACAGCCTGCCAACGCCAATCATCGCCGCGTTATTTTCATCAGATGCGGCCATGACCCCGTCCGTTGTTCTTCCCGCGCGCCACCTTTCACAGGGGAGGGGCTGCCGGGGTCTGCCGCAGGCGCTCCGGTCAGGCGCCCAGCAGCCGCACGGTCTGCTGGCTGACGCGGCACAGCCAGGCGATGCGCCGGATCAGGGCCTCCTTGTCGATGGCGATGTCCTGGCCGCCCGCCGCCGCCCTTGCGCGCCAGGCGGCGAATTCCAGCTCCATCACGGCGTCCCCGCCCACCGTGTGCGCCCAGACGTCTGGCGGCACGTTGCAGAGCGTGGTGAGCGCGTCGATGCGGATGGTTCCGAACGCCTTTTGCGCCCGCAGCAACAGGCGTGGAACACCGCGCATGCCGGCGCCGGCGGCGTCCATGTCGACGCGCAGCACCGGCCAGGGGGCGCTGGCACCGCCGTGCAGTTCCAGCAGCCGCGCCCCGGTTTCCCGCGCGCCTTCAGCCCGATGGCCGATCGCCGCCTGCAAATCACTGGCCGTGCGCAGCCCGTCGAGGACCCCGGCCAGGCCATGCAGCGCCCCGTAGGCGGCGGCCAGATCAATGCTGTCGCCGGCGGCGGCGCGCACGGCGCGCGCGATGGCGGCTGGCCGCTCGCCCGGTTGCAGGGCATGGCTGGCGAACGCCGTCAGCGCTTCACGCGCCAGCCGGGCCGGCGCGATGTCGGCGGAGGTCGCGGGGGCTGTCATGATGCGCGCTCCGGTTGCTGGTCAATGGAATGCGTCGTTGATCTGTGCGTCATGGGGCCTGTTTCCTCCCGCCTGGCCAGCCGCGCCCGCCAGTCAAACTTGCCAGCTGCCGCCGCTCTCCGTTACCTGCAAACCATGGTTATCTTTCCAGGCCGGCGACCGCCAGTCTGGCGGCCTGGCGACGGCCGGCGCCACGGAGGGTGGACATGACGACGGATGCAACCCGGCTGCGCTGCAATATCTGCGGCGGAGAAAGCTTCGTGGATATGCCGGAGCGCCCGAAGGTGCGTTGCGCCGGCTGCGGCTCGCTGGAGCGCACGCGCGTCTGCGCCCTGCGTCTGCAGGGCGATCTGGCGCCGCGACCCGGCGCCCATGTGCTGCACTTCGCGCCGGAGCGGGGGCTGTCGCGATTTTTGCGCGATCTGTCGCAAGGCAACTACCGCGCGGTGGACATTGCGCCGGAGAACTATCCCGGCCTTGGCGTCGAGCCCTTCGACCTGTGCCGCGACGTGTTTTCCCTGCCGGAAGCGACGTACGACGTCATTGTCATGAACCACGTGCTTGAGCACATTGAGTGTAACTACTCGGCTGTGTTGCTGCGGCTCGCCCGCGCGCTGACGGATGAAGGCGTGCTGATGTTCTCCGTCCCCGTGGAAGGGGAGGAGTTCCGGGACAACATCGCCCTGGGAACGGATGCGGAAAAAGCCCGGCGCTTTGGCGCTTTCCGGCATTACCGCAATTTTGGCCGGGCTTTCATCGGGCAGACGCTGGGCATGCTGTTCGACATGCCGTCAGATTATGATCTGACCCGTTACGCGACAGAGGCGCAATTGCGCGAAGCGGCCATCCGGCCGCACCACTGGCGCAAGGTCACCGGCGCCAGTGTTTTCGCCGTCCGGCGGCGCGACGTCAGAGTGTGAGCGATTGCACCGCCAGGGCCTTTATCGCACCACCGTGTAGGTCAGGTCGCCGGCGTCGTCATTGTGGGCGACCTGCGGCCCCTCGACCCGGGCGGAGCCCAGCGGCAGGGTGGCCGCCGCCGCGATGGTGCCTGCCACCAGCGTCAGCACCAGCGCCAGGGAGAAGCGGAACTGCCGTCCGGCTTCGGCGCGGCTGACGCCCTGGGTCGTGAACGCGCCGGGATGGGCGTTGCGGGTGAATTCCTCGATACGAATCGGGTCATTGGCTTGCATGTCGCTGACTCCGTCAGTCCCGGCCACTGCGCTGCGTCTGTTGCGCCGGCGTCCTTCTGGCGATCACCATGCGTCGGATCGTCCAGGGTCGCGGTGCGTTCGCGCACGGCGTGCAGCGGCGTGAAAATCGCCACCGCATTTCCGGCAAGGCGCCAATCGCCTTCCTGCAAAATGCGTCACATCCAGCTGGGGCGCGTTCGGAAGCGCATGGGCGCCAGTTCGCCCCAAGCGCGTCGCCCGCGCTGTGAAATGAAAGCCGCAACCGAATCCCTCACGCTGCGGCGTCCATTAACCTTGATGAAACATGAACGTCTGACGCGACGTCAGGTTCCCGGGATTTCTGGATTCACGACAATTAATGTCAGCGTCGGCAGGTTTGCGCGCGATCGATAAAATTCGCGCCTTGCATGGCGCATCTTCGTATCCGGCGCTTGCGCGCGCCAGCCGGCGGGCTTACATCAACCCGCCCCCGCAGGAGGCGGGACAATTCACCTGACTGTTTAAGGAGATCAGTCGTGGCTTTCCTTTCCGACGCTCTCGGCCGCATGAAGCCTTCCGCCACGATCGTGGTGACGCAAAAAGCGCGCGACCTGAAAGCGCAGGGTCGCGACGTGATCTCGCTTTCGGTCGGCGAGCCGGACTTTGACACCCCGGACAACATCAAGCGCGCCGGCATCGCCGCCATCGAGCGTGGCGAGACCCGTTATCCGCCGGTTTCCGGCATCCAGCCGCTGCGCGAGGCCATTGCCCGCAAGTTCAAGCGGGAGAACGGCCTCGACTACAAGCCGTCGCAGACCATCGTCGGCACCGGCGGCAAGCAGATCCTGTTCAACGCCCTGATGGCCACCATCAACACCGGCGACGAAGTGGTGATTCCGGCCCCGTACTGGGTCAGCTACCCGGAGATGGTCGCCCTGTGCGGCGGTACGCCGGTGTTCGCCGAGACCCGTATCGAGGACAATTTCAAGCTCCAGGCCGCTGAACTCGACCGGGTCATCACCCCGAAAACCAAATGGGTCATCCTCAACTCGCCGTCGAATCCCTCGGGCGCGGCTTACAACCACGACGAGATGAAGGCGCTGACTGACGTGCTGCTGCGCCATCCGCACGTCTGGGTGCTGACCGACGACATGTATGAGCACCTGGTCTATGGCGATTTCAAATTCGTCACCCCGGCCCAGGTCGAACCGAAGCTGTATGACCGCACGCTGACCATGAACGGCGTGTCGAAGTCCTACGCCATGACCGGCTGGCGCATTGGCTACGCCGCCGGCCCGGAGATGCTGATCAAGGCCATGGACACCCTCCAGGGCCAGCAGACCTCCGGCGCCTGCACCATCGCCCAGTGGGCCTCGGTGGAGGCGCTTGACGGTCCGCAGGATCACCTCAAGGTGTTCCGCAAGGCTTTCGAGGAGCGCCGCGACCTGGTGGTGTCGATGCTCAACCAGGCCCAGCACCTGAAATGCCCGACCCCGGAAGGCGCGTTCTACGTCTACCCGTCCTGCGCCGGCGCCATCGGCCTGAAGACCCCTGAAGGCAAGGTCATCGGCAATGACGAAGATTTCGTCACCGCCCTGCTCGAGTCGGAAGGCGTCGCGGTCGTCCACGGTTCGGCGTTCGGCCTTGGCCCGAACTTCCGCGTCTCATACGCCACGTCGACCGCTGTCCTTGAGGACGCCTGCACCCGCATCCAGCGTTTCTGCGCCTCGCTGCGCTGAGGTGCCGCCATGTGAAACGGCGGCGGCGTCGCGGCCATCCGGCTCCCATGGGGGCCAGCCTGACCGGCGCCGCTCCGGGCCGCTTCTTTCCAGGGTCGCCTTCGGGCGGCCTTTTTCTTTGATCCGCAGGGCGTTCGTCCTTTCGTCGTGTCGACCGCGCGGCCCGTAACAGCTAGTCTGTGCAGACACTTATGGCGCGGCGCGGAAAACGCCGGCTCTCGCCGTGCGGACGCGTGATTGCGGAGGGCATGATGAACGAGGTTTCGGCAACGGTCGCGACTACGCAGGACCGGCCCTGGTTGCAGCATTATCCGCCGGGCGTGCCGGCGGATATCGATCCGGCGCAGGTCGGAACGCTTGTCGACCTGTTTCGCGGCAGCGTCGCCGCCTACGCCAGTCGCCCTGCCTACGAAAGCTTCGGCTCCCGCCTGACCTACGCCGATCTGAAGCGCGAGGCGGAAGCGTTCGCCTGCTGGCTGCAGGGCGCCGGCATGAAGAAGGGCGACCGCGTCGCCATCATGATGCCGAACGTGCTGGCCTTTCCGGTCGCCATGTTCGGCGCCCTGATCGCCGGCTGCACCGTGGTCAACGTCAACCCGCTGTACACGCCGCGTGAACTGGAGCACCAGCTCAACGATTCCGGCGCCCGGGTGCTGGTGGTGCTGGAAAATTTCGCCGTCACCGTGCAGCACGCGTTGCCGCGCCTGAACCTGGACCGGGTGCTGGTGGCGGCTCCTGGCGACCTGATGGGGTTCAAGGGCCTCATCGTCACCGCCGTCTCGCGCTACGTCAAAAAAGCGGTTCCGGCCTGGGACATTGCCGGCGCCATCCGTTTCACCGAGGCCCTGTCGCAGGGCAGGGGCAAATCGTTGGCGTCGGTGACGGTGAGCGGCGACGATCTCGCCTTCCTGCAATATACCGGCGGCACCACCGGCGTCTCCAAGGGCGCCATGCTGACCCACGCCAACGTCGCCAGCAACGTGTTGCAGGCCTACCTCTGGTTCAACGCCGGCGGCGAGGGCGAGGCGGACCCGGTGATGGTGACGGCGCTGCCGCTCTATCACATCTTCGCCCTGACGGCCTGCTGCCTGTTCATGCTGAAATCGGGCGGCTGCTCGCTGCTGATCCCCAACCCGCGTGACATCGACGGCTTCGTCAAGACGCTGAAGGGCGCCCGCTTCACCCGCATGTCAGGGGTGAACACCCTCTATAACGCCCTGGCGCATCACCCGCAGATCCGCAGCGTCGACTTCTCGCATCTGGCCTTTTCCGTCGCCGGCGGTATGGCGACCCAGGCGCCGGTGGCGAAGCTGTGGAAGGAGATCACCGGCAAGCCGATCCTGGAAGGCTACGGCCTGTCCGAGACCTCGCCCGTGGTGACCACGAATCCGCCGACCCTGGAGGAATTCTCGGGCACCATCGGTTATCCGATGCCGTCGACCTGGGTGGTGATCCGCGACGCGGCCAATAACGACCTGCCCTGCGGCGAGCCGGGGGAGTTGTGCGTCAAGGGCCCGCAGGTGATGCCAGGCTACTGGAACCGGCCGGACGAGACAGCCCGGGTGATGACGCCAGACGGCTATTTCCGCACCGGCGACGTGGCGGTGATGCAGCCGGACGGCCAGTTCCGCATCGTCGACCGGGCCAAGGACATGATCCTGGTGTCCGGCTTCAATGTGTACCCGAACGAGGTCGAGGAGGTGCTGGCCGGTCATCCTGGCGTGCTTGAGGCGGCCGTGGTCGGCGCCCCGGATGACAACAGCGGCGAGCGCGTCGTCGCCTATGTGGTCCGGCGCGATGAGGGGCTGACCGAGGCGGAGGTGCGCGCTTTCGCCAAGGAGCGTCTCGCCGCCTATAAGGCGCCGAAACAGGTGATCTTCCGGGCGGAGCTGCCCAAGACCAATGTGGGCAAGGTGTTGCGGCGCGCCCTGCGTGACGGCGGCTGACCCGGGCGCACAGGGATGCGTCTGGTGAGCCGGTTGGGCGGGTCCGCCGGCAGGCGCGCATCCTGGGCCCCATCCAGGCTGACCGGTGCGGGCGTGACAGAAAAAGCGGCGTAACCTGTCCGGTCACACGGTAGTGAAGAGCACGCAAGACAGAAAAAAGGTCGGGTTCCATTTAAGGGACCCGACCCAGAGTCGTTCCGTGAACAACGGAACACTTCCAGAGGGGAACGGTGAAAACTGGGCTCAACGCCGGGAGGCGGTGCGGAGCACTGCTTTCAACCGTGAGTCATTCTGACTGCAGGACGGAAATTGACAAGTTGCGGGGCGTCATGACTGCCATGCGCGCGCGACATGTAGTCACGGAATTGCGAGGTCATGACGCGGCGAACCTACCGCGGTCAGGGCGTGCGCCGACAATGCGGCGTCGGCTTTCCATGAAAAAGCAGCGGTAAATCAGGCAAATGGGGCTGAGGGGGCGCATCTTCCGTGAACTGATTTCACCGAAAATGCGCAAGGAGCGCCTCCGGTGTCCCGTGCGCCGCACCTGGCCGCAAGCGCTATCCACGCCGGGTTTTGTCGCCATGCGGCGCGCTGCGGCGGGGCATAATGCCCACCGCAGCAGCATGAGGCGCCGTCAGGTCCCGCTGGCGACGCCGGCCATGGTTCCCGCGTCAATAGGCCCAGCGCTGCGCCTTGCTGATGAGGAAGTCGCGAAACACCTGGACGCGGGCCACAGCCTTCATTTCTTCCGGGTAAACCAGATAGGAATCGAGCGCCGGCAATTCGTTGGCGGGCAGCACCTGGACGAGCCCCGACGTCGGTTCGACCAGATAGTCCGGCAGCACGGCGATGCCGATGCCCACGTCGACGGCGCGTTTGAGGGCCGAAATATTGTTGACGATCATCTGGTAGGGGCGGGGGTCCTTGGGGTCGCGGCCCGCCGTGGCCAGCCATTGCGCCGTGGCCAGAAACGGCGGCACGGTGCCGCCGTAGCTCATGATGCGGTGCCGGTCGATTTCCTCAAGGGTTTCGGGAAGCCCGTGCCGCTTCACGTAGTCCTGTGAGGCGTAGACGTGGAAATGTACGGCGAACAGCCGGCGCTGGATCAAATCGGCCTGCACCGGCTGGCGCAGGCGCAGGGCGATATCCGCCTCGCGCATCGACAGGTCCAGCTCCTCGTCGGTCAGGATGAGGTCGATCTTCACATCCGGGTACAGATCGAGGAATTCGCCGAGGCGCGGCGTCAGCCAGGCGGCGCCAAGACCCAGGGTGGTGGTGACGCGCAACTCGCCGGACGGCCGCTCGCGCGAGTCGGTGAGGCGCGCCCGGGTGGCGTCCAGCCGCATGGTCATTTCGCGGGCGGTGCGAAACAGCAATTCGCCCTGCTCGGTCAGGATCAGGCCGCGGGCGTGGCGGTGAAACAGCGGCGCCTTGAGTTCGCGCTCCAGCGCGCTGACCTGCCGGCTCACCGCCGACTGGCTGAGACCCAGATCATCGCCCGCCCGCGTGAAGCTGCCGGCCTCGGCGACCGTATAGAATATCCTGATCTTGTCCCAGTCCATGACGTTCCGTTCCCTCTGATCGCCGGCGCGCTCCGGTTGGTCCCGCCTTGCTGGCTGCGCGTTCCGGCTTCCTTCAATGCCGTTGCGTCGCGCCGGAGCCTCCCTCCGGTATGCGCGACGCCTGGTGTTCAACGCGGCCTATTCCGCCGCCTTCGCCGTTTCCGCTTCCCGGGAAGCCAGCCAGCGCTCCGCTTCCAGCGCCGCCATGCAGCCCATGCCGGCGGCGGTCACCGCCTGACGGAAGACATCGTCGGTAACGTCGCCGGCGGCGAACACGCCTGGCGCGCTGGTGGCGGTTGAATCCGCGGCGGTCCAGATATAGCCGCCGGCCTTCATTTTCAGGCTGTCGGCGAACAGTTCGCTCGACGGCTTGTGGCCAATGGCGATGAACACGCCGTCCGCCTCCACTGTCCGCGTTTCCTGGGTGCGCGCGTTGCGCAGGTTGACGTGGGTGACGCCGGGCGGGTTCTGGCCGCCGCAGATTTCATCCACCACGCTGTCCCAGATCACCTCGATCTTCGGGTGGCGGAACAGGCGCTCCTGCAAAATACGCTCGGCGCGCAGGCTGTCGCGCCGGTGCACCAGGGTCACCTTCGCCGCGAGGCCGGCCAGATACAGCGCTTCCTCGACCGCGGTGTTGCCGCCGCCGACCACCACCACGTTTTTGTTGCGGAAGAAGAAGCCGTCGCAGGTGGCGCAGGCCGACACGCCAAACCCCTGGAACGCCTGCTCGGAGGGCAGCCCCAGCCACTGCGCCTGGGCGCCGGTTGCGATCACCAGCGCGTCGCAGGTGTAAACGTCGCCACTGTCGCAGGTGACGGTGAACGGCCGGGCGCTGATGTCGACGCCGGTGACGTAGTCGGAGACGAGTTGCGCGCCCACATGCTCGGCCTGGGCGCGCATCTGCTCCATCAGCCACGGCCCCTGGATCGCCTCGGCGAAACCCGGGTAGTTTTCCACATCGGTGGTGATGGTCAGCTGGCCGCCAGCCTGGTAGCCGGAAATCAGCACCGGCTCCATCATGGCGCGCGCCGCATAGATCGCCGCGGTGTAGCCGGCGGGACCGGAGCCGATAATCAGCAGTTTGGTGTGCTTGCTGGCCATTGTGTCGCCTGAAATTCTCGCCTGTCAGGGCATTTCCCCACCTTCCGTGAAGAAAACGCCGCAGATGGATAGGTGGGCGTTGCCGGGGAGCCAGGGCTCCCGGGAAATGCCCTTGGGTCAGTTGCGGGGCGACGCCAACGTCGCGCGGGGCGCATGCGCCTGCGCATACGCCCTCATGATTGCATCAGCGATGATCGGCGTCGAGTTTAGGGGGGGGTATGCGTCTCCTGCAAGCTTTCCTGTGAATTCGTGCACAACCCCGCGTCGTCGCAGGCCCCCAAGCAAAAAGCGGGTTTTGCGGTCGTCCGGGCCTGGCGAAAACGTCAGCACCGGCCGGCCCGTGACGGCGGCCTCGCCGATCATGTTGGTGGAGTCCGTGGTCACGACGACCGCGTCCGCCAGCGCCATCATGGCCGGATAGGGGTTTTCGCCGGCGCCGTCCCACAGATAGCCGCCATGGCGGGCGGTGAGGTCGCGCACGGCGCGCGCCAGCGCCGGCGGCGTCCGCCTTGATGTCGTGATCATGAGAAAGGCGCCGGTGGCCGCCAGATCGGCGAGCCGGGCGCAGAAATTGTCAATGGCGGCGGCGGTGAACCGATGGCGGCGGCTGTCGCCGCCCACCAGCACGGCGACGCGCGGCCCATCCCCGCCCGGCAGGGCCTCGGCCAATGGCCGGGGTGGGGCGGAGCGCGCGGCGGCGAGACGCTGCGGCGACAGCCGGTGGGGACCCGTGAGCGTCGCCAGCACATTGGGACCGCGCAGCGGGTCGTGCTCCGGCGCCCAGATGAAGTCGGCAGTCCCGGCCCCGGTGCGGGGGTTTTTCAGGATCACCGTGAACGTGCGCCCGCCAGAAAGCCGGCGCACCGCCCGCACATAGGGAATGGCGCGGCGGCCGGAAGCCACCAGCAGATCAGGAAATGCGCCGGCGATGGGGCTGCCGGTCCGGTCCGGCGCATCGGCTGGATCCACCGGGCCGCGCGGGGCCAGCCATGCCCAGGGCGCGCGCGGCGCCACACGGCGAATCTCCGGCGTCAGCCCCAGGGCTTCAATGACGGCGACGCATTGCAGTTCGTCGCCGGCCTTGCCGTCGCTCAGCGCCCACGCGGTCGCCGGCCGGGCGGCGTCCGGGGAAAGCACGGGGGACGCGACATCGCCTTGTCTCATTTATGCCCGCCTCCCTGGTCGCGCCGCCCCTGCCCCGCTGGTCTTGCGTCTGTATAAAGTGTTTTCCGGCCCTATGAATACCGCTTCCCGGGGGAAGACGCGTGATTTCAGGGCGATAAGAGCCCGACCAGCCCATTGGCTCCTACTGCCGGCTGCCGGCGTAACGCGCGCTCCAGCTGGCGAATGACCTGACCAGATCGCCAAGGCGCCGGAAATCAGCCTCGACGCCATTTTCGCCCAGCGCCGTCGATGAGGGCGCGGTGACCATCACCGGGAAGCGCTGCAGGACCTTGCCGTCAGGCGCCACCACCAGCGTCTCCCCATCCATGCGATCCGTGGTCTGTAGCGCCGCGCCGCCGGACTGGTTGTCGAGGCCGAAATTGGCCGGAATGACGATTTCGGTGATGCGGACCACCAGGCGTGGCTGCGTGGCGTCGCCGGTGATTTTGAAGCGCCGTTTCATTTCCGCCTGCATCATGGCGCGCAGGCGCTCGCCGGTCGGACCGTAAAGCGAGGCGCCCAATGGCGCCGTGTCGACGGTCACCGACGCGTATCCGGCCGCCTGCCGGGTGACCGGCCGGTCCTGACCGCTGAGCGCCGGGGCCAGGACAAGGCCGCTCGCGACGACGAGCCCGAGCCCCAGAGCCAGCAGCAGGCGCCGTGAGAGAGAAAAAACGGGAGAAAACATCAGACTGATATCACGTGTTGCGTCCGCGGCGACAGGGTCGGCTGCGCGAAACAGGTCAACGCGGAGATAGTAAGTCGTTCAGGTCAGTCACGTGCGTTAACGCACATGACGTCGTGCGTTGCGTCGGCCGCGCGCTCCCTGTGCGGTGGAGAGGCGGCCGCGTGGTCCTGTCCTGCAGCCATTTTTGCGTTTTCGGAGAATAAAGCCGGCGCTGCGCCTCGCGCGCGAATGTGAACGCCGGCCAGGCGGCCGTCATGCAAAACGCCCGCCGGAGGCCGGCGGGCGCAAGAATTGGAAACGCCGCCAGGCGCCGTCTCAGACAAAGGCGATGGCGACGATCTCGTAGGACTTGCCGCCGCCAGGGGCGTTCACCTCGACGGAATCGCCGACGCCTTTGCCAATCAGCGCCCGGGCGATGGGCGACTTGATCGACACCTTGCCCTTGCTGACGTCCGCTTCCGGCTCGCCGACGATCTGGTAAATCTTCTCTTCCTCGGTGTCCTCATCGACGAGGGTGACCGTGGCGCCGAATTTCACCGTGGTTCCGCTCATGCGCGCCGTGTCGAAGACTTCGGCGCGGGAGATCAGGCCTTCCAGTTCGAGGATGCGGCCTTCGTTCAGGCTCTGCGCTTCCTTGGCGGCGTGATACTCGGCGTTCTCCGACAGATCGCCCAGCGCGCGCGCCTCGGCGATCGCCGTGATGATCCGCGGGCGCTCCACCTGCTGGCGATGCTTCAGCTCCTCATTGAGCGCCGCATAGCCGGAAGTCGTGATCGGAACCTTTTCCATACATACACCCGTATCTGTAAATCGGGCCCGCTCCAGGGCTGGCTCCGTGTGAACCAACATGCCCTGGCGGGCCCGGACGGCGCATTTTGAGGCGAAACGGTCGCCTGTCGCCCAAGGGGCGCCTGCGAACCGCGTACGAAGGCCGGCGCGCGGACAACCTGACGCCCCTGACCCGTGGAGAAATCGTGGCCAGACAATACATACGCGCTCCGCCCGTCGCCGGGCCGGGAGCGCGTCATGATTCCCGGACTGTGCTTGCGGACAGCTTGCCCCGGACTGGCCCGCGCATCAAGCCCGCGCGGTAGAACGGCAGACCCGGAGGTCCGCCGCGCTTCCGGTGAAACCAGGCTCGCCGGAAGCGCGTTGTCAGTCTGCTCTGGAGCGCCGGCGGTTCGCGGAACGCAAGGTTGCGCCCGCAATCAGACCCTCAGAAATATTCCTGCAGGGCCCGCACCTGCAGTTCGCCGCTGCGATAGGCCTTGATGCCCTCGCCGGCGGCGATGGCGCCGGCCAGCGTGGTGTAATAGGGCACCTTGTGCAGCAGGGCGGCGCGGCGCAGCGAGCGCGAATCCTGCAGCGCCTGGGCGCCTTCCGTGGTGTTGATCACCAGCTGGATGCCGCCGTTCTTGATGGCGTCGACCACATGCGGCCGTCCTTCCAGCACCTTGTTGATGCGGTCGCAGGCCACCCCGTGCTCGGCGAGGAACCGCTGGGTGCCGGAGGTGGCCTTGAGCGCGAAGCCCTTCTCCACCAGCGAGCGCATGGTCGGCAGGATGCGCGCCTTGTCGCCGTCGCGCACGGACACGAACACCGCGCCGGCGGTGGGCACAGCCGCGCCGCTGCCGAGCTGGCTCTTGGCGAAGGCCACGCCAAAGTCCTTGTCGAGACCCATCACCTCGCCGGTGGAGCGCATCTCCGGGCCGAGCACGATGTCGACGCCGGGGAAGCGGGCGAACGGGAACACCGATTCCTTGACGCCGATGTGGTTCAGCTCGCGCTTCTCGAGGCCGAACGACGCCAGCTTCTCGCCGGCCATGACCCGGGCCGCGATCTTGGCGATCGGCGTGCCGATCACCTTGGCGACGAACGGCACCGTGCGCGAGGCGCGCGGATTGACCTCGAGCAGATAGATCACGCCATCCTTGATGGCGTACTGCACGTTCATCAGGCCGCCAACCTGCAGCGCCTTCGCCAGCTGGGTCGTCTGGCGCTCCAGCTCGGCGATGATCTCCGGCGTCAGCGAGCGCGGCGGCAGCGAGCAGGCGCTGTCGCCCGAGTGGATGCCGGCTTCCTCGATGTGCTCCATGATGCCGCAGATGAACACCTCCTCGCCATCGGCCAGGGCGTCCACGTCAACCTCGACCGCGTCGGAGAGGTAGCCGTCGAACAGCAGGGCGTTCTTGCCGAGCAGGGTGTTGATCTGTCCCGTCTTGTCGTTGGGATAACGGATCTTGATGTCCTGCGGCACCAGCGCGGGCAGGGTGTCGAACAGGTAATCGTTGAGCTGGCCTTCGTCGCGCAGGATGGCCATGGCCCGGCCGCCCAGCACGTAGGACGGGCGCACCACCAGCGGGAAGCCGAGTTCGCCGGCCACCAGCCGCGCCTGCTCCACCGAATAGGCGATGCCATTGTTCGGCTGCTTCAGGCCCAGCTTGTCCAGCAGGCGCTTGAAGCGGTCGCGATCCTCGGCGAGGTCGATCATGTCCGGTGAGGTGCCGAGGATCGGGATGCCGGCTTCTTCCAGCGCATTGGCGAGCTTCAGCGGCGTCTGGCCGCCGAACTGCACGATGACGCCATGCAGCTGGCCACGGCTGCGCTCCAGGTCAAGAACCTCGATGACGTCCTCGGCGGTCAGCGGCTCGAAATACAGCCGGTCCGAAGTGTCGTAGTCGGTCGAGACCGTTTCCGGGTTGCAGTTGACCATGATGGTCTCGTAGCCCGCGTCCTCGAGGGCGAAGGCGGCGTGACAGCAGCAATAGTCGAACTCGATGCCCTGGCCGATGCGGTTGGGGCCGCCGCCGAGGATCGCCACTTTCTTGCGGTCGCTCGGCTCGGCCTCGTTCACCGGGCCGGACGCGCCGAACGGGGCGGCGTAGGTCGAATACATGTAGGCGGTCGGCGAGGCGAACTCGGCGGCGCAGGTGTCGATGCGCTTGAACACCGGGCGCACGTCGAGGGCGCGGCGGCGCTTCGTCACTTCCGCTTCGCTGAGGCCGGCGAGGGTGGCGAGACGGGCGTCGGAGAAGCCCATGGCCTTCAGGCGACGGAAGGCGACCGGCGTTTCCGGCAGGCCATGGGCGCGGACTTTCGCCTCCGTGTCGGTGATGCCCTTGATCTGGGCGATGAACCACGGATCGATCTTGCAGGACTCGTGAATCTGCTGGGCGTCGACGCCGAGGCGCAGCGCCTGGGCCACGGCCAGCAGGCGGTCCGGCGTCGGCGTGCCGAGCGCGGCGCGGATGGCGTTCTTGTCGTCGCCCTGGCCGAGGCCGGGAATCTCGATCTCGTTGAGGCCGTTGAGGCCGGTTTCGAGCGAGCGCAGCGCCTTCTGCAGGCTTTCCTGGAAGGTGCGGCCGATGGCCATGGCCTCGCCCACCGACTTCATGGCGGTGGTGAGCGTGGGATCAGCGCCGGGGAACTTCTCGAAGGCGAAGCGCGGGATCTTGGTGACGACGTAGTCGATGGTCGGCTCGAAGGCCGCCGGCGTCGCGCCGCCGGTGATGTCGTTGTCGATCTCGTCCAGCGTGTAGCCGACGGCGAGGCGGGCGGCGACCTTGGCGATCGGGAAGCCGGTGGCCTTGGAGGCCAGCGCCGAGGAGCGCGACACGCGCGGGTTCATCTCGATGACGATCATGCGGCCGTTGGCCGGATCGACAGCGAACTGCACGTTGGAGCCGCCGGTTTCCACGCCGATCTCGCGCAGCACCGCCAGCGAGGCGTCGCGCATGATCTGGTATTCCTTGTCGGTCAGCGTCAGCGCCGGCGCGACGGTGATGGAATCGCCGGTGTGGACGCCCATCGGATCGATGTTCTCGATCGAGCAGACGATGATGCAGTTGTCCGCCCGGTCGCGGACCACCTCCATCTCGTACTCCTTCCAGCCCAGCACGCTTTCTTCCACCAGCACCTCGTTGGTGGGGGAGGCGTCGATGCCGCGCTCGACAATGTCGATGAATTCGGCCTTGTTGTAGGCGATGCCGCCGCCGGTGCCGCCAAGGGTGAACGATGGGCGGATGATCGCCGGCAGGCCGATGTCGTCCAGCGCCTCCAGCGCCGCCGCCAGGGTCTTGACGTGGTGGGACTTGGGCGTCTCGAGGCCAATTTTCGTCATGGCCTCGCGGAAGCGCTCACGGTCTTCCGCCTTGTCGATGGCGTCGGCGGTGGCGCCGATCATCTCGACGTTGAACTTCTCCAGCACGCCCATGCGCTCCAGCGACAGGGCGCAGTTCAGCGCCGTCTGGCCGCCCATGGTCGGCAGCAGGGCGAAGCCGCCGGGAATGGCGTTCCGCTCCTTCTCGATGATCTTCGCCACCACTTCCGGCGTGATCGGCTCGATATAGGTGGCGTGCGCCAGATCCGGGTCGGTCATGATCGTCGCCGGATTGGAGTTCACCAGGACGATGCGGTAGCCCTCGTCCTTCAGCGCCTTGCACGCCTGGGTTCCCGAATAGTCGAACTCGCAGGCCTGACCGATGACGATGGGGCCGGCGCCGATGATCAGGATCGTGGAGATGTCAGTGCGTTTGGGCATCGGGTCCGCTTTGTCAGCCAGGCGCGTCTCACGGCTCCCCTCCGTGGAGGAGGCAAGCGATGGAACGCCGTTATAGGGCGATCACCGTGGCTTGCAGGCAAGGCGCGGCGCCCGGCGGTGCAAGCGTATGATCCTGTGCATGATCCTGGGCCGTCGCGCATAAAAAAAGGCCGCGACGCGGGCAATGCGCCGCGCTGCGTCCTTCGGACTGGCGTAGGGTCAAGGGCCGCCGGATATGGCGCGCCAGGCCCGGGATCGACGTCGTTTAGACGATATCCGCGCCCGAGGGAAGGCCTGAAGCGTCATCCGTCCGGGCGTTTGTGAAGTGTTTGCCGTCTCCGCCTTAACCATCTGGGCGGTTTTTCCCGCTTTCCTCGCTTGCGCCGGCCGGAAAGCGGACAAATTCTGGCGAGTCCGTATTTACTTTCCGGCGGGGCGTGGTCCGCTGCGCGGGAAGGCACGTACATGCCGGCGGCATGGGGAGACGCGGCGAAACGCCCCGGGCCCCGCCGCAGGGACGGGCTCCGCATGGGGCGGTTGTCCGGTGAAGTGGAGGGAGCCATGACAGACACATCCAATTCCACCCCGCGCGATCCGGCCCCGGCCACGCCCGGCCTGACCCCCGGCTTCGCCGGATTGCGCAAACGCCTGCGCGACAAATGGGGCTGGCTGCTGGCGCTTGGCGTGCTGCTGTCGGCGCTGGGCGTCATCGGCTTCATCATGCTGCCATGGTTGACCCTTGTCACCGTGTGGTGGGTTGGCGCGCTGTTGCTGGTAGGCGGCGGCGCCCAGGTGGTGGACGCCTTCTCCGAGAAGAACTGGGGCCCGTTCGCGCTGCATCTGCTGATCGCCGTGCTCTACATGGTCGCCGGCGCCATCGTCATCTGGAACCCGGTGCTGGGCGCCCTGACGCTGACCCTGATGGTGGCCGTGGCGCTGATGGTGATCGGCGTGCTGCGCTGCATCATGGCCTTCCAGGTGCGGCCGGCGGGCAACTGGTGGCTGCTGCTGCTCAGCGGCCTGCTGTCGATCGTCCTTGGCGTGATGATCTATGGCCAGTGGCCGACGTCGGCCATCTGGGTGCTTGGCCTTTTCCTGGCCATCGAACTGCTGTCGGAGGGCATCGCCTTCATCGCCCTCGCCCTGGCGGCGCGCAAGGCGGCCTGATTTCAGGGCGGCCTGATTTCGGAGCCTGCGGGCTTCATGAAGCAAAAACGCCGGCGGATGACCGCCGGCGTTCCGTTTTCCATGGCTATTTCCCAGTCCCGGATTCCAGGCAGGGCCTTCCGGCGCGGGCCGGTTCAGGCGGCGCGCGCCTTCTCGGCGTCGATCATCTCCAGGAACCGGTCGAACAGATAGTGGCTGTCGCGTGGGCCGGGCGAGGCTTCCGGGTGATGCTGCACCGAAAACGCCGGCCTGTCCGTGAGGGCGATGCCGCAATTGCTGCCGTCGAACAGCGAGACATGCGTCTCCTTGACGTTGGCCGGCAGCGATTCGCGATCCACGGCGAAGCCATGGTTCATCGACACCACCTCGACCTTCTTCGTCGCCAGGTCCTGCACCGGATGGTTGGCGCCATGGTGGCCCTGGCGCATCTTCACCGTCTTCGCGCCGACGGCCAGCGCCAGCATCTGGTGGCCGAGGCAGATGCCGAAGGTCGGCACGCGCCGCTCCACCAGTTCCGAGATCAGCGGCAGCGACCACTGGCCGGTGGCGGCCGGATCTCCGGGGCCGTTGGAGAGGAACACGCCGTCCGGTTTCAGGGCGAGGATGTCCTCAACCGAAGAATTGCCCGGCGCCACCGTCACCTTGCAATCCCGCCCGGCAAACAGGCGCAGGATGTTGCGCTTCACGCCGAAGTCGAGGGCGACGATGTGATATTTCGGCGCGCCTGAAACGCCATAGCCCGTATCAAGGTCCCAGGTCGCCTCGGTCCAGTCGATGCGCTGGGTGGTGCTGACGCCCGGCGTCAGGTCGAGGCCGACCATGGAGGGCAGGGCCGCCGCATCCCGCTTCAGCGCCTCCACGTCGAACTTGCCGTCCGGCGCGTGGGCGACGACGGCGTTCTGCATGCCCTTGTCGCGGATCAGCGCGGTGAGGGCGCGGGTGTCGACGCCGGTGATGCCGACGATGCCGCGCGCCTTCAGCCAGGCGTCCAGGTGGCGGGTGGCGCGCCAGTTGGCCGGCTCCGTGACGTCGGCGTGCAGCACCACGCCGGTGGCGCCGTTGGCCGACGCGGCGTTGACCGACTCGATATCCTCGTCATTGACGCCGACATTGCCGATATGCGGGAACGTGAAGGTGATGATCTGGCCGGCGTAGGAGGGATCGGTCATGATCTCCTCGTAGCCGGTCATGGCGGTGTTGAAGCAGACTTCGCCGGCGCGCTGGCCTTCGGCGCCGATGCCGTAGCCTTCGATGACGGTTCCGTCTGCGAGAACCAGCAGGGCGGTGGCCGTCGGTTCGCTCCAGCCGGTGGTGCTGTCTTGAAGCATGGTCGCCATTGTCCTAAGTCCGGGGTTCCGGTCGCGGCGCGCGCCCTGACCGCCGTTCGCCGCCCCGAACGTGGGTTCGTTCGTGGCGGCGCCGGCGATCATGCATGCCCGACTTCATCTGATTTGAGCGGACACTTAGGGTGAGCGTCCGCAGCCGTCAACGACAAGAGCTCAAAGAGCGGAGATTTACCATGCTGCGCGAGGCCTTTGCGACCGCCCAGAAAGAAGCCCTGCGCTCCGGCGACAAGGCGCGGCTCGCCGCCGTGCGCCTCATCACCGCAGCCCTGAAGGATCAGGACATTGCGGCGCGCGGCGACGGCCGCGAGCCCCTGTCCGACGCCGACATCCTGGCGCTGCTGCAAAAAATGGTGAAGCAGCGCCGGGAGGCCGCCGACATTTACGCAAAGGCGGGCCGCCAGGAACTCGCCGACCAGGAGCTTGGCGAAATCCGCGTCCTGGAAAGTTTCATGCCGGCGCAGATGGACGCCGCCGCCATCGCCGCCGCCGTCCGTGAGGCCATCGCCGAAACCGGCGCCGCGTCCATGAAGGATATGGGCAAGGTGGTCGCGGCGCTCAAGGCCAAATACACCGGCCAGATGAATTTCGCCGAGGCCAGCGCGGCGGTGAAAGCGGCCCTGTCCGCGCAATAACGGGGGGCGCGACGTTTCGTCTGCGATGTGGGCGTGGCGCTGGCCGCGACCAACGGGTCTGGCCCCCACATGTCCGCTTTGCCCGGCCGGGCATGAAAGCAGGGCGGCGACGCCTTGCCGGTGTGGTAAGGTTCCACGCCAGTTTTTCAGGCGGGGGCGGTTGTCGTCTCCGCCGTTGGTTTTTGTGACAGGCTGATGCGTTTTCCACCGTCCATTCTGGATGAAATCAGGGCGCGGCTGCCGGTTTCGGCCGTCGTCGGCCGGCGCGTGCGGTTGATGAAGGCCGGCCGCGAATGGAAGGGGCTGTCGCCGTTCAACGCCGAAAAGACCGCGTCGTTTTTCGTCAATGACGACAAGCAGCGTTATTTCGATTTCTCCTCCGGCCGCAACGGCGACATCTTCAATTTCGTCATGGAGACGGAGGGGCTAAGCTTCGGCGAGGCGGTGGAGCGTCTTGCCGCCGAAGCCGGCGTCAGCCTGCCGCGCGAGACGCCCGAGGACGCCCGGCGCGAGGCCAGGCGTCAGGGCCTGCATGAGATCGTCGAGCTGGCGACGCGCTGGTTCGAATACGAGCTGACCACGGAGCGCGGCGCCCGGGCGCGCGACTATCTGGACCGGCGCGGCCTGGGGCCGGACGTGCGCCGCCGCTTCCGTCTTGGCTATGCGCCCGCCGGCCGGCATGAGTTGCAGAACGCCCTGGCGGCGAAGGGCGTCTCCGTCGAGGCGATGATCGACGCTGGCCTGCTGATCGCCGGCCAGGACATTCCCGCCCCCTATGACCGTTTTCGCGACCGGGTGATCTTTCCGATCTGCGACGCGCGCGGCCGGCCGGTAGCCTTCGGCGGCCGGGCCATGGCGGCGGACGTCCAGCCCAAATATCTCAACTCGCCGGAGACGCCGCTGTTTCACAAGGGCGCGCTGCTCTATAATTTTCACAATGCCCGTAAGGCGGCCCAGACCGGCGACGCCCGCGCGCCGCTCCCGATTATCGTGGCGGAGGGCTATGTTGACGTCATCGCCCTCGACATGGCCGGCGCGCCCCAGGCCGTGGCGACGCTCGGCACGGCGATGACGCCGGATCATCTGGCCCTGCTGTGGCGCTCCGTCGACGCGCCGGTGCTGTGCTTCGACGGCGACAGGGCCGGCCGGCGCGCCGCCTTCCGCGCCCTCGATGTGGCGCTGCCGCTGCTGGCGCCGGGCAAGTCGGTGAATTTCGTGCTGCTGCCCGAGGGTCAGGACCCGGACGACCTGCTGCGCGCCGGCGGCCCTGAGGCGGTGCTGGCGGCCCTGGGCGTCCAGGTTCCGCTCATCGACATGTTGTGGACGCGGGAGGCCGAAGCCGGCGCCCTCGATACGCCGGATCAGCGCGCGGCGCTGGAGCATCGCTTGCGCGACGTGGTGTTCCGCATCCAGGATGAGACGGTGCGCCGCCACTACCGGGCGGAAATCGACATGCGCGTCGCGGCGCTGACGCCAGGCGCCCAGGGCCGCGATGAACGTGGCCGCCGGAGCAACTGGCAGGGAAACCCACAGGGCGGCTGGCGCCAGGGCGGCGGCGGGCGGTTCCAGCCGGGCGGCAGGGGCGGGCGCGGCGCCGGCGGCCAGGTCGCTCCTGGCGCATCGCTGGCGGCGCACCCCGGCTTCGCCGCCTCGGCGGAATATCCGCGCGAGATGATGATTGTCGCCTTGCTGATCGCCCACCCGGATCTGCTGGCCGATCACGGCGAGGAGCTGGCTGCGCTGGAGTTCCGCGGTCCGGAGGCGCGCCGCGCCGCCGGCGAACTGCTTGACTGCATCGCCGCCCACGGCGCCGATGGCGATGACGGCGGGGCGCTGTGGCGCGCGGTGCAGGAGGCCGGCCTGCCGGCGCGGCTGGACGGCTTGCGCCGGCGCACGGCTGCCGGCGCGGCCTGGGCGCTCGCCCCTGAGGCTGACCGCATGGACGTGGAGGGCATGCTGCGCCAGGCCATGACCTTGCAAAGCCGCTCCGGCGCTCTACATAGCGAACTGGCGGCTGCGGAGCGCGCCTTCGCAGAGGAGGAGTCTGAAGCGAATTTCAGCTGGCTGTGCGATGTGAAGGCCCGCCTGACGACCCTGGAGGGGGCCGAAGCCCAGGCTGACGAAGGCCGCTGGTAAGGCGGTCAGCCCTGCACAGCTCCCGCTATGAAATGATTCGCGTCAAATCAGCGCAAGCGCCCGGCCAGCCCGACGGGAAGCGGTTGCGCCCGGCGACGCCGCCGCCGCGGAGCCAGGGCGGCGAACGACGCAACGATTTGTAAGGGACCTCAAGGCAAGCTGGCCGTTATGACGGGGCGTCCGCCAGGCGCAACAGCGGGGGCGGGTGGGCCTTGCGCTGTGGGACATTGTGCTGAATCCGTAGCTGTCTGGTAAAATTGGGAGATAGCCGCACATTCAACTGATTCGACTTTTGCCGTCGCCCGGCGCATGACCATCAGCCGCCGGCTCCAGGCGCGCGCTCCTGTGGAGCGGGAAAGAGCCGGAATGGCGTGGCGGTCCGGTCAGGTTCTGGCCGGAGCGTTTTGGCGTTTGCCGCCTCCATCGCCACGGCTTGGGGGTGCGGATGCGGCGGGTTGGAAACTGTTCGCCGATTGTGTCGGCAACGTGATGCGCTGTCACCACACGGTGGACAGACGGTGGTGGAGAAACGCGGGACGTTTGCGGGAAGCATTTCCCTTCTGGCCGGGTCCCTCAAGACCAGGTCTCTCCAGACCAGGAGGCCCGGAGGGAAATGCTTCAGCGGAAATGGGCCAGCCGAAATGGGCCAGTGGGGCGGGAGTTTCCGGCGGCCGCCGGAGCGGCGGCCAGACCGGCCCGCACGGGGCTTCAGGGCAGGAGCCGGGGGGAGCCGTTGCGGCTCCAGCTGGCCATGAGGTTGCGCCTGCAGGCGCTGGTAACGGACAGGACCTCTCACGGGGTTTGAACATTCAGACGGTTTCTTCCGCAAGGGGAAATCCGGTGATGCGCCAGGCCGCCGCGCCTGGCGGCTGACAGTGGAGCTTGAGCGAATGGCGACCAAAGCGACGGAACGGGAAGACGCGCCGGAAGCAGCCGAAACCCAGACCGACGGCCCTCTCCTCGACCTGACCGACGCCGGTGTGCGCCGGATGATCAAGCTCGCCAAGAAGCGGGGCTATGTCACCTACGACGAACTGAATGAAGTGCTGCCGCCGGAGGAGTTCAGCTCCGAGCAGATCGAGGACGTGCTGTCCCAGCTCTCCGAGATGGGCATCAACGTCGTCGAGGCCGACGAGAACGACGACAATCAGGAAGGCGAGGCCGAGGAAGAGGAAGCCGAGGGCGGCGAACTCGTTGAGGCCGCGCCGCGCGCCGTCGCCGCGCCCACCACCACCACCCGCGAGCCCTCCGAGCGCACCGACGACCCGGTCCGCATGTACCTGCGCGAAATGGGCTCGGTCGAGCTGCTGTCGCGCGAGGGCGAAATCGCCATCGCCAAGCGCATCGAGGCCGGCCGCGAGGCGATGATCGCCGGCCTGTGCGAGAGCCCGCTGACCTTCCAGGCCATCATCATCTGGCGCGATGAGCTGGTCGAGGGCAGGGTTCTTCTGCGCGACATCATCGACCTTGAGGCGACTTACGCCGGGCCCGACGCAAAGAACGGCGCCGCCGCCAGCGCCGCCGAGGGTGGGGAAGAGGCCGAAGGCGAGGGCGAGGAAGCCGCCGGAGACATGGACGAAGAGGACATGGAGAACAATATCTCCCTGTCCGCCATGGAGGCCGAGATCAAGCCGAAGGTGCTCGAAACCTTCGACAGCATCGCCGACAACTACAAGCGTCTGCGCCGCCTGCAGGATCAGGACATCGAGAACCGCCTGCAGAGCCTGCGCCTGTCGCCGGCCCAGGAGCGCAAGTACAAGAAGCTGAAGGACGAGATCGTCACCGACGTGAAGTCCCTCTCCCTCAACGCCAACCGCATCGAGGCGCTGGTCGAGCAGCTTTACGACATCAACAAGCGCCTGATCGGCATGGAAAGCCGGCTGCTGCGCCTTGGCGAAAGCCATGGCGTCGCCCGCGAGGACTTCCTGCGGCAGTACCAGGGCGCAGAGCTTGATCCCAAGTGGATCCTGCGCGTCTCCAAGCTGGGCACCAAGGGCTGGAAGAACTTCGTCGCGGCGGAGAAGGACCAGATCCGCGCCATGCGTCAGGACATCCAGACCCTGGCGGCGGAAACCGGCCTTGAGATCGGCGAGTTCCGCAAGATCGTGCTGATGGTGCAGAAGGGCGAGCGCGAAGCCCGCCAGGCGAAGAAGGAAATGATCGAGGCCAACCTGCGTCTCGTTATCTCCATCGCCAAGAAATACACCAATCGCGGCCTGCAGTTCCTCGACCTGATCCAGGAAGGCAACATTGGCCTGATGAAGGCGGTCGACAAGTTCGAATACCGCCGCGGCTACAAGTTCTCGACCTACGCCACCTGGTGGATCCGTCAGGCGATCACCCGTTCGATCGCCGACCAGGCCCGCACCATCCGCATCCCGGTGCACATGATCGAGACGATCAACAAGATCGTCCGCACCTCGCGCCAGATGCTGCACGAGATCGGCCGCGAGCCGACGCCGGAGGAACTGGCCGAGAAGCTGGCCATGCCGCTGGAAAAGGTCCGCAAGGTCCTGAAGATCGCCAAGGAGCCGATCTCGCTCGAAACGCCGATCGGCGACGAGGAGGACAGCCACCTCGGCGACTTCATCGAGGACAAAAACGCCATCCTGCCGATCGACGCGGCGATCCAGAGCAACCTGCGGGAAACGACCACGCGGGTGCTGGCCTCGCTGACGCCGCGCGAGGAACGCGTGCTGCGCATGCGCTTCGGCATTGGCATGAACACCGACCACACCCTGGAAGAGGTTGGCCAGCAGTTCTCGGTGACCCGCGAGCGTATCCGCCAGATCG
>Ga0182741_1000824_pt1 | contig 43816 bp, 36 predicted proteins | sample eDN5th37CBELigOP_FD_128874 | JGI IMG/M metagenome (GOLD analysis project Ga0182741, IMG submission 128874) | Enriched Organic Plus compost microbial communities from Emeryville, California, USA - eDNA 5th pass 37_C BE-Lig OP (version 2) (version 2) ... | reverse complement strand
GTCGCCCAATGCCGCAGCAGCGGCTCCAATCCCTGCTGGCTTGGCCTCTGGCCCTGCCCCGCTGGGGTCGTGGTAACACTTAGGAACTAGGGGAAGCCTGTCTAAGAACGGGGTCCAGGGCTCCAGGCTGAAGGCGTCCCGCGCCGCTTCGCCGTCGCGGACGAGCACCAGGCCGGCGTCCACCGGGACGTAGAGCCACTTGTGCGGGTCGAGGGCCAGGCTGTCGACGCGGGCCAGCGCCGCGCGCGCGTCGGCGTAGCGGTCCAGCAGCAGCGCCGCCGGCGCGCCGTAGGCGCCGTCGACGTGGAACCACAGGCCGCGCTCGGCGCAGACGTCGGCGATCTCGTGTAGCGGGTCGATGGCGCCGGTGTTGACGGTCCCGACGCTGGCGGCGACCGCTATCGGCAGCTCGCCGGCGGCCAGGCCGCGCTCCAGCATCTCGCGCAGCACGTCCACGCGCATGCGGCCTTCCTCGTCGGCGGGGACGAGGCGCAGGTCGTTGGACCCCAGGCCGAGCACCTCGGCGGCCTTGCGCACGCAGGAGTGCGTCTCCTCGCCCAGATAGAGGACGAAGCGGCGGCCGTGGCCCTGCAGGCCGTCGGCGCGCACGTCGATGCCCGCCCGGGCGGCGGCGCGCCACCGCGCCACGGTCAGCGCCGTGAGGGTGGCCATGGATCCCCCGCTCACCAGCAGGCCGCAGCTCGCCTCGGGGAAGCCGGCCAGCTCGCGGAACCAGCGGACCACCTGGTGCTCGAGGTGCACCGACGCGTGGTTGCCCCCCGCCACGCTCGGGTTCAGGGCGGCCGCCAGCGCCGACGCCATCACGCCCACGACGTGCGGTGGGGAGTTCACCCAACCGTGGAACCGCGGGTGGCCGTTGCCGAACGGGTACGCAGCGATGGTGCGCTCGAACTCCTCGAGGATGGCCTCGACGGGCGTGCCGGTCTGGGGGAGGGGAGCGCTCGCGAAGGCCCCGGCGGCCTCAGGAGGGACGGGCTTGAACACGGGGCGCTCGGGCAGGTCGGCCAGGTAGTCGGCGATGACGTCGGCCACGCGCCGGCCGAAGTCGCGGGTCTCCTCGCGCGACCAGTCCCAGCGTCGAGCCGCCGCCACGGCGTCGAGCTCTTCGGATGCCACGACCGAGACTCTACGGCGCGGCGCAGAGGGGGCGTGCAGCCCACCCCTTGTCGGAAAGTTGACAAACAGCGTCCGTCGCGTGGCGCTACCGTCCGTCCGGACACTTCAGGAGGACGCCATGCGCATCCACCGTTCAGCTCTACCGATCATCTCCGCCATCGTCCTGCTAGCGGCCTGCGGCGGGCCGGCCCCTGCCCCGGACAAGCCGAACGCCACGGGCGTATCCCCCGACTTCGTCGCGCGCGGCGAGACGTTCACCGTCACGGGCACCGGGTTCGGCACCTCCGGCACGGTGACCATAGGCGGCGTGGAGGCCAGCGTCTCGAGCTGGTCGGACACCGCCATCGAGGCCACGGTCCCCGCCTCAGCGCCGGGCGCCTGGCAGGAGGTCGAGGTCACCACGGCGGGCGGCTCGTCGCAGGTGGCGGGGCCGTTCGTCGGCGTCGAGTACCAGGGTGACGCCGCCGACCTCCCCGACTTCCTCGCCAGCCAGTCGCCGGGAACGGCCGTGATGCTCGCGGCCGAGGAGTACGACCTCACGGGCCTCGTCAGGCTGGACGTGGACAACGTCGACCTCTACGGCCACGGCGAGGACGAGACCACGCTCACCATGGACGCCCTGGGCCGGTTCCACGTCTACACGAGCCCCGGCAGGACGGTGAAGGTCAGCGGGCTCAAGCTGCGCGCCGGCCAGGTGAGCTACAGCGTGCGCGACCGCGAGGAGGTGCAGCTGGCCTCCCTCGCCGACCTAGAGGCCGCGCTCGTGGCCCCGCAGGCCATCGAGACGGCGGGCGTCACCTTCGACGAGGTGACCATCGTGCCGTTCGGCGCCGGCAGCACTGTCGGTCCCAGCGTCTGGACGGCCCCGAACCTCGACCTGGTGCTGAGGGACGTGTTCATCGACGCCGGCTACGCCACCATCATGCTCGACGTCTTCGGCGACCTGACGATCGAGTCCTCGCGGGTCTACGGCGGCGACCCCGCCGGCGGGCCCGTCCGCGTCGCCGCGTTCGGCGGGGTCCTGACGGTCGTGGACAGCGACGTCATCTCCCTGGGCGGCCTGGTGGTCGGCGCCGACAGGGGCGTCGAGGTGGAGAGCTCGCTGCTCCGAGCGGTAGACGGCGACCTGGCCGTGAACGGCGCCATCGCCACCACCGAGGGCGCGACCATCGTGGGCGGGGGGCCAGTGGTCGTGAGCGGCAGCAGGGTGCAGGCCCTGGACGCCGACCTGGACGACGCCGACCTCCTCGGCGCGCTGACCTTCGAGAGCCAACACGCCCCGGTGAGACTGGCCGGCAACGAGCTGATCAGGAGCTACCAGGGCACGACCGTCAAGTCGGTCGCCGCCAACGGCGAGGGCGACCTGACGATCGTAGGAAACGCCGAGGTGCGCGTGGGGGTGTTCGAGTCCGAAGCGCCGGGCCACGGCAACAACGTCACCCTGAGCCTCGAGCTCTCCTACGGCGACGCGGCGAGCGAGGTGGTCATCGAGGACAACGCCATCACGGTCACCGGGCCGCTGAGCTTCTCGGCCCCCACCGCGGTGGACGTGCACGTGAACCGCAACGCCCTGACGCTCGGGGACGACGGAGGCCCAGGCGGCCTCTTGCTCGGCCTCCCGGGGGGCCGCGTCTGGATGGCCGAGAACGTCGTCACGAGCAGCATCTTCGGCGTCATGGCCATGGGGGGCGAAGGGACCAGCCTGGACATGCGGGACAACACGTTCGAGACGAAGGACCTGGCGCTGTTCGGCCTGGCCATCATCGACTTCTCGGAGGTGGAGGTCCACGGGAACGAGGTCGCGCTGACCGGGACGACCTCGGGGTTGGCTCTCGGGGTGCAGGCCTCTAGCGGCCCGGTGGTAGCCAACGTCACCGGCAACACGTTCGCCGGCTTCGAGAGGGCGCTGTTGTTCCAGGACGCGAACCCCGCCGTGGGCATCGCGGCCAAGGTGAACCACAACGTGTTCGACGTCGTGATAGACGCCCCCGGGAAGGCGGTCGAGCTCGTGGACGTCAAGGACGTCATCGACGCTAGGAACAACCGCTGGGGCGACCTCGACGACGCGGCGACCGTGATGAGCTACGTCCTGCTGAGCGGCACCACGGAAGTGCAGGGCGGGAGCGTCGTCGTGGACCCGATCACGATGCCGTAGCGGCGGGTCCGGCCGGAGGGGACGCTAGATCCCGAACGCCTTCCGCGCCTGCGCGATCTGCGCCACGTGGTGACGGCCGTGCCAGGCGTAGATGATCGGCAGGCGCCACAGGGCGCGGGGCTCGCCGCCGGGCATCTGCCACGGGCGCTCGAGCTCGTCGGGGCCGAGGGACTCGAGGAGCGTCACCCAGCGGGCGTGGAGGGCCTCCACCAGGTCGAGCGATGGGCCGGGGTCGAGACGGCTGTCGGCCAGGCGTGACCAGGCGACCTCGTCGTAGGGCTTCACCGTCGGCGACTGCTCGGTGAGGGCCAGCTTGGTGCGCACGTAGGCGTTCATGTGGCTGTCGGCGACGTGGTGCACTAGCTGGCGGATCGACCAGGCGCCCCCGCGGATGTGGTGGTCCAGGTCGCGGCAGCCCTCGATGACGTCCCTGAGCTCGGCCGGCAGACGGCCGATCGACTGGATGGACTCCTGCACCACGCCCATGTCGAGAGCGGGCGGGAACTGCGCCTTGCCGATGGGGTAGACCTCTAGCACCTCGTCCTCCTCGCGACGCCAAGCGTACGCCCGAGGGACGCTGGTGCGCCCCTCGGCGGGCCAGTCTTCACTCCACGCCCACCAGGTCCACCTGCGTGGTGGTGATGCCCAAGCCGAGCCGCTGCTCGAGGACCAGCCGCAGCAGCCAGCCGGTGCGGCGGTCGTAGAAGGACGTCTTCCTCTCGGCGTTGGACTCCTCGACCACCTGGACCACGTCGTCGTCGACGTAGGGCACGCTCGTCCGGATGCCGGTGACGGGGTCCTGGTCGATGACCGTGCCGGCGCGTAGGTCGGCCAGGGCCGCCGGCGAGGCCCAGTAGCTGCCGGGGCCTGTGCTGGCGATGAGGTTGCCCGACTGCGAGACGTTCGAGTTGGCCACTGGCTCGTAGAGGCTCAGGTAGGAGGTCGTCTTGACCCAGTAGGCCGTCCGCTCTCCTAGGCGGGTCTCGAACTGGCAGGGGAACTGGACGCCACCGGCGCCGGCGACCACGGTGGCCTGCGTGCAGGTGTAGGTGAGGAGGTTCGCGTTCAGCACGTAGTCGGGCAGGGGCTCCGCGGCCGCCACGAACGGCGCGGGGCGGGCGCCGCGGAGCTCCGTGTAGGTGAGCATCGCGTTGCCTGCGCCGGTGGTGAGCACGTTGCCCGGCGCGATCGTGGCCACGTTGGCGCCCTGCGTGCGGCTGCTGGCCACCACCAGCAGGCCCGTGACGGCGTCGTAGGTGTTGTTCTGGTACCCCGCGTTGGTGGAGGCAGCGATGGTCACGGCTTGGAACGTGCCGTTGCCGATCGGCCTGGTGCCGCGGATGACGCGGTGCGTGGGTGAGTTCGGGTCGGCCAGCTGCTGGAGGCTGGCCGGGTTCACCTAGTAGTCGAGGCAGGAGCCGCCGGTCGTCACCTCCCCGGAGCTGGCGCCGGAGAGGACGGCCCCGGTGGTGGGGTCCAGCGTGTACAGCCACAGGCGCACCACGCAGGTCTGGGCGTCCAGGTAGACGACGTCCATGACCACGAGACCCTGCCCCGAAGAGCTGGGCACGTCCTGCTGGCCGATCGTCTGGCCGGTGGCCGGGTCGGTCCAGCAGTTCTCCTCAGCCGGGTCACAACCCGGCTTGAGGACGGCCTGCTGCCTAGTGCCGACGACGCTGGCACTGGCCGCGTAGAACGTGAACCGCATGCCGCCTTGCACCCCGGCCACGCCCGGCACCTGCGCCGTGGCTGCCGCGACCAGTGATGCGGCGAGCGCCATGCTCACCGCCCTCGTGACCTGCTGCCAGCGAGACACGCTGCACCTCCGACAGGGCAGGGCCCTGGCCCACTACACTCCTGGCCGCGAGACCTTCGGCGACGACAAGCGCCCTCTCTACGCTATGGCGGGCGTCGAGCCGGTCCGCACCGCCTGTACGTCTTCGTGCTCACGGGCGGCCAGGGCTGCGGCGTCTACGTGCTGGACGACCAAGGCTACAGGCCGCTGCAGGCGGGCCAGTCCCAGCGCGTGGTCGCGGGCGGCGTGAACCAGCTGATCGTGGTCACGGTGCCACGCGCCGTCTCAGGGCGCATGCCTGCAACGAAGCCCACGACGCCCTGAACGCCCTGCTACCCATCCGTCCTCCCGAAGCGGCGCAGCGCCGGCGAACGCCCCGCGAGCGTCGCGGGTCGGTGGGGGGCCAAGGTGTAGCCGCAACAGGGAACTTAGCAGTTCCGCCGGCGTGGTGGCCCCACATCGGTCCGACGGGGCTACGGTGGGGCCGTGTTCTGGAGACTCCTGGCCGCCGCCCTCGCGTGCGTGGCTGTGCTCGCCGCCTGCGCGCCTGCCAGCCTCACCGTCGCGGAGGTGCCTGAGCCGGCCGGCGTTGCCACCGCCCGTTACCTGGGCCGTCCCGAGGACCGGTTCCTCGACGTGCTCACCTACAACGCCGCGCTGCTGCCGGCGGCGGTGAGCAGCACGAGACCGGCGGAGCGCGTGGCCCTCATGGCGCCTTACTTGAAGGGCTACGACGTCCTCGTGCTGCAGGAGGTCTTCGTCGACGAGTGGCGCGAGCGGCTGCTCACCGAGCTCGCCGACGCCTACCCCTACCGGGGTGAGCTCGTGGGGCGCGACGGCGCCGGTGGCTTCCCTTTCACGGAGGACGGCGGGATCGTGATCCTCAGCCGCTGGCCCGTGGTGCGGCAGGCGACCATGACCTTCGGGCCTACCTGCAGCGGCACCGACTGCCTCGCCGACAAGGGAGTGGCCTACGTGGCCATCCGCAAGGGGGAGCGCACGTTCCACGTCTTCGGCACGCACGCGCAGTCGGTGTACGGCTTCGACCCCGCCGCCGTGCGCGCAGCGCAGTTCGAGCTGTTCGCGGGGTTCGTGGCCGGCCAGGACATACCCGAGGACGAGCCGGTGCTTCTCGCTGGCGACTTCAACGTCAACGCCTACTCGCCCGAGCTCGAGTCGATGCTGCGCACGCTGGGGGCCTCCTGGCCGCCGTTGTTGGGCACCGTGCGGGCGACCTGGGACCCCGGGAACAACGTCTGGGCGGACGGGCCCACCGAGTGGCTCGACTACGTGCTCGTGGCCCACGGCTACGCCGTGCCGGCCGCCGCGTGGAACCGCGCGCTGCCGCTGCGCGTCGCCGGCATGGACCTCTCCGACCACCACGCCGTGTGGGCGCGGGTGGCGCTGGCTCGCTAGCGCGAGGAGGGCTGGTCGACTCCGAGGGGCACGGCCGCGACCACCTCGTACTTGGGCCCCTGGGGCCCTAGAAAGCTCTCGTAGAGCCGCACCTCGCCTGCGCGCCAGGCGCCGAAGCGCTGCGAGCGGTCGAGGGTCGTCGGGAACGGCTGCGGCACGCGGGCCCGCGCCAGCGTGACGTGCGGGTGGAACGGCTTGTCGTCCACCTCGAGCCCCTCGCTGAGCAGCTCCCTGGTCAACGAGGCCTGGAGCGCGGCCAGCTCGCGCAGGTCACCAGACACGCCCGCCCACAGGACGCGGGCGCGGCGCTGGTCGGGGAAGGCGCCGAGGCCCGCCGCCTCCAGGCCCAACGCGGGGGCGCCGGCGGCGCCGGCTCGCAGGGCGCGCTCCGCCGCAGCGACCCGGTCGTCGGGGACGTCTCCGAGGAACGCCAGCGTCAGGTGCATCGCCTCCGGCCTCACCCAGCGCCAGTCGCGCGGCCCAGCGTGTCTCACGCTTGCCAACTCGGTGACGACTTCCTCGGCGATGGGCAGGGCGACGAACGATCTAAGCACGGCTACCCATGATGCGGCAGCCGGCGGCCGGGCCGTGCGACCTTGGGCCCGTGGACGAGCGCACACTGGCGACGCTCCGGGTCTGGGTCTGGCCGGGCTAGGCGCGCCCGGCCACCTGGCGGAGCAGCTGGACCAGGCGCGTCGCCATGGCGGCGGGGTCCCAAGAGTGCCAGGCGCCCTGCACCGCCTCGCTGGCGCCCCGTGCGGCTGCCGCCGCCACCTGGTCGGCAGCCTCCTTCATGCCGGGGAACGTCTCGGTGCCCACGACGGCCAGCACCGGCACGTCGATCCCGCGCAGCGTCTCCTGGAAGCCTGCCGCCTCCACGCGCGCCAGCGCCTCGCCGTCGGGGATCCAGGTGAGCACTAGGTGCGGGTATCCCGGCGATCGCTTGACGGCCTCGAGCCACTCGGGCGGCATCCCGACCATGTAGTCGGCGACGGCGTACTCGAGCCGGCCGGTCGCGATGTCCTCGTCGACCTTCCCCCACCAGGCCGGCGCTCCGCCCTCGAACTGACCGAACGGGCCCTCCCACAGCACGAGGCCGGCCAGGCGGTTCACGACCCGCGCCGCCAGCAGCGCGATGGCGCAGCCGGAAGAGTGCCCTACGAGCACCACCGGGCCCGCCAGCTCGTCGGCGATCGCGCCTATGGCCGCGAGCTCCCTGTCGAGGGAGATGGGGCCCTGAGCTGCTGAGTCCCCCCGGCCGACGCGGTCGTGGAAGCTCGCCTGGAAACCGTGGGCGGCCACGAGCCTCGCGGTCTCCGACGTGCCGGGATCGCCTGCCCTCGTGGGGCCGGCGCCAGACACGAAGAGAACGGCTGGCGCGCCCGGCGGGCCGTACATGTCGACGACCACCTCGTCCCCTGCCGGGGTCCTGAGGGCGATCGTGCGCGCTGCGACCTGCTCGGTGCTGCTGACCTCTGGCGCCATGGCCACCTCAGTCTTTAGACTTTCGAGTCTAGATTCCAGCAGATATTAGACTCCCGGGTATGATGTGTCAAGGAGGTCGTGGCGGATGCGGCCGAGCTCGATGCGCAAGCGCGAGGCGGTGCTGAAGGCGGCGGAGCGACAGTTCCTGGCGACGGGCTACGAGTCCGTGACCATGGACTCCATCGCCGCCGAGTCCCGCGTGGCGAAGCAGACCCTCTACAGCCACTTCGGCAGCAAGCGCGCCCTGTTCCTGGAGCTCGTGAGCACGCGCACGCGTGACGCGACCAGGCACGTCCAGGAGACCTCCCCCCAGGTCGGCCCCGACGCCGAGCCTCGAACGCTTCTGCGCGATCTCCTACGCGCGCAGCTGCGGACGGTCCTGACGCCCACGCTCCTGGGGCTGCGGCGCCTCGTCATCGGCGAGCTGGCGCGCTCGCCCGAGCTGGCGACGGCCCTCTACGAGCACGGTCCCGGCAAGGCCATCGAGAAGCTGGCGACGACATTGCGGCGTTTCGACGAGCTGGGGAAGCTGCGCGTGCCCGACCCCGACCTGGCGGCCAGCCAGCTCAACTGGCTCGTCATGGGCGAGCCCCTCAACCGCGCGATGCTCCTCGGCGACGGCGCCGCGCGCATGGACGACGCGGCGATCGAACGCCACGTGGAGGCGGCGCTCGACGTCTTCCTGGCGGCTTTCGCCCCTTCCGCAGGCTGAGAGAGGAGGGGTCCGGCACCCGCTGGCGGGCGTGGCAGCGACCCTACCCGTCGCACGGCCCGGCTACACTGACCTCATGCGGGGGCGGTTCACCGTTCGGTGAATCACCGATCGGTGAAACGGAGGTGGCAGTGCCCGGTGAGCAGCAGAACCCGTTCCGGATAGGCGAGCGCGTCTCCGGCTACGCCTTCGCCGACCGCGAGCAGGAGGTAGCCCGCATCAGGCAGGCGATGCTCTCGGCCTCGTCGCTGCTGGTGTACGGGCAGCGGCGGATGGGGAAGAGCTCGACCATCCACGTGGCCGCCGAGGCCGCCAGGCGGTCGCGGCCCAAGCCCATCATCGTGTCGGCGGACGTGGCCACGGCCACGAACCTGTTCGACGTCTCCGCGCGGCTGCTCCGCTCGCTGTACCTGGAGACGCGCTGGCTGAAGCTGCGCCTGGAGGACCTCCTGGGCGGCCTGGCCCCGCGCGTGACCGTGAAGCTGGACGAGCACGGCGGTCCGCCGTCCATCACGTTCGGCATCGACCGCCGCACGGCCAGCGAGGAGGAGAGGCGGCGCGCCTTCGAGGGCGTGTTCGAGCGCCTCAGCCAGGTGCGCGAGTCCGCGCGCCGCCCCGTGGCGGTGGTCCTCGACGAGTTCCAGGCGGTGCGCTCCTTCGCCGGCGAGAGCTCCGAGTGGCACCTCCGCGACGTCATGCAGCGCCACGGTGACCTGGCCTTCGTGTGCGCCGGTTCCCAGGAGTCGCTGATCCACGGGATGATCGGCCCCGACCGGGCGTTCTACAAGATGTTCGACCTCCTGCACCTGGGGCCCATCGACGAGCACGTGTTCGCCGACTGGCTCGAGGAGCGCCTGGCGCGCGGCAGCGGCGTGGCGCCGGGCGTGGGTCTCCAGCTGGTGCGCCTCGCCGGCCCGCGTACGCAGGACGTCGTACAGGTGGCGCGGCAGCTCTACTTCCTCGGGCTCGCCTCAGGGCGCCGCGCCGAGGTGGAGGACGTGCAGGCGGCGCTGGACGAGGTGGTGCGCAGCGAGGCGCCCCTCCTGCGCAGCCTCTGGAGCGAGCTCTCGCCGCAGCAGCAGGACGTCCTGCGCGTGGTGGCACTGGGCGTCGAGAGGCTCTTCTCCGCCGAGGTGCGCGACCAGTACGGGCTGCCCGGCGCGTCGTCCGTCCACAAGGCCGTCGAGACGCTCGTGGCGCGCGGCGTGCTCGTGCGCGAGGGCACCGGCGCGGCCTTCGACAGCCCTTTCTTCAGGCGCTGGGTGCTCACGGAGGTCGCTCCTGACCTGGGTTGAGACCCGAGCGCCGTGCTCGAGAGGACTCGCATGAGCCGCTGGCAGACCATAGACACGGCCACGCTGCCGGACGGCGACGTCATGACGCTGAGCCGCCGCGGCGAGGACTTCGCCATCCGCGTGGCCAACGTCGAGCTGATGAACAGCCGCCAGCACGGCTCCGAGGAGAGCCTGGCGCGCCTCGCCGTGGAGAGGCTGGGCCACAGGGAGCGCATGACGGTGCTCATCGGCGGGCTGGGCATGGGCTTCACGCTGCGGGCCGCTCTCGACGCGCTGCCGGCCGGCGCCAGGGTGATCGTGGCCGAGCTGGTGCCCAAGGTCGTCGAGTGGAACCGCACGCACCTCGCCGCGCTCGCTGGCGAGCCGCTGGCCGATCCGCGCGTCGAGGTGGTCGTGAGCGACGTGGCGCACCTCCTGCGGCGTGGCCAGGCGCGGTACGACCTCGTCCTCCTCGACACCGACAACGGCCCTGAAGGCACCACGCAGGAGGGCAACGCCAAGCTCTACGCTGAGGAGGGGCTCCGCACCGTCCACCGCGCGCTGAGGCCGGGAGGGGTCCTGGCCGTCTGGTCGGCGTTCCCCAGCGACGTGTTCACCAAGCGCCTGTCGGTGGCCGGCTTCGACGTCGACGTGAAGAACGTGCGATCCCGCGGCACCAAGGGGGACAGGCACGTCATCTGGCTCGCCGGCAGGGCTGGGCGCTAGGCGCAATACGATGCCGTCATGCCCTTGAGCCTAGGAACCCCGGACTGCGCCAAGGAAGCCCTCGCATGACCCGCCTCCTCCTCGTCCGCCACGGCGAGACGGCCTGGAACGCTGAAGGCCGGCTGCAGGGCCAGGCGCAGGTGGAGCTCTCGGACCGCGGCCTCGAGCAGGCGCGCGCGCTCGCCCCGCTGGTGCGGTCGTTGGGCCCGGCGTCGGCCGTGTCCTCGGACCTGAGGCGCGCCGTGCAGACGGTCGAGGCGCTCGGCTTCCCCGACGCGCGGCTCGACCCCGGGCTCAGGGAGCTGGGCCTCGGCCAGTGGGAGGGGCGCACCTCAGCCGAGCTCCAGGCGAGCGAGCCCGAGGCGTACGCGGCGTGGCGCGGCGGCAGGTCGGTACCGCCTGGCGGCGAGTCGGGGGAGGCGCTCGTGGCGCGCGTCCAGGCGGCGCTGGAGGACGCGCTCCGCTCCCCGTCGCCCGTGCTGGTGGTGACGCACGGCGGCATCGTCGCGGCGGCCATCGAGCTGCTCGTGGGCCTCGACAAGCGCAAGCTCGTGCCGGTCGGGCCGGCCAGCCTGACCGTCCTGGACGTGCCAGACGGCGAGACGCGCCTGGACGGCCTTGGCGGCGCGAAGCTCCACAGCTACAACGTCACGGCCCCTCGCTAAGCGGCCCGTGGCGGTTTAAGGGGAGCTTAGCGGGCCGGCGTGTAGCCTCCCGCATGCCCTCACTGCGCCACCGCGTCACCTCGGTCCTCGCCCTATCGCTCCTTCTGGTGGTCATCGCCGGGTGCGGCGGCTCGGCGCCGCCGCCGCCTCCCAGCCCGACAGGGGTCGTCGAGGTGACCGGCAAGGTGACGCTGCCCGCCGGCCACGGCCTGGACCTGGCCAGCCTGCGCGTGAGCACTCCCTTGGGCGTCTACGACGTGGGCGCCGACGGCGGGTTCACGGCCCAGGTGTTCGGCGGCGCCGCCACCGAGGTGGGCGTGGAGACGTCGGGGGGCGAGCTGGTGCTCCTCGGGGTCACCGACGACGACGAGGTGAACGTCTCGCTGACGAGCACCGCCGAGGCGCTCCTCTACTACCTGGTGGGCGGCATGTGGCTGCCGCCCGCGGTGCAGGACGACCTGCGCGCCCTGCTGGCGGGACGCCCGGAGGCGCAGGACCTCGCCGCGGAGCTGGCGCGGCTACTGACGGCCGGCGGCAACGGCATGGCCGAACCGGACGACGATCTCGTCGTCGCCATGGAGGCGGCCCACGCCTCGCTGCTGGCCGCTCCCAAGGTGCGGGAGCTCACCGCCCGCGCCCTCACGGAGCGTGCCGCCGCGTTCGCGCTGGCGCTCGAGCCCGCGGCATCGGAGGGCAGCAACATCGTCATCGAGCCCAGTTCCGCCCTCCAGGCGGGCGCGATGGTGCTTCACAACCCCTCGGGCTCCGGCGTCGTGGCGCAGAACCAGGTTAGGCGCCCGGCCGCCCTGCTGGCGTACGAGGTCGGCTGGGAGAACGCCGAAAAGGTCCTCACGCCCGTCGACCCGCCCGAGCTGGTGGAGCGCGTCGAGGTGCCGGCCACCGGCCAGCTCGAGTTCCTGAACGCCATCGTCGACGTGCTCACCGGCGACTCGCCGTGGTCCCCGGTCCTCAGCCCGAAGCTGAACCTCTCGGGTCACCAGGGCGCCAGCCGCACGCACTACCAGCTCGTGCTCGTGGGCCCCACCCTCACCGACGCCAGCTGGCCGATCATGAGCGACCCGCGCTTCGAGGGCTTCCACGACGACTGGCAAGACATCGTCATCGAGAAGTCGCTGGAGCTGTTCCTCGACGAGCTGCTCCTGCCGCTCATGGAGGTCTACGGCCTGGGCAGCATGGCGAAGCTCGACGCCGCCAAGCTCGCCCGGATGCGCGAGCGCGTGCGCGTCATCCACGACCCCTACATGGCCACCCTCGGCGTCTACCTGACGCAGGGGCAGGCGGGTTACGCGAACGGGCTCCGGTTCGTGATCCAGGAGCTCGTGGAGAACCGGACCTACAGGCTCGACATGATGAACATGGTCCGCGAGGCGCTCGAGGAGAGCGACAAGAACAAGGCCGCCATCGACGCCATGGAGAGGCGCCTGAGCGGCCGCGCCAGCGCCTCGGCCATCGCCGCGGCGGTGCAGACCGTGCTCGTGAGCGGCGACGTGACGCGGATCATGTACGACCTCGCCGGCGCGCCCTCGGTCGTGGACTGGACGGCCGTCTCGGCCCCGACGCTCTTCGCCCTCTCGCCCGGGCAGGCGACGGTCACCCGCACGAACGCCTCGGCCCGCTTCTCCGTGATCCCCAAGGGCGGGACGTCGGGCAACTTCCTCTTCCGCTGGTCCACGACCGGCGTGCACGGCGAGCTGAGCGACCTGCTGCAGGACGGCACCACCATCGTCACCAAGTCCATGGAGGCTTGGTACTTCCACGGTTCGCCGCTCAGCATCCAGGACACCGACGTCGACCACGTCCTCGTCGAGGTGTTCGAGGTCGAGGAGGGCGCCACGGCCATCCCGCCGGGCGCCCAGCCGGTGGCCAGGATGGCGGCCGAGGTGCGCGGCTCCGACAGGTACCTCGACTCGCGCGTTGACCTCGGCTACGACCTCACGCCGCCGGGCATGTACCGCGACGACCTGCGCTTCGGCTGCGCGGCCATGTACCTGCGCTTCGACGCCGAGCCGGGCGCGAAGTCGTACCTGGTGAGCGTCAACGGCGTGGGCGGCCAGGGCGACGAGCGGAACTCGAACCAGGACTTCAGGCTGCGGGGCAAGAACCACACCGTCTACATCGACCCCAACGCCAAGTGGGAAGGCTCGACGATCGAGGAGGGCTACACTCCCGATTGGCACGGCTACTGCGACTGGCGCATCGAGGATGAGTTCGCGCTGCCGCCCTACACGTTCAGCGCCTGGTACGACAGGGAGCACGACCAGTACGTGGTGCACCTGTTCACGAACATCGACCACACGGGCATAGTCCAGGACCCCGTGGACCTCGCCGAGCGCGTGGACCTCTGGCACCAGTGGCTGGAGAACGCCTACTTCGAGGTGAAGGTCAACAAGTGAACCGAGGCCGCCCCGCGGGCCCTTCGGGGGCTCAAGGGGCGGCATGTCTGGTCACGGGGCGCGGGTCAGCGGTCAGGCGCTGGCCCGCGCCCTCGTCTGGAGGCGCTCAGTCCTGGGCCCGCGCCAGCTTGGACGGCCACCAGATCCTCTTGCCCACGTCGATGGCCAGCGCCGGCACCAGCAGCGAGCGGACGATGAAGGTGTCGAGGAGCACGCCGAACGCCACGATGAACGCCAGCTGCACCAGGAACAGCACGGGGATCACGGCCAGCGCGGCGAACGTCGCGGCCAGCACCAGGCCCGCCGAGGTGATGACCCCGCCGGTGATCGTGAGGCCGCGGATGACGCCCTGGCGCGTGCCGTGGCGCAGCGCCTCCTCGCGGACGCGGGTCATCAGGAAGATGTTGTAGTCGATGCCCAGGGCCACCAGGAACACGAAGCCGTAGAGGGGCACGGCCGGGTCGGCGCCGGGGAAGCCCAGGATGCCGTTGAAGACGAGCGCCGAGATGCCCATGGTGGTGCCGAAGGACAGCACCGTCGTGATCACCAGTAGCAGCGGCGCCACCACGGACCTCAGCAGGACCATCAGGATCAGCGTGATGACCGCCAGGACGATGGGGATGATCAGCGTCCGGTCGTGTATGGAGGCCCGCACCGTGTCGATGGCCGTGGCCGTGGTGCCGCCCACCGCCGAGCCCGGCGCCACGGTGGCCAGCCGGTCGCGCAGCGCGTTGACGCTCTCGAGCGCCGCGTCCGAGTCGGGCGCGTCGGCCAGGGTGCCTTGCAGCAGCACCTTGCCGTCGACGACCGTCGGGGCCGGAGGGGTGGCGCCGGGCCGCGCGGAGAGGCCGTTGGCCGTCACGCCTACGGTGCCGTTGGCGACCGCCTGCGACGTCACCGCCACGCTCGAGAAGCCCGGCATGGCCAACATCTCGTTGGCGACGTCCTGCAGGCGGGCCTCGTCGGTGAGCACGTAGACGGGTGAGCCCGCGCCGCCGGGGAAGTGCGCCGAGAGGAGCTGCTGGCCGGTGAGGGCCTCTGAGCCGCCGATGATCAGCTCGGACTGGGCGACGCCGTCGGCCTTGAGCTGTCCCACTGCCAAGGTGCCGAGCGCGAGCACTACGGTCGTGGCGATCCAGGTGCGGCGAGGGTGGTTGGCCACGGAGCGCGCCAGGCGTGCCCAGAAGCCGGGGCGGTCGCTCTGGTCGACGTACTCCTCTTCGTACTTGGGCGTGCTGGGCCAGAACACGGCGCGTCCGAGCGCGTAGAGCATGGCCGGGAGGAACGTCAGGGCGCTGAGCATCGCCATGACGATGCCGATGGCCGCCACCGGGCCGAGCGACGAGTTGGAGCGCAGGTCGGACAGCAGGAGGCACAACAGGCCGGCGATGACCGTGCCACCCGAGGCGATGATCGGCTCGAACGAGCCCTTGATGGACCGCCACACGGCCGTCCACGAGTCCTTGGCGTGCCGCAGCTCCTCGCGGTAGCGGGCCACCAGGAGCAGCGAGTAGTCGGTGGCGGCGCCGATGACGAGGATGAAGAGGATCCCCTGCGACTGGCCGCTGAGCACGAGCACGTCGGCTTTGGCGAGCCACCACACCGTGAGCAGGGCCACGCACAGCGCCGAGAGGCTGGTGAACAGAACGGCGATGGGCAGGAGGGCGGAGCGGTAGACCAGCACGAGGATCACCGCGACGGCGGCGAGCGCGACGATGAGCAGCAGGCCGTCGATGCCCTCGAAGCCCTCGACGAGCGCGGCGCTGAAGCCGGCCGGGCCGGTCACGTGCACCTCGACGCCCTCGGGCAGGCCCTCGCGCAGGGTGCTGCTCAGCTCCTTGACGTGCTCGGCCAGCTCGGCGTCGGCCACCAGGGGCACGAACGCCTGGGCCGCCACGCCGTCCTGCGAGCGGAGGGCTGGCGAGGTGGCGCCGGCCACGCCGGGGAGCTGCGCCGCCTCGGTGAGCAGGGCGCTGAGGAGCCGTACCTGCTCGTCGGTGAGCTGCGTCTCTGACGCGAACACCACGACCGCCGGTATGGAGCCGCTGCCGACGAAGTCGGTGAGGCGGCGCTGGACCACCGTCGCCTCGGCGGAATCGGGGAGGTAGGCGGTGGGGTCGTTGGTCGACACCTCGCCGACGCGGCCGAAGTAGGGGCCGCCTACGCCAGCGCCCGCCAGCCAGCCGAGGATGAGGACGACGGGGACGATGATCCTCAGCCAGCGCGGCACGCTTGGCGTTCCAGTGGCAGTGACCGTGGTGGCGCTCAAGCCTTCACGTCCTCTCCGCAGGTCGCGGGCTCGTTGCCGAAGTTCGTTGCCTGGTACCGCATCATCATCTTCGTTCCTCGTCCTGGGGTGCGACCGGGATCACTGACCCGGCGTAATCGTGTGAGCGTACGCGAGCGGAGCCCCCAGGCGCGTCGTGGCCTCCTGGCGGGAAGCCGGGCTCACTGGGCGGGGGGCAGCAGTACCGCGTCGATGACGTGGAGCACGCCGTTGCCGGTCATCAGGACCGTGAGCCGCTTCTTCATGGGGCGCCTTTCCGTGCTCTTGCTCCAGCCGCGCAGAGGGAGCCTCTACAAAGCTAGTACAAGCACTGTACAGCATCCGACCTCGTACAAGGTGGCGAGAAGCCACAGTGCAGGAGCGCTATCCTGTGCTGGCGCGACATCTGTGGTCGCGAGCCGTGCTATAACCGCGAACAGGGACGAACAAGGTTTGTCCAACTAAGGAGCTTCCGATGGTCGGCAAGTACACGGTGGGGGAGGTCGAGGAGCGGACGGGCGTGCCGGCGAGCTCCCTCAGGCAGTGGGAGCGCCGCTACGGCTTCCCGACCCCGGAGCGTTCGGCGAGCGGCTACCGCTACTACAGCGAAGGGGACCTGGCCGCCATAGTCCGCATGCGCGACCTCGTGGCCCAGGGCGTCTCCGCCTCCCGTGCGGCCGCGATGGTCAGGGAGGAGCGGCAGGTCGGCAAAGCCGCCAGGCCGACGACGGACCTGGCGCGGGACCTGGCCGCCGAGCTGGTGGCGCTGGACGCGGTCGGGGCCGAGCGCGTGCTGGCCCAGGCCGTGGCCCTCTACCCGATCGACGACGTCCTGCTCGAGGTCGTGAGGGGCGCCCTGGTGCGCGTCGGCGACATGTGGCACGCCGGCGACATAAGCGTCGCCGTGGAGCACTTCGCCAGCAACCTCATGCAGGCGCGCCTCCGGGCCCTCCTCAACATGCTCCCCGACCTCGAATCGGGTCGGCGCGTACTCGTGGCGTGCGCGCCCGGCGAGCACCACGAGATGGGCGCCCTCGTCCTGGCCGTCCTCTTGAGGCGCGGCGGGTTCAGGGTCTTCTACCTCGGCGCCGACACCCCGCTGCCCGACCTCGTCGCGATGGCGGAGGAGCGCCAGGCGGACGCCGTGCTGCTCTCCGTCACCACGCGCGAGAGGCTCGCCGGCATGCGCGCGCAGAGGACGCTGCTCAAGTCGCTGCCGTGCCTGCTGGTCGTGGGCGGAGCCGCCGTGGCCGCCGAGCCCAGCGCCGCAGCCGACCTCGGCGGCGTGTTCCTCGGCAACGACGCGAAGAAGGTCGTGGCCGAGCTCGGCGCCCTGCTGGCCAAGGGCCGGCGCGAGCCGCGGAACGGATCGGCAGAGGCCGCTGCGCAGTAGTCCATGGACCTAGAGCCGTACCGGCGCGCCTGGTAGTCGCGGGCGCGCCGGTTCATCTTCGCGGCCGCCGACCCGGCGCGCCCCGATCGTCGAGGGCCTCGATGTCATGAGGGGCCGGTGTTGGCCGTGGCTTGGCCCAGGCGCCGAGCCGAAGCGGAGCCGCGCCACGGACAAACGGTCCGTGGCGCGGGTTTCGAGGGTACGGGCGCGGTGGCCCGCTCAGCGGCGTCGGCTCAGACGTTGTGGCGCGAGGGCACCGCGGCGACCGGCTTGGGGGCGCCCAGGGCGGTGAAGATCGAGACCACGCCGGCGATGCCGACGAGCACGTAGACGATGTTGGAGAGCGCGTTCCGCTGGCCGAACGAGTCACCGGTGATGGCGGCGACGAGGTCGAAGCCGAAGAGGCCCACGAGCAGCCAGTTGAGAGCACCCACGATCACGAGCAGCAGCGAGACGTTCCTGATGGTCGACATTGTTATCGCTCCTTCCGAGCGTCTTGTACAAACCTTGTACAAGCTCTAAACAGAGAGTAGTCGAGATGTCCCAGCTTGTCAAGGGGCGCCGAGGCGGTCCGCGCCGTGGCGGGTCATGGCGGTGCTCACCGCGGTGTGCTGTAGTGCGCTGGGGGCGAAGGAGGGGTCATGTCCAGGCTTCGTTTCGGGATCACCGTGTCGCTCGACGGCTACGTCGCCGGGCCTCACCAGAGCAAGGAGGAGCCGCTGGGACGCGGCGGCGAGGGCCTCCACCAGTGGGTGGTGAGGCTCAAGTCCTGGCGCGAGTCGCACGGCATGGAGGGCGGCGCGGACGTGGCCAACCAGTACCTGGCCGCGGGCCTCATCGACGACATGGAGCTCCACGTGGTGCCGGTCCTGTTGGGCGGCGGCGCGCGCCTGTTCGCCTCGCCAGCGAAGGAGCTGCACGGTCTTGAGCCGGTGCGGGCCGTGCTGGGTGAGGGAGTGGTGCACCTGCGTTTCGCTAGGTGACTCGGGACCCCGTGTCGCTGCGGGGCTCCCTCCAGCCGGAACGCGACCACCGTGGACCGACAGGCGACCTCGGGTCGCTACTCGATGCCCATGAGCCCTAGGGCCGCACCCGCTGGCCCGCATACGCGACTAGCGCGGGCGGCATGCGAGACTCAGCCCGGTGACGAAGAAGATAGGGTTCCTCTCGTTCGGGCACTGGACGCCCTCGCAGCACTCGCACACGCGGTCAGCGCAGGACGCCCTGCAGCAGTCGATAGACCTGGCCGTGGCGGCCGAGGAGGTGGGAGCGGACGGCGCCTACTTCCGCGTGCACCACTTCGCGCGGCAGCTCGCCTCGCCATTCCCCCTGTTGGCGGCGGTGGGGGCCAGGACGAAGCGCATCGAGATCGGCACGGCCGTCATCGACATGCGCTACGAGAACCCTTTCTACATGGCCGAGGACGCGGGCGCGGCCGACCTCATAGCAGGGGGCCGGCTCCAGCTAGGCATCAGCCGAGGCTCCCCCGAGCAGGTCATCGACGGCTGGAGATACTTCGGCTACGCCCCGCAGGAGGGGGAGACGGACGCGGACATGGCGCGGCGTCACGCCGAGGTCTTCCTCGACCTGCTGAGAGGGGAGGGGTTCGCGCAGCCCAACCCGCGGCCCATGTTCCCCAACCCGCCCGGCCTGCTGCGGCTCGAGCCGCACTCCGAGGGCCTGCGCCGGCGCATCTGGTGGGGGACGGCCACCAACGCGACGGCGGCCTGGGCCGCGAAGCTGGGCATGCACATGCAGACGTCGACGCTGAAGTTCGACGAGTCAGGGCAGCCCCTGCACGTGCAGCAGGCGGAGCAGATACGCGTCTTCAAGGAGGCGTGGCGCGAGGCGGGCCACGACTGGGAGCCGCGCGTCTCCGTGAGCCGCAGCATCTTCCCCCTGGTGAGCGACATGGACTTCGCCTACTTCGGACGCGAGCGCCAAGACTCGGACAAGATCGGCTACCTCGACGAGAACACGCGGGCCGTCTTCGGGCGCAGCTACGCCGCGGAGCCGGACGTGCTCGTGGAGATGCTGAGGCAGGACACCGCCCTCGAGGCGGCGGACACGATCCTGCTCACCGTTCCCAACCAGCTCGGCGTGGAGTACTGCGCGCACGTCATCGAGGCGGTCGTCAAGCACGTGGCGCCGGCCCTCGGTTGGCGGTGACCGGGCCGGCCGGAGCGTCCTAGACTCGGTACGTGGTCACGTCGGGTCTCGTCAACCTCTACACGAAGGACATCGACGCTGGGGTCCGCTTCTACCGCGACGTGCTGGGCCTCCGCGAGACGTTCAGGACGCCGCGGGAGGGCGTACCGGACCACGTGGAGTTCGCTGCCGGCGGTTTCACGATCGGCCTCGGGTCGGTCGCTGCCGCCAGGCGCGTACACGGTGTCGAGCCCGTACCAGGGGCTCCGGCCATGGCCGTGGTCCTTTGGACCGACGACGTGGACGCCACCTTCTCTGCGGTGGTCGCGGCCGGCGCACCCGCGGTGCGGGGCCCGCGCGACGCGGGCAACGGGAACCGCACGGCTCTGGTAAGGGACCCAGACGGCAACCTCGTCGAACTGGTGTCCAAGGTCTGATCGCGAAGTCGACACTGACCCCCCCTAGTACTGGCTGTCCCCGCGACCGAGCCACGGGTTCCCGGTCAAGCGCCGCGGTGCCTCAGGGTCACACGCAGCTGCGCCAGCGCGTAGGCGCCCACCGCCGCCCCGGCGGCGCCCGCGGCGAGCGGCACCGAGGTCGCCGCCATCACCGCCGACAGCCCGAAGTCGCCGAGCGGTCGCACGCCGTTGGCCAGCAGCGTGTTGAGGCTCATGACCCGTCCGCGGGAGTCGTCGGGGCTAAGCAGCTGCATCAGCGTCACGGCGGTAGTGCCAACGACGTTGCGCGCCGCGCCGTGCACGAGCAGCGCGGCCGCGCACAAGGGCAGAGACGGGCTGGCGGCGAACACCACCAAGGCGCCCGCCCACGCGGCCAAGGCCAGCAGGAACGCCCCTGAGCGCCGCCCGCTGCCCAGGTAGGCCTGGACGACCGAGGCCAGCACCGTGCCTGCCCCGACCGCGGAGAACAGCAGCCCGAGCTCGGCGCCGCCCACGCCCAGCACCCGCGCGGCGTGGAGCGGCAGCAGCACCGACGGCGAGGGCCCGAGGAGGAGCAGCAGGCCGTAGCCGGTGACCACGGAGCGCAGGTCCGCGTTGCCGCCCACCACTGCCAGGCCGGCGCCGACGGAGCTGAGCAGCGGCTGGCGGCTCGCCTTGGCGGGCGGCGGGGCAGCGGTGCGCACGAAGGCCAGGCAGGTGAGCACGGCGGCGAACCCCAGCGCGTTCAGCGCGAAGTTGACGCCGAGCCCCAGCGTCGCCGCGGTGACCCCGGCGATCGCCGGGCCCACCGTGCCGGCGGCCGTCATGACCAGCGCGTTCAACGCGGTCGCCCGCGGCAGCTCCTCACGCGGCACGAGGTGCGGGAGGAACGAGGAGCGGGCGGGCTGGTCGAAGCTGGCCACGACGCCCGACGCGAACGCGAAGGCCATCACCAGGGGCAGCGAGATGGCGCCGGTGGCCGTGAGCACGGCCAGGGCGGCGGCGATGGACAGCAGCAGCGACTGCGTGACGAAGAGGACCTGCCGCTTAGGGAAGCGGTCCACCACCGAGCCGCCGACCAGGGAGAACGCCATGAACGCCGCGGCCTGGGTCAGGGAGACGGTGCCCAGCGCGACGGGGGAGCCGCCGCTCAGCTCGAGCACCAGCAGCGACTGCCCGACGACCTGCATGAACGTCCCGATCCCCGACGCCGCCTGGCCGATCCATACGAGGCGGAAGTCGCGGTGCCTGAGCACGGCCCAGGGGGCGGACCTGCCGGCTGCCGCAGGGGCCTTGAGGGCTGCCGGGAGCAGGCTCACAGCCCCAACTCCGGCGCGCGCAGGTACCGCTCGGGGGTCGAGAGCGGCGCCGACAGACTGCGGAGGAACGCCTCCAGCTGGGCGAGCTGCTGCTCGGACAGGCCCAGCGGCTTCAGCTCGCTGTGGCCGGCCGGGGCCTGGGGCGCGGCGTCGTAGTGCCTGAGCACCTCGGCGAGCGAGGCGAACTGGCCCGCGTGCATGTACGGGGCCGCCTGCGCGACGTTGCGCAGGGTGGGCGGCTTGAAGGCCCGCTCCAGCTCGTGCCCCTCGGCCTTGAGGAACCGCAGCTCGGCGCAGTCGCGCGGCTGGGCGTCGCTCCAGGGGCCAAGGCAGTTGAACTCGCTCGCGAGGACCTGCCGGGCGCCGAGCGCGCGGCCTAGGTCCTCCGGTAGCTCGGCGCGGGCCGGCACGCCGGTGTTGTGGAACTCGTTGTTGGTGAAGAGCGGGCCGTTGTGGCAGTTGGTGCAGCCCGCCTCGCCGATGAAGAGCCGCAGACCGGCGACCTCGTCGTCGCTGAGCAGGGCTGCCGCCGCGTCCCGATCGCCGGCGGCCACGGCCTCGACGTAGAGGTCGAAGCGCGACTCGCCGGGCATCAGGAGCCGCTCGTAGGCGGCGATGGCCTTGCCCACGTTCACGAACACGCGCGTCACGGCCCCCTGCTGCTCCGGAGTGAGCGACTCCCAGCTCGCCCGCGCGGCGGGGTCGTCCACCGGCCCGCCGGTCGCCGGCAGGCCCGTCAGGTCGGGCAGCGGCCCGAAGACGGCCTCGTAGTCGCCTGCGTACAGCTCGGCCACCAGGTGGGCGACCTGCACGCGGGTGCTGCCGTGCTCCACGGGGCTCTCGAGCGGCGCGAGCGCCTGCGCCCACTGGCTGTCGGCGCGCCCGTCCCAGAACAGCCAGGGGCTGTAAGCGGTGCCAACTACCGTCATCGTCTTGCGGTCCACGCGGCCGACGCCCTGCGCCAGCGGCAGGCCGTCGGTGAAGTTCAGGTCGGGCAGGTGGCAGGAGGAGCACGACACCGAGCCGTCCGCGCTCAGCCGCGCGTCGAAGAAGAGCCTGTGGCCGAGGTCGGCGGCGCGAGGGTCGTCGGCGTAGGCGTTCGACGGGTCGGCGGGCAGGGGCGGCATGCTGCTGAGGGACAGGCTCCGCAGCGTCGCCAGCTCGTCCTTGGTCCAGTCGTCCCGCCGCCCGCCGGCGCTCATGACGACGGCCACGGCGATCAGGGCCACGGCCGCGAGTGCGCCGACGTGCAGGGGCCTGAGGCCCATCGTCTTGCCGGTCCGTGCGTGGTCAGCGGGTCGCATCGCAGCTCCGGGCGCTCAGTCGAGGAGGAAGTTGAAGCGGACCTGGTCCGTGCCGGCGTCGGACTCGACCACGAAGTCCATGACCCACCAGCCGCCCATCTGGAACTTCACGCCCTCCACGAGGTACCTGCCGTCGCCGAGGTACTGGGTCACCACGGGGCGGGTGGGCAGGCCGTGGCCGTGCTGCGGCATGTCGCCGTCGACGCTCACGTGCGCGTGCTCGAGCGGCCGGCCCTCGGCGTCCGTGAGGGTCAGGGTCCACTCGTGGATCTCGTTGACGGGGATAGGCGTCTTGGAGGGCTCGTAGCTGACCGTGTAGAGGCCGTTCTGGGTGGGCAGCGTGGTCGAGAGGTCGAGGTCGCCCGGCACGTAGCTCATCCACAGCCAGCCGGCGGCGACGGTCACGACCAGCAGCGAGGCGACGACGATGCCGGCGAGGCGCAGGCGCTTGGCGATCTTGTTGATACCCGTCTTGCTCATGGCGTGCTCCCTGTGGTGGCGGCGCGGCCGCCGGTGTCGACGCCCCTCAGGCGTCCTAGTTCGAGGTTCGCGTGGGCCCGTAACGCCACCGTCTACGGAGCGTCACGCGGCCGTAACGCGGGCCTGCCGGCAGCGGCGGGTAGGATGCGCAGTCGATCCAGGAGAGCGTCGGTGCCGACGGAACGTTCGGGAGCATGGCTGTGAGCGGCGGGGGAGACAGGCTGGAGATCCGCCTGTTGGGCGGGTTCTCCGTGTCGCGGAGCGGCGCGGCAGTCAGCATCGGTTCGCGTGCCGCTCAGGCGCTCCTCGCCTACCTGGCCCTCACTGCCGGCTCGCGCCATCGCCGCGAGCACCTCACCGCGCTCCTCTGGCCCGACGCCAGCGACGAGAGCGCACGCCAGAACCTCCGCAACGCCCTCTGGGCCCTCCGCAAGGCGCTGGGCGAGGAGCTGCTCCTGGCCGACAAGCTCAGCGTCGGCCTGGACCCGGCGGCCGGCTACTACCTCGACGCGGCGGAGCTCGCTCGCCGGGGGAGCGTCGAGGACCTCGAGGCGGCAGTCTCCGCCTACGGAGGGGAGCTGCTCCCCGGGTTCTACGAGGAGTGGGTGCTTCTCGAGCGCGAGCGGCTCCGCTCGGTGCTGGACGCGAGGATGGCCGAGCTCGTCGAGGCGCTGCTGGACGCCGGCCGGGCGCGGGACGCCCTCGGCTGGGCGGAGCGCTGGGTCTCACTCGGGCAGGCGCCGGAGCCGGCCTACAGGGCGCTGATGCTGGCTCATCACGACAGAGGCGACCTCGCCGGGGTGGCGAGCGCCTACAGGCGGTGCGTGAAGGCCCTCGAGGAGGAGCTGGGGGTCGAGCCGTCGGCCGAGACGCGGGCGCTTTACGAGCGGCTCGTCCGGGAGCCCGCAGGGCAGGCGCCGACGAGAGGGACGCCGGTTGCCGCGCCTCTGGCGGTGGCGCCACCCCGCCCCGAAGCCCAGCCACCGGCGTTCCTGGCGGTAGACGGCGGCAGCGAGCCCCCTGCCCCCAAGGTCGTGGGCCGCGAGCCCGAGCTCGCCGCGCTCGCCTCCGCGCTGGAAGATGCGCTGGCGGGCCACGGGCGCGCCATCTTCGTCACGGGCGAGGCCGGACGCGGCAAGTCCAGCCTGCTCGCTGAGTTCTCCCGCCGCGCGCTGGCTGCGCACCCGGAGGTCGTGGTCGTGGTGGGCCACTGCGACGCCTTCACCGGCGCTGGCGACCCCTTGCTCCCCTTCCGCGACGCGTTGGAGACCCTCACGGGTGACATCGAGGCGCGGTGGCAGGCGGGCACCATGGACCGCGACCTGGCCGTGCGCCTATGGGACCTGATGCCCAGGGCCGTAGAGACCGTCGCGCGCCACGGGCCCGAGCTCCTGGAGGGCTTCCTGCGCCGCGGACCGCTCCTGGACCGCTTGGCCCAGCGCGAACCGGGTGGGCGGCTGGAGGCGTTGCTGAGCGGCGTCTCGGTGGCGCCGCGGGCGGACCAGGTGGCCCTCTTCGACGCCTACACCAGGGTGCTGCGCGCCGTGGCGGCCGAGAACCCCGTGGTCCTGGTCGTCGAGGACCTGCACTGGGCCGACGCCTCGTCGGTGGGGCTGCTCTTCCACCTCACGCGGCGCCTGGCCGGCACGCGGGTCCTGCTCGTCGGCACCATGCGAGACCAGGAGGTGGCGTGCGACGACGGCTCGCGCGCCCTGCAGCGCCTCTTGGCCGAGCTCGAACGGGCCCTTGGGAGCGCGCGTCTCGACCTGGACGCCGCTGCAGCCGGCAGGGAGTTCGTCGACGCGCTGCTCGACAGCGAGCCCAACCGCCTGGACGAGGGGTTCCGCGACCGGCTCGCGCGGCTCACGCAGGGCTTGCCGCTGTTCGTCGTGGAGCTCCTGGAGGAGATGAAGACCTCAGGTGGGCTCGTGCGGGACGGGTCGGGGGCTTGGACGGCGTCTGCCGCCATCGCCTGGAACGCCCTGCCGGCGCGCGTGGAGGGCGTGATCCGCTCGCGCCTGGAGCGCATGGACCGCGAGTTGGTGGAGGGGTTGCAGGTCGGCAGCGTCGAGGGCGCCACTTTCACGGCCGAGGTGGCGGCGCGCGCGCTGGGCGCCGACCCCAGGCGCCTGGCCCGCCGCCTCGGCGCCGAGGCCGAGAGGGTGCACCAGCTCCTCGAGGGCGTCGAGATCGCCCGCGTGGGCGGGAACCGACTGACGCGCTTCCGGTTCCGCCACGACCTCTTCCAGCGCTACCTCTACGCCGGCCTCTCCGGGATGGACCGGGCCATGCTCCACGAGGAGGTCGGCAAGGCGCTCGAGGAGCTGTACGCCTCCGACACGGGAGTCGTAGCGGTGGAGCTGGCGCGCCACTTCGAGGCCGCGGGGCTGGGAGAGCGCGCGGCCGGCTACCTGCTGGCCGCCGGCCGCCAGGCGGCGGCGCTCTACGCGTTCGACGAGGCCGCCGTCCACTCGCGCCGCGCCTTGGGTCTCTTGGGCGGCCTCGCTGCGACGCCTGAGAACGAGCGCAGGCGCTTGGACACGCTGATGCTCCTCGGCTCGGCGCTGCAGGCCACGCTTGGCTACGCGGCGCCGGAGGTGGAGGACGCCTACCGGCAGGCTCGCGCCGTGGCCGCCTCGCTGGGCGACGCCCGGCAGGAGTTCGACGCCGCGCACTGTCTGTCGCTCTACCACTCGCAGAGGGCCGAGTACGACCGTGCCGTGGAGCTGGGGGAGGACCTGCTGGCTCTGGCGCGGCGCGAGGGCGACGAGCGGCTGCTGCTGCAGGCCCACCACGCGGAGTGGTTCGCGCGCTTCTGCCTCGGCGACTTCGCGGGCGCGCTGGAGCATGCCAGGGCCGGCATCGCCCTCTACCCGGAGGACGCCGGCGAGGAGCCGAGCCTGAGGACCGGGGGCCACGACGCCGGCGCCTGCGCGCACATGTTCGCGGCCAGGGCGCTCTGGTACCTGGGCAGCCCGGACGACGCCCTGGCGCACTGCGAGGCCGGCCTCTCCCTGACGTCGCGCTTCTCCCGCCCTGACTCGCTCGCGCACGCCTTCGGCCAGGCCGCCGAGGTGATGGTCCTCGTGGGGGACGGCGTCCGCGCCGGTGAGATGGCCGCGCTCTGCCGTGAGGTGGCGTCGTCGAACGGCCTGACGTTCTGGGCCGCCTGGGGGAAGGTCATGCGCGGCGCCGCGGCCGTGTTGGCGGGTCGTGGCCAGGTGGGCGTGGCGACGATGCGGCGGGCCAGGGAGGAGTACCCGCACATGGGCGTGGCGGAGCAGCTGAACCTCCTCGCCCGCCTGGCCGAGGGGCACCTGCACCTGGGACAGCTCGAGGAGGCGGAGGCCTGCTTGGACGAGGCGTTCGCCGCGGCCGAGCGCATCACCACCCACGTCTGGCGAGCCGAGCTGCACAGGCTGCGTGGGGTGTTGGCGGCCAGGCGCGGCGCCGGGCCGGACGGCTGGGCAGGGGAGTTCGACCGGTCCGCCGCTCTGGCACGTGGCCACGGCGCCTCGTCGTTGGTGCTCCGTGCCGCCCTGTCGCGCTACGAGGCGGCGCGGTCAGGCGACGCCGAGGAGCTCGAACGCCGTGCGCGCGAGGAGCTGGCGACGGTCTACGCCTCGTTCGCGCAAGGTCGTGACACGTCCGACCTGAGGCGGGCGGCGGAGCTGCTTGGCGGCCCGTAGGGGCGCGCAGCCGCCGGCCCTAGTCGGATTGGTCAAGGGGCAAAAGCCCCGAGGAACGCGAAGATGTGAAGTTTCTCACATCACTCTCATCTGAAACCTGTTTGTAGCCCTGCCGTTCTAGGGTACGACCGTGAACTCCAACGAGCCAGACAGGGCTCGCCGGGAAGGGTCTCGAGAAGACCCCGACCGGCCGCCAGACGGCGGCGTAGCCGGCGCCGCTGGCGGAGCGCGCGAGCCCGAGCGCACAGGCAACCCCGGCTCAGGCCAGAGCCCACGGTCCGCGGGCGCGTCGGCGCACGGTGGACCGGAGGGCTCCTCTCCCACGGGTCCCGTCGTGGGTGACCGCAGTCGCGGGGACGCCGAGCTCCCCGACGAGGCGCAGCCGAAGGGCGCCATCATGGTCACCTCCGTCGTGGCCATAGCCATCGTCGTCGCCTTCTTCGGGGTGCTCTCGATCCTCATGGGGAGGGGCTGACCGTGCACGAGGCGCAGCACGAGGCCATCGCGCGCTGGGAGCGCCGCTGGATGGCCGTCATGGGTGCCCTTCTCGCCGTCCTCGTCGTGTTCATCGTCTACTCGCTGGCCGTCGAGGGGGCGCACATAGGCCAGCGCGCGCAGCGCGGCACGCCCCAGGACCTCACCAGGCTGGAGATGTTCCAGTCGCCCGGCGTCATGGAGACGGCGCCCGGCCAGTTCCGCGTCAGCGTGGTCGGCCAGGCCTTCTCGTTCGCGCCGGCGGTGATCCAGCTGCCGGCGGGGGCCGAGGTGACCTTCTTCGCCTCCGCGCGCGACGTCCTGCACGGCTACCACGTGGCGGGGACGAACATGAACATCGAGCTCATCCCCGGCGAGGTCGCCACCTGGAAGTACACGTTCCGCGAGCCCGGCGAGTACAGGGTGAGCTGCAACGAGTACTGCGGCGTCAGCCACCAGAACATGGTCGGCACCATCCAGGTGCTGCCCGCCGCCGAGTACGCCGCCCTGCGCGAGCAGCAGGAGGCCGCTGCGGCCGGTGTCGGTGACGAGGCCGGCGTCGCCAGCGTGGCGCTGGGCGAGCAGGTGTACGCCTCCAACTGCGTGGCCTGCCACCAAGCCACGGGCCAGGGCCTGCCCGGCGTCTTCCCGCCGCTCTCCGGGCACGCCGCGAACCTCTACGCGGCCGACGGCGGGCGCGACTACCTGTTGAACGTCCTGCTCTACGGCGTCATGGGGTCGATCCAGGTGAACGGCGCCACCTACGGCGGCGTCATGCCGGGCTGGGCCCAGCTCTCCGACGAGCAGATAGCCGCCGTCCTGAACTACGTGCTGGCCTCTTGGGACAACGCCGGCCGGGTCGAGGAGCTGCCGTACGCGGCCGCCGACGTGGCGGAGAAGCGCGAGACGGCCCTCACCCCCGACCAGGTGCTGGCCCTCAGAGGGCAGCTGGACCTGGAGTGACGTCGTGGATCGCGGAGAACCTGCCGTTCGGCAGCGTCAGGAGGGGATCCCAGTGAACGAGCCATTGCCTACGAGCGGAGGCCTGAGGTGACCACGGGAACCATCGCGGTCGCTCGCGTCAGGACGGAGGTGGCGCATCCGGAGAAGCGCGCGACCCTGGCCTTCCTCATCACCGGTTTCGCGGCGCTGCTCGTAGGCGCCCTCATCGGGCCGCTGCAGGCGCTCAACTACGCCGGCATCGACGTCTACTCCTACCTGCCCGTCCTGGCCTCCTACTACCAGGGCCTGACGCTGCACGGCGTCCTCAACGCCCTCGTCTTCACCACGTTCGCCATCACGGGCCTGATGCTCTACCTGCCGGCGCGCGAGATGGACATGCGGCCCAACATGAACTGGGTCTGGGCGGCGTACTGGCTCATGCTCGGCGGCCTCGTCATGGCCGGCATCGCCGTGCTGGCGAACACCTCGTCGGTGATGTACACCTTCTACCCGCCGCTGCAGGGGCACTGGGGCTTCTACATAGGCCTGACCCTCGTGGTCCTCGGCTCCCTGATGATCGGCGGTCACGTCATCCACCTGCGGATGATGTGGAAGCGCGCCCACCCCGACCAGGCCACGCCGATAGTCGCCTTCATGAGCGTGGTCGTCTGGTACCTCTGGTTCATCTGCGTGACGGGCCTGGTGCTGGAGATGGTGTTCCAGCTCATCCCGTGGTCGCTGGGCATCATCGACGGCGTCGACCCGCTGCTGGCGCGCACGCTCTTCTGGTGGACGGGCCATCCCATCGTCTACTTCTGGCTCCTCCCCGCCTACGTCTCCTGGTACGGGCTGGTGCCGCGGCAGGCCGGCGGCGAGCTCGTTTCGGACGGTCTCGCGCGCCTGGCGTTCCTGATGTTCCTGCTGTTCTCCACCCCCGTGGGTTTCCATCACCAGTTCACCGACCCCGGCATCCCCGCGGCGTGGAAGCTCGTGCACTCCCTCATGACGATGATGGTGGGAGTCCCCAGCCTGCTGACGGCGTTCACCGTGGCGGCGTCCCTGGAGCTGGGCGGGCGGCGCAGGGGAGGCAAGGGCTTCTTCGGCTGGATACCCAAACTGCCCTGGAAGGACGCGTCCTTCACGGCCCAGGTGCTGGCGATGGTTTCCTTCATCTTCGGCGGCGCCGGCGGTTTCGTGAACGCGGCCTTCAACCTCAACGTGGTCGTGCACAACACGGCGTGGATCCCCGGCCACTTCCACCTCACCGTGGGCACGGCCGTGACGCTCACCTTCATGGGCATCTCGTACTGGCTGGTGCCCCACCTCACGAGCAAGCCGCTCTACTCGAACCGCCTGGCGTTGTGGGCGAGCTGGCTGTGGTTCGTGGGGATGATGGTCTTCGCCCTCGGCATGCACTGGCAGGGCCTCCTGGCCGTGCCGCGCCGGGCCTACATCGCCAACCTCGCCGAGAACCTGCAGGGCGCCTACGCCGAGGCGGCCGTGCCGGCGGCGATCACGGGCCTCAGCGGCGCCATCCTGTTCGTGGCCGTCATCTGCTACTTCACCGTCCTGTTCGGCACGCTGTTCTCCAAGAAGCGGCTGTCGGAGGCAGAGACGCCGGCCATCCCCTGGGTGCAGAACGTCCGCATTCACAACAAGGGCGTCACGCTCTTCCTCGACAGGCTGTGGTTCTGGTCGGCGGTGGCCGTGGTGCTGGTGATGATCGCGTACGGGCCCGTGCTCCTCGACATGGTCAGGAACCAGGTCGCCATACCTGGCCTGAAGCTCTGGTGACGCCGTGACGACGCCGCTGCTCCTCTCCTCGATAGCCTCCGGCATCATCGCCACGGTGGTCATGGGCGCGTTCCTGTACCTGCCCGTGGTGTGGGGCGGGGCGGCCTACGACGCCCTGGGCTCGCTCGGCGCCATCTTCACCGGCAAGCTCGACTCCCGCTCCCGCTTCCTGGGCGGCGTCCTGATGCTCGTGGGCGGCGTGGTGTTCGCGCTCTTCTACGGCTGGACGATCCTCATGCTGCGCGGGCCCCTCGAGCCGCCCGACTACACGATCCTGCCGGGCGCGCCGGTGCCCATCAACCTCTTCTTCCCGCTGCTGGGGATCGTCATGGGCTTGGCGCACGGCGTCTTCGTCTCGCTCCTCACGGCCTTCGTCGTCGCCGACTACCAGCCGGGACGCGAGCATCAGGAGCCGTTCCCCGTGCTCCTCTCGTTCGTCGCCGGCCACGTGGCCTACGGCGTGGTCGTGATGTTCTTCCACAGCCAGTTCCTGCCGCTGCTCGGAGCCGCTCCGGCCTGAGCCGCAGGCGGACCTGGGCTTCCTGGTCAGAGGCCGGCCCGCGTGGGCCGGCCTCAACGCTGCCGTGGTCCTCCACCAAGGGCGGTCACGAGCGCGCGCAGCACCTCGGGCTTGAGGGCCGTGCGCGCCGCGTCGTTCTGCCACGCCGTCACGGGAGCCTCGGCGGCAGCGGGGTCGTCCAGGCGCGGGGCGCGTCTCACGACCAGGGCGCTCACGGCCGCCAGGCGCCTCAGGTACTCGCCCCGGTGGCGGAAGCCGCGCTTGAGGAGCGCTGCCGGGTCGGTGGTCTCGGCGTCGCGGCGCACCTCGTCCATCAAGGCCGCCAGCTCCTCGGCCGTGAGCGGCTCGCCCTCCACGCCGATGAGCAGGACGTTCGCGCGGTCCGGCACCGTCTGCCCCAGCTTGAGGGCCAGAACGCCGGCGAGGCGGCGAGGGTCGAGGGTCTCCGGCTCCGGCCCCCGCAGGCGTGTCACCTCGAGCATCACCTCCTGGCGCGTCGTGAACCGCACGGCGAAGTCGGGCCCGCGGCTGGAGCCGGCGGGCGTGGGCTCGTACACGACCGACAGGCGCTTGTCCCGCGTGAGGCCGTAGGCGGTGGTTAGCTCCAGCAGCAGGTCGCGGGCGCTGGCCTCGTCCTGGGCGCCGCGCAGCTTCTTGCGGACCTTCGTGAGGTTCTCGCGGACGAACGCCGCGAAGCGGCGGGACGCCAGCCAGCCCTCCAGGGCGGCGGCCAGCTCGTGCGGCTCGTCGCCCAGCAGCTCGGCCAGGAGGGCTGCGCGCGACACCTTGCGGCTAGCCGGCTACGGGCCCGCGGAGCGGCGTGCTCAAGGCCGCACCATCACCAGGTACTGCCACCCGAAGTTCTTGCCGTGGGCGGCCGGGCGCAGGCCCTGGCCCTCGGCGGCGCCGAGGATCACCTCGGTGGGCCAGGCGAAGGCCCTGTACTGCCGCCCCGAGAGGCGGAAGTAGAGGCGCTGCAGGGCCACCAGCCCCTTCGTGAAGGCGTTCGACCGCGGGAAGGTGAGCACCAGCGCCCGCCGGGCCAGGCGCGCCGCGGCGACTGTGAGGGCCGGCCCCTCGGCCGAGCAGCACACGACCCTGCCGAGCACCACCACGTCGGCTGGCTCCACGCCCTCTGGGTCGGCCAGGAGGTCGTGGACGCGGAACGTGGACCTGCCTTGGAGTCCCAGCCGCGAGGCGAGCTGGGCGGCGTAGGGAGCGTAGGCGCCGACGAGCTCGATGACCTCGCCGCTGTCGGCGCCGCGCTTGATGAGCTCGGCCATGAAGGCCCCCACGCCGCCGCCCACGTCGAGCACGCGAGCGCCCTCCACGACGTGCCTAGGCAGCGCCTCCGCCGCCATGGCCTCGACGCTGGTGAGGCCCCTCGCGAGGTACTCCTCCATGTCGCGCTGCGCGTCGTCGGCGCCGAACATCTCCTCACAGGGAGCGGCGCGGCAACAGGTGCATGTCATCGCCGACCAGCATCGTGCCACGTCGGGGGGTCGCGCCAGGCAGCGCGGTCGACGATGTGGGTGCCTAGGCTGCAGGCATGGACTCGCGTCAGGTCGGCCTGCTCATCGTGGCCGTCTCACCGTCCCCGCCGGGCGCAGACGGTCGCGAGGGACGAACCTGTCTTGGCTCTTGGCCCTCAGCCGAAGAACGCCTTCAGCGTCTTCAGCGGCACCACCTCGACGCCCGAGACCACGCGGTCGCGCAGGTCCTTCATCAGCTGCACGAGCCCCGGGTCGTCCTTGGCCTGGAGGAACTTGAGGCGCAGCGCGGCCACCAGCTCCACCTGCCTCAGGCGCAGGGCGAGGTCGATGGCCTCGCCGCCCCCGCTCGGGAGCGGCGCCACGGACGTGAAGCCGCGCAGGAAGGGCGTGAGGAAGCGCTCGGCCGCGGCCTCGTAGGTGATGCCCTCGTGCGCGCGGACCAGCTGGCGCACGGAGTAGTAGAGCGGCATGGCGACGTCGAAGGCGTAGGAGCCGTAGCCGCAGTCGTCGAAGTCGACGGCGGTGACGGCGTCCTCGTGCACCAGCAGGTTGCCGCTGTGCAGGTCGGCGTGGATCAGGCCCGCGTCGAGCCCCGCGCCGTCCTCCGCGAGCAGCGGCGCGGCCCGGTCCATGACCTGGCGGGCCGCCGCGACGAACCCGGGGTCATCGGCCTCGAGCTCAGGGAGGCGTGACGAGTAGCTGTGCTCCGCGAGCGGCCGCCTCCTTGGCCCCGGCGGCGCGTAGGTGCGCGCGTGCGCCTGGAGCCGGCCGAGCAGCCGGCCCCAGCGCTCCAGGTGCTCGTCCGTCCAGGTCGACGCCGGCGCCACGGCGCCAGGTGCCCTCTCGAACGCCACCAGCACGTGTCCCGTATCCGGCAGCAGCTCCACGTAGCGGCCCTCTACCGAAGGCACGGGCGCGGACACGCTGACGCCGGCCTCGACGAGCGCCAGGAGCCAGTCCACCTCGGCCTGCACCAGCTCAGGCGTCCGGTGCGTGGGGGCTATGACCTTGAGGATGCGTGGGGCCCCGTCCGCCGCGAAGGCGTAGACGTCGCTCTCGAACGCCCCGAGGGCCTGTAGGTCGGCGGCCGCGACGCCGTAGAGGCGCGCCGCCGCGGCGAGGTCCGCCGGGCCCGAAGGAGAAGGCGCCTCGCCCGCCTTAGCGGGGGAGGCGCCTTGGTTCGCGTCTGTCACCAGACCTGTTTACCAGGTCGGGGTGGGCTCAGGGCTGCCGGTCGCGTGAGCTGTCCCTCTAGGTCAGGGCGCCTTGACCGGGTCGATGTCGATGTCCCCGCCCCAGCCGATGCTGAGGCCGTCGCGGGTGACGTAGCTCATCAGCGTGGCCACGTCGGTCTCGGTGCCCCAGACGTTGCTCTCCGCGACGATGACGTCGCCGACGGCCGTGAGCTCGGCCACCTGCGGGGCGGCGGTGAACTCCATGTCGAAGACGTTGTCGTTGAGCCTGGCGTCGATGGCCGTCTCCACGAGGGCGTCGCCGACGAAGCGGAGAGCGTTGACGAACCCGGAGAAGGTGTTCTCGGACACCCTGAGGGCGAGCGGGTCTTCCGCCCATCCCACGAAGAGGGCCAGGGCGCCGGCCCCAGGGTCTACCGCCGTGAAGGTGTTGCCCGTCACGGTGGTGGTGCCGGAGCCGGAGAGCTCGAGCCCGGTGGAGGACTGGGTGAAGGTGATGTCGTTGTCGCTCACCGTCACCTCGGTCTCGGCTTCGCTGTAGATGGCTACGGTGCCTGCGTAGAGCGAACCCGTGTTGCGCGAGAAGTCGACGCTGCCGTAGCCACTGCCGTCGACCACGAGGTCCCCGTCCTGGACCGTGCTGCCCAGGTCGAAGGCGTTGTCGGCGACGGTGAAGTAGCCGCCGGTCCCAGTGCCGGTGATCACGAGTCGCGCCGTCGTGGCCACCGAGTTGCCCGCGAAGATCACGTCGGAGGGCAGCTCGCCCGCCTGGGACAGCACCCCGAACGTCCCTTCCTGGATGTTGGGGCCCGCGGCGCGTCCTGCACGGATGTCGGCGTTGCCGACGATGGTGATGTCGCCGTCGCCCAGGAAGCTCATCACCGTCGTGACGAAGTCGGAGTCAGCGCGGAGGAGGTGGTTGTCGACGAGGCTGAGAGGGGCCAGCATCGTGACCATCTGGACGTACCCGAGCTCGGTCAGGTCGCTGATGTCGGCGTCCTGGGCCGAGACGGTGCTGCGGGTTATGGACACCGGCCCGCCGCCCATGACGCTGCCGCCGAAGAGCGCGCTTACGGCCCCGATGATCTCCATGTCGCCGTTCTCGGCCACGACCATCGAGTCCTCGATGTAGAGGCCCTTGTCGGCGCCGAGCTGCGCGTCGCCGGCGAACACGAGCTGGCTGCCCGTCACCTCCAACGTGTTGCCGATCGCCGCGAAGATGCCCTCCGCCACCTCGAAGCTCGAGTCGATGACCGAGAGGGCGCCGCCGGTGACGATCGCCGCCTGCGCGGTGTCGTCCTCCAGGACCACGTCGCGGAAGGTGAGGTCGAGGATGGGGGCGATGGGCAGGAAGATGCCGATGGTGGGCGAGCCGCCGCCCGACTCGGGGTCCACGACCAGCCGCTCGAAGGTGAGGCTAGCGCTGGGAAGGGCGGCAGCCGGCTCCACGGCGTGGGCTGCGACGGCCGCCTGGAGGAGCGCTTCGGCGTCGAGGTCGGCGGGCGCCGCCATGCTCGAGAAGATGGGGTAGCCCCTCACCGAGCCCTGCATGAAGGAGAGGTCCTCGGTGCGGATGGTGAGGTCGGCGACCGTGACGTCGTTGCCGTGGTCCGCCATCGCGAACACGGCGTCGCCGGCGATGACCGTCTCGCCGGGGCCGCGGCCGTAGAGGTCCACGTTGTCGATGAAGAACTCGATGCCCCCGACCGAGTAGGTCTCGGCCTCCAGGAGCACGGCCGTGCCGGGTTCCGCGTCGAGGATGAACTGCTGGAGGGAGTCCGCCGGGCCGGTGTACTCCACGCCGACGAACAGCCCGTCGTACTCGGACTCGCCGCCCGTCGTGGCGACGACGACCTCCTGCCGGGCGCCCGGAGCGTCGGAGGGCACCACGGCCTCGATGTCGGTGTCGCTCCACGCGACGATGTCGGCAGGCACGCCGCCGACGGTGAGGTCGCCCTGGGTGCCGAAGCCGGTGCCGGTGACCATGATCGTCTCGCCGCGCGCCGCCACCACGGGCGAGACCGCGGTTATCTGCGGCGCCGGCGGCGGTGGAGAGCTGGGTGAGCCGCAGGCTGCCAGCAGCAAGGCACACGAGAAGGCAAGTAGACGGATTCGGATGCGCATCGGTTCCTCCTCGCCGCACGGCGTCACCGTGCGGCCCCCCTATTTCCGATAGAAGAAACTAGCGGGGCGAGAAGAGCCTTGGATATGGGAAATCTCGCCATCGCATGCGGTCCGTCCGTCCGCGCTGGCCTCTTCGACGCCGACGTCTACATGAGGGACTAGGCAGCTGCCCCGTTCCTAGCGGTCCGCTCGGTCCCGGCCAGCGTCTCGAGCTCGCTGGTAGCGGCGTCTTCCTGAGCGTCGGCGCGTACGCGCTCGCCCAGTCGCGCGGCGGCCTGCCTGAACCCCGGCTCGTCGAGGACGCGCGACACCGCCCGGGCGATCGCCGCGGGCGAGGCCCCCTTGCCAAGCACTAGCCCGGCGCCGTGGAAGGCGACCTTGGCGGCGTTGTCGTTCTGGTCGCGGCCCATGGGCAGGCAAACGAGCGGCACGCCGGCGGCGAGGGCCCTCATGACGGTGCCGTGGCCGGCGTGCGTAACGACTGCCGCCGCCTGGGGCAGCACCGCGGCGTGGCTGGCGGCCTTCACCACCGTGACGTTGGCCGGCGCCGCGCTCTCTGAGACCAGCGATGCCAGCGCGGGGCCCGTCGTCACGAGTCCCCGCACGGGCAGGATCCCCAGGGCTTGGATGACCCGCCTGAGCGTGGGCTCCTGGCGCTGGAAGGTCGTCGGGAGGGCGGCGAGGACGAGCGGTCCTGTCCCGCCCGCCGAGTGTTGCGGCGGCGCGGTCCCGTCGAGCCAGTGGGGGTCGTCGAGCACGGGCCCGACGTAGCGGACGTTCGGCGGGGCCGGGTCGATGGAGAAGTCGAAGGCCCTCGTCGTCTGGATGAGCCTCAGGTGCGCCCGGTGGAACTCCCCCACCAGCCCGCGCGCGTCGCCGACGGGCGGCAGGCCGTTGGCGCGCCTCACGGCGTCGTAGCCCGCGGCATGCCTGCCGCCTCGGCCGCCACCAGCGCGCCCGGCATGAGGTAGTCGGCGACGACGACGTCCGGTCGCCTGGCGGTGATCGCGTGCGTCGTCTCCTCGGCCACTATCGCCGCCGGGCCGAACATCACGTTGGTGAAGGTCTTGTCGAGGGCCGACAGGGGGTCGCGCGCCTCGAAGTCGTTGAGGAGGGGGACCGCAGCGTCCTGCCTGACGAAGTGCCGGGTGAACGGCACGAAGCGGGCGCCTATGGCTTCCACGGCGTCCTGCAGGCAGGGCTCGGTGAGCACCGTGACGTCGTGGCCCCCGGCGGCGAGCCGCCTGGCCACGCCCAGCACTGGCGGCACGTTGCCGCCGCCTTCCCAGGTGACGAAGAGGAACGACCGGGGCTCCACCATGGCCTCCACCTCCAGAGCGGCCGGGCTCATGTAGGCCGCCGCTCGCCGAGCACGCCCCGTACCAGGAGCGCCATCGCCGCCTTCGTCTCCTCCCGCGTCCTGCCCAGGTCGCGGCGCAGCAGCTTCCACACGTAGACGTCGGTGGCCGCGACCAGGGCGTCGAGCTCGTCCTCGCCGGCGCCCTCGGGGGCAAGCAGCGTGCGGCACCACTCCCTGTGCTCGGCGCGGCCCCTCTCGACGACCTTCTTGGCGGCCGGGTAGCGCTGCTCGAGCCCGATGGTGCGCAGCGACGCCTCGCCCCACTCCTCGTAATGGTCGAGGAGCACCTCGAGGGCGCCCGGCACGTCCCGGGCGACGGCCTTGCCGCGCTGGGCCACTATGTCGCCGGCGTCCGCCTCGAGCGCCGCCTCGACGAGGCCGTCCTTGGACCCGAAATGCCTCAAGACGGTCTGCGCGGTGACGCCCGCGCGCTCGGCGACCTGTTGCAGCGTGATCTCGTCCAGCGGGTGGTCCCGCCACAGCTCCGCCGCGGCGTTCAGGATCGCCCGCGCCGTCCGCTCGGCCGCCTCGGCCCGCGCCTTCATGCGGTAGGGCCGTTTCGGAGCGGCGTCGCCTGATTTCATGTTAGTGAGACTAAAGCGAAATAACGCGGACGTCAAGCCGCATTCGGGTCGCCTTGCGAAGCGGGTCGGGGGCGTCGCTATATTGTCCTCACCACGAAAGGCGCGACCCTCCCACGCGCCAGCAGCGCGGCCCGCGGACCTCCGAGCGCGGGCGGCGCAGGAGGGTGGGGTCATGCAGCAGGTCACCGGGTACGTGCTCGTCGTCCTGGGTCTCGTGCTCTGCCTGGGGCAGGCGCTCGCCATGCTCCGTGGGCTCTTCGCCCCCGAGCCGCAACGGGACGTGGCGGAGGTGAAGGTCGTCGACCTGGTCAAGGTGCTGGTGGACAAGGTGCCGGTAGCGGCCGTGGGGGTCCTCTTCGTGTGGCTGGGGGCGGCGATCCTCGGCTGGCTGCGTTGAGGGAGCCGTCCGCTGGGCGATGACATAACGTGGTCGCTGGCACCGCAGCGCGCCCTTCCCATCGCGACACCTCACGCTGCCGTGCCCTGGAGGAGATCGATGGGGAGGACATACGCTCGCGTCCTGCTCGCCGCCGGCGCCGCGCTGCTGCTCGTCGGCTGCCAACCCTCTGGCCATGGCTCAGGACCTGAGGACCTTCTACCGCCTGGTGCAGAGGACGCGCGCGGGCGTCCTCGACTGGCTCGAGACGCTGCCGCCCGAGGTGCTCCACGCCCGGCGCGACGACTTCGCGTTCGGATCCCTGAGCCGCGTATACGGCCACGTCGCCGAGTGCTACCTGCTCTGGCTGTGGCGCGGCGGGGTCGGCCAGCCGGAGAGGAACCTGCAGCCCCGTGACGCCGCTGGTCTGCGCGAGGCCTTCGCCCGCGTGGACGCAGCCGTCGAGCAGGCGCTCTCTTCCTGGACCGACTGGGACGAGCCCTTCGTGTTCACGAACGAGACGGGTTGGGAGGAGACGCTCACGCGCCGCTGGCTGGTCCTCCACCCGATCACCCACGAGTTCCACCACAAGGGGCAGGCGCTGGCCCTGGCCCGCGTCCTCGGCCACCCGCACCACGGCCAGCCGGACACCGACCTGGCGCCGCCTGGATGGCTATAGCGGGGGCCCGCGAAGCCCACGCCGCACGCCCAAGCACCAACGCCGGACCATGAGCGAGGGCGCGGGGAAGCCTGAGCCTCCCCGCGCCTTAGATCGCCCGCCCGTCAGTTGAAGATGGGCGTGATCGTGAACCTGACGTTGACTACGCAGTCCTCGGGGTTGCCGAAGGTCTGCCGCTGCCTGAACACCTGCGTGGTTATCGAGTCGAAGAGCCCGTTCCCGCTGACGAACGTGTGGTTCACGTTCTCGAGGCTGTAGGGGACGATGCCGTCCCAGCGCGTGAGGTCGGTGGTGAAGGCCTGGATGGAGGCGCCCGGCGCGGCCACGAGGATGCGCGTTTCGTCCAGGGCGTTGACGTACGTGGTGCCCAGCCCGTCCTCGCCGGTGGTGTAGTAACCGCCGTACGTGACGCCGCCAAGGGTGTAGTAGTAGTACCCCGTCACCCAGGCGCTGCCCAAGGCCACCTCGCCGCAGATGTTGTTGGACGTGGTACGGACGCCCTGGATGTCGTAGGTGATGTGCAGCAGCTGGTCGCGGACGACGGGGTTGGTGTTGTTGTTCGCGTCGGCGTCGAGGTTGCGGTCGATCTCCACCTTGTCGCTCGTGCCGTCCCCGTCGGTGTCGTACTTCTTCGGGTCGGTGGAGTAGAGGACCTCCAGGCCGTCGACCACGAGGTCGAGGTCCTCGTCGGCCACGAGCGGGTCGGTGTGGACGCTGTAGGGCGCCGTGCCGATGACCTCGATGCGGCGGGCGATGTTGACCTCGTCGCCGTCGGAGATCATGTCGTCGTCGGTGTCGGCGTCGAGCGGGTCGGTGCCCAGGACGTGCTCCTCGAGGTCGGTGAGGCCGTCGCCGTCGGTGTCGGCCGCGCGCGGGTCGGTGCCGCGTTGCCGCTCGACGTCGTCGCGCACGCCGTCGCCGTCGGTGTCGGCCAGGTCCTTGGAGGAAGTGACCGCCGTGACCACCGGCGCCGGCTGTACGTACGGCGTGGTGCTCACGGGGTACACGGTCACGGTCCAGCCGGCGTCCTCCAGCGCGTTGACCAGCGTGTCGCCGTCGTTGTCGAACACCAGGTCGCCATCGTGCTTGTTGGGGTCCACGCCCAGGTCGCGCTCGGCGCCGTCGGGCAGGGTGTCGCCGTCGGTGTCGGGGTCGAGCGGGTCGGTGGTGACGCCGGTGAGGTCGGCCTCGAACCGCATGTCGATGTCGAAGCCCATGACCTCCTCGTAGTCGGTGAGGCCGTCACCGTCGGTGTCCAGCTTGCGGGGATCGGTGCCCAGCGCCAGCTCCTCGGCGTCGGAGAGCTTGTCCCCGTCGGTGTCGACGCGCGCGCAGCTCGAGTACGCCATGTAGTCGCGGCCGCCCTTGACGGAGACTCGCCAACCCACGGTCACCTCATCGACGTCGGTGATGCCGTCCAGGTCGGTGTCGATGCCGTCCATGACCCCGTCGGGGTTCCCGTTGGGGGCGATGTCGAGGTCGCTGTCGGAGCAGGCGTGCATGTACTCGAACGAGGCGGGCAGCCCGTCGTCGTCGAGGTCCTGCACGAAGGCCAGCGTTATGCCCTCGCCGGCTGCCAGCACCCGCTGGCGCACGTCCATGGCGGTGGCGTCGACGATGCCCTCAGGCGTCAGCACCACCCAGTTCTTGAGCGGGTTGCCGAGGTCCTTCGAAGCCGAGCGTATGCGCCACAGACGCTCCACCCCGCCTATCAGGCGCGTCGAGTAGCTGTTCTCCACCTGCGACGGGCTGAGGGTGGCGGTGGGGTTCTGGTCCTCGTCGTAGTGCGTGAGGCCCAGTACGGCCTCGAGGGCCTCGCCGAGCGTGATGCCCACCTGGCGGCCCCGGGCGTCGAAGAGGATGCGGTCGTCCTCGTCCACGACGCCGTCGCCGTTGACGTCGCTGATGGCGCGGCCGGCGCTGGTGGACACCTTGAGGCGCTCGGTGATGTCGCCCTCGCCGTCGCCGTCGCTGTCCGCGGCGCCGTAGTCGATGACGACGGTGGCGGTGCGGTCGTTGACGTCCTGAGACGTGAAGGCGAAGTTGCGTCCGAACTCGTCGGTGATGTCGAAGTTCGAGATCTTGAAGACCAGGCCGGCGGGGCTCCGCATCAGCTCCTCGACGAGCGACGGGAACACCTGGTCGTTCACGAAGACGAGGGGCCCGCGCTCCGGCACCAGCGGGCCGAGGTTGTAGCCGCCCGCCGGCTCGCTCTCGGGCGTGAGCGTGGCTATGGGTATGAGCCGTCCCGGGATCGCCGGGTCGAGCATGAACACCGAGACCTGCACGTCGGAGAGGTTGAAGGCGATGTTGCCGAGGTTCCGCAGGGTCACGGTGAGTCGCATCGAGGCGCCCACGACCTCACGGCTCATCGTCTCGTCGATCTGCAGCTCGCGGTCCGTCTGCGTGGAGCGCTCGTAGGCGGACTGCGTCTCGCGCGCCGACTCCGTGGTGAACGTGGAGGTCCACTGACCCGTGTAGCTGGCCTCGGCGGTGAACTTGCCTTCGGCTCCGAAGTCGATCTTGGCGGACCACTTGAGCTCGGCGGCGGCTCTGGCCATGAACTGCTGGGTGTTGCTGTCGGTGTTGCTGGTCGCGCGCCTCTCCGACTGGCTGAGCGTGGAGGTGTACGACGCCGCCTCCAGCTCCCGCGTCCCCCGTTGGCTGACGGCCGAGAAGCGCACGTCGAGCCGCAGGTCCACGGCGCCTATCTCGATGCCGGGGAGGGGCAGGTCGGCTAGCCGCGGGTTGCGGTTGCCCAGGTTTATCTCGTCGCCGTCGAGGATCTGGTCGCCGTCGGTGTCGGCGAGGTTCGGCGAGGTGCGGAAGAACCACCACTCGAGGCCGTCGTTGAGGCCGTCGCTGTCGGAGTCCTGGTCGTTGGGATCGCTGTAGACGTAGTTGAGCTCCCAGTAGTCGGTGAGCTGGTCGCCGTCCGTGTCGGTGCTGCGCGGGTTCGTGAGGTACGTGCGCTCGTCCAGGTCGCCCAGGCCGTCGCCGTCGGTGTCGGCCAGGTACGGGTCGCTGGTGACGGTGATGGTGGTCGTGGTGCCGTCGGCACGGCGCACCACCACGGTCCAGCCGCGCTGCTCGGCGGCGTCGGAGAGCCCGTCGCCGTCGGTGTCGTCGGCCGTGCCGCTCGGCGGCGTGCCCACGAACCTCACCTGGTAGGGCTGGCTCCTGTCGGGCGGGACGACGAGGTTGCCGGAGAGGTCGGCGACGTTCACCACGGTGAGCAGGTAGGTGATGTCGCTCTGGGCGAGCGTGGTGAGCAGCACCGCGCGGCCGTTGGGCTGCAGGGTGGCGCCGGTGACCTTCACGACCGCCTGCGGCGCCAGCTCGCCGCCGGCGGCCTGACCGTCGGTCTCGCCGACGATCGCGTAGTGCAGCGGGTTCTCGGCGCTATCCACGCCCCCCCGCACCGGCTCGCTGAACGTGACGAGCACGCTGGTGGGCCCGGTGGACACGGCGCCGGTGACGCGCGGCGCGACGTCGTCAGGCTCGCCCGCGGCAGCAGGGCCGACGACCTCGACCGTGGTGGAGGCCGTCCCGCCGAGCGGGTTGCCGGCAGCGTCGCGCAGGCCCGTGAGGGTCAGCTTGTAGACCTGGCCAGGCGCCAGGTCGCCAACGGTGAGGCGCAGGCGCGTGCCGTGCTGCTCGCTGGCCACGGCGCTCAAGGAGACCGGCTCACCGTGCGGACCGGTGAGCGAGAGGTCGGACGGTGCCACGGCGGCTGCCGGCACGCCCGCCGAGACCGGCTCGCTGAAGAGCAGCACCACGGTGAAGCGGTCGGCGGCGTACGCCGCCGTCAGGTAGGGGGCAGTCTTGTCGTCCTGCGCCAGCCCGTAGAACTCGCCGCCGACGTGCAGCGGGTCGACGAGCGAGCCGGAGAGCAGGGTGGTGGCGCCGGCCACCTCGAGGCGCTGTCTGCCGGCAGACATGGGCGAGGTTGTGAGCACGACCGTGGTGCGGTCGCTGCCGTTGTCGTCGAACTCCGCCGACAAGACCTGGAAGCCGCCGGTCACGGCCCGGTAGGCGCTCGCCGACAGGGCGTGGTCGCTCATGGCCACGGGCGCGCCGCTGGCGGCTTCGACGAAGGTGACGAGCAGCGAGGTGGGCGACACGGGCACGACCCTGTCGACGACGGGCGCCGGGGAAGAAGAGCCGACGAAGCTCGCCGGCGACGTAGCCGCCGCCGGCCTCCAGCCGTCGGCCGCGCGGGCGACGCCGGTGACGGTGAGCAGGTAAGCACCGGCCCCCTGCGGTTCGGTCGCGAGGGCCACCTCGTCATCGGTCAGCGGGTAAGCGGCAACGACCTTCAGGACGCTGCCCGAGCCGTCTACGACCCGGTAGTTGGCGGCCACGTCGGCGCCTTCGGACACGGCTTGGTTGAACCTGACGAGCACGGTCGTAGCGCTCGTGGCCGTGGCGTATTCAACGCTCACCGGCGGCAGGTTCCCTGGACCCTGCGGGCCGCCGCACGCTGCGAGCACGACCAGCGCCAAGAGGCCGAGGAGGACGCGGCGTTGCGCGCTGCGCGGCTCGCGATGCTCGATACGCCGGCGGGTGGGCCATCGCCGCTTAGCTAGTCGGTTGGCGGTACTAAGGGGAGTACGGGCTGCCCGGCAGACCTCGACGTCCATGCACGGCTCCTCGGTGTGGCAGGTGTTGGCTTCAGCTGGCCTCAGCGCCGGCCCGATGGAGGAGAGGAGACGTGGGACCGACCACCCCGCTGGTCTGCCAGATGGTGAGCAGCGTCACGCTAGCACGGGCTACTCATGCCAGGCTCATCGACTGCCGCACCCGAGGAGCCGGTCACGGCGGGCCATCGACCGGCGCCGCGGAGGGGCTTCCTCGTACGGGGACCAGCGCTCGAACGGAGGCGCGGTGGTGCCTGTGGGCTCCTACCGCTCCGGCTCGTAAGGCGCCTGCTCGTCGATGTTCCCGACGAACTGCGGCAGGCCCCCGTGCCCCAGCAGCTTGCGGAGCGCCATGTTCTCGCCCGTGTGGTACCAGTAGTGGTAGACCACCCGCTGCAGCAGGTTCCCGATGACGCGGCCGCCCGGCTTGCCGTCCTTGCGCGTGTACGGCTGCTGGAGCTTGACCGTGTCGAGCGTGTCCAGCCAGGGGTCGGCGCGCTTGGTCACGTCGCGCCACACGGCCCACATCTCGTCGAGGGGCGGGGTGCTGGCGGGCGCGCCGGAGCGGAAGCGCTTGTCCACCTCCGGGTACGGCATCTCGCCCTGGCCGTAGTAGAGGAAGTACTTCTGCTCCTGCCACGCCAGGTGACCCAGGCTCCAGCTGAGGCTGTTGAGCGGGAGGAGCCGCTTCACGGCGTCGTCGGGCTCCACGGTGCGGAGGGCGCGGGCGAACTCGCGCCTGGTGAACCTGAGCTGCTTGACCAGCGGATGCGTCATGCGACAGGCCTCCTCCTCGTCGGCCCGCCCGCCGGCGCCGGCGAT
>Ga0182741_1000823_pt1 | contig 43818 bp, 44 predicted proteins | sample eDN5th37CBELigOP_FD_128874 | JGI IMG/M metagenome (GOLD analysis project Ga0182741, IMG submission 128874) | Enriched Organic Plus compost microbial communities from Emeryville, California, USA - eDNA 5th pass 37_C BE-Lig OP (version 2) (version 2) ... | reverse complement strand
TCTCGCCGCCCTGATTGACCTCCGCAATAATCGCATCGGCCTGATGCGCGTGGAAAAGCGCAATGGCCTTCCGCGCCCATTGGTGCGGCTTGGCGGCGTTCATGCTGGCATCGGCAAGCACATGGCCGCTTCCTTCATTGTCGATGCCGGCAACGACAATGCCGCAGGCATCCGACGCCTTGCCGGACGAGGCAGGCGGGTCGATCGCCACAACGATACGAGCCAGTTCCGGGGCTCTCGCCTCGAAACACCGCTCGATGAGGTCGCGCGACCACAGGGCATCGGCGCGTTCCTCGATCAATTCGCCGTCGAGTTCCTGCCGTCCCAAACGCGTCCCGCCATAGCGGTCGTTGATCGCCTGCATGAAGCCTTGCGCCAGATTGTCGGCGTTTTCTTCCGTCCGCATATGGGTCATCGAAACCGAACCATCACGGACCAGAGCTTTCAGGAGCGGAACCGCGCGCGGGGTCGTGGTCACGACCTGTCTCGGAAAAGCGCCAAGACGCAGGCCGAATTGCAGCATGTCCCAGGTTTCCTGCGGGTTTTTCCATTTCGCCAGATCGTCGCACCATGCAGCATCGAACTGGGGACCGCGCGGGTTGTCGGGATCTTCGGAAGAATAAAGCGACGCCACCGCACCGTTCTCCCATAAAAGCCTGCGGCGTGTCGCTTCATAGCGCGGGCGCGCCAGCCGCGACACCGCCAGAATGCTGGACGGCCCGTCCACCATCACCTCGCGTGCATCGCTCAGGGTTTCGCCCACCAGCGCGATATGCCCGCAGGCTAGCTTGGCAAAGGGCGGCAGTCCCAGCGCCATGCCGGACGCCCATTCCGCCCCTGCCCGCGTCTTGCCGGAGCCGCGACCGCCATGATAAGCCATGTGCGCCATTCGCCATAAGGCGGCAATTGCGCATCACGCGCCTGAAACAGCCACTCCGCCTCGGCTGCTTCCACTTGCTGCGGCGTCAAGTCTGCCGTCCATTATCTGCCGCGCCCGACTTTCTGCAAGTTCGTTTATCCTCCTGCTTATACGCGCCAGCGCCCTGCGCGTGTCGCCCAACGAAGCAGCCGCGCGACCGGCGGGCGACGGACCGGCCGGCTTGTCCTCGGCGCTCAGTTCGCCGACAGACCTGACCGCGCGGGCAAGCGCCATCAGCGCTTCCGACTTGCTCTTGTCCGGCAGGTCCTCGCTGTCGAGCAACCGTTTCAGTTCTGCCTGAAGTCGCTCCAGAATTGCATCGCCTGTCTTCATCCGCGAATCCGGCGCTGCGGTTGAACAGGCCAGGTTCAGGCGATGCAGACGGTTGAGATACTGGCTTATCGAAACAGAGAGCAACGCCGCCATATCCGCGGGGTCAATGCCATGTGCAATCTGCAATTGATGCGCCAGACGGATGTGGGCTTCGCCCCGTGACATGTTTTCCACAATTTTAGGATGTATATTCACAATCTTTGCAATTGCTGTAAAAGACATAACCCTGAAAAGCAGCTATGGCTCCTCAGGGTTATGCACACCGGTATCCGCCGGGGGTAATATAGCAAAACCGGCGACGGTCACACTTTGTCGACCGTAGATAAAACCTAACAAAGCACCGTCACGCAGTCAAGGACTATTTTCCTATTATTTGATTTTTTTCCTATAATGAAAAAGCTGCCAGCGCTTTAACCATTTCGCATGAGCTGTGGCTTACTTATCTGCTATGATGGACAGGCAAGCTCCATCTGTCCGCGAAACCAACCGCGCCGAAGTCAGTGAATGCGTAAGACGGCAGAAAAAGATCCCGGAAGCCAAAAGCGCAAGCCGTTCAGGGTTTCGCGCCTGATCGGGCTCGACGCGTGGATCGATTCCACCCTCTACAGCCTGCGCTATAATCTCGGCGAGTGGTGGGAAAACATCACCATCTTCTCCCGGCGTTTTCGCGTGCGGGGTTTCCGGCGTTTCGTCGTCGAGGTTCTCGACGAGGGATTTACGCTCGGGGTTGCCGGAGCGGTGCTGATGCTGGTGCTGGCACTGCCCGCCTTCGAGGAAACCAAGAAGGACTGGCGCGCGCAGGACGACTATGCCGTCACCTTCCTCGATCGCTACGGCAATGAGATCGGCCAGCGCGGCATCCTGCATCGTCAGGCCGTGCCGATCGATGAATTGCCGGATCATGTCATCAAGGCCGTGCTCGGCACGGAGGACCGGCGCTTCTTCGATCATTACGGCATCGACTTCTGGGGCCTGACCCGCGCGTTCAGCCAGAACATGCGCGCCAATGGCGTCGTCCAGGGCGGCTCGACCATCACCCAGCAGCTTGCCAAGAACCTCTTCCTCTCCAACGAGCGCACCATCGAGCGCAAGATCAAGGAAGCCTTCCTCGCGCTCTGGCTGGAAAGCAATCTCAGCAAGAAGGAGATCCTGCAGCTTTACCTCGACCGGGCCTATATGGGCGGCGGAACCTTCGGTATCGCAGCCGCTTCGGAGTTTTATTTCGGCAAGAACATCAAGGATGTCTCGCTGGCGGAAGCCGCGATGCTGGCGGGGCTGTTCAAGGCGCCGGCCAAGTTCGCGCCGCATGTCAACCTGCCCGCAGCGCGTGCGCGCGCCAATGTCGTGCTTTCCAACATGGTTGAAAGCGGTTTCCTGAGCGAGGGACAGATCGCCGTCGCGCGCCGCCATCCGGCAAGCGTCATCGACCGGGCCAAGAATGAGAGTCCCGACTATTTCCTCGACTGGGCGTTCGAGGAAGTGAAGAAGGTCGCCGCCAATATTCCCCAGCACACGCTGATCGTGCGCACGACGCTCGACCGCAATATCCAGAAGGCAGCGGAAGAATCGCTCGAATATCACCTGCGCCAGTTCGGCAAGGATTATAATGTTTCGGAAGCGGCAACCGTAGTAATCGCCAATGACGGCTCGGTCCGCGCGCTCGTCGGCGGGCGGGACTATGGCGAAAGCCAGTTCAACCGCGCCACAAAGGCGTTGCGGCAGGCCGGTTCGTCCTTCAAGCCTTACGTCTATGCGGCGGCGATGGAAAAGGGCCTGACGCCCAGCACCATTGTCTCGGACGCCCCGATCAGCTGGGGCAACTGGTCGCCGCGCAATTATGGCCGCAGTTTCGCGGGCCGCGTGGACCTGACGACCGCGCTTGTGCGTTCGTTGAACAGCGTGCCGGTGCGGCTGGCGCGCGATTATCTGACCACCGCCCCCATCGTCGCGCTGACCAAGGCGATGGGCGTCGAATCACCAATCTCGTCGCACAAGACCATGGTGCTCGGCACTTCGGAAATGACGGTGATGGATCAGGCCACCGGCTTCAACGTGTTTCCGAATGCGGGCATGGCCGGCAATCGCCATGCCTTCACGCAGATCGTTTCGCCGGATGGCAAGGTGTTGTGGGATTTCGGTCGCGATGCGCCGAAGCCGCACAGGGCGCTGTCGGAAAAGACAGCGCTCGAAATGAACTCCATGCTTGTGCAAGTGCCCGAACGGGGCACCGGGCGCCGCGCCGCGCTGCCCATGACGCGGGTCGGCGGCAAGACCGGCACGACGCAGAATTATCGCGATGCATGGTTTGTCGGCTTCACCGGAAATTTCACGGCGGCGGTTTGGTTCGGCAACGACAATTTCACTCCCATGAAGGAAATGACCGGCGGCGTTCTGCCTGCCATGGCCTGGCAGCGGATGATGTCCTATGCGCATCAGAACATCGAACTGAAGCCCATACCGGGCGTGACGCCGCCCTTCCCCGCGCCGCCCAAGAAGAGCGAGCCGCAAGTGGCAAACGCCAAGCCGGAGGAAGTCATGGCCGCGCCGCCGCGCGTGCTCTCGCCCCTGTCGACAAAAGTCATCAAGGAGCTGCATGACCGCTTCCTTGCGGCCCCGCCTCTGCCTAAGATCGCCGGGCGCACAAAAATATCGGTACTCTGAGGGGCGATGTTCAAGACGATATTCAACACGGCGATCGTGCTTGCGCTGGCGCTCGGCGGCGGCATCTGGAGCGTCGACAAGGTGCTCGACCGGTTCGAGGGGTTCGGCGAGCTTCGCGTCGGGACCTGGAGCGCCTATCCGGCGGCGGGTACGCCGGATGCCGATCCCTATTCCAAGGCCCGCGCAGCCCGAAAGGCCTATCTGGCGCTTGGAACCGCCGAGGGCCTGCCCTTCTATGCGCGCACCGACGATAGCGGGCGCACGCTTCGGCGCGGCTGCACCTATCGCCTGAGCGGCATGACCCCGCCCGCCCGTTTCTGGACAATCTATCCGGCCACGCCCGATCTTGAGCCGATCACGCCGCGCGAGGGATTGCTGCCAGCGCTGCATTCCCGCGAGGTGCTTTATGGCGATGACGGCAGCGTCACGATCACCATCGGCCCGGATGCCGCGCCCGGCAACTGGCTCCCCGTCGAAGGCGGCGGCGATTTCGTTCTCGTCATGACGCTCTACGACACGCCTGCGGCATCATCCTCCGGTCTTTCCGATCTGGTCATGCCGGGGTTGGTGCGCGTTGCCGGCGTAAATCCGGAAGCTTGCCGTGGCTAGAATTTTCCGCCTCGTCCTTCTCGGTATCATCGGCGCGGCGATCGTCCATATCGCGGTCCTGTTCCTCGTTCCCTTCTATTCCGACAAGAATGCCTGGTCGCGGATCGAAACCGGAAGCGAGCCATACCGTTTCCAGCGGCTGGATCATAAGACCGGCCCCGTCAGCGACAGCGACCCGCTCATACAGGAAGCCACCTGCCGCTTCGATCTTGCCGACGGCCCGGTGCACATCACGGCAGACGCAAACGTGCCTTACTGGTCTCTTTCGATCTACGCGCCCAACGGGGACAATCTCTACAGCCTCAACGACAGCGTTTCCAATGAACGCAAGCTCGATCTTATCCTTGCCGATCCCATCGGCATGGCCAGTCTTCGCTCGGATGGCCTTCGCTCCGATGGTTCGCAGGCCGATGCACATTCGATCCTGATCGAGCAGAATATCGGTGAGGGTGTCGCCGTGCTGCGCGCCTTCGTGCCCGATGCGACCTGGAACAGGCAAGTGCAGGGCTTCTTTACCGAAGCGCGGTGCGCGCCGTTTGAGGGACTCTGACCCAGCCGCAACCAAATGCTGTTTCTTTATGGCACGGTTAATGAGTTGCTAAGGCTTCAACGCTACTATCGGGAACACCGACCCATGCGGGGTGCATTTCGTGCAGGCCAGCTGCTGCTGGATGCGTGATCTGCGATTGGGCGGGTGAGTTGGGTGCCTACCGGAGTATTCTGCGTGACAAATGATCAGTTCCGCGCCCTGGAGGATATTTCAGGCCACCGGAGCCCGTCGGATTCAAAAGCGGGGAGAGCCAAGGCGGACGACCTTCTGGCGGCCGCGATTTCGGCATTTGCGGGCATCATGCGTCCCGGACGGCAGGATATGCAGCAGCTCGAAGATCTTGCCATGCCGCTTCTGCAATGCGCTTCCACCCGCGGCAAGCGCCATGCAGCCAATGCGCTGGCCCAACTGGAAGACGCGCCGCGCCGCCTCATTCTCGCGCTCGCCGACCAGCCCGTGGAAATCTCCGCGCCCATTCTCCTGCGCTCGCCCCTCCTGCGCCCTTCCGACCTGATCGAGATCATCGGCAAGAACGGTCTTGCTCATGCGCGCGCCATTGCGCGGCGCCAATCGGGGGATGTGCTTCTGCAAGGCGTGTTGCGCAGTTTCGCCGATCCGGTCATCGACCGCACGCTGGCGCTTCAGGAAAACCTCGCCAATATCGAGGCTGAGCCGCTTGAAAAACCGGATGTGCCAGACCTGTCCACCGCCAAAATACCCCTGATGAAAGAGGGCAGTTCGGAGCGGCTGGCGCGCGCGCTGCAACAGCCTTTCTACGAAACAGGTGCCGCCACCGGCTCGCAGCATCTCATCGATACCGCCCTTCTGATCGACGGCCAGTTCTTTCGCAACGCACTGGCCGATGCGCTCGACCTTTCGTTCGAGCGGGCCGATGCGATTATCGGCCAGTGGCCGGATTCGCACCTGCCGATTGCGCTCAAGGCGCTCGGATTGTCGCCAGCGGAATGCTATCTCACCATGACGGCCATTCTGGGCCCGATCGACACCAATCGCGACAGCCTGCGTGAGTTCGTCCACATCTACCGTTCCATCGACCGCGAAAAGGCGATGGCGCTCGTGCGGCGCTGGAAGGCTGAAGACATGTCGGCCATGCTGCGCGGCAAATTGCGCGAAATGGCGGAAGCAGGGGACGACACCCCGCTTGTGGATGCGGCCAATTCCGATCATCCGTCGCAGCAGCGTTTGGTAAAATAGAACCGTCAGCTAGACGCTTCCCCGTCCTGCGAAATCGAAAAGAACGCCGATGCGTCGGCAATATCTTCCAGTTCGACCAGCCAGAGGTCGGGGTCGAAACGCGTTTCCCGCGCCATGCGGTCACTTGCCGCCAAGTCATCCGCGTCATGAAGAATGCGCAGGAACATGCGCTCTCCATCGTTATCCTCGTCATAGGAGGTTTGCGGCGCAGGCGAATATAAGTCGCATGTGCCGAAGCGCGAGCTTACCTTGATGAAGATCGCACCCGCTTCCGGCGAACCGCGACGGGCGAGATAGGCAAAGCCGCCCTCGCCCTGCACCTTGCGGATCAGGGCGGAAACCCAGAAATCGGATGTCAGGCGCATCGCGAAACCATCAGCTTATCAGGCCGATCTCGCGCATCTTGGCGATGAGCGTTCCATCGATTTCGCCGGTCACGGGCAAGCTGAACAGTTTCTGGAATTCGCGCACGGCTTCCTGCGTCGACTTGCCCGGCTGCCCGTTCACCGGCACCGTGTCATTGCCGAATGCCTTCAGCCCGGCCTGCACGCGGATAATATCCTGCGAACTCACTTTTCCCGATTGTATGGCGGGCGTTGCCGCAACCTGCTTTTTGGCGGCCGGTTTTTCATAGGAAGCAAGGTCAGGCTTCGGCTTTGAAACTGTTTCCGATTTCAAAACGGCAGGCTGCGGACGCGGCGATGGAACCGCGACCTCGATGGCTTTTGCCACCTCATCCTGAACCGGATTGCGCTTCTGCGTGTCAGCCAGCATTTGTGGAGGGATGTTGGCCTCCTGCACGCCGAGCTTTTGCTGCAAGGCGCGCCAGCGTTCCACCGCTTCGCGGGTCTGCGGCCCGGTAAAACCGTCCACCGGCCCCTTGTAAATTCCGAGCGTCGAAAGCCGATGCTGCAGCCGCGCGATCTCCAGATCGGCATTGGGCGCAAGTGCTGGCAGCATATCGTCCACCGATGCGCTCATATTCAGCCGGTCAGCCGACAGGCTGGCGGTTTCAGGCGCCGGTGCGGTCTCGCTTTTCGCGGTTTCAACCGGTTTGGGGGCGTTGTCGCTCGCCGCCGCCGTTCCCGGCAACACCTCGCGCGGGGTTGGCTTGAACACGAAATCCGGCCTGGTGCGGAAGAACACGGCGTTGTGCGCCTCCGGCTGATACCAGAGCGCATTGGCCGAAACGAAACTCATGACCACCAGAAATGCGGTTGCCCCGCCGGTCAGGACGGGGTTGCGCGCAATGAAATCTCCGGCGGCGATTGCAAGCGCCGAGGCCGACGTGAAGAAGAAATGGAGGAGCCGCGATCCGAGACTACGCCGTTTTGCGGGCTTGCGCATTTTTCTGCTCCCGGATTTCGTCGTTCTGCCAGTCATGCTGCCTTTCTCCCTGGTGACGGTGCATGTCGATCACCGTGCCAAGCTCCTGATGTTCGTCTTCTCCCATGACAAATTGCGGCCCCGACACCGGAAGGCGGACCGTGACGATCGTGCCTTCGCCGGGGCAGCTTTTCAGTTGCATCGTTCCCTGATGCAGTTCCACCAACCCCTTGACCACCGAAAGGCCAAGGCCGCTTCCTTCCTGCGCGCGCGCATAATCGTTGTTGGCGCGCACGAATGGCGTGCCGATGCGCTGCATGTCTTCCGGCTCGATGCCGATGCCCGTATCCGACACGCTGAATTCCAGCATTGCACGGCCTTCAGCCATCACGCGCGCCGCATCGATGGTGACGCAGCCGCCGCTTTGCGTGAACTTGACCGCATTTCCGGCGAGGTTGAGCAATATCTGCTGGACGGCGCGGCGGTCGGCCACCAGTTCGCCAACGCCGTTGCCGACGCGGTGGCAGAAGGCGACGCCTTTCTTTTCAGCCAGCGGCAGCATGACGGCGGTGCACATTTCGGCTGCTTCGCGGAAAGCGAGCGTCTGCGGATCAATGCTGTAATTGCCGGTTTCCAGACGCGAATTGTCGAGAACGGCGTTCACAAGCTCCAGCAGATAATGGCCGGACTGGTGGATGAGGCCAGCATATTCGCGCTGCTTTTCATTGGCCAGCTTGCCGCCCATTTCATGCGACAGCATGTCGGAAAAGCCGATGATGGAATTGAGCGGCGTGCGCAGCTCATGGCTGACGGCTGCGAGCAGACGGCCCTTGCCGATGCGCTCCGATTCCAGTTCCGCTTTCAGCGTGGCGATTTCTTCCAGAAGCTTCTGCTCGCCTTCCAGCGAACGGCCGATCAGCGTGATGGCGCGAGCGCTTGCCGCACCTTCGAGCCGATAGGCGCGGAAGACGGTCTCGCCATTTTCGATGGAGCGCAGGCGCACGTCGATCTTGCGCACCGTGGCACCGGCGCGCAGATCGGCCAGAAGCGAAAGATATTCAACGCGGTCGGCCACATGCACGCGGTCGATCAGGGCAGTGCCCTCCAGCATTTTCGGCTGCACGCCCAGAAGCCTCGCAGAGTTCGCATCGACCGAAGACACTACGCCATCCGCATCGAGGCAGAACTGCACGTCACCGGCAGCAACCGCGATCTGCGGTGCGCCGACCTTGATCTCGGCAGGCCGGGCGGCGTTCACAAAGCCACGCGCGACAAGGCTTGCGGCATAAAGGACAAGAACCGCGACAGACACATAGCTGCCGCCGGAAACAGCGCCGCCGCTTGCAGTCGCAAGGAAACCCAGAATGATCGCGGCGAAAGCAGCGCCTGCGGCGGCAGCGCCCGGCTTGCGGGTTGCAAACCAGATCTCAAGCGGCAGAGCTGCCGCCATCAGCCACAGGACCGCATTGCCATGCGAAAAGGCGCCAAGGGCAGCAAGACCCGCGCCATAGGCAGCGAAGTTCAGGCCAGCCAGAACGGGCGCAGCGACGCCCATCAGCGACAGCGCGCACAGGATCATGGCCATGCCTGCAAAGCTGGCGGCGAGAATCGCAAATTCCGTGAATCCCGGCGTCACGCCGGAGCCAAGCACCGCAGCACAAAGCAGGACCGGCACGGTGACGACCGAGCCGATGACACGTATGGAGGCCGCGTCGGGCGTGGATACCCAGCGGCGGCAGAAACGTTCGTAAAAACGGCTGATCGCCTGCACATTCATGCGGACGGATTCGGCTGTTTTCAAAAGAATGGCGTTCAACGTGCCCTACTCACTCAATACTCTTGCATGGTCTGAACCGGAAAACCGTGCGCCGTGGCGACGCTCTTCCAGCCAGCAACAGATTGCAGCCGAGGCTTTAAAGAAACGATAAAGCGGAGCCAACCAAAGCGGATAAGTGAGACGCCGGGTCTGCTTTTCTGTCTATGGTAAACAGAGAGTAGCAATCGACGAGACGCCACTGCCGCCTGCGTGCAATTTAGCGTTCAAACCGGATGGTTACGGAATCTTTTCAAATTCATCCGACATTGACGCGTACATATCGCAACAGAAGCAAGGCAATGATCCGTTTTCTCCTCAAATCCGCATTCTGGCTGACGCTGGCATTCCTTGTCATGCCGCGCATCTTCTCCGCGGATGAGCAGAACAAGCCGCAGGAGAAACCCGCCATCGCCGAAACGAAGCAGGAACCGGATTCCATCGGCCAGCTTCTCGCCAATGGCAAAACCGCCGTGGAGCTGGGCAAGCTTTGCATCGACAACCCGTCTTTTTGCCAGAACGGAACCTCGCTCATTTCCAGCGCCGGAAGCGGACTTCTGGAAGGAAGCCGTGTTGCGCTCGAATATCTGAGCGACCGCTTCGGCACCAAGCCGCAACCGCCCGCGAAAGCGGAACCCGCCGCATCCGAACCCGCGCAGGCCGCAACCGGCATTCCCATCCCGACATCGCGGGAAGAAGCCCTTCGCGCACTGGATCGTCGCGCGACTGGCGCGATTGGGCGTTAGTCATCATGCTCCAGGCTTTTGTTCGAGCATGATTTTATCTGATCGCAGCAGGATCAGAAATCAGTCCAGTGGACTGATTTCCCTGCGTAGGCGGTTCCCACTTTTCGGAATCATGGTTCAGGCTTTTGTTTGAGCATGATTTTACCCGAAAACCGGTTCCCACTTTTCGGAATCATGCTCTGGTTTTCCGTGACCTCGCCACGTTTCATGACTATATAAGCGGCAAGAAACTTCTTTCAGGCGAGTACAATGACCACGACCATCGATAGCATCATGTCCGATTTCGAATTTCTCGACGATTGGGAAGACCGCTATCGCTATGTCATCGATCTCGGCAAGGAACTGCCGCCCTATCCCGACGATGCGCGCGATGCGGAGCACAAGGTGCAGGGCTGTGTCAGCCAGGTCTGGCTGAAGACGCTGCCGCAAGGCGGTAGCGATCCGGTCATCGAGTTTCTCGGCGATTCCGATGCGCATATCGTGCGCGGCCTTGTGGCCATTGTGCTGGCGCTTTATTCGGGCCGCAAGGCTTCGGAAATCCTGACGATAGACCCCGAAGCCATTTTGAAAAAGCTCGGCCTCGACGAGCACCTCACCCCGCAGCGCGCCAATGGCCTGCGTTCCATGGTTGCGCGCATCCGCCGGGAAGCGGAACTGGCGAAAGAATCAGCCTAGCAGTTTTTCCACCGACAAGGCTGCGGCCAGCAGCCTTTTGTCCGTGCTGCCGCGCGCGGTGAGCATGAAGCCGGTCGGCAGCACCATGCCCGGCATGGGCAAGGTGATGCTGCACAGGTCGAACTGGTTGCCGACTTGTGTATCCCGCAAAAGCAGCCCCTCAACTCGATCATACTCGGCCTCGTCATTACTGACCGAGGCAATCGTCGGCGCAACGATGGGCGTAGCGGGCGTCACGAACATGTCGAACCGGCTCAAACGCTCGTCCATTTTCCGCACCAGCGCTGCCCGCGTTTCCATGATCCCGCCATAGGTTTCCATCGGCACCTTGACCCGGACAGAGAGCGGGCGCTTCACGCGGATATCGACATTGGCATCGGGATCACCAAGCCATGTCGACGCATGAACATGGCTTGCCTCAATGCCGGCGATGGAGCCGACGCTGGTTGCCTCACGCAGGCGCTGGATCAGGTCGTCGACTTCCAGATCGGCAATGACAGCGCCCGCTTTTTCAAGAAGCGCGACGGTGGCCGCGAAATGCTTTACCACATCCGGCTCCATATCGGCCAGAAGATAGCCCTTCGGCAGCGCGACGCGCAGACCTTTCAGCGGCAGGGCGTCAGGCAGGACCGGCGTTTCGCCCGCCATGATCGCGTCCGTCAGAATGGCGTCGGCGACGGTTCTGGTCAACGGGCCGACGGAATCAAGCGATGGCGCCAGCGGAAAAGCACCGTCGAGCGGAATGCGCCGAGCTGTCGGCTTGAAGCCGACAAGGCCGTTCAGCGCCGCCGGGATACGCACCGACCCGCCCGTATCCGAACCGATGGCAATCTCGCTCGTGCCTTCCGCAGCCGAGACTGCCGCACCCGAGGACGAGCCGCCCGGAATGCGCGTCGGGTCAATGGCATTGCCCGGCTCGCCATAATGCGGATTGAGGCCGACCGGCGTGAAGGCAAATTCCGTCATATGGGTTTTGCCGACAATGACCGCGCCCGCCTCGCGCAGACGGCGGACAATCGTTGCATCCTGCGTCGCAGGTACCGCATCACGGCGGATAACCGAGCCTGCGAGCGTCGGTTCTCCGGCAACATCGAAGAGATCCTTGATCGAAACGATGCGCCCGTCGAGGGGGCCGATAGTGCGTCCGTCGCGCAGGCGCGCATCGGCCGCATCCGCCTCGGCACGCGCCTGCTGCGTGTAAACCTTGCTGAAAACGCACTCGTTCCCTGCCCGCGCTTCCAGCCGCGACAGGATGCTTTCCAGCCGATCCCGTACCGAATTCATTTGATTTCTCCCCACTTCCCCATCAGGCCTGTCAGGCTTGTTTGGGACACAGGCGATAGACCCGACCCAATGGAGTGTCAATGAGGGAGATGGCTTCACGTCTTCTGCGGCTGCATCCGGGGGCGATAGTCGTCAGTTCCCCAATGCAGGACAACACCTCCCCGCTTCCTTTCGAGTTGCGGATTATAGTGCCGGTGCAGTGCAGCCAGGCCGGCCTTGAGCAGCATCTTGGCCGAACGCGCGGGCCATTGCCGCTCGCGCTCCACGGTTTCAAGACCTTTCAGGAAGCAGCAGACATCAACCAGAACACCGTTCAGTTCCGGCCCGACCGCCTCCAGCGCTCGCTCGACCCGGACGCGGCTGGCAAGCGCAATATCCGTCAGTTCAGCCATGCCGCCCGGCCCATTGGGCCTGCTCCTGACGCTTTTGTCCCAGCGCATCGTGATGGAAGGCATCAGCGATCCGCGCGTGAAGTCCGTACGCAGCCGCTCGCCTGCAAGAAATTCGTCCTCAGAAATGAAGGAAGAACCGCTCGCAGTCTTGCGCCAGTAGAGCATGGCCAGCGGCGACTCCTCCGGATTGATCTCGACCTTCTCGCTCTGCTCATACTCGACCGTGAGTGTGGCCCTCGCCGGAACGGGCAGCGGCTCTGCGCCCGCCTTCGAGCGTTTGGCAGCCCGCTGCGCGGGCACAAGACGTTCGCCCTTCCACCGCAGCAATCCCCTTTGATGCATGGCCTTCAGTTCGGCCCGGCTGGCCGCGATGGTGCCGTGGTCCGCCGCCAGCAATACATGCGTGGCGCGAACCGAATCCTGAACCTCGCAGGCCCCGCCCTTCAAAAAGCGTATGATTCTCGCTTCGGACACTGACAGTTGGGTGGTCATGCCGCCATCCTCCACTCCGCGAAAGCACTTTGCGCAATGCGCTCGAAGGTCGAGACGATTGCATCGAATTCGGTATCGTCGCGCATGTCTTCCACCAAATGGCAGGCGTGCATTACCGTGGTGCGGTCCCGGGCAAAGCCCACGGCCACATCCCGCATGGCGAGGCCGAAAGCCGTATGTGCGACATACATGCCGATCTGCCGCACGCGCGCGACCTCGCGCCTGCAACGCAAGGGAGAGCGCAACTCGGTGCCGGAAACCCCGAACATGGCTACGAGCAAATCAATCAGGGCCTCGCACAGCGCTACATTGCGCCGCTGCCGCAACCGGTCGGACGAGCCCTCCTCCATTGCGAGGCTAAGGTCGCGACCATGCCTTGCTGCCAGCAGCTTCAATGCTTCGAAAGCTTCCGCCCGCGTGTGAATGACATCCGATAGTTCCAAAGACATTCATCTTCCCTCGCCAGAATAGGAATATCTTCTTATACAAAAGGAAAATGCAAGAGTGGATAAGTTTTGTAGAATGGATTGCGCTACACGGTTGATACCGACACTTCGAAGATAGGCTAAGGCCTTGTAACCATGGCATTAACGCGCGGCGAAAGAGTGCGGCTGCCGGCTATTCTACAGAAAACTTCGCAAAAATCTAGGAATATTATCCAAAACCATCTTGCAAGGCTCATGCTCGTTCACACCGAGAAATGAGGATTGTGACGATGGAAGCGGATCTCAAGCACGCCCGCAAATTATTCTTTGCCCGACAAAAAGAGAATCAAATGACTGCGGCGCAACGCCTTGCCTTGCAGATCATCGCCGGTATCGATCTGGATGAGGTTTTGAAAGCATCGCAGGAAGAAAAGGAACAGACCAAGCGGCGCCTGACGCGCCTCATGGAAAGGGAACGGCTGAAAGGAATGTGCGGTCACTGGAGTTATGACCTGAACCGGCACATCGCACTGAAACAGGCTTTCGACCGGATCGGCTGATGGAGACGAGCCTTTCGGGAAAAACGGCCACAAGCAAAATGGCCGTTATCGTTAAGCTTTCGCTTCCCGATAACGACCATTTCAACAAATGCTTACGAATAGATGCGGTAAAGCGCAGTGCGCTCGAAAGTCAGAGCGCTCAGGCTTCCTTCGGCTTGCGGCCGAGGCCCATCTTCTTCGCCAGCCGCGAACGGGCAGCAGCGTAGTTAGGAGCGACCATCGGATAGTTCGGGTCGAGATCCCACTTTTCGCGGTACTGTTCCGGCGTCATGTTGTAATGGGTCATGAGGTGACGCTTCAGCGACTTGAACTTCTTGCCGTCTTCGAGGCAGATGATGTAGTCGTCATGAACCGATTTCTTCGGATTGACGGCAGGCTTCGGCTTCTCAACAACGACAGGAGCTTCCTCGCGTTCGACGTGACGCTTGAACGCGGCATGTACTTCGGCGATCAGCAGCGGCAATTCGCCAGCGCGAATCGAATTATTGCCGACATATGCAGCTACAACATCTGCAGTAAGGCTCAGAAGCAGCTCTGCGCTCTCGTCGTGCGTGTCCAGATTTTCCATCATATTTCCTTTTTTACTTCTTATTGTTGCGCAATCGACGACTGAAGATCCCCGCCTTTCATCGCCGTTACGTATTCCAACTCTACCCCATCCATTCCCGGCTGCGAATATCAGTTGATAATGTCATTTGCAATAGAATTGTCAAACCACATTACATTAATAACAAGTCATTCTTCTTAAATCGTCAAATACAAAAATTCGGAACCCAACCGCGCCGACCTATGGAAACTTTGAATCACAATGTGCTGGCGTTGCCGCCCCTGTCATTTATTACAGGATTTGGGTGAAGCCGCAGTTCACTGCCGCGCTTCCATTAATTTGCCCAGCTATCGTTAGCAATAGTTTTCTCCCTCAAGTTTTCTTGTACGCGACTCAAGACTAATTGCCTCCCGCAGCGTAGCTTTTGGGCGCGGAATCGGGCCTCAAAATGGCATTGTTCAAATATATTTCAACGGATTGAACTCACTTTCGCCCTTTCGGCCAACTATATAAATATCCCCATCACGCGCTGGTGGTCTGATTCCAACATTTGCATTCACGGTTCAAGCGCTGAGCAAATGTCGGTATTCAAAAGACCACCAGGAAGTATATGTATCTAGTGGATTTTTTGAATTTGACGTTTGAAACAGCATCTATGTCAGCTGGAATTCAAACGTCAAATTCAATCTACTGGCACGGCTTCCCGGCCTTGCAGCAAATCGAAACAGTTTTCATCGGAATTGTGGATGTCTCAAAGCTCCTTGCAACTTCAACCGCCGCACGCAACCAAACATCCGGTCAGCGATACCCGTCACGGCATCACCCGCACCGACGATTATGCTTGGCTGCGCGCAGATAACTGGCAGGAGGTATTCAAGGACCCCTCGGTTCTCTCCGCCGAGATCCGCGCCCATCTGGAAGCGGAAAACGCCTATCAGGCAGCACTGATGAAGGACACGGAAGCGCTGCAAAAAAGCCTGTTTGCCGAAATGCGCGGGCGGATCAAGGAAGACGATTCATCCGTTCCTTCCAAGGATGGCCCTTATGCATATGGCGTGTCCTACCGCACCGGCGGCGAGCAGCCCTATTTCATCCGCACGCCGCGCGACGGGGGAACTGAAACCATCCTTCTCGACGGCGACGCGGAAGGCAAGGACAAAGCCTATTTCCGCCTCGCCTCCGCCGACCATGCGCCGGATCACAGGCTTTTGATCTGGGGCTATGACGACAAGGGATCGGAATTCTACAAGCTCAAGGTCCGCGACCTGTCATCGATGAAAGACCTTGAGGACATCGTCACCGATACGAATGGCGGCGGCGCGTGGGATGCGCAAAGCGAAGGCTTCTTCTATACGCGCCTCGATGAACACCATAGGCCATCCAAGGTCTTCTATCACAGGATCGGCACGGCGCAGTCGGACGACCGCCTGATCTATGAGGAGAAAGACCCGGGCTTTTTCCTTGGCGTCGGCGGTTCGGCGCTGGACGACTATATCTTCATCGATATTCACGACCACGAGACGTCGGAGTGCTGGCTGCTTCCCGCCAGCGACCCGGCGGCAAAGCCGCAGCTCGTCATGAAGCGCAAGACCGGCACGGAATATGACATCGCGCCGGGCGGCGATGTCTTCTACATCCTGACCAATGCCGATGGCGCCAAGGATTTCAAGATCTGCCAGGCGCCCGCCAGCGCTCCGCAGCCGGAAAACTGGGTGGAGGTCGTGGCGGAAAAGCCGGGACGGCTGATCCTGTCGCACTCGGCCTACAGGCATCACCTGGTCTGGCTGGAACGCGACAACGGCCTGCCGTGCATCGTGATCCGCGATCGCGAGACCGGCGAGGAACACGCCATCGCCTTCGACGAGGAAGCCTATTCGCTCGGCCTGCATGGCAGCGCCGAATATGATACGGACGTCATCCGCTTCTCCTATTCGTCCATGACGACGCCGGAACAGCTTTTCGACTACAATATGCGTACGCGCGAGCGGAAGCTGTTGAAGACGCAGGAAGTTCCGTCCGGCCACAATGTGCAGGATTACGTCACGCGCCGCGTCTTCGCGAAGGCATCGGATGGCGAACTGGTGCCGGTCTCGCTACTCTATCACAAGGACACCCGGCTCGACGGCTCTGCGCCGTGCCTGCTTTATGGCTATGGTTCCTACGGCATCACAATTCCGGCAAGCTTCAGCACCTCGCGGCTGTCGCTTGTGGATCGCGGCTTCGTCTATGCCATCGCCCATATCCGCGGCGGCAAGGACAAGGGTTTTGCATGGTACGAAAACGGCAAGCGCGACAAGAAGGTCAACACCTTCACCGATTTCATCGCCGCCGCAAGGCACCTCGTTGCCGAAGGCTTCACCAGCCATGACCGCATCGTCGCCCATGGCGGTTCGGCAGGCGGGATGCTGATGGGTGCGATTGCGAACATGGCCCCCGACGCCTTTGGCGGCATCATTGCCGAGGTGCCGTTTGTCGACGTGCTGAACACGATGCTGGACGACACGCTGCCGCTGACCCCGCCGGAATGGCCCGAATGGGGCAACCCGATCACTTCGGAGGCGGATTACAGGACGATTGCGGGCTATTCGCCCTATGACAATGTCAGCCGTCAGGCCTACCCGGCCATTCTGGCGGTGGCGGGGCTTACCGATCCGCGTGTTACTTATTGGGAGCCCGCCAAATGGGTCGCCCGGCTGCGTGAACTGAAGACCGACGACCATCCGGTCCTGTTCCGCATCAATATGGATGCAGGCCATGCCGGAGCCTCGGGCCGTTTCTCACGGCTGGAAGAAGTTGCCTATACTTACGCTTTCGCGCTCAAGGTGACAGGCAAGGCTTGCGACACGCTCTGATTGCAGATAAGGTATCGCACCCGGGTTTTAAGGGTGCGATACTTCTCAATGGAAGAAATCGCACTATTTTACTTATGAAGTTGTTTTATAGCTGTTCTTTTCATGGAGAATCCGATGTTGCGTCAAGTCATTGCTGTTTGCCTCACTTCCGCATCGCTTGCGGTTCCCGGCCTTGTTGCCCTGCCCATGTCGGCTGAGGCTCAGGTGCGCAAGGATGTGAGCGAATATGCGGGCCAGCGCTGCAGCATGCCAAGACGAGGCAGCGGCATCATCGTCGGCCAGTTCAGCGGCGTGGACGATTCACCCTTCATCACCGGCGGCGACGGACTGGTCTCGATCGACCGTATCCGCTGTTTCAGCAGCATGTCCGAATGCAAGGGGTGGCTCTATACGATGCAGAGCAAATACACCAATGCCGGTGCTGCAACGCTCGTCCGCTGCACGAAACGCTAAAGCGGTTCCTGTTTTACGCAATCGCTGGAACCGCCCTATCTATTTGTTTTTGCCGCATTTGCGAACGCACAACCGTTTCACAATTTTGCTGGAATGCTCTGGAGCCGTGCGTCCTTACGGACGCACAAAGGTCGCTCACCCTATTGCATCCACGCATCATCCTTTGCGAAATTCGATCCCGCTTTTCAGGCCGACGCCGTAGGAACCGTGACGAATTCCGTTCATTCCGCGCTGAAAGAGAAACGTTAAATACTCCTGATATTTTGGCATTCAGCCGCTTGCAAAGCGAAGGCGAGAATGCATATTACGTAAACGTAAGATTTTTGGGAGAATTTCCATGGAAGAACTGATCGCACGCATCACCTCCAAAGTCGGCATCGATGCGGCAACGGCAGAAAAGGCAGTCGGCATGATCCTCGCCTTCCTGCAGAAGGAAGGCCCGGAGGCGGAAGTCCAGAAGCTTCTCGCGGCGTTTCCCGGCGCTGAAGAAGCCATTTCGCAGGTCAAGGGCGGCGGCTTCCTGTCCGGCCTGATGGGCGGTGTGATGGGCCTCGGCTCGCAGCTCATGGGTGCGGGCCTCGGCATGGGCGAGATTTCCGGTGTTGCCAGGGAAACCATCCGCTTCGCCAAGGAAAAAGCGGGCGACGAACCGGTCGACGCCGTGATCGGCGCGATCCCTGGCCTCGGCCAGTTCGTCTGATCGAACGTGCATTTATGAGAAAGGCCCCGGTTTTTTCCGGGGCTTTTTTGCATTGGCCGCCTGAAATCCCGTTTCGCCGGCGAGCTTACAGGCCGGCATAAAACAATATCGTTTGAGTCATGTTTTTCACGATAACGTGAAATCCATGTAATAATCTCACTAAATTAGCGATGATACTTGCAGCATTGGGGATTTAAGCGGATGCAGTGATTGCAATGCCCTCCATTGTATCGGATATTTGAACCAAAGAACGAAATCTGTTCAATTTTTAAATGCGGAGGATCACATGCGTTTGTTTTTCCTGACTATCAGTTCTGCTGCTGTCTTGGTCGCCGGTGTAGCACAGGCTGACGTGACGGCTGATCGTCAGGCGATCATGAAGGACCTTGGCCGTTCGGTCGGCTCGATAGCTCCCATGATCAAGGGCGAGAAGCCTTTCGACGCCGCCGCCGCGCTTGCAGCGCTCGAAAAGATTGACGCAGACGCCAAGAAACTGGACGTGGACACGCTGTTCCCTGCCGGTTCCGATCAGGGCGACACGGAAGCCTCGCCAAAAATCTGGGAAAACAAGGAAGATTTCGTCAAGCACGTTGAAAAATTCCGCACCGACGCCGCCGCTGCTCTCGCCGCCAAGCCGCAGGATCTGGATGCGCTGAAGCCAGCCTTCCAGCAGGTTGCCGCCAATTGCGGTTCCTGCCATCAGGCCTATCGCGTCAAGAAGGACTGATGATCTTCACGGTTGATGCCGAGCGCACCGGACGGAAACATTCGGTGCGCAAGAGCATTTCCAGCAAGGTACGGGGGAACTCCGGGGGCCTTCGCACATTGAAACTGTCGTGCTGAACGACAGCCATAAGAGCGGTCCGCTTCGTCGGAACCGCCAGACGGGAACGGATGAAATGGTCCGAAAACTGGCATATGTCGCGGGTGCCGTGGTCGTCCTTGGAGCCGCGGCTTTCTGGATTCTGACCACGCCGCAGAAGGTCAACGATGCCGTCCTGGACGCGATGGAACCGGGCGATCCGGTCAAGGGCGAACAGGTTTTCTGGGCGGGCGGCTGTGCCTCCTGTCACGCCGCGCCCGGCGCAACCGGCGATGCGCGCAAGGTTCTGGCGGGCGGGCATGAACTTGTTTCGGATTTCGGAACATTCATCGTCCCCAATATCTCGCCGTCCGAGCAAGGGATCGGCACGTGGACGATCCAGGATTTCGCCAATGCCATGCTGAAAGGCGTCGGCAGGCAAGGTGAACATCTTTATCCTTCCTTCCCGTATACATCCTATGCGAGAATGCGGCCGCAGGACGTGGCCAATCTGTTCGCCTTCATGAAAACACTGCCGCCATCCGCCAATGTAGCGGCGCCGCACAAGCTTTCCTTCCCGTTCAACATACGGCGCGGGTTGGGCCTCTGGAAACAGCTCTACCTCTCCGACCAGCCTGCGGTGGAAATCGCAAATGCCTCCGATCAGGTGAAGCGCGGCCAATATCTGACCGAAACCCTTGGCCATTGCGGTGAGTGCCACACGCCGCGCAATGTGATCGGCGGGCTGGACAAGAGCCGATGGCTCGCGGGCGCATTATCGCCCGAGACCGGCAACGACGGGAAAAGAGGCGTCGTGCCGAACATCACCCCGGGCGAAGCAGGCATCGGCGGCTGGAGCGAGAAGGACATCGCCTATGCGCTGCAAAGCGGCTTCACGCCGGATTTCGATTCGCTCGGCGGATCGATGACCGATGTGGTCGCCAACATGGCCCATCTTTCCGAAGCGGATCGCAACGCAATCGCCGCCTATCTGAAAGCCATTCCGGCCCGTCCGAACGGCTATCCGGCGCGCTGAGGTTCAGCCGCAAGCTTCGTTCCCTCGTCCACGGGTTCTCCCGAGGCTTTTTCTTGTCGTGACGATGAGCGACGTTTATACGTTGAAGCGAGATGAACAGAGGGAGCAAACCGCCTGATGACTGCCGAAGACGCTATTTTTCTTGGCGCGAGCCGCAAGCCGGACGACTCCTACCAGCAGCCGGAATATCTAGCGCTGAAATACGGCAACCGCCATGGCCTCGTCACCGGCGCGACCGGCACGGGCAAAACGGTTACATTGCAGGTTCTGGCCGAAAGCTTTTCGGCGGCGGGCGTGCCGGTTTTCTGTGCGGACATCAAAGGCGATCTTTCCGGCATCGGCGCGATCGGCGTTCAAAATGACGGCCTCGTCAAGCGGGCGGACGAGATCAAGCTCGACCCGTATGAAATGCGCGCGGCGCCAGTAATCTTCTGGGATATTTTCGGCGAACAGGGGCATCCCGTCCGCGCAACCATTTCCGAAATGGGGCCGCTGCTGCTGTCGCGCCTGATGAACCTGACCGAGGCGCAGGAAGGCGTGCTGAACATCGCCTTCCGTCTGGCGGACGAAGAAGGCTTGCTGCTTCTGGACCTCAAGGACCTGCAGGCGATCCTTGCGGAAATGGCGGAACGCTCGGCAGAGCTTTCGGGCAAATACGGCAATGTCAACAAGACCTCGGTGGGCGCGATCCAGCGTTCGCTTCTGGTTCTCGACCAGCAGGGCGGCTCGAAATTCTTCGGGGAACCGGCGCTCAAGATTGCCGACCTGATGCGCACCACCACCGATGGGCGCGGCGTGGTGAGCGTGCTGGCCGCCGACAAGCTGATGATGAGCCCGCGGCTTTATTCCACTTTCCTGCTGTGGCTGATGTCGGAACTGTTCGAGGAACTGCCCGAAGTGGGCGATCCGGACAAGCCGCGGCTCGTTTTCTTCTTCGACGAAGCCCATCTTCTGTTCGATGAAGCCCCCAAGGCGCTGATCGACCGCGTGGAGCAGGTCGTGCGCCTGATCCGCTCCAAGGGCGTCGGCGTTTATTTCGTGACGCAGAACCCGCTCGATGTGCCGGAAACGGTTCTGGCCCAGCTTGGCAACCGCGTGCAGCACGCGCTTCGCGCCTATACGCCGCGTGAGACCAACGCGGTGAAGACCGCAGCCGACACGTTCCGCCCCAATCCGGACTTCAACACGTTTCAGGCAATCACCAATCTTGCCACGGGCGAGGCTCTGGTTTCCACGCTTCAGGCCAAGGGCGTCCCCTCCATCGTGCAGCGGACACTCATTCGCCCGCCCTCTTCGCGCATCGGTCCGCTGACGCCCGACGAGCGCGCCAGGATCATCGCCGCCAGCCCGGTTGCCGGTCAGTACGATCAGGCCGTGGATCGCGATTCCGCTTTCGAAATGCTGGCCCGCAAGGCGCAGAATGCGGCGGCGGCACAGCAGAAAAGCAAGGAAGAGGAAGAAGGCGGCGGTATCTTTGGCGAGATCGCCGGTACGGTGTTCGGCACGGGCCGCCGCTCCGGTCGCCAGACGGTGGCCGAAGCAGCCATGAAATCCGTTGTCCGCTCGGTCGGCAATTCACTCGGCCGTGCGCTCGTGCGCGGCATTCTCGGCAGTTTCAAGCGGTGAACCAGTAAGGCAGTAAGGCAGTAAGGCAGTAAGGCAGTAAGTGAAATAGGGCAGAAGGTTTCAGTCAAGCAAACATATTGCCCTACTGCCTTACTGCCCTATTCCCCTAAGCTCACATTACGAGAATTGGCGACTTCGCCGGAACGCGATCGTAGAGATCGATGATGTCCTGATTCAGGAAGCGCACGCAGCCCGAAGAGACTGCCTTGCCGATGGACCACCATTCCGGATTGCCATGCAGGCGGTACAGCGTGTCCTTGCCGTCCTGGAAAATGTAGAGCGCGCGAGCGCCCAGTGGGTTCTTGAGGCCCGGAGCCATGCCGCCGTTCTTGGCGCTATAAGGCTCGAGCTCCGGCTGGCGGGCAATCATCTCATCCGGCGGAGTCCAGCGCGGCCACTGGCGCTTGTACTGGATCACGGCGCGGCCCGACCACGCAAAGCCCTCACGACCGATGCCGACGCCGTAGCGCATCGCCTGGCCGCCTTCGAGGACCAGATAGCAGAAGCGGTTGGCCGTATCGATGACGATCGTACCCGGCAGTTCGCCGGTCGGGTCCTGCACCACCTGACGCAGGTAGCGCTTGTCCATCTTCTGGATCGGGATTGCCGGAAGCTGGAAGCCGCCATCCTCGACGGCGGCATACATCTGCGCCCAGCCGCCATAGGAAGAGTCTACATTGGCCTGCGGGGTGCGGTTGATCGGGTTGCCCGACTGATCCACATCGATGATTGGAACATTCTGCCCCAACTGAGCGCAACCGGCCAGGCCGGTGGCCGCTGTTGCTGTCATTGCCGTCAGAAAGGAACGGCGGGTAAGGGTCGTTTGCATATGAAAACCAGTTTAGTGACGGGAGGAGTTACAGATACACATTCAGGGTTAACGAATTGCGACCCGACCAAATTGTGGCAGATGCGCAGTGAACGGTCGAAACGGCCCGAAATGGCTGTTTCCGGTGTTCGATTGCACGGAAAACGCCCGAAAATTGTGGCGTACACCCGTTCTTAATGCGGCCTAAACATGGCGAAGGCATACCAGCATGGCTCGTGTTGCAGCCGCGACACAATTTTGGGTGCAAGGGGAAGGTTTCAATAAACTGGTCGAGTTCAACTTTTAGTGAGAAGTCAATCCAGCAATTGAAGGCTTGGCAAAATGAGCGCCGGGGCGAACTGCCTGTATTCGTCGGGCTGGTTGGAACGGTTGATCCAGACCCCGCGCATGCCGAACCGCACTGCCCCCGCCACATCCCAGCGGTTCGAAGACTGGAACGAGATCGCTGACGGATAAAGTCGCCAGTGCAGCGTGACAAGTTCATAGACTGCCGGTGCGGTCTTGTACTTCCTGACTTCATCGACCGAAATCACATCGTCCAGCAGAACATCGAGCGCTGCCGACCGGACAGCGGATTCCAGCATTGCGGGCGAGCCGTTGGAGAGAATTGCAAGCCTTGCGCCCTTTTCTTTCAAGCCCTTGAGGGCAGCGGGCACTTCCGGATAGCAATCGAGCTTCCAGTAGGCGTCCAGCAGGTCGCCGCGCAGGGCCGGATCGACGGAAGGGTAGCGCGCGAAGGCGAAATCAAGCGATTCCTCGGTGAGTTTCCAGAAATCGCTATAGGCGCCCATCAGGCTCAGCACCCAGGAATATTCAAGCTGCTTTGCGCGCCACAGCTCGGAAAATGCCCTTCCGTCCGGCCCGGCCTTGTCCGCATGTCGCCGCACCGCCGAATGGACATCGAACAATGTGCCATAAGCGTCGAAGACATAAGAACTGTGGGACACCATTTCCTCCTGTGAGGGTCCGCCGCGCATCGCGAAGCGTTAGAGCGCGTTTCGATCTGATTGGATCAGGCCGACGCTCCAATCCTTTGTTTTTGACGCGCATCTTATCCGAAAACCGTTTCACACTTTTCCGGATGCGCTCTAAATCCAGAATTACGCCATCCTACTGTGATTTCAATAAAAATTCATTGTCTTGAAGCTGAATCGCTCATTGACGCCATTGCCGCCCGCACCGATGCGGCCTATGTAGATTCCGCACGCAAGTTTTGTGGCAGCATCTGCTCGGCCAGCCGCGAGCTGCCCATATAAGCTGAAGAAAAGAGGAGAGTTTCCAATGGCTTTCGAACTGCCCGCCCTGCCGTATGACTATGACGCCCTTACGCCATACATGTCACGCGAGACGCTTGAGCTTCATCACGACAAGCACCATCAGGCCTATGTCACCAACGGCAACAAGCTGCTCGAAGGCTCCGGCCTTGAAGGCAAGAGCCTGGAAGAGATCGTCAAGGAAAGCTACGGCAAGAATCAGGGCCTCTTCAACAATGCCGGCCAGCACTACAACCACATCCAGTTCTGGAAGTGGATGAAGAAGGGCGGCGGCGGCAAGAAGCTGCCGGGCAAGCTTGAAAAGGCAATCGAGTCCGATCTTGGCGGCTACGACAAGTTCCGTGAAGATTTCATCGCCGCCGGCGTCGGCCAATTCGGCTCAGGCTGGGCCTGGCTGTCGGTCAAGAACGGCAAGCTCGAAATCTCCAAGACCCCGAACGGAGAAAACCCGCTCGTTCACGGCGCAACGCCGATCCTCGGCGTCGACGTGTGGGAACACTCCTACTATGTCGATTATCGCAACCTGCGTCCAAAATACCTCGAAGCCTTCGTCGATAACCTCATCAACTGGGAATTCGTCGAGGAACTTTACGAAAAGGCTTGATGCGTTTCGCCTGACGGCAAAGAAAAACCCCGGTTTTGCCGGGGTTTTTTGCTGCTTTATTCGTTTGTCACCCGCACGCCCACATGGCGCGCGCGCCCCGCGCCCCATCCGGCGGTGGCGGCCCCCAGTCCGAGAAGCGCAAAGAACGCGCCGCAAGCCGCAAAGCTGCCCGTCGCGCTGTGGATCATGCCGACGATCAGCGGGCCGATGGCGGCGATGGTGTAGCCGACGCATTGCGCCATGCCGGACAGATGCGCCGCCGTGTGCGAATCCGGCGCACGCAGAACGATCACCATCATCGCAGCCGCAATAAGACCGCCCTGCCCAATACCCTGAACGACCGCCAGCCCCCAATAGGTCCACTGCGGCAGGTAGAGAAAACCGATCAGCGGCAGGGCCGCACAAGCACACAGAATGACATTGAGCAGGCTCTGGTTTTTCTGGCGGGTGGCTATCGACGGCACCCCAAGACAAGTGACGACCTGCACCATGATCGAGAAAGAGACGAGACCGCCAGCCGCAGCCGGGCTAAGCCCCTGTTCGCGCAGGATCGGCGCCAGCCATCCAAAGACGATATAGGCCGTGGAGGATTGCAGCCCCATGAACAGCGTTACCTGCCAGGCCAGCCTGTCCTTCCAGAGACCGATCACGCGGAAGCCCGAATGCGCCACATTGTGTTTTGCGCGCATGGCCTGCGGCAGCCACAGAAGCAGCACAAGTGCCGCCGGAATGGCCCAGAAGGCCAAAGCAAGGTTCCACGAGCCGCCGAGCAATCCTTTGACAGGAATAGTGAAACCGGCTGCAGATGCAGCGCCGCCGCACAATGCCATCGTATAAAGGCCAGTCATGATGGCCGCTGTCTTCGGAAAATCGCGCTTGACGACACCGGGAAGCAGCACGTTGCCCATGGCAATGGCGGCACCGGCGAGCGTGGCGCCAATATAGAGCGAGGAGAACGAGCCGAAGCCGCGAATGGCCGTGCCGACGGTCAGCACTGCCAGCACGACAAGCAGGACGCGTTCCGCGCCGAAACGCTGCGCCATGCGCGGCGCGAACGGGGCGAAGACACCAAGGCAGACGACCGGCAGCGTGGTCAGTATACCGGCCGCAACGGACGACATGCCCGTCGCCTCGATGATTTCCGGCAAGAGCACGGAAACGCTGGAGAATACCGGCCGCAGATTGGCGGCGATGAGCACGAGGCTCAACCCCAGCAAAATGCGCATCGCCTTGCTGGGCGGCTGCTGGACAGACGGCGGCGGAACGCTGTCAGCCTCCGCGTCGACCAGCGCGTCCGGCTGCATCGCCTCATTTTCCGTCGTGTCCGACAGGGCTGTGTTCGTGTGGCTCATGATGCGAGCAACCTTTCAAGTTCTTCAATCAGGGGCGCCATGAAACGGCGAACGGTCGCGCCGGCCTTGTCGGGATCGCCCGAGGCGATGGCTTCGACGATCTGGCGGTGTGCTTCGTCGTTCGGTTCGGGCAGTTCGCCATTGAGCGTGGCTTCTATGGATTCGCGAATGGATGCGGAGAAAAAGGCATAGACCTCGATCAGAGCGCTGTTGCCCGAGGCCGCGACAATGGCCTCATGAAAGGCAAAGTCCCGGGCCACGAAAGTTTCGCGGTCAAGTTCGCCGCGATTGCCCCGTTGCGCCAGCATTTTCTCAAGATGCGCGAGCCCTTTCCGCGTGATGCGCGAGGCAGCCAGGCGCGCCGCTTCCGTTTCCAGAACCGCCCGGGTCTCAAAACGGTCGCGCAGGCTGGTGTGGCGGATGCGGTCAAGGCTGCGCGCCGTATCCGCCGTCGAGCGGACATAAGTGCCCGAGCCCTGCCGCGTTTCCAGCATTCCCTGCGCCACCAGCGCCCGCACCGCCTCGCGCACCGTGCCGCGACTGACATCAAGCGTTGCGGAAAGTGCCGCCTCGTTCGGTAACTGGTCGCCGACCGACCAGCGCCCCGACATGATTTCCGCACGCAGTGCCTGCGTGGCCGAATCCGTCAGGGTCTTGCGGGATATCGCCTTCATAGCTCCACCAAAGTCATCTGATGACTTGATGAATTAGACCCACGGAAGGAAGCTGTCAACCGTCATGGAGAAAGCTGATTGCGGACTGGAAACCGCTGCCGCATTCCGTTAACAATTTTCGCGCACAGTGCCCATAATCCAGCTGCCCGACATTCGGGCCAGACTTCAGGTGCCAGTATGATCACACTCTACAGCCTTTCCGGTGACCACCTCGAACAGGTGGAGGTCGAGCCGGGTACTCCGTTGCCCGAGAATGTGATCTGGATTGACCTCTTTGCTCCCGGCGTCAACGAGGACAGCATTGTCGAGGCATGGACGGGCATTTCGATCCCGACGCGCGAGGACATGACGGAAATCGAGGAATCGAGCCGCTTCTATATGGAAACCGGCGCGCAATATCTGACGGTCCCGATTCTGCACGCCGTCGATCTCGACCATCGGGAGCTTGCGCCAGTCACCTTCATCCTGCACGGTTCGCGGCTGATAACCGTGCGCTACGCCAATCCGAAATCCTTTACCACCTATGTTCTGCGCTCGACCAAGCCGGGCAATGGCCTCATTTCGGCCAAATGCTCGGGCCTGTCGATCATGCTCGGCATCACCGAAGCCACGACCAACCGGCTCGCGGATATACTGGAAGGCGTGGCGGGCAAGATCGATGCGGCCTCGCACTCCATCTATCGCCGCCAGCCCAAGGCTCGCCCGATGACGACGCAGGATTTTCGGCATATACTGACCCAGATCGGCGGACAGGGAACCTTTCTCTCGCGGATGCGGGAAAGTCTGGCGGGCATCAGCCGCATGCTGGTCTATCTGTCGGCCACCAGCAATCCCGCATCCGGCAAGAAGGAAACGCGAAGCTGGATCAAGTCGCTGGAGCGCGACACGCAATCGCTGACCGCCTATGTGGACTTTCTGTCCAACAAGGTCACGTTCCTGCTCGATACGATCGTCGGGCTGATCTCGGTCGAGCAAAACGCCATCATCAAGATATTTTCGGTCGCGGCCGTCGGCTTCATGCCGCCGACGCTGGTCGCTTCCATCTACGGCATGAACTTTTCCTTCATGCCCGAATTGCACTCGCCCTGGGGCTATCCTATGGCGCTTATTCTGATGGTCGCCTCTGCCCTGCTCCCGCTCTATTATTTCCGTCGCAAGGGCTGGCTGTAGTTTGCAGTGACAAGGGAGGCGCACTATGTTATATCATGCGTTATAACATAGGAGAAATGCCATGAATGTAACCCTGCGCAAGATCGGCAATTCCGAAGGCGTAATCATCCCGAAGGAAGCGCTGGAACGAAAGAATTTGCAGACCGGAGCCAAACTGCAGCTCACCGAGACAGAAAAAGGCTTCATGCTGGAGCCGGTAGACGACAGTTTCGAGCAGCAGATGGAAGCGGCCCGAAAAGTGATGGATAAGTACAAAGTCGCCTTGCAGAAGCTCGCCGAATGAACTGGCATTTTCTGTCACGTCGCGTTGTCGAAGCCATCCATGTCGAGCAGTTGCAGCGCCATGGCGGAGCTCAGGGGCTTCGGGATGAGAACGCCCTTGAGTCTGCCTTGGCGCGTGCGCAGAACAAGCTGGCCTATGGCAAGCCGGACCATGCCGAAATCGCAGCCGCCTATGTTTTCGGAATAGGCCGCAACCATGCTTTCGTGGATGGAAACAAGCGCACCGCGATTGTCACAGCCGTGACCTTTCTGCTCATCAACGGCTATGCACTGACCGCAGATGACGGATTGCTCTACAGTTTCACGATGGGCATTGCTTCCGGTGAAATCGATGAATCTGGCGCCGCAGCGTTTTTCCGTGACCATACGGTCGCGATAGAGGGTTAACCCCCTTTCAGCGACACGATTTCCCATTCGACATTGTTGATTTTGACAACATCGCCGACCGGCTTGCCGAACAGCAGGATGGCAACAGGCGCGACGTGGGAAATCTTGCCGTTTGACGGGTCGGCCTCGTCCTCGCCCACGATGGTCCAGCGGCGGACCTTGCCATCATCCAGATTTTCCAGTTCCACGGTCATGCCGAAACGCACGACATCGCTATTGGCAGCGGGAACCGAAAGCTCGGCGTTTTCGCGCCGCGCCGTCCAGTAGCGCAGATCACGCGAAATGCGCGCAACCGCCGAACGCTCGCCCGCGACATTGGCATCCGCCAGCTCGCGTTGCAGCCGGGCGATTTCGTCCTCGATCATCTTCAGCCCCGCCGGCGTGACGAGATTGCGATGCGGGCTTACAGGGCGCTCGCCAAGGTCGGTCGGCGCATCATCCTGTTCTTTGGTGAAAGCTCTGCTCATCATTTCAATGTAAGCAAGCGCATCCCATCCGGCAAGCCTCCCTCCCATCCCCGCCCGCTTCTGCGACGCGTAAACGCATGATTTGCATGGGGGGTTTTTATTGATTGATGAGTCAATCAAAGATAGACTGCACTGGAATTAGTCTGAGAACGGACCAGAATTATGCCCAAGATCGGGATGGAGCCCTTGCGGCGGCGCGAGCTGATCGATGCCGCCATCCGCACAATCGGCCAGCGCGGTTCGCTGGATGTAACCGTCGCGCAGATCGCGCATGAGGCGGGGGTTTCGCCCGCGCTTGCGCATCATTATTTCGGCGGCAAGGACAAGCTCATTCTGGCCACGATGCGGCATCTGCTGCGCGAACTGGGGCAGGATCTCAACGCGGCCATCGGACAGGCGGAGACGCCGCAGGCGCGTATCGCGGCCATCATCGCAGTCAATTTTTCCGCCTCGCAGTTCACGCAGGAAACGATCGCCGCCTGGCTGACCTTTTATGTGCATGCGCAGCAGTCGGAAGATACGCGGCGACTCTTGCGCATCTATGCGCGCCGCCTTCATTCGAATCTGGTTTTCGCGCTGGAACAGCTCACGAGCCGCGAACAGGCGCACCGCATCGCCGAGGGCGCGGGAGCAATGATCGACGGCCTCTATATCCGCCATGCGCTCGGCGCCGATGCGCCGGATGCAGCCAGGGCCACGGCACTCGTGGAAGATTACATCGCGGTTCAGCTTTCAAGCCCACTTCTGGAAGGGCCTTCGGGGGGAAAATGAGTATGGAAGCGGATTTCGTCATCATCGGCTCCGGCTCCGCCGGATCGGCCATGGCCTATCGCCTGTCGGAAGACGGCCGCTATTCGGTGATCGTCATCGAATATGGCGTGCCGGATGTCGGCCCGCTGATCCAGATGCCGGCGGCGCTGTCCTTCCCCATGAACATGGAGACCTATGACTGGGGCTTTTCCACCGAGCCGGAGCCGCATATTGGCGGGCGCAGCCTTGTGACGCCGCGCGGCAAGGTGCTGGGCGGTTCGTCCTCGATCAACGGCATGGTCTATGTGCGCGGCCACGCCCGCGACTACGACCACTGGTCGGAAAGCGGCGCGCGCGGCTGGGCCTATGCCGATGTGCTGCCCTATTTCAAGCGCATGGAAAATTCGAGCGGCGGTCAGGAAGGCTGGCGCGGCACCAGCGGCCCGCTCTATATTCAGCGCGGCAAACGCGACAATCCGCTGTTTCATGCCTTTGTCGAGGCCGGTCATCAGGCGGGTTTCGAAGTGACGGAAGATTATAACGGCGAGAAGCAGGAAGGTTTCGGCCCGATGGAGCAGACGATCCATAATGGTCGTCGCTGGTCCGCCGCCAATGCCTATCTGAAGCCCGCGCTCAAGCGCCCGAATGTCAGGCTGGTCAAGGGGTTAGCGCGCAAGATCGTGCTTGAGGGCAAGCGCGCGGTTGGCGTCGAGATCGAGGCAGGCCGCACCTTTTCGACCGTCCGTGCGCGGCGCGAGGTCATCATTGCCGCCTCGTCGATCAATTCGCCAAAGCTTTTGATGCTTTCCGGCATCGGCCCGGCCGCGCATCTGAAAGACCATGGGATCGAAGTGGTTGCCGACCGTCCCGGCGTCGGCCAGAACCTGCAGGACCATCTGGAAGTCTATATCCAGCAGGAATGCACGCAGCCGATCACGCTTTATTCCAAGCTGAACCTGTTTTCGAAAGCCAGGATCGGCGCGGAATGGCTGTTCTTCAAGACGGGCGACGGCGCGACCAATCATTTCGAATCCGCTGCTTTCGTGCGCTCGAAGGCGGGCGTGGAATATCCCGATATCCAATATCATTTCCTGCCGGTCGCCATCCGCTATGACGGCAAGGCGGCAGCGCAGTCGCACGGCTTTCAGGCCCATGTGGGGCCGATGCGATCAAAATCGCGCGGCAGCGTGACGCTTCGCTCGGCCAATCCGCGCGAAAAGCCGGTCATCAAGTTCAACTACATGTCGCATGAGGACGACTGGGCCGATTTCCGCCATTGCGTGCGGCTGACGCGGGAAATCTTCGGACAGGCGGCGTTCGATCCTTATCGCGGCGCGGAAATCCAGCCGGGCGCGCAGGTCCAGAGCGACGATGAAATCGACAATTTCATCCGCGAGCATGTCGAAAGCGCCTTCCATCCATGCGGCACCTGCAAAATGGGTGCGCTTGACGATCCGATGGCCGTGGTCGATGCTGAATGCAAGGTGATCGGTGTCGAAGGCTTGCGCGTTGCGGATTCATCCATCTTCCCGCGCATCACCAATGGTAATCTCAACGGCCCGTCGATCATGGTCGGCGAAAAAGCCTCCGACCACATTCTCGGCCGCACGCCGCTCGCCCGCTCCAATCAGGAGCCGTGGATCAATCCGAGGTGGCAGGTTGCAGACCGCTAACGCGGTCAAGGCAACAGGGCAGTAAGGCAGTAGGGGAATAAGTCAGGTCGTGTTCCCGGCGCTTAAAAACATACTGCCCTATTGCCTTACTGCCCTAAACAAGGAAACAACAATGAAAGCACAACCCAAAGCCTCGCATTTCATCGGCGGCGCATTCGTGGAGGACAAGGCAGGAAAGCCCTTGCCTGTCATCTATCCGGCCACCGGCGAGGAGATTGCCAAGCTTCATTCCGCCACCCCCGGCGTGATCGAAGCAGCTTATGCGGCCGCACTGAAAGCGCAAGGCGAATGGGCCGCGCTGAAGCCTGTCGAACGCGGGCGCATCCTGCGCCGCACGGCGGAAATCCTGCGCGAGAAGAACAAAAAACTCTCCAAGCTCGAAACGCTCGACACCGGCAAGGCACTGCAGGAAACGCTGGTGGCGGATGCTGCTTCAGCCGCCGATGCTCTGGAGTTTTTCGGCGGCATCATTTCCGGTTTCAATGGCGAGTTCGTGGAACTTGGCGGCTCATTCGCCTATACGCGTCGCGAAGCGCTCGGCATCTGCGTCGGCATTGGCGCATGGAACTATCCGATCCAGATCGCCGCGTGGAAATCTGCGCCCGCGCTTGCCATGGGCAATGCCTTCATCTTCAAGCCGTCTGAAAACACGCCGCTTTCAGCGCTCGCGCTGGCCGAAGCCTACAAGGAAGCGGGGCTGCCGGATGGCTTGTTCAATGTCGTGCAAGGTTTTGGCGACGTAGGCGCCGCACTCGTCAATCATCGCCTGACGGCAAAGGTTTCGCTGACCGGCTCGGTGCCGACCGGCAAGCGCATCATGGCGCAGGCCGGCGAACATCTGAAGCATGTCACGATGGAACTTGGCGGCAAATCGCCTATCATCGTCTTTGACGATGCCGACCTTGAAAGCGCCATTGGCGGCGCGATGCTCGGCAATTTCTATTCGACAGGACAGGTCTGCTCGAACGGCACCCGCGTATTCGTTCATAAAAACCTGCGTGAACGTTTTGTCGAACGGCTCATCGCGCGTACGCGCAAAATCCGCATTGGCGACCCGTTGGATGAGACCACCCAGATGGGTCCGCTTATCAATGCAGCCCAGCGCGAAAAAGTTCTCTCCTACATCGAAAAGGGCAAGGCGGAAGGCGCAACGCTTGCCCATGGCGGCGGCATACCGAAACTGCAAGGCTTCGATAAGGGCTACTTCATCGAGCCGACCATCTTCACGGATGTGACCGACAGCATGACCATCGCCCGCGAGGAAATCTTCGGCCCGGTGATGAGCGTGCTGGAATTTTCCGATGAGGACGAGGTGATCGCCCGCGCCAACGATACGGAGTTCGGACTGGCGGCGGGCGTCTTCACCGCCGACATCGCCCGCGCCCATCGCGTGATCGGCCAGATCAAGGCCGGCACATGCTGGATCAATGCCTATAACCTCACTCCGGTGGAAGTGCCGTTCGGCGGTTACAGGCAATCCGGCATCGGGCGCGAAAACGGCATTGCAGCCCTTGCGCATTACAGCCAGATCAAGACCGTTTATGTGGAAATGGGCAAGGTCGACAGCCCTTACTGACCATCGGACCGGTTATATGGAGCCGGGTCCGGCTCCATATAACCGGGACTGCAATCATAACGATAGAGTTGCGGTGACGGCGCGGCCTGTGGATAGACGATAGCGCGCTGCGACCGCGAGCCTGCCGGTCTCGACAGCGGCATCGCCCACGATGGTCTCGCAGCGCCAATTGAAACGCCCGTCCCCTCCATCGGAACCAGACGGCACGCCGTCTTGACATGATCTTTCAGCGCCTCCGCAGAGGCAATATCGGCGCAACTGATCAGAGCCAGAGCCACAAAAGCAAAAAACGGTCTCATCTCGCAACACTTTCAGACACCATAAATATCGGTGCGGATTCGCTTCGGTCCAGCGCCAACCATAAATTTAACGCTGCGGCCTTATTAACGGCAACAACTCCAAGAAGGTCAAATATATTAATGATCTCTAATTCCATTTTGAGATAAATTAATTAATAATGTTATTTTATAGTTATTAATATTGAAAAAATTTAATTTCAACAACGAAAATTTTATAGACAAAATAATTTGAATACCATATTAATAAGGAAGCAATTTCTTGGTGCCTATAAAAAAATCAGACATATACTTATAGTATTTAATTCTAATTCATGATTAATTCCCTGTCATGTTATGATATTGGTCCAAGCGGTTTACAATGAGCAACAATTTATCAATTTCGACAGACATGATCGAGGACGGGCTGCGCAACGAATTCTGGCGCGCTGTCATCAAGCCAATGTACGAAATCAAGGCTGAGAACGACGATTATCAGTTGTCGGGATCAATTGTTGTGCGTGCCCTGGGCTCCATTCAAATCGGCATAACCTCGTTCAATTCACAACGCTACACACGAACACGAAAGCTCATCGCCGAAGGCGGACTGGACCACTATGTCCTGCAACTCATCACCGGCGGAAATCTGAACGGCGATTTCAACGGTGTCGATGTCGAAGCGAAACAGGGCGATATCGTTGTCATCGATTTGAGCCAGACGGTGGAAAGCCGCGTGTCGAGCGGCTCGCGCATTACAGTGGTGATTCCGCGCGACGAACTGGAGAGGACGGTCGGCTGGCGGAACCTGCATGGCCTCGTGATGCCGGCAGATGCCGCCATGACATGCCTGCTTTTCAGCTATCTGCGCAATCTGCAGTCCGTGAGCGGGGTCCTGGACAGGGCGGAGGCACAAGCGGCGCTGGATGCAATGTTCATGCTGCTTGGAGCAGGCATCAATGGCGCGGAAGGTGGCGTGATCGAAAGCCTTCCGGCCAACCTGCCCATACGCAAACGAATCCTTGCCTATATTGATGAGAAGCTTTCCGATCCGCTGCTTGGGCCGCATTCAATAACCCAGAATCTGCGCATTTCCCGCTCCGGCCTTTACCGGACGTTTGAGAGGGATGGCGGCGTGGCCAGAATTATTCGCGACAAGCGGCTGGATCGCGCCTGTCGCATTCTGGCCGATGAACGGGGGCGGCATATTTCATCTAAGGAAATTGCCTATCGTTGCGGATTTCATGACGGGGCACAGTTTACCAAGGCATTCAAGGCCCGTTTCGGTATGTCGCCCAAAGAGGCCCGGGCATCTGCCAAGGCTCTGCTGGCGTCGGATGCTGACGATTTCGGCCGCGCGGCCCGCGGTTCGAGAAATGCCGTCAAGCGCGGCATCCTGATGCTCTGATACCTGGCCAGGCTCTTCATGACCAAACCACCATCATCCCGATGAAAGACGCTTCAGAAAGTCGTCGCACCAGCGGTTGACGTCATGGGTGGTCAGAAAGCGCATCATGCTTTCAAACCGCTCCTTGCGCTCCTCAAGGGGCATGGCCAGCGCGCGGGCCATGGCATAGGCCATCGCCTCTGTGTCATACGGATTGACCAGAAGCGCGCCGTCAAGTTCCTGCGCGGCGCCGGCAAAGCGGGACAGCACCAGCACGCCGGGATTTTCGGGGTTCTGGGCGGCAACATATTCCTTCGCAACAAGGTTCATGCCATCGCGCAGCGGCGTGACCAGACCGACAGCGGCGAGCCGATAGAGACCGGCCAGCACGTCGCGATTAAGCGAGCGGTTGATATAACGTATCGGGGTCCAGTCCACCGTGGCGTTCGCTCCGTTCACCCGCCCCGCCAGTTCGGCCACCGCGCGCTGCATATCCTTGTACTCCGGCACTTCCGAACGTGATTTCGGCGTAACCTGCAGAAAGGTGACCTTGCCGCGATTGCCGGGATCAACCTTCAGGAAATGCTCGAAAGCCTCCATCCGATTGGTGATGCCCTTCGAGTAGTCGAGCCTGTCGACACCGATGATGAGGCTGCGATCCAGCATGCTTTCGCGCATGCGCCGCACCGTCGAATGGCCTTCCGCCTTGCCGGCAATCTCCGCAAATGCGGCCGTCTCGATACCAATGCCGAAACGCTCGGCCCGGAACCGGTGCCCGAAAGCCTCAAACAGGCCGTCATCGCTGAGGGGCTTGCCGATTTTCTCACGCCGCAGGCAGCTGATGAAGTTATCGACATCGTTTTCGGTCTGGAAGCCGACAACATCATAGGAAGCGAGGCCGCGCATGATGGTTTCGTGCACGGGAAGCGTGAAAACTATGTCTGCCGGCGGCCATGGGATATGCAGGAAGAAGCCGATGCGGTTGGTAATGCCGAGATTGCGCAGTTCAGCAGCCAGCGGGATGAGATGGTAGTCGTGAATCCAGATGAGGTCATCCGGCTCGATCATCGGCAGGAGATGCTTTGCAAACAGGCGATTGACCCGGAAATATCCCGCCATGTCCTTGCGTGTATAATCAATGAGATCAAGCCGATAGTGGCAGAGCGGCCAGAGCATTCGATTGGCGAAGCCAGCATAATATTCATCGATATCCTTCTTGTGGAGATCGAGCAGCGCATAGCGGATCGGTCCTTCGTCGCGGATCGTCAGTTCCTGCGGCTGACGGGCGGGAAGCGTCTTGCCGGACCAACCGAGCCATATGCCGCCGCGTTCGTTGAGCGCTGCCTGCAACGCAACCGCCAGACCGCCCGCTGGCGCCTTGCCCTGTTCGTCAGGCAGGGGAACACGATTGGAGACCACGATCAGCCGACCCATACACCGAATCCTTTCATTGCTTTTCCTGTCGCTTGTCCTGGAGGCGGGAGAGCCAGAAACGAAGCTCAGCCGGGTTCGCAAACCGCGCAGCCCCCGGACGATCGATTGCACGCCCGATCACGACGGCTGTTCCTCCCAGTTTTTCCGCCGCCTCGAGCATCGGCAAATCGGTCAGATCGTCACCGAAAGCGATTGGCACCCTGCCCGCGAACGGTTCCTCCCGCATGAAGCGGCGCAAGGCCGCCCCCTTGTCGCTTATCGCGGGCCGCAGCTCGAAAACCATCTTGCCTGCCTGCACGGTCCAGTCCGGACCGGCGAGCTTCAACGCCTTGTCCACGAGCTCATGGGCAAGTTCGGCCTTTTCGGGCGCAGCGCGATAATGAAGGGCGATGGCACTGCCCTTGTCCTCCGCACGAAGGCCGCTGACGCGAAGTGCCGTCTGCCGCAGGAAATCCTTGGCGGTCCGAAAATGCTCGCCGGGCTCGATCATTTCGACCAGCCCTGATGCGTGACGAAACTCGGCACCGTGCAAGGCGGCTATCGGCCCGCGGTAGTCCGGAAAGCGTTCCTCGATGAAGGCGATTGCCCTGCCGGTGATCAGCGCCGTTGCACCCGACAGATGCCCGGAGAGAGCCGAAAGGGACTTTTGCAGGCCGACCGGAACGACCACGCCGTCTGGATCGGCGGCGATATCGAGCAGGGTTCCATCGACGTCGAAAAAAAGCGCGTGTTTCTGAAAATCGATGAGCGGCATGCCGATCAGATCGGTCGCCGCCTCTTGTTCATTACCTGGCATATAAGGCAAACATTCGCGGCGGCGAATGGTTCCCGAATAAATACCGCGCCCGGAAATTTCCGATTCTTTTTGCCAAGGCGCTGGTGCCGACACATCACGCCTTGGAAAAATTCAGCCGCTACCGGGCTTGATCAGAGTCCCAAGAGTTACTCAAAGGACCCTGATATTATGTGCGCCCATAGACGTCATCGAAACGCACGATGTCGTCTTCGCCCAGATATTCGCCGCTTTGCACCTCGATGAGTACGAGCGGCAGAATGCCCGGATTTTCCAGCCGGTGCCGGAAGCCACAAGGGATATAGGTCGACTGGTTCGTCGTGAGCAGGATCTCGCGGTCGCCGTTGGTCACCTTCGCGGTGCCGGAAACGACGATCCAGTGTTCGGAACGGTGATGATGCGCCTGAAGGCTCAGGCGCCGCCCCGGTTTCACTTCGATCCGCTTGATCTTGAAGCCGTCGCCTTCCTCAAGCACCGTGTAGGTGCCCCAAGGACGATGGGCAGTGCGGTGAAGCTTGGCCGCTTCATGGCCATCAGCGCGCAGCTTGTTGAAGACCTTGCGCACCTCCTGCGCCTTGTCCCGATGGGCGACCAGCAGCGCATCGGGCGTGTCCACGACAAGAAGGTCGCGAACGCCGACAAGGCTGACGAGCCGGGTTTCAGACAGGACAAAACTGTTGGTCGTGTCTTCGATGACCGTTTCGCCGCGCAGCCGGTTGCCCTCGCTGTCGGGCGTGATGAGATCGGCCATTGCCGCCCAGGAACCAATATCGGACCATCCGCAGGACACCGGAATGCAGGCAATGTTGTCGGCCTTTTCCATGATCGCATAATCAATGGAAATCGCGGGCGCCGCCGCAAAATCGTCCTTCGCGATCTCAACGGTCTTCGTCTCGCCATTGACGCCGCGCCGGGCATGTTCGAGCGAAGCCTGAGCAACAGTGAAGATTTCAGGCGCATGGCGCTGCATCGCTTCGAGCATGGTTCCGGCGGTGAAACAGAACATGCCGGAATTCCAGAAGTACCGGCCGCTTTCCACATAGGCCTGCGCCGTCGCGGCGTCGGGCTTTTCGACGAAGCGCAGCACGTCGATGCCCTCGGCCTCGATATAGCCGAAGCCGGTTTCCGGATGATCCGGCACAATGCCGAAAGTGACGATGCGGCCCGCTTCAGCGAGCGGCCTTGCCTTTGAAACCGCCTCGGCAAAAGCAGCCTCATCCTCGATCAGATGATCGGCAGGCATGACCAGCAATGTGGCGTCCGGGCCGTAAGCGGTCGCGGCATGGAGCGCGGCGACGGCAACAGCCGGCGCGGTATCGCGTCCAAGCGGCTCCAGCAGAAATGCGTTATCGACCTTGGGCGCGTTCGCATCGGCACAAGCGTCGAGCGTCAGAAACAGGAAGTCGCGATTGGTGACGGTGAGGATATGGTCCACACCGTCGAGCCTTGCCGCGCGCTTGTAGGTCTTGCCGATCAGGGTGCTACCATCCGGCAACTCGATAAATGGCTTCGGATGCGCGTCGCGCGAAAGCGGCCATAATCTTGAACCGGAACCGCCGCTGATGATGACAGGAATAAAGCTCATTGCTCAGTTGTCCTTGTTGCGTCGCGGGCGATGGCGAGCCCCGTTTCCAGAAGTGTTTTTGCCTCGCTCTCGCCTGAGGCTTCCACATAGCACCGCAATTCCGGCGCGTTGCCGGAAGCACGATAGTGGATGGCATTGCCTGAATGGAAGAAGAGTTTCACGCCGTCGATGGCCTCAGACCGGACAATCGGATCGTCCATTTGAAACAGTGCGCCGCGTGGTGCCTCGCTTTTCAGCGAGGATAGAAACGCGAGGCTCTTTTCCTGCGCGACATTCTGCAGCCTGTCGCTCAGCGCAATGCGGAAGTGGAAACCTGATGCTATTTCAGACAATGGCTTGCCCATTTCCTTAATGGAACCAAGGCAACCCAGAATTGGCAGCAGCGCATCGCGGGTCGAAAGCGCGGTCAGCGCATGACCGCCACGGCTTATATCCGTGCCCAACAATACACCGCCATTGGCCTCAAACCCGACAACCGACCGTGCGCCTCCGGCGATGGCCCGCTCCATGCCTTCGATGACATAGGGCGATCCCACCCGCGTTCTGATGGCGCGATCAAAACGCTCTTCGAGAGCGGAATTGGACGTAACGGGCGTCACGATCGTTTCGACGCCAAGCCAGCGCGCGGTGATTGCTCCGACCAGATCGCCCCGGACAAAGCGCCCCTTCTCGTCCGCAACCAACGGACGATCGGCATCCCCGTCCGTGGATACAATCGCGTCGAAGTGGCTTTCCTTCGCCCATCGATCGAGAAGCGCAATATCTTCGGAACGAAGGGCCTCGGTGTCGACCGGCACGAACACATCGGACCGTCCGAGCGGTACAGCCTCGGCACCAAGACCGGTGAGAATCCTGACGATGAGATCCCGCGCGACAGAGGAGTGCTGATAGACGCCAACCCGCAACCCCTCAAGGCTTCCGCGCTCCAGAAACCCGACATAGCGTTGCACATAGAGATCAATCGCATCGCTGCCATAGGGTGCATCGTGCAGATGACGAAAGGCAAGATTTGCAGGCAAAGCCGCGTAGGCGGCACTGATGGCCCCCTCGTCGCTCTTGTCGATTTCGCCATCAGCGCGATAGAATTTGAGCCCGTTGCGGTCATCCGGAATATGGCTGCCAGTGACCATGATGCTGGGCGCTTGCTGCGAGATTGCATAATGGCTTAGTGCCGGAGTCGGCAAGACGCCGCAATCGACCGGCTGAAATCCCGCATCCTCGATTGCCGCCATGCAAAGAGCGGCAATGGCAGGACTGGATGGGCGAAGGTCGCGACCGACGAAGACCTTGTCGCCCTTTCGCAGCTTGCCAGCTTCGGACAGCATTCCGACGAAAGCAAGAGAATAGGCATAAGCGGGCAAACCATTCAGTTCATCCGCCAATCCCCTAAGACCGCTGGTGCCAAATTTAAGGGATGTACCGCTCATGCTTCCCGCCAGATCTTTCCGTATCGAAAGGACTGCGCCTGCAAGCGCACTCCGGGCTTAAAAGTTTTGTCATCTTATAACGTGAATCCGAAAATCATTATCCCCACAATGGTGCAATCCCATGCACCTTATTGTGGGTCATAATCCGTATAGGCAGGCAATTTCAAATCCTTAACGCAGACTGCGTTAATAATTGCTGTTTGCGCCCTTACTGGCTGTGAAACTAAATCAGCCGGGACACAACGCCCTGCAGTGACGACTGCCAATGCGGGGCCGACCAGTGGAACACCCGCTGGAATTTGGCCGTCGACAGGCGCGAGCTAGCGGGGCGCACGGCCTTGGTTGGATAATCGGCTGTCGTAATATCCGAAACAGTCGCAGTCGGACCGCCAAGCCTGGCGCTTTCGCTGAATAAAGCGCGTGCAAAGCCGCTCCAGTTCGTGTCACCCGTTCCCGCCAGATGATAAATACCATAAGCGGAAAATTCCGGCGTGGCCGCCAAATGGTCTGCCACCCGGATAATTGCGTCAGCGATATCGAGTGCGCTGGTCGGGTTGCCCTGCTGATCAGCAACGACCGAGAGAACATCACGCGTTTCCGCGAGCTTCAGCATCGTCTTGACGAAATTCTTGCCGAAAGGGCTATAGACCCAAGCCGTCCGCAAAATGATGTGCCGTGGATTGGCTTGCGCAACCAGACGCTCGCCTTCAAGCTTGGAACTTCCGTACACGCTGCGGGGTCCGGTCGCATCCGTTTCAACATAAGGTTCGTCAGCGTCGCCCGCAAAAACATAATCCGTCGACAGGTGGATGACGGGAACGCCACAAGTCTTCGCCGCTTCGGCAACTGCTTCAGCGCCAGTGGCATTCACCGCAAAGGCAAGTTCCTGCTCATCCTCTGCCTGATCCACCGCCGTGTAAGCGGCGGCGGAAACGACGAGGTCGGGCTGGATCGCCTCAATGGCACTATGCACTGTTTCCGGCTTTGTCAGATCGAGTTCCGGGCGTCCCAGCGCAATCACTTCCAGATCGGGGCGTTGGGCTGCCTTCTCAATCAGGCTCTGGACAACCTGCCCTTCCCGCCCGGTGACAGCGATCTTCATGCCTTGACCTCTTTCGCTGGCGTGCTGCCCAGACGCTCACCAGCATAGGTACCGCTGCGGATCGGTTCCCACCACCAAGCATTGTCGAGATACCACTGGATGGTCTTTTCAAGCCCGGTTTCAAAGGTCTCCTGCGGTTTCCAGCCAAGCTCACGCTCAATCTTGGAAGCATCAATCGCATAGCGACGGTCATGGCCGGGACGATCTGTCACGAAGCTTATCAGATCGGCGTAGCTCTTGCCGTTTGCGCGAGGCCGCTTCTTGTCGAGGATAGCGCAGATCGTTTCCACCACATTCAGATTGGTGCGCTCTGCGCGTCCGCCGATATTGTAGCTTTCGCCGAGTTTGCCAGTTGTCGCCACCAATGCCAGCGCGCGCGCATGATCCTCGACATAGAGCCAGTCTCGCACATTCGCCCCTGCCCCATAAACCGGCAACGGCTTTTCATCGAGCGCATTGAGAATGACGAGCGGAATCAGCTTCTCCGGGAAATGGAACGGTCCATAATTGTTCGAGCAATTGGTGAGCACCACCGGCAAGCCATAGGTTTCGTGCCAGGCGCGCGCAAGATGATCCGAGGCTGCTTTTGAAGCCGAATAGGGCGACGAAGGCTTATAGGGCGTTTCTTCCGTGAAAATTCCGCTGTCGAAAGGCAGATCGCCAAACACCTCATCGGTCGAAATATGGTGGAAGCGGAAGCTCGACTTGCGCGGCTCCGGCAGTTCACGCCAATAGGCAAGTGCGGCATTGAGGAGGCGGAAGGTTCCGACGATATTTGTCTCGATGAATGCACCCGGACCATCGATTGAACGGTCGACATGGCTTTCCGCCGCCAGATGCATGACCACATCGATTTCGTGGGCACGCAAAGCTTCCAGAATGGTTGCGTCGTCGCAAATATCGGCCTGAAGAAAGCTGTAATTCGGATAATTTTCAATCTGGCGGAGAGACGCCAGATTGCCCGCATAGGTCAGCTTGTCGAGATTGACGACATTGATCTTGGGATCAGAAGCCAGATGCCGACAGACGGCTGAACCAATGAACCCTGCGCCGCCGGTAACGAGAATATTCATATCACTTCCTCAAGCAAAAACTTCTGCATCAGCCAAAAGCGGGGCCTTCCGATCCTTGTCGGAAAGCTGGACGCCTGAAGAAGAAAGGGGCCAATCGATACCAATGGCCGGGTCATCAAACCGGATCGAGCGGTCATGCTCGGGGGAATAATAATTCGTAACCTTGTAGATAACTTCGGTATTTTCCACGAGCGTCATGAAGCCATGCGCAAAACCCTTCGGCACCAGAATCTGGTTCCATTTTTCAGCCGAGACTTCCAACGCGACCCATTTTCCGAAAGTCGGCGAACTTTTGCGGATATCGACCGCAACATCCAGAATTGCACCACGCGTAACGCGCACCAGCTTGTCCTGCGCGAACGGCGGCAACTGATAATGAAGCCCGCGCACGACACCCTTGGCGGCAGAATAGGAATGGTTGTCCTGAACGAAAGTCAGATCAATCCCGGCTTCGGCGAATGATTTCGCATTGTAGGTCTCGGAGAAAAAGCCCCGATCATCGCCGAATTTACGCGGGCTGATTTCAAAAACACCAGCAAGCTCCAAAGCGTGAACCATCATCTTTCGCTACCGATTTCCTCGACGCGACGACGCAGATAAGCCGCATATTCGGTCTGGCCGAGTTTTTCCGCCCGTTCTAGAACAGTATCACCATCGATCCAGCCTTTTTCAAAGCCGATTTCCTCAGGGCAGGCAATCTTGATGCCTTGCCGTTTCTCAATTGTGCGGACAAAAGACGACGCGTCCTGAAGGCTGTCATGCGTTCCAGTATCAAGCCAGGCGTAGCCCCGGCCCAACTGGTGGACTTTCAGATCTCCGCGCTGAAGATAGATATTGTTGACGGCCGTGATTTCCAGCTCGCCGCGCGCAGAAGGCTTGAGGGAAGCAGCAATATCAACGACATCATTGTCGTAAAAATACAGTCCGGTCACCGCCCAGGAGGATTTGGGCTTCGTCGGCTTTTCCTCGATGGAGATTGCTTTGCCGGTCGTCTTGTCGAACTCGACCACGCCATAGCGCTGGGGATCATCCACCCGGTACGCGAATACTGAACCACCCTTATCCAGACGGGCAGCGCTTTCGCACAACTGGGACAGGCCATCGCCGAAATAGATATTGTCGCCGAGAATCATCGCTACATGGTCGCTACCGATAAAATGGCGACCAATGATGAAAGCTTCCGCCAGACCGTTTGGTTGCGGTTGTTTCGCGAATGAAAAGTTCATGCCGAACTCACTGCCATCGCCGAGCAGCTTGCGGAAAAGCGGCAGATCATGCGGCGTCGAGATAACCAGAACATCCCTGATCCCCGCCAGCATCAACACGCTCAGCGGATAATAGATCATCGGCTTATCGTAGATCGGAAGAAGTTGCTTCGAAACAGCTATCGTCAGGGGGAAGAGACGGCTACCGCTACCGCCAGCGAGAATAATGCCTTTCATACAACCTCCGTAATCAGTTTCTCCCACCCACCCCAATACTCCGGTCTATCAACGTATCGCGCAACTTCACTCTTTGAATTTAGCAACGACTGACCGTACGAAATTTTTCTGACTATATCGCGAGCACTAGGTGACCGACTCATAAGATCGCAGCCAAATACGAATTGAAGCAAGCTGGATAGATGCGAGGAAATTATCATCGCGTTTGTCGTATCGGGTTGCGATGGCCCGGAAGTGTTTGAGTTTGTT
>Ga0182741_1000822_pt1 | contig 43842 bp, 39 predicted proteins | sample eDN5th37CBELigOP_FD_128874 | JGI IMG/M metagenome (GOLD analysis project Ga0182741, IMG submission 128874) | Enriched Organic Plus compost microbial communities from Emeryville, California, USA - eDNA 5th pass 37_C BE-Lig OP (version 2) (version 2) ... | reverse complement strand
TGGCGCAGGAGCTGGGGGAAGAGCGCCCGTCGCTCTATCTCGACCTCGAATCCAGCGCCGACCGGGCCAGGCTCTCCGATCCCGAACTCTATTTGTCGGCGCATGAGGACAAGCTGGTCATCCTCGATGAGGTCCAGCGGGTGCCGGACCTGTTCCAGAACCTGCGCGGCCTGATCGACCGGGGGCGGCGCAAGGGGCTGCGGGCGGGGCGCTTCCTGCTGCTCGGCTCGGCCTCCATCGACCTGCTGCGGCAGTCGGGCGAGACACTGGCGGGCCGGATCGCCTATGCCGAACTCGCCCCCCTCGATGCGCTGGAGGTTCCCGCCGCCGATCTGGATCGCCTCTGGCTGCGCGGCGGCTTTCCCGACAGCTTCCTTGCCCGCGATGATCAGGCCAGCCTGCGCTGGCGGCGCGACTTCATCCGCACCTATCTGGAGCGCGACATTCCCGCGCTCGGTCCCCGCATCGCGGCCGAGACGCTACGCCGCTTCTGGACCATGCTGGCGCATCGGCAATCCGGCCTGTCGAACGCCGCCGAGCTTGCCCGCGCGCTCGGGGTCGATGCCAAGACCGTCGCCTCCTATCTCGACCTGCTGGTCGATCTGATGCTGGTGCGCCGCCTGGAGCCATGGCACGCGAATATCGGCAAGCGGCTGGTCAAGTCCCCGCGTATCTATGTGCGCGACACCGGCATCCTGCATGCCCTGCTGGGACTGACGACGCTGGACGACGTTCTCGGCCACCCCGTCGCGGGCGCCAGTTGGGAAGGACTGATCATCGAGACTGCCCATGCCCTGATGCCGGAAGGGACGCAGGCCCAGTTCTACCGCAGCGGTGCGGGGGCCGAGGTCGATCTGGTGCTGACCCTGCCGGGCGGCACGATCTGGGCCGTCGAGGTCAAGCGCAACCTTGCGCCGAAGGTGGAGCGCGGCTTTCATTCGGCCTGCGAAGACCTGCAACCTGCGCGGCGGATCGTGCTCTATCCGGGGGACGAGGCTTTCCCGCTGCCGAACGGGATCGAGGTCATGTCGCTGCACCAGTTCGGGCAGGATCTGCTGGCGCTTCATCCGTAAGCGATGCGGCCGCCCATCGGGCGGCATGGGGGATCGATCTTCTTCATGGGCGGAGAAAGCTGGGTACCGGGGCGCAGCGCCTGGTCCGACATTTTGCGGGTGGTGCTTTGCACCGGGTTCCGCAAAATAATAGTCGGTCACTAATATTTGGCGAAATCGCGAAAAGTAGCCCACTCTGGGCCATGGGTTACAGTCGGCGCAGGACAGCTTTGCACCGCCCGGATCAGGCAAGATCCAGGACCTCGAAACTATCGGCTTGGCGCGACAGGATGCGCCCATAGCCGAGAAACCCCATCGAATCGGCACTGACATTCCCGCATGCACAACTGGCCATGCCAATCCTTGCCTTTGCGGGCGCGGGACAGTCGCGATACCAGCTTTCCGCCACATCGCCACAAAGCAGGCATTTCACCCTGAAGGGGCCGGGAACCATATCCGGCTCCCCGGACAACTCGTCCATGAAGGCCTTTTCGTCGGTCATGCGCCGGAAACCATCGGCCCTGACCTGCGCCTGAAGCGCTGCAATTGGCCTGCCGGAGCCCGGCACCGGCTCGCTCGCGGCCAGGCTGTCGTAAAGCCCGCGCTCTTCCGGCCCCATCGCGCCCAGATCGGAGGCCGTCGCCAGCGCGTAAAGCCGGCGGCAGGCGCGGACGTCAAGCCGCGTGGCCTTGGTTCTGCCGGCCGCGAGCCGCGCCAGGACCGGATAATCACTGAGCAGATAAGTCAGCATCAAGCTCTCCACGCCTAAGGGCGCATATGCCAATATTGCAATTTTACCCTTCGAGTATCGTGCCATCGCACAGACCCATGCCGGTCACAAATGCCGCTCGGCGTCCTGCGCGCCGTGCAGGATGCGGACGATTTCCAGCGTATCGCCCAGATCCCGGAAGAAGATGACATGCGATCCGCTCAGGCACTTCAGATAGCCAGGCCGAACGTCAACCGACCTGCCGCGCCTTTCACCCGATGCCAGCGCATGGCAGGTGTCGCGCAGCTCCTGCACATAGCGCCGGGCTTGCGCGAGGCCCCATTCGCCTTCCGTATAATCCCAGATATCCTCCAGATCGACCGTTGCCGCGACGGTGAAGGCCAACGCCTTCATGCGTTGCGACCGGCCATCTTGCGGGCAATGAATTGATCGAGGTCGAAGCCTTCCGCCCGGCCGGATTCCTCTCCGGCGATCAGGGCGGCTTCCAACGCCTTTACCTTGGTCTCGTGCTCCTCCAGAAGCCGCAGCCCTGCCCGCACCACGTCGCTGGCCGAGCCATAGCGGCCGCCCTTCACCTGCGCGTCGATGAAGCTGACGAAGTGATCGCCGAGCGAAACCGAAGTGTTGCGGGACATGCGGCCCTCCTGTGCGCTGATACCGAATGTTACCAAGAAATCGTATCAATCGCAATTGCCGGCTCTCCGGCGCCGGATGTGCATATTGGCATAAGCGCATGCTGTCATATGCCCGTCTGCGATGAAGCATCTGGCCGAGAGTCGCGCGGATTCGTCAGCGCCTGCACCGTGCGTGCCTGATCCAGCCGCGCTCTCGCCTCGCCGGTGAAGGATTGCCATGCCGGAGAGGCTTCGATGACCCCGGCCAGGGTCGAGGCGGCATAGGGCGTCCCGAAGGCTTCCCGCGCCCCGTTCGCGATATAGGCCACCGTTTCGGGCCACTTCAGCCAGCGCGGGCTGGCATCGGCGAGACGATTGACCCAGCCAGCCAGGCCGCGCAGGAAACCAGTGAGCCCTCCGAGCAGCCCCGGTCCTGCCGGTGGCTGGCGCAGGGCCTCCAATCCGTCGCTGAGCACCGGCGCCAGCGCGCTGTGCATCTCGCGGTTGCGATCTGCATCGTGATGCGTCCAGGCGCCCATCTCGCCTGGCGTCTCCAGACGCTTCAGCAGCACCGGGTCGGGATCGATCTGCCGGATGGCGGCGATCAGCCCGCCGGTCGCGATGGCATGCACCGCCTCGGCCTCCTGAAGTCGGCTGGCGACCGTGTCCTGCATGACCAGGTCGCGGCGGCGCTCTTCCTCGTCGGCAAGGCGACGAGCCTCTTCGGCGCGCAAAATGGCAATCTCTGCCTCCTTCTGCGCCTTCAGCCGCTCCTGCTCGGCCTTCCACGCAGCCCGGTCCAGACGGCGGCGGCGCGGCCCCGTCCGGGCCTGCCCATGCTTCGCGCCGACCGTGGCATGATAGCGGTCCTGCCAGCCGCGCATCGCCTGCTTGTAGCTGCGCGACGGCGAGCCGGACCAGCCGTGATCCTTGTGCCGGTCCTGCTCGCGATGACCTTCATGGCAGCGCTTGGCGTCCATGCGCATATTGCCCTCTGCACATAGGGGCACCGCCAGCACATGCACATGTGGGTGGGCTTCATCGAGATGCTCGATGATGCTCAGCACTTCGGCCTTGTTCCGAACCGCATCGGCCTTGGCAAAGGCGATCACGTCCCTGCGCCAGCGCAGGTAATCGGCCTGGTCCATGTCCTCGACCGGATCGGGAAAGCTGAACACGCTGGCGATCAGCACATGGGTGTCACTGCGGATGCCGCGCAGCGCCTCCTTCCGGTCCGGCTGCTCCTTGCGCAGTTGACGCAGCAGCGTGTTCTGTTCGGCGATACGCTGCTCGATGACCTCGACCACCTCCGAGGGCCGGATACCTTCGAGGATGGTGGGCGACTGCGGGTTCGCGACATGCGGGCAGGCCCCGTCCAACCGCTCCGCCTCGTCTGCAATCTCGCTGACGGACCGGCTCTTGCTGTTACCCTTGCGCGAATAGGTCTGCTTATGCGCGAAGATTGATTTCCCGCCGCGATCAGACATAACGCAATCCCTCGCTGAAGCCTGCGGCGCGCACTTCGCTGCGGGAAACCAGCTCTAGGTCCAGCGCCATGCGGACCTGCCCGACGCTCAGGGTTCGGCACAGGGGATGACGGGATTTGATCCAGTCGGCAGTTTTGGCCGCGTGCACCGGGGTCGGTTCCTGAGGCGGTTCCGGCTCGTCCTCGATGTAATCGCGCCAGCGACCCATCTTGAACCAGTTATCCGAGAAGCAGACCTTTGAGCGCGTATAGCCTGCGGTCTCCAGCGCATAGCGCTTTACAGCCGAGAGAAGCTTTTCAGGCCCGACCTTCTGCATGGCAGCCTCGACGTGATGCAGGCAGGTCGTTTCGTTGCGACATCGGTCGGCGGGATAGGCCTTCAGTATCTCCACAGATTCCGTCGCCGCCTCGCGTGCACGCGCACGCGAAGGTGGTTTATGGATGGTTTCAGGAAGGTTTGGGGTCCGCTGTGGACGGGGTACCGGGTCCGCAGCGGACCCCGTTCCGGGTTCACGGCAGACCCCGTCCTCTGTGGACCCCGTCTCATCATCGGGCTCGGCAATGCCCTCCAGGGTGCGGACGGCGGCAAGGGAAATGCGATAGACGACGGTAAAACCGTTCTTGCACGCGCGGCGGCCGGTTTCGATCAGGATGCCTTCGTTCAGGAACTCGTTGATGGTGCGCTTGACGGTGGTTTCGCCAAGCTCGGTGTGCCGCTGGATCGTCCCCTTGGAGCACCAGATGCCCGATCCGTCATCGCTGGCCTTGTCGGCCAGAAACATGATGATCTGCTTTCGGACCGGACTGCCGAAGCGCCGCCCGGCGCAAAGATTCGCGACCTTCCAGCTCATGCTGCACCTCCCCACGGGGTTGCGCGGCGGGAAGCTGTGACATAATCTTTGGACAGAAGACCTTTGACAGTGCCGTCGGATGGAGTGCCAGCTCCTCCGACGGTTTTCTTTTGCGCAGGGGGCAAGCCGCAAAACTGCGGGACACCTGCGTCATAACCTATTGATTTGCATGCTGCCGCATTGCACGAATGCGGGACACCACTTCGTTGATTTTGTTCAGTTTTCAGAAGAAGTGGTGGGCGACCCTGGAATCGAACCAGGCATGGGTCTCCCCGGCGGAGTTACAGTCCGCTGCCGCACCTTGCAGCACGTCGCCCGCCGAACGCTTTCGGCGTGAAGCGGTGATTATCCCGACCGTCCGGGGGCGTCAAGCAGGGAACCGCCGAAAAGTCGCACTTCCTTGCGCACCATGCCAACCCGCCGCGAAGGTTGCATTCGGCCGCGTTTTCTGCGCAGTCGAAACAGCAACCGGGAATGCGACATGGCCGAGAAACCACAGAAATCCAAGAAACCCGCCTGGGTCATCGACAAGGAACGCGCCCGCCGCGCCGCCGCGGCCGAAACGGTCTGGTTGTTCGGCCTGCATGCGGTGCGCGACGCCCTGGCCAATCCCCGCCGCGACAAGCTGCGGCTGGTGGTGACGCGCAACGCGCTGGACCGGCTGGGCCCCCTGCCCGCCGATCTCGCACCGGAGATCATCGACGCCCGCGTCTTCGACCGAACGGTGCCACTGTCGCCGGAAAGCGTCCATCAGGGCGCGGCGCTAGAGGTCAAGCCGCTGAAATGGGATAGCCTGGCCGACCTGGCGCTTACCGGGCCGGGCCGGCCGCTGCTGGTGGCGCTGGACCGGGTGACGGACCCGCATAACGTCGGCGCCATCCTGCGCTCGGCCGAGGTCTTTGGCGCGCGCGCGGTCATCGCGCCGGCGCGCCATTCCGCGCCCGAGACCGGGGCGCTGGCCAAAACTGCCTCGGGCGCGCTGGAGCGGCAGCCCTATCTGCGCGTCGTCAACCTGGCCGATACGCTGATCGAGCTGCAATCCATGGGCTATGTCGTGCTGGGCCTGGACGGCACCGGCACGGAGACCCTGCCGCAGGCGCTGGCGGAACTCTCGGGCCGGGCGATCTGCCTGGTCCTGGGCGCCGAGGGGCCCGGCCTGCGCGAACGCACGCGCGAGACCTGCGACCGCATCCTGCGCATCCCCTTCGCGGCGGATTTCGGCTCGCTCAACGTCTCGAACGCGGCGGCGGTGGCGCTTTACGCGGCTTCACAGAGTTGAGCCCAGCCTTCACATCGGCGCTAGAACCCGCCCGCCCCGGTTGAGAATCGCCAACCGATTTGCCAGATCGAAAGCAGTTCCACCAACCCCCCGCGCGCCATGATTCGTCCGATTCTCGCCAGCCTGATGCTTGCCCTGCCCGTTCCGGCGGCGATGGCGCAGGATTGGGCATTGGACGGCATGGACCCGGTCTCCTATGGCACGGAAAATGCCGCGGTGCCGGGGCGCACCGACCTGGTCACGGTCTGGCGCGGCCAGGCCTGGCATTTCGCCAGCGAACAGAACCGCAATCTTTTCGAGGCCAATCCAAAGGCTTATGCCCCAGGCCTTGGCGGGCTTTGCGTCCTGGCCCTGTCCGAAGGCCGATCCGAACCCGGCAATCCGCGCCATTTCGTGGTGATCGGCCAGCGCACCTATTTCCTGCGCTCCGAGCAGGCGCGTGAGCGGCTTCTTGCCGATCCGCAGCAAATCCTGATGCGCGCCAAGGCCGTCTGGGCACGCATGAATCCGTGAAATTTCACTTTTTTGCGAGCCGGGTGGAACTTTTTAGCCACGGTTCCCATTTATTTATCGAACATGACCACGGAACGGTCATGTTCAGATCACTGTCCCTCGTTCCGCGACTTGCGCCCGGCCAGACCTCTGGACCGGGCGCTTTTTCCATGCCACTTTCGGTTGAGATCTGGGGGAGGATCAGATGAACCTGGCAGTACTTCGCGACATCGGCACCTCGCCGGTCGACGACGACATTGCGCGCATCGCCCGCACGGTGCGCTGCATTGCCATCGTGGGCCTGTCGCCGAACGAGGCGCGACCATCCTGGGGCGTGGCCCGTTACCTGAAATCGCAGGGCTATCGCATCATTCCGGTCAATCCGGGCCATGCGGGCGGCACCATCCTGGACGAGCGGGTCTATCCCGACCTGCGCGCGATTCCGCCCGAGCAGGCGGTGGACATGGTGGACATCTTCCGTCGGGCCGAGGCCGTGCCCGCCATCGTCGACCAGGCGCTGGCGCATCTGCCCAGGCTGGACACGATCTGGATGCAATTGGGCATCCGCCATCCGCAGGCGGCCGGCCGCGCCCGCGCCCGCGGCCTGACGGTGATCGAGGATCGTTGCCCGAAGATCGAGTTCCCGCGCTTTCTTTAAAGCCTTGAAAGCACGAGAAAGGCCCCGGTCCAGCGGATCGGGGCCTTGCCTTTGCGTCGCCGGCGATCAGAAGCCGGAATAGAGCCCTTCGTAGATCGGGCCCAGCGTGTCCACCTCGAACAGCGAACTGACCGAAGTGCCGTTCCAGATGTTCAGAATCGCCTGGGCGAACATTGGCGCCGTCGGCACGATGCGGATGTTCGAGGCGGCCTTCACCTTCTCGGTCGGTTCGATGGAATCGGTGATCACCAGCGACTTCATCACCGAGGCCTGCACCCGCTCGACCGCCGGGCCGGAAAGGACGCCGTGGGTGATATAGGCATGCACCTCGGTCGCGCCGTGCTCGGTCAGCACCTGCGCCGCCTTGCAGAGCGTACCGGCGGTGTCGCAGATGTCGTCGACGATGATGCAGGTCTTGCCGGTCACGTCGCCGATCACCGTCATCTCGGCCACCTCACCCGGCTTCTCGCGGCGCTTGTCGACGATGGCCAGCGGCGCGCCGATGCGCTGCGCCAGCTCCCGCGCCCGCGCCACCCCGCCCACGTCGGGCGAGATCACCATCAGATCGGACAGCCGCTCGCGGAAGTGATGCTTGATGTCCAGCGCAAAGACCGGCGCGGCATAGAGATTGTCCACCGGGATGTCGAAGAAGCCCTGGATCTGCGCCGCATGCAGGTCCAGCGTCAGCACCCGGTCCACGCCCGCCTCGGTCAGCAGGTTGGCGACCAGCTTGGCGCTGATCGGCGTGCGGGCCTTGGCGCGGCGATCCTGGCGCGCATAGCCGAAATAGGGGATGACCGCGGTGATGCGCGCCGCCGACGAACGCTTGAGCGCATCCGTCATGATCAGCAGTTCCATCAGGTTGTCATTGGCCGGGTTCGAGGTCGGCTGGATGATGAACATGTCCTCGCCGCGGACATTCTCATAGACCTCGACGAAGATCTCCTGGTCGTTGAACCGCTCGACCCGCGCCTCGACGGGGGCGACATTCATCCCGCGATGCATCGACATGCGGCGGGCGATGGCATTGGCCAGAGGCCGGTTCGCATTTCCCGCGATGAGCTTGGGTTCGGTCATGGCCGGCATGGGCTTTCCCTGTCTGGATTCGTGCGATTGCACCCCGCTTAGCACCGGGCTAGCCTGCCCGCAAACCCCGAGGACGAAACCATGGCGCATATCGACTATTACTTCGGCACCCCCAGCCCCTGGAGCTATCTCGCCGGCAACCGGCTGGAGGAAATCGCCGCCCGCCACGGGGCGACGATCACCTACAAGCCCGTCGATCTGCTGCAATTGTTCGACCGCACCGGTGGGGTGCGGCCGGCGAACCGCCACCCCTCGCGCATGGAATACCGCGCGCAGGAATTGCGGCGCTGGTCCGAACACCTGGGCATGGCGCTGAACCTGAAGCCCGCCTTCTGGCCGGTGAACCCCGCGCCTTCGTCCTATGCCATCATCGCCGCACAACAGGCGGGCGGCGGCGACCTGCCGGGGCTGGTGCAGGGCTTCCTGCGCGCCGTCTGGGCCGAGAATGCCGACATCGCCGACGACGCGGTGATCCGCCGCACGCTGGCCGCGGCGGGCTTCGACCCGGACCTGGCCGACAAGGGCCTGTTCGTCGGCGCCGAGACCTTCGGCCGCAACCTGGAACAGGCGGTCGAGGCCGGGGTCTTCGGCGCCCCCTTCTATGTGGTGCGCGAAACGGGCGAACGGTTCTGGGGCCAGGATCGGCTGGATTTCCTCGACCGGCACCTGGCAAGCCTGTGAGCGCGCTGCACCTGAGGCGCTGGCCGGGCAACGAGGACCGCCCGGCCCTGGCGCTGCATTGCATGATGGGCAACGCGGTCTATTGGGGGCCGATCGCCGAGGTGCTGCGCGACCGGGTGCGGATCAGCGCGCCGGACCTGCCCGGCCATGGGCAAAGTCCGGACTGGGACGAAGACGGGGACGCGCCGGATTACCACACCGACGTCACCCGCAAGGCCGCGGTGCTGATCGACCGGCCGCTGGACCTGATCGGCCACAGCATGGGCGCGACCGTGGCGCTGCGCATCGCCGTCGCCGCCCCCGAAGCGGTGCGCAGCCTGACCCTGATCGAGCCGGTGCTGTTCGCCGCCGCCCCCGAGCCGCTGAACGACGCGCTGATGGAGGATGTCGCGGCCCGGCTTGCCGCCGGAGAGGATGCCGAGGCGGCACGCGCCTTTCTGGGCGTCTGGGGCGGGCTCGACTGGGAGTCGCAGACCGCCGCGGGCAAAGCGCGGCTCGCGCGGCAGATCCACCTGGTCCAGGCCAGCAACCAGGCGCTGCGCCAAGACAGCGCCAATATCCTGCGGGAAGGCGGGCTGGAGGCCATCGACGCGCCGGTGCTGATCGTCATGGGCGAGGATTCGCCCGCCGTGATCCCGGCCATCGCCGATGCGCTGGCAGCGCGGCTGCCCGATGTCGGGCGCGCCCGCGTTCCCGGCGCCGGCCATATGCTGCCGATCACCCATCCGCGGCAGGTGGCCGAACTGATCGCGCTGAACCTGGACCAGGCCTGAGCAGGGTCAGTCCAGATCCCAGTCGTCCGCGTGTCGCAGGGGACCGATGGCCATCCAGCTGGCGCGGACGCGCGCGACGCGGGTATCGCCCCAGGTGCTGAATTGCAGCTCGAACCCTTCGGCGGTGATGTTCACCGCCTGAATATCGGCGCGCTGGTTGGCGGTGCTGTCCACATCCCACATGCTCAGCGAGACATGCACCACCGGCGGCTCGACGAAATGTTCGTCGAAGCGCACGGATCGCACTTCCACCCGCGGTCCATGCCCGGTCCACATCGGCCCGCCGCTCTCGAAAGCCGAAAACATCTCGGTCGAGCCATTGGCGACACCGACGGCGAAATATCCGAAACGTCGCACCCCTTCCCCCCTCCCCACGCCATGACAAACGATGGCGCAGAACAGATAAAGCCCCGGAAAACCGGGGCTTACCATCCTTTTTTGTCAATCCCGGTTAATGCGGGAAATTCGCCTGGTTCGGATCAAGCCCGATATGCGTGCCGAGCGCCTCCATGTCGGCCAGGAGCTTGACCGCCGCGGCGACCAGTTCCTCGCCGGCGGATTCGCGCTCCTTGGCGACTTCGACGCGACGACGGGCCTGGGCCATCATCTCGTTGAAGACCTCCTGCGTCATCTCGGCACGGGGATGCCCGCGTTCGGCCAGCAGGGTGACGGAGTCGTTGTTGATCTCGGCGAAGCCGCCGGTCACCGCGAATTCCGTCTCGGACCCGTCGCCCGCCACCACGGTCACCAGACCGGGGCGCAGGTTGACGATGGCCGGCGCATGGCCGGGCATCGCCGTCAGGTCGCCATCGGCGCCGGGCAGGCGCACCTCGCGCACCGGGACGGAAACCAGGTTCCGTTCCGGCGAGACGAGGTCGAACTGCATCGTGTCGGCCATGTCGCCCCCTTACGCCGCGTCAGCGGCGAGACGCTGAGCCTTGGCTTTCACTTCCTCGATGCCGCCGACCATGTAGAAGGCCGCCTCGGGCAGGTGATCGTATTCGCCGGCCACGACCGCCTTGAACGACTTGATCGTATCCTCCAGCGGCACCTGCACCCCGTCCGAGCCGGTAAAGACCTTGGCCACGTCGAAGGGCTGCGACAGGAAACGCTGGATCTTCCGGGCGCGGGCCACGGTCAGCTTGTCCTCTTCCGACAGTTCGTCCATGCCGAGAATGGCGATGATGTCCTGCAGCGACTTGTATTTCTGCAGGATGCCCTGGACGTCGCGGGCGACCTGGTAATGCTCTTCGCCGACGATCGCCGGATCGAGGATCCGCGAGTTCGAGTCGAGCGGGTCCACGGCCGGGTAGATGCCCAGTTCCGAGATGGCGCGCGACAGAACCGTCGTGGCGTCCAGGTGGGCAAAGGTCGTGGCCGGGGCCGGGTCGGTCAAGTCGTCGGCCGGAACGTAGACGGCCTGGATCGAGGTGATCGAGCCGTTCTTGGTCGAGGTGATGCGCTCCTGCATCGCGCCCATGTCGGTGGCCAGCGTCGGCTGGTAGCCCACGGCCGAGGGGATGCGGCCCAGAAGCGCCGACACTTCCGAACCCGCCTGGGTGAAGCGGAAGATGTTGTCGACGAAGAACAGAACGTCGGTGCCGGTCGCGTCGCGGAACTGCTCGGCCAGGGTCAGGCCGGTCAGCGCCACGCGCATCCGCGCCCCCGGAGGCTCGTTCATCTGGCCATAGACCAGCGCCACCTGCGATTGCGCCAGGTTGTCCGGCTTGATGACGCCCGATTCCACCATCTCGTGATAGAGGTCATTGCCCTCGCGGGTCCGCTCGCCGACGCCCGCGAAGACCGAATAGCCCGAGTGCACCTTGGCGATGTTGTTGATCAGTTCCATGATCAGAACCGTCTTGCCGACGCCGGCGCCGCCGAACAGGCCGATCTTGCCGCCCTTGGAATAGGGGGCCAGCAGGTCGATGACCTTGATGCCCGTCACCAGGATCTCGGAGGCGGTCGCCTGGGCGGCGAAGTCCGGGGCCGGCTGGTGGATGGCGCGGGTCTGGGTCGCCTCGACCGGGCCGCCTTCGTCGACTGGCTCGCCGACCACGTTCAGGATGCGGCCCAGGGTCGCATCGCCGACCGGGACGGTGATCGGGCCGCCGGTGTCGCGCACCGGCAGGCCGCGGACCAGACCTTCGGTCGCGTCCATGGCGATGGTGCGGACGGTGTTCTCGCCCAGGTGCTGGGCCACTTCCAGCACCAGGCGCTTGCCGTTGTTCTCGGTTTCCAGAGCGTTCAGAATCGCAGGAAGCTGGCCGTCGAACTGCACGTCGACGACGGCGCCGATCACCTGCGTGATTTTTCCATTGGCCTCTGCCATGTCTCTACCTCTACGTGTCAGAGCGCCTCTGCGCCCGAGATGATTTCAATCAGTTCCTTGGTGATCGCGGCCTGACGCGAGCGGTTGTATTCCGTCGTCAGCCTGTCGATCATGTCGCCGGCATTGCGCGTGGCGTTGTCCATGGCGGTCATCCGCGCGCCCTGTTCGGACGCGGCATTCTCCAGCAGCGCCGCAAAGACCTGCGTCGCCACCGAGCGCGGCAGAAGGTCGTTCAGGATCGCGCTTTCATCCGGCTCGTAATCGTAGAGCGCCGAGGCCGCGGCCTCGCCCTCCTCGACCACGGCGGGGATGATCTGCCTTGCGGTCGGAACCTGGCTGATCACCGTTTCGAAGCGGTTGTAGAACAGCGTCGCCACGTCGAACTCGCCGGCGTCGAAGCGGTCGAGGATCTCGTCCGCGATCTGGCGCGCGTTCTCGTAGCCGATGCGCTTGACCTCGCTCATGTCGACGTGATGGACAAAGAGGTCGCTGTATTCGCGCTTCAGCTGCTCGCGGCCCTTCTTGCCGACGGTCAGGATCGACACCTGCTTGCCCTGCGCCTGCAACTCCTGCAGGCGCAGGCGGGCGAGCTTGACGATGGACGAGTTGAACCCGCCCGCAAGCCCGCGCTCCGAGGTCATCACCACCAGCAGGTGACGGCGGTCTTCGCCGGTCCCCGCCAGCAGCCGCGGCGCCATGTCCGAGCCCGCCGCCGCAGCGGTCAGCCCGGCCATCACCGAGGCCATCCGGTCGGCATAGGGACGCGCAGCCTCCGCCGCTTCCTGCGCGCGGCGCAGTTTCGCGGCGGCGACCATCTGCATCGCCTTGGTGATCTTGCGCGTGTTCTTGACGCTGCCGATCCGGTTCTTGAGATCCTTGAGGCTGGGCATCTATCCCTCCTCTCAGGCGTAGGTCTTGGCGTAGCCGTCCAGCGCTGCCTTGATCGCATCCTCAAGCTCGCCCGCCACCTTGCGGTCGTTCCTGGTCATGTCCTCAAGCAGATCGGCCTTCTGGTTGCGCAGATACTGGATCAGCCCCTGCTCCCATTTGGTCACGTCGCGGACCGGGATGCCGTCCAGGTAGCCCTTGGTGCCGGCATAGATGACGATGACGATCTCGGCATTGGTCAGCGGCGAGTATTGCGGCTGCTTCATCAGCTCGGTCAGGCGGGCGCCGCGGTTCAAGAGCTTCTGCGTCGCCGCGTCGAGATCCGAACCGAACTGCGCGAAGGCCGCCATCTCGCGATACTGGGCCAGTTCCAGCTTGACCGGGCCGGCGACCGATTTCATCGCCTTGGTCTGGGCGGCGGAGCCCACGCGCGACACCGAAAGGCCGGTGTTCACGGCCGGGCGGATGCCCTGGAAGAACAGCTCGGTTTCCAGGAAGATCTGGCCGTCGGTGATCGAGATCACGTTGGTCGGGATATAGGCCGACACGTCGCCCGCTTGCGTTTCGATGATCGGCAGCGCGGTCAGCGAGCCGGCGCCATTGGCCTCGTTCAGCTTGGCCGAACGCTCCAGCAGGCGCGAATGCAGGTAGAACACGTCGCCCGGATAGGCTTCGCGCCCCGGCGGACGGCGCAGCAAGAGCGACATCTGGCGATAGGCCACGGCCTGCTTGGACAGGTCGTCATAGATGATCAGCGCATCCATGCCGTTATCGCGGAAATATTCGCCCATGGCGGTGGCCGAATAGGGCGCCAGATACTGCATCGGCGCCGGGTCCGAGGCGGTCGCGGCCACGACGGTGGTGTAGGCCATGGCGCCGGTCTCTTCCAGCTTCTTCACCAGCTGGGCCACGGTCGAGCGCTTCTGGCCGACGGCGACATAGATGCAGTGCAGGGTCTTCATGCCATCGGCCTCGCGGCCGTTGTAGTTCGCCTGGTTCAGGATGGTGTCCAGCGCGATGGCGGTCTTGCCGGTCTGGCGGTCGCCGATGATCAGCTCGCGCTGGCCGCGGCCGACCGGGATCATGGCATCCACCGATTTCAGGCCGGTCGCCATCGGCTCGTGCACCGATTTGCGCGGCATGATGCCGGGGGCCTTCACGTCGGCGATGCGGCGCTCGGAGGCGTTCAGCGGGCCCTTGCCGTCGATCGGGTTGCCCAGCGCGTCGACGACGCGGCCCAGCAGTTCCTTGCCGGCGGGGACTTCCACGATGGCGCCGGTGCGCTTGACGGTGTCGCCTTCCTTGATGTCGCGGTCGTCGCCGAAGATCACGACGCCGACGTTGTCGGTTTCAAGGTTCAGCACCATGCCGCGGATGCCGCCCGGGAATTCGACCATCTCGCCGGCCTGAACCTTGTCCAGGCCATAGACGCGGGCGATGCCGTCACCGACGGACAGCACCTGCCCGACCTCGGCCACCTCGGCGTCCTGACCGAAATTCTTGATCTGATCCTTGAGGATGGCCGAGATTTCGGCTGCCTGGATTCCCATTATCCGACCTCTTTCATAGCATTCTGGAGGGAGGCGAGCTTCGAGCGGATCGAGCTGTCGATCATCTGCGAGCCCAGTTTGACGATCATGCCGCCGATGAGGCTGTCATCGACACGCGCGTTCAGTTTCACCTTCTTGCCCGATTTCGCGGCCAGCGTATCCGCAAGGCGGGCTTTCTGTTCGTCCGTCAGCGCCTGGGCGCTGACCACGTCGGCGGTGACTTCGCCCTTCGCATCGGCGATCAGGCTGCGCAGCTTGGCCAGCAGTTGCGGCAGGGCGAACAGCCGGCGGTTGCGGGCCATCAGGCGCAGCGTGTTGGCCAGTTCGGGCGAAAGCCCCATGCGGCCGGCAAGCGCGCCGATCGCAGTTTCCTGCTGCTGGCGGTCGTAGAGGGGCGAGAGGGTCAGATCGCGCAGATCCTGGCTGGCGTCATAGGCCGAGGCCAGATCGTCGATCTGGGCGGACAGGGCGTCGATGCCGCCCGAGTCCCTGACCAGATCGAACAGGGCCTGCGCGTAACGCCCGGCGATATCAGCGGAAATCGAAGCGGAATTGGCCACGGTCATCCTTCCGGTTAGCGCAAGCTCCGCAGGCGGGCCGGCGGGCGGGCCGGTCTGTCGCGGAGCGCGGGTCAAGGGCGGGCCCTGGCACAATCCGGCTGAGGCCTTCCCGAAATCTGCGGCGTCTCTAGCAGGTGATTTTCCCTGCCGCAACCGCCTTGAACACGGAAAAATGAGCGTTTGCGGCCCTTGGCCGAGGACCGGCTGCGACCGATTGCGCAAACAGCCCGTCCGCCCGGTCGCCGGCGCCTGCGCAGAACCGCGATGCGGCGCAGGCAGGCGGGGGGATTCGCCCGGCGGCGGTCGGCCCGCCCGCCCCGCTCAGCCCGGACCCCGCGCGGTGCGCCCGGCCCCCTGTCCCGCCGGCTGCGGCCGGGCGATGCCGCCCAGCACGTCGAGCGGGCTGGGCACGCTGACGCGCCGCCCCGGCCCGGCCGGCGCCTGCACCTGCTTGCTGAACTCGGTCAGCACCACGCCCGCGACCAGAACCTGGCTGATGCGCAGCCCGGCGCGCTCCCACATCTGCGCGCTTTTCAGCCAGAACCGCCGATCCGAGGGCGGGATGTAGAGCGCGGCCCCCGTGCGCTCGGTCACGAAGCCCGCCTCGCGGGCCTGCATCTCCAGCTGCCCCGCGGTATAGCTGCGCCCGAAGCCGAAGGGCGTCGTCTCGGACCGCGCCCACAGCCCGGCACGGTTCGGCACCATGATCAAAAGCCGTCCGCCCGGCCCCAGCACGCGCCAGGCCTCGTCCAGCAGGACGAAGGGATGGTCCGCCGTCTCCAGCGCGTGCAGCAGCACCAGCCGGTCCACGCTGCCGGTATCCAGCGGCCAGGCCGTCTCCTCGCACAGGACCGAGCAGTTGGGCATTCCCGTCGGCCAGGCCATCACCCCCTGCGGCCCCGGCATCAGCGAAATGACCCGCCGCGCCCGCGCCAGCCAGGGCCGCAGCAGCGGCGCGGCGAAGCCATAGCCGGCCACGGTCATGCCCTGCGCCTGATCGGGCGGCCACAGCCCGGTCAGCCGGTCGCGCAGCACGCGCTGGACCACCCGGCCCAGGGGACGGTTGTAATAGAATTTCCGCAGCTCATAGACGTCGTGATGCATTGCGCCTCCGGCCTCGCGAGGCCAGACTGCGGCAAAGAAAGGAATTTGCCAATGCCGCTGGAACTCGTGCCTGTCCGCTGCCTGACCGACAACTATGCCTGGCTCGTGCATGGCAACGGCCGGACCGCGCTGGTCGATGCGCCCGAGGCCGCGCCCATCCTGGCGGAACTGGCGGCGCGCGGCTGGTCGCTGGACCAGATCGCGCTGACCCACCACCATGCCGACCACATCCAGGCCGTGCCCGAACTGGTCGCGCAGACCGGCGCCGCGGTGATCGGCAACGCCCGGGATGCCGCCCGGCTGCCGCCGCTGGACCAGGCCGTGCGGCCCGGCGAACGCTTCGCGCTTTGCGGCGAAGCAGCCGAGGTGATCGACGTTCCCGGCCATACCATCGGCCATGTCGCCTTCCACCTGCCCGGCCCGGCCATGGTCTTCACCGCCGACAGCCTGATGGCGCTCGGCTGCGGCCGGCTGTTCGAGGGTAATGCCGAGACGATGTGGGCCAGCCTCTCACGCCTGAACGCCCTGCCGGCGGAAACGCTGGTCTGCTCGGGACATGATTATTGCCGCGGCAACGGCGCCTTCGCCCTATCGGTCGATCCGGGCAATGCCGCGCTGCGCGAAAGGCTGGCCGAAACCGCGGCCGGCACCCGGCCCTGCGCCCCCTCGACCCTGGCCGAGGAACGCGCGACCAATCCCTTCCTGCGGGTGGCCGAACTGGCCGATTCCCTTGGCCTGGCAGGGGCTTCCGAGGCCGCGGTCTTTGCCGAGCTGCGCGCCAGGAAGGATCGGTTCTGAGGTGTTTTCGCAACGCAGCAAGAGCAAGGCGCCCCAGGCGCATCCCGGCCGCGCCGGTGCAATCTGCGGGGGCGGCATGCTTGAAATTCGGCCAAGGAACATCACATCTGCCTTAACCGCGGGAAATTCGGCAGGGGCGGACGCAAATACCGCTTGAACTGCGCGAGAATCCACCAAATCTTAACTGTATCGTGACAGTCTGGTCAGGTGGACCGCTAAATCTGGCGGCCCATACCGCCAGCCGACTGACAGGAGCTTGAAGTGCCGTCCTTTTCGACCTCGCTGGAACAGGCCATCCATGCCGCGCTCGCGCTGGCCAACGAACATCGCCATGAGCTTGCCACGCTTGAACACCTCCTGCTCGCGCTGACGGAAGAACCTGATGCCGTGAAGGTGATGCGCGCGTGCAATGTCGATCTGGACGAGTTGCGCCGCATGCTGGTCGAGTTCATCGAGGACGACCTTTCGACCCTCATCACCGATGTCGAGGGTTCTGAGGCCGTCCCCACCGCCGCCTTCCAGCGCGTGATCCAGCGCGCCGCGATCCATGTGCAAAGCTCGGGCCGGACCGAGGTGACGGGGGCGAACGTCCTGGTCGCCATCTTCGCCGAGCGCGAATCCAACGCCGCCTTCTTCCTGCAGGAACTGGACATGACGCGCTATGACGCGGTGAATTTCATCGCCCATGGCGTCGCCAAGAACCCTTCCTTCTCGGAAAACCGCCCGGTCCAGGGCGCCGAGCAGCAGGCCGAGCAGGCCCAGGTCGAAACCGCCCAGCCCAAGGACGAATCCGCGCTGGCGAAATATTGCGTCGACCTGAACAAGAAGGCCGCCAAGGGCGATGTCGATCCGCTGATCGGCCGCGCCGACGAGGTGGAACGCTGCATCCAGGTGCTGTGCCGGCGTCGCAAGAACAACCCGCTGCTGGTCGGCGATCCCGGCGTCGGCAAGACCGCCATCGCCGAGGGGCTGGCGCTCAAGATCACCCGCGGCGAGACGCCGGACGTGCTGGCCGGCTCGACCATCTTCTCGCTCGACATGGGCGCGCTTCTGGCCGGCACCCGCTATCGCGGCGATTTCGAGGAACGGCTGAAGGCGGTGGTCAAGGAACTGGAGGACCATCCCGACGCCATCCTCTTCATCGACGAGATCCATACGGTGATCGGCGCGGGCGCCACCTCGGGCGGCGCCATGGACGCCTCCAACCTGCTCAAGCCGGCCTTGGCCGGCGGCAAGCTGCGCTGCATGGGCTCGACCACCTACAAGGAGTTCCGCCAGCATTTCGAAAAGGACCGCGCGCTCTCGCGCCGCTTCCAGAAGATCGACGTGAACGAGCCGACCGTGCCCGACACGATCAAGATCCTGATGGGGCTGAAGCCCAGCTTCGAAAAGCATCACGACCTGCGCTATACCAATGACGCGATCAAGATGGCGGTCGAACTGTCGGCGCGCTACATCCACGACCGCAAGCTGCCCGACAAGGCCATCGACGTGATCGACGAGGCCGGCGCGGCGCAACACCTGGTCGCGGAAAGCAAGCGCCGCAAGACCATCGGCCCGAAGGAGATCGAGGCCGTGGTGGCCAAGATCGCCCGCATCCCGCCGAAAAGCGTCTCCAAGGACGATGCCGCGGTGCTCAAGGATCTGGACGCGACGCTGAAGCGGCTGGTCTTCGGCCAGGACGCGGCGATCGAGGCGCTGTCCTCGGCGATCAAGCTGGCGCGGGCCGGCCTGCGCGAGCCCGAAAAGCCGATCGGCAACTACCTCTTCGCCGGCCCCACCGGCGTCGGCAAGACCGAGGTGGCCAAGCAGCTCGCCTCGACGCTGGGGGTGGAACTGCTGCGCTTCGACATGTCGGAATACATGGAAAAGCACGCAGTCAGCCGGCTGATCGGCGCGCCTCCGGGCTATGTCGGCTTCGACCAAGGCGGGCTTCTGACCGATGGGGTGGACCAGCATCCGCATTGCGTGCTGCTGCTCGACGAGATCGAAAAGGCGCATCCGGATGTCTATAACATCCTGCTTCAGGTCATGGACCACGGCAAGCTCACCGACCATAACGGCCGCCAGGTGGATTTCCGCAACGTGATCCTGATCATGACCTCGAACGCGGGCGCGGCGGACCAGGCCAAGGCCGCCTTCGGCTTCGGCCGCGAGCGGCGCGAGGGTGAGGATACCGCCGCCATCGAGCGCACCTTCACGCCGGAATTCCGCAACCGGCTGGATGCGGTGATCAGCTTCGCGCCGCTCTCGCGCGAGATCATCGTGCAGGTGGTCGAGAAATTCGTCCTCCAGCTCGAGGCCCAGCTGATCGACCGCGGCGTCCATATCGAACTGAGCCCCGAGGCCGCCGACTGGCTGGCCGAACGCGGCTATGACGAGAAGATGGGCGCACGCCCCCTGGGCCGGGTGATCCAGGAAACGATCAAGAAGCCGCTGGCCGAGGAGCTGCTGTTCGGCCGGCTGACCAAGGGCGGCGTGGTCCGGGTGCGGATCGAGGACGACAAGCCCGTCTTCGACATCACCGGCCCCGAGACGCCCAGGATCAGCAACTCCAAGCCGCCGCTCTTGACGGCCGACTGATCCGGACCCGAAGGGCGGCGCCACCACGACGCCGCCCTTTTTCTTTCGGCCGGCCTAGCGGGGCGGGCTTGCATGCCCTTGCCAGCCAACGGCCGCCGGCAGGGCTTCGGTTATCGGCCTGGCTGCCTTCCGCACGCCTGCCAGCCGACCGCGCCGAGAGCCCCCCTTTCACTGGCCAAGAATACCCTTGCCGGGGCGTTCAGCCGGTTCGGAAACGAAGCCGCCACCTCCAGGTCAGCCCAGGCCCGATGTCCCGCAGGCAGGGGCGGTTCCGCAAAATCCCCCGCACGCTCGCCGCATCCCTTGTCTCCGGACGCCGCACATGGGTTCGCCCAGCGGGCCTGGCCTCGGCACGCCCTGCTTCTTTCTTGTCCAAATATCCTGGGGGCCCGGGGGCAAAGCCCCCGGCTTCGGCACTGCGGCCAGAGCCGCGCTATCCCTTGGCCCTGCCTTCCCTGATCTTCGCCGCCAGTTCCTTGGCGATGGCGAAACTGCCCTTGATGCGGTCGGCATCGGTCGGCCAGTCGCGCAGGACGATAATGCGGTTGTCGCTGACCTTGGCCTGGCCGCGCTGGTCGTGGATGAACTCGACCAGCCCGGCCGGGTTCGGGAACTTGTCGCCGTGGAACTGGATGGTCGCACCCTTGGGGCCCGCATCCAGCTTGGAAATATTCGCCCGCTTGGCCATGGCCTTGATGCGGATGACCAGCAAAAGCGTGTTCACCTCGCGCGGCAAGGGCCCGAAACGGTCGATCAGCTCGGCGGCAAAGCCCTCCAGTTCCACCTTGGTCGTCAGCTCGGCCAGCCGCCGGTAAAGCCCCAGCCGCACGTCCAGGTCGGGCACATAGCTTTCCGGGATCGTCACCGGCACGCCCAGGTTCAGCTGCGGCGCCCATTCATCCTCGGGCGTGCCCTCGATCTCGCCGGATTTCAGCTTGGCGATGGTCTCCTCCAGCATCTGCTGGTAAAGTTCGAAGCCGACTTCCTTGATATGGCCGGACTGTTCCTCGCCCAGCAGGTTCCCGGCGCCGCGCAGGTCCAGATCCTGCGAGGCCAGGTTGAAGCCGGCGCCCAGGCTGTCGATGGCGCCCAGGAACTTCAGCCGCCGCATCGCCTGCGGGGTCAGCGGCACCCGCGGCTTGGTGGTCAGGTAGCAATAGGCGCGGGTCTTGGAGCGCCCGACCCGGCCGCGGATCTGGTATAGCTGCGCCAGGCCGAACATGTCGGCGCGCCAGACCACCATGGTGTTCGCGGTCGGGATATCCAGGCCCGATTCGACGATGCTGGTCGCCAGCAGCACATCAGCGCCGCGGTCGTAAAAGGCGTTCATCCGCTGGTCCAGGTCGCCCGCCGCCAACTGCCCATGAGCGACGATGGTGCTGACCTCGGGCACGTGCTCGCGCAGCCATGCCTCGATTTCGGGCAGGTCCGAGAGGCGCGGCACGACGAAGAAGCTCTGCCCGCCGCGATATTTCTCGCGCAGCAGCGCCTCGCGGATGGTCACGCTGTCGAACTCCGATACATAGGTGCGGATCGACAGCCGGTCCACCGGCGGCGTGCCGATGATCGACAGGTCCCGCACCCCGGTCAGCGACAGCTGCAAGGTGCGCGGGATCGGCGTCGCGGTCAGGGTCAGGACGTGGATGTCGCTGCGCAGCTCCTTCAGCCGCTCCTTGTGGGCGACGCCGAAATGCTGCTCCTCGTCCACGATCAACAGGCCCAGATTCTTGAAGCGCACCTGCTTGGCCAGCACCGCATGGGTGCCGACGACGATGTCCACCGTGCCCTCGGCCAGGCCCTTGCGGGTCTCGGCCGCGTCTTTCGCCGAGACGAAGCGCGACAGCGGCCGGACATCGATCGCGGTGCCGCGGAAGCGTTCGGCGAAGGTGCGGAAATGCTGGCGCGCCAGCAGCGTCGTCGGCGCCACCACCGCGACCTGCCGGCCCTGCGAGGCGGCGATGAAGGCGGCGCGCATGGCGACCTCGGTCTTGCCGAAGCCCACGTCGCCCACCACCAGCCGGTCCATCGGGCGGCCGGCGGCCAGATCCTCGGCCACGTCGGCAATGGCGCTGGCCTGGTCCTCGGTCTCGGCATAGGGAAAGCGGGCGGCGAAGCTTTCGATCTCGTGATGCTCGGGCTCCAGCACCGGGGCGGGGCGCAGCATGCGCTCGGCTGCGACGCGCATCAGCTTGTCGGCGATCAGCTTGATGCGTTCCTTGAGCCGCGCTTTCCGGGCCTGCCAGGCGCCGCCGCCCAGCTTGTCCAGCAAACCCTCCTCATGCCCATAGCGGCTGAGCAGTTCGATGTTTTCCACCGGCAGGTAAAGCCGGTCGCCGCCGGCATATTCCAGCGCCACGCAATCATGCGGCACGCCAAGCGCCTTGACGGTTTCGAGGCCAGTATAGCGGCCGATGCCGTGCTCGACATGCACGACCAGGTCGCCGGGGGTCAGCGTGGTGGTGTCGCGCAGGAAATTCTCGGCCTTGCGGCGCTTCTTCGCCCCCCGGATCAGCCGGTCGCCCAGCACGTCCTGTTCCGAGATCACCGCCAGGGCCCCGGTGGCCGAGCCGTCCGAGGTGAAGCCCTCCTCCAGCGGCCAGACCGCCAGCCCCAGCGCGCCGGGCTGGTCGGGCAGGTCGCGCAGATCGGCGATGGGCTTGGCGCCCTTGATGCCCTCGTCGGCGATCAGCCCGGCAAGCCGCTCGCGCGCGCCTTCCGAGAAACTGGCGATCACCACCCGGCGCGAAGCTTGAAGATTTCGAATATGATCCGCGAGTGCCCTGAAAAGATTTCCCTTCTCGACCTGCCGCTCGGGCGCGAAATTGCGCCCAACCCGGCCGCCGGCATCCAGCACGCCCGGACCAGGAGGTTGCGGCAGCACCGACAGGCGCAGCAGCCGATGCGCGGCCAGCCAGCGCGCCCATTCGGCCTCGTCGGGGAACATCCCGGCGGGGGGCACGGGGCGATAGACGGTGTCACTGCCGCCCTTGCGGGCCAGCGCCTCGCGCCGGGCGTCGAACTGTTCGGTGATCGTGTGCCAGCGCGCATCGCGCACCTGGTCCAGGTGATCGTCCGCGACCAGCGAGGCGCCGGGCAGGTAATCGAACAGGCTTTCCAGCCGCTCGTGGAACCAGGGCAGCCAATGCTCCATGCCCGCCATCTTGCGGCCGGCGCTGATGCCTTCGTAAAGCGGATCGTTGGCGGCGGCGCCATATTCGGCGCGGTAATTCTGGCGAAAGCGGGTGATGGCGGCCTCGTCCAGGATCACCTCGGACATGGGCGCAAGCTCGATACGGTCAAGCTTTTCGACGGAACGCTGTGTTTCTGCATCGAATCTGCGCGCGCCCTCCAGCACGTCGCCGAACATGTCCAGCCGGATCGGCCCCGATTCACCGGGCGGGAAGATGTCGATTATGCCGCCGCGGATCGCGAAATCGCCGGGCTCGGTCACGGTCGGGGCCTGCGAGAATCCCATGCGGGCCAGGAAGGCGCGCAAGGCGGCCTCGTCCATGCGGTCGCCCACCGCGGCCGAGAAGCCGGCATCGCGCAGCACCTCGCGCGCGGGCACGCGCTGCATGGCGGCCGACAGCGTGGTCAGCACCACGAAGGGCCCTTTCAGCGCGCCATGCGCCAGCGCCGTCAGCACCGCCATGCGCGCCGCCATCACCCCGGCGGCGGGCGAGACGCGGTCATAGGGCGTGGTGTCCCAGGCCGGGAATTCCAGCACCGCGGCCGCAGGCGCAAAGAACGCCAGCGCCGCCCGCATCGCGGCCATGCGCCGGTCGTCGCGGGCGATATGGATGACGGGATTGCCGCGGGCCAGTTCGCGCGCGACCAGCGCGGCGTCCATGCCCTCGGGCGCGCCGGACAGGGTCAGGTGTTCGGGAAGCGGTGCCATGCGCCCCGAGGTAAAGCGGGCATCGGCGAAGTCAAGACCGGTTCAGAAGCCGAAGGGATGCAGGATCATCCAGAGCGCGCCGTAAAAGGCGGTCAGCGCCACCGCCAGGACCGACATGGCCAGGATCACCATCCGGTGCCGGCGCATCAGCCGCGCGGCCTCGGCCCCGGCCTCGTTGACCGGCTGGCCCACCTCGGCGCGGGCCAGGATCACGCGCAGGCGCCGCGCCAGCCGCAATTCCAACCCGAAAAGCAGGGCGAAGGGCAGAACCAGCAGCACCAGCGCCTGCGCCATCTCCAGCCCGTAGCCAAAGCCCAGGATGGCCAGCGTCGTCAGCAGGAACGAGCCCAGGCCCAAGAGGATCGCGCCCTCGCGCCGGTCGAGGCGCCAGCGCGGCAAGGTCAGCGACAGCCAGTCGAGCAGCGCCAGGGCGGCGGGGTCGTCCTCGGGGCCCGGCTCGGCGCCGACGGCCCCGGAAATCACGTCCGAGGGCACGCCCAGGATGCGGCGTCCCGCCAGGGTCCAGGCCAGAGTCAGGATCACCCAGAACCAGATCGAGCCGAAGGACCGGCTGTCCAGCAGGGCGAGGATTCCCTCGGGTCGGGGCACGTCTTCTCCTTGCAGCGGTTGCGCGGGGCAAACTAACCGGGTGCGGCGCAAAGGAAAACCTCGATTTTCGGCGCCGGGCGGCAAGGGGTTGCGCGGCGCGGGGCATGGGTGCAGGTTCGGGCCAGATCATTGCAAGCCACAGGCCCTGCCCATGTCCCCGACCCCGATCACCGCCCCCTTCCCCGCCGCCCGCCTGCGCCGGCTGCGCCGCACGCCGGCGCTGCGCGCCATGGTGACGGAAACGACCCTGACCCCCGCCAACCTGATCTGGCCGATCTTCGTGACCGAGATCGCCGGCGGCGAGGGCGAGATCCCCTCGATGCCCGGCGTCGAGCGGCTGACGCTGGACGGCGCCAAGCGCGCCGCGGAAACCGCGATGCGGCTGGGCATCCCGGCGATCTGCATCTTTCCCCATTCCGACCCGGACCTGAAGACCGAGAGCTGCGAGCGCGCCTGGGATCCCGAGAACATCGGCAACCGCGCCATCCGCGCCATCAAGCAGGTGGCCCCCGAACTGGCGGTGATGACCGACATCGCGCTGGACCCCTATAACGCCAACGGCCATGACGGGCTGGTGCGCGACGGGGTGATCCTGAACGACGAGACGGTCGAGGCGCTTGGCCGCATGGCGCTGGTCCAGGCCGAGGCGGGGGCGGACATCCTGGGCCCCTCGGACATGATGGACGGGCGCATCGGCGCATTGCGCGGGCGGCTGGAGGAAAGCGGCCACAAGGACGTGGCGATCCTGTCCTATGCGGCTAAATTCGCCAGCGGGTTCTATGGGCCGTTCCGCGACGCGGTGGGCGCCTCGGGGCGGCTGGTGGGCGACAAGAAGACCTATCAGGTGAACCCCGCCAATCGCGAAGAGGCGATGCGCTGCGTCGCCCGCGACCTCTCCGAGGGCGCCGACATGGTGATGGTCAAGCCCGGCATGCCCTATCTGGACATCTGCCGCATGGTCAAAGACCAGTTCGCGGCACCGACCTTCGCCTATCAGGTCAGCGGCGAATATGCGATGATCGAGGGCGCGATCCGCAACGGCTGGCTGGCGCGCGAGGTGGTGGTGGAAAGCCTGCTCGCCTTCCGCCGCGCCGGCTGCGACGGCATCCTGACCTATTACGCGCCGCAGGTGGCCGAAAGGCTGGCATGAGGGCGCGCGCCCGTCTATCATCGCCGCCTTGACAGGTGGGGCAACCGCCGAACAGGGAACGAGGGCTAGGATGATGTATTCCAACGGGATGAGCCGGCGATTTGTGCTGCTGGGCGGGGCGGCGCTGGGGCTCGCGGGCTGCTCGAACGCGATCGGACAGGATGCGCCCTCGCGGCTGGACGCGCGCGTCGATGCGACGCGGGACTTCCTGCTGCGCAGCTATCCCAATGTCGCGCCCATGGTGCAGAACGCCAAGGGCGTGCTTTACATGCCGCTGATGACCGAGGCGGGCTTCGGCGTCGGCGGCGCCTATGGCCAGGGCGCGCTGCGCATCAACGACGTGACGGTGGATTACTATTCGGCGGCGCAGGCCAGCGTCGGCTTCCAGATCGGCGCGCAGCAATATGCCCATGTGCTGATCTTCCAGACCGATGCCGCGCTGGCCGATTTCCGCCGCGCGCCGGGCTGGGTGGCCGAGGCCGGGGCCTATTACGCGCTGCCCGCCGGGGGCGTCTCGATGGGCACCGATACCATCACCGCGCAGCAGCCGGTGGTGGCGATGATCTTCGGCCAGTCGGGTCTGATGGCCGGCGCCTCGATCGCCGGGACGAAATACAGCCGCGTCATCCCCTCGACCTTCTGAGGAAAAACGCCAAGGCCGGACGCCCTGCCCGGCCCTGCCTTTCAGCTGCCGTGGATGATGCGGACGTAGTTGCGCGTCTCGCGATAGGGCGGCACGCCGCCGTATTTCGCCACCGCCGCCGGCCCGGCATTATAGGCCGCCAGCGCCAGCCGCCAGCTGCCGAAGGTATTGTACATCATGCGCAGGTAGCGCGCGCCGCCTTCCAGGTTCTGGATCGGGTCGTTCGGATCGACGCCCAGCTTGGCCGCCGTGCCCGGCATCAGCTGCGCCAGCCCCTGCGCGCCCTTGTGCGAGCGCGCCGACGGGTTCCAGCCCGATTCCTGCTGCACCAGGCGCAGGAACAGATCCTCGGGGATGCCGTGCTTGCGCGCGACGGCGCGGGCATGGGGCAGATACTGGCTGCGCCGGTTGCCGCGATAGGCGGGAATCGCGGTGGGGATGTCCAGTTCCACCACGCTCTTGGTCGAGGTGCCGCCGGGGCGCAGCCGGGCCGACTGCTGGTATTGCGCGGCCAGACGCGAATCCATCAGCCGGGTCTGGCGCTCGAACTGGGCCAGCCGCGACTTGCCGCTTTTCGCCTGCAGCCGCAGCCCGTCGGCCGCGGCGGGGGCGGCCAGCCCGGCCGAAAACGCCAGGACCATCACGGCCCGGCCCAACTGGCGCATCATCGCCCGATCGCGTGAAAGCATCATTCGTCCCTCATGCATGGCGTCTTCTTTTTTGGCTGCACTATAGCGCAAAGCCCGGCGCGTGCCGCAAGGGGATTTTACCGCGCGCCGGCGGCCGCGATCATCGGCGGATTTCCGCCTGTGCCCGCTGATGCCATTCCGCTTGCTCCCCCGCCCCCTCACGCGCTACACCCCGCGGGAACGAAGCCAACGAAAGGGACCGCAGCATGGCTGGCAGCGTGAACAAGGTGATCCTGGTCGGCAACCTGGGCCAAGACCCGGAGATCCGCAGCTTTCCCAGCGGCGGCAAGGTCGCCAACCTGCGCATCGCCACGTCCGAGACCTGGAAGGACCGCAATACCGGCGAGCGCAAGGAGCGCACCGAATGGCACACGGTCGCCATCTATTCCGAGCCCCTGGTCCGCGTGGCCGAGCAATATCTGAAAAAGGGCTCCAAGGTCTATGTCGAGGGCCAGCTGGAAACCCGCAAGTGGCAGGACCAGAGCGGCAACGACCGCTATTCGACCGAGGTGGCGCTGCGCCCCTTCCGCAGCGAGCTGCACATGCTCGACAGCCGCGGCGGCGGCGGTGGCGGCGGCCGCGATGACGGTTATGGCGGCGGCGGTTACGGTGGCGGCGGCTATGGCGGCGGCAGCTCGTCGGGCGGCAGTTCCTCGGGCGGCGGCGGGCAATCGCAGAACCGGCCCGATTTCGACGACGACATCCCGTTCTGATCGCGGGTGCCCAACCCGGTCCCACAAATCCCGGCCCCTCGCGGCCGGGATTTTCCGTTTCAGAACCGGCTCAGCAGGTCCGAGCGGAACGAGGCGTCCAGCCGGCGCATGTAGCTTTCGGCGCAGCACATGTGATCGTGCATGATGCGGGCCGCGGCATCGCCATCCTCGGCGCGAAAGGCGGCCAGCAGCTGCCGGTGGCTTTCGATATTCGCCTCGCCGAAGATCTCGTGCTCGCGCATGCTTTCGCTGCGATAGCTGACCAGGTCGCGCAGCATGCTGTTCAGGAAGCGGCACATGAAGACCAGGATCACGTTGTCCGAGGCCTCGCAGAGGATGTCGTGGAACTCGGTCTCGGCCCGGCGCACCAGGGCGCGGTCCTGGGCCGCGTTCGCCGCTTCGCAGATGCGGATGTTCTCGTCCAGCCGACGGAAATGCTCGGGCGTCAGCTTGCCGATGACGTTACGCGCCAGGCTGACTTCCAGCGACTGGCGCAGCTCGTAGACCTGGGCGAAGTCGATCCTCTGGAAATGCAGGTATTGCCGCAGCTGCTGGGTGACGATGTCGATCGAGGCGGGCTGGATCTCGGGCCCGCCGTTCGGACCCGAGAGCATGCGCACCAGCCCCTCGACCTCCAGCGCCTTCAGCGCCTCGCGGATGGTGCCTTTCGAGCAGCCGTAATGTTCCATCAGCGCGCGCTCATGCGGCAATCGGTCGCCGGGGCGCAAGCCGTCGCGGGCGATGCGGCGGCGGATGTCCTCGGCCACCTGGTCCGACAGCTTGATGCGGGTAAGCCTGCGTTCCTTGCCTGCCGGCGCGTCCTGATCCATGCGGTCCTTCAATCCTGCCAGGTTGTCCCCAGGTCCAGCGGATATATGGGCCGGGCGAGTTTTTTGAAAGCGAACAGATCGTAATCCGAGGCGGTTACGCCCGAGCTTGCGCATTCCACCACGGCTTGCGCAAGCGGCTCGAAGACCGGGCGACAATACATGCGCGATTTCAGGTGCAGGAAGCGCGCCTGCGCGGCGTCAAGCCCCAGGCAGGAAAAGCAACCCAGGTCCAGCGGCTCGTGCGGCTGCTCGCAGACGACGATGCGCGCGGCGCCGGTGTCGAAGGCGGCGGCGCGGCCCATCGACAGCTCCTGCCCGTGATAGATCGGCCCGGCGACGCGATAGCGCCCGTCCGACAGCGCCGTCACCCGGCCCTTCAGCCGCAGCGGCGGGCGCGGCGCGGGCAGGCCCTCGGCCGGGGTCTTGTTGCCCAAGGTGATTTCCAGCTCGGCTCCCTCGCCTGCGGCGAAAAGCTGCACCACGGTTTCGGGATCGGCGACGGGACCGACCAGGATGCCCTGCTGCCCGGCGGCCAGCAATTCCTCCAGCACGTCCATCACGTCGCAGCTGCCGCCCGACATGCAATTGTCGCCATGATCCAGCAGCAGAACCGGCGCCGAACCGTCTGCCAGAGCCGCGGCGCGGGCGACGGATTGCGCCAGCGGCTCCTCGACATAGACATATTCGGCGCGCCGCCGCCATGCCTCGCGGCCAAGCTCCTGCGCGACCGCGCGCGCAAGCTCGGGCGTGTCGGCAACGGTGACGATGGAGAGGCCGGTCTCGGCCAGGTCGGCGATGGGAAAGCCGCCAAAGACCGTCGCCGCCTGCACGCCCGGCCGCGCCTCGGCCTGCCGCGCCAGCGCGATCAGGTCGGTCATGGCGCAATCGGTCGTGGTGTTCATGCACAGCGTCGCCGCCAGCATCGGCGGGTGGCACAGCGCCATCGCCGGGCGCGGGCCGCCGGATAGCAGCGGCTCGAACAGGCGCGCGACATGCTCGCCGGTCGCGACCATGTCCACATGCGGATAGGTCTTGAAGCCGACGATCACGTCGCAATGCTCCAGCATGCCTTCGGTGATGTTGCCATGCAGGTCCAGCGCCACGCCGATGGGCACGCCCGGCGCGGCGGCGCGGACGCGGCGCAGAAGCTCGCCTTCGCCATCGTCATGGCTGCGCGTGACCATGGCGCCGTGCAGGTCCAGCAGGATGCCGTCGCAGCCCCTTTCCACCGCCGCCAGGATCGCCTGCGCCATGGCCTCGAAGGCCTCGTCCTCGACTGGCCCCGAGGGCATGGCATGGGCGATCAGCGGCACTTCCACCTCGGCGCCGATGCGGTGGGCGAAGGCGTGGAAGGCGCCGATGGCGGCGGGATAGTTCTCGGCCGCCGCCAGCGCCTCCCCGCCCCATTTCGGGGCAAAGGCGGCCAAGGGCGTCTTGACCGGCGAGAAGCTGTTGGTCTCGTGGTTCAGCCGGGCCAGGACAAGGCGGGTCATGCGGCGGCCTCCTTGCGGGCCTCGGCCATGCGGCGGTCATAGTCCAGAACCGCCTCCAGCAGCACCTGCGCGCCGGCGGCGCATTCCTCGGGCTCGGTCGATTCGGCGGGGTTGTGGCTCAGCCCGTCCCTGCAGGGCACGAAGATCATCGTCGTCGGCGCCAGTGCCGCCGCATGGGCCGCGTCATGGCCGGCGCCCGAGATGATGTCGCGCGTCGAATAGCCCGCCGCCTGCGCCCCCGCCCTGACCGAGGCGATGCATTCGGCGTCGAAGACCACCGGCGCGGTGCGCGAGATCTGCTCCAGCCGGCTTTCCAGCCCGACCGCCGCGCCGGCATCGCGCACCAGTTCCTCGACCTCGGCCTGCATCCGGTCCAGCACCGCGTCCGAAGGATGGCGCAGGTCGATGGTGGCGCGCACCTGGCCGGGGATCACGTTATGCGAATTGGGGCTGATCTCCAGGAAGCCGATGGTGCCTACCGCGTCCCTATGCGCCTTGGCGATGCGGTCGATCCCCTCGATCACCCGCGCCATGCCCAGCAGCGCGTTGCGGCGCATCCCCATCGGGGTCGAGCCGGTATGCGCCGCCGTACCGGTCAGCGTCAGTTCGAACCAGCGCATGCCCTGGATGCCCTGCACCACGCCGATCTCAACCTCCTCGGCCTCCAGGATCGGCCCCTGCTCGATATGCAGCTCGAACATGGCGCCGAAGCGGACCGCGCCCGCCTTGGCCTCGCCGCGATAGCCGATGCGGTCGAGGCTGGCGCCGAAGCTGTCGCCGCGGGCGTCCGTGCGCCCGTCGCCATAGTCGCGGCTATAGACCCCGGCCCAGATGCCCGAGCCGAGCATCGCCGGCGAAAAGCGCGAGCCTTCCTCGTTGGTCCAGTTGACCAGCATCAGGGGCGCCTCGGTCTGGTAGCCGGCGGCGTCGAGGGTGCGCAGCACCTCGAGCCCGGCCAGCACCCCCAGCACGCCGTCGAACTTGCCGCCCGTGGGCTGGGTATCCAGATGGCTGCCCATGGCGATGGCAGGCAGGTCCGCGCGGGTGCCGGGACGGGTGGCGAACATGTTGCCGGCCTCGTCCACGGTCATGCTGAGACCCAGCGCGGCGCATTGGGCGCGCAGCCAGTCGCGCACGCGGCGGTCGTCCTCGGACAGAGTCAGCCGGGCAATGCCGCCGTCGGGCGTGGCCCCGATCCGCGCCGTCTCCATCAGGCTGTCCCACAGCCTTTCGGCGTCGATTGTCAGGTTGGACATGGTGTTTTCCTTCATGCCTTGACGCCCAGATAGCGGTCGATGGTGTCGGGGTCGCTGCAGAACTGCTCGGCGCTGGCGCAATGCACGATGCGGCCCAGTTCCAGGATGTAATGCCGGTCGGCAAGCTGGCTGCAGACGGCCAGGTTCTGCTCGACCAGCAGGATCGGCACGCCGGCCTCGCGGATCAGGCGGATCTGGGCGACGATCTCCTCGACGATGATCGGGGCGAGGCCCTCGACCGGCTCGTCCAGCATCAGCACCTTGGGGCCATTGAGCAGCGCCCGAGCGATCGAGAGCATCTGCTGCTCGCCCCCCGAAAGCTGGCCGCCGCCGTTCTTCCTGCGCTCTTCCAGCCGCGGAAAGATGCGGTAGATGTCGGCCAAAGCCCAAGGCGAGCCGCGGCGCGCGGCGATGCGCAGGTTCTCCTCGACGGTCAGCAGCTGGAAGATGCCGCGATCCTCGGGCACCAGCGACAGCCCGGCCGCGGCGATGCGATGCGCCGGCTGGCCGGTCACGTCGCGGCCGGCCAGCTCCACCCGGCCCTGCCGCGGCGCGATCAGGCCGACGGCGGTTTTCAGCGTCGTGCTTTTGCCGGCGCCGTTGCGGCCCAGCAGGGTGACGATCTCGCCCGGCCCGACCTCCAGCGTGACGCCCTGCAGGATGTGGCTCTTGCCATAATAGGCGTGCAGGTCGGTCAGTTTCAGCGCGGCGGTCATGCGATGTCCCCCGTGATCATGTTGCCCAGATAGGCGCGCTGCACCTCGGGGTCGTCGCGGACCTGGGCGGGCGTGCCCTCGACCAGCTTGCGGCCCAGCCGCATCACCGTGACCACGTCCGAGATGTTCATAACGATGCCCATGTTATGCTCGATGAACAGCACGGTATGGTCGCGGCCGAGGTCGCGGATCAGCTGCTTCATCGCCTCGATGTCGTCGATGCCCATGCCGGAGGTCGGCTCATCCAGCAGGATGACGCGCGGCCGCGCGGCCATGGCCATGCCGACCTCCAGCCGGCGCTGCTGGCCATGCGACAGCTCGCCCGCCAGCCGGTTCGCCACGGGGGCAAGCGCCAGACGCTCGATCACCTCGTCGGCGATGGCCAGCGCCTCGGCATTGGCTTCCGCCCGCCGCCAGGGCGCCAGCGCCTGCCAGGGCGTGCGGCCCTGGGCGGCAAGGCGCAGGTTCTCGCGCAGGGCCAGGTTGGGAAACAGGCTGGTGACCTGGAACGAGCGCGCGATCCCCAGCCGCACCCGGTCGTCGTCCGAGGTGTCGGTGATGTCGCGCCCGTCCAGCTCGATCCGGCCCGAGGATGCCCGCACCCGCCCGGTCAGCGCGTGAAACAGCGTGGTCTTGCCCGCCCCGTTCGGCCCGATGATCGAATGGACCGAGTTGCGGCGGATCTGCAGGTCCACTTCGGCCAGCGCGTGGAAATTGCCGTATTTGACGCCCAGGCCGCGGGTCTGCAAGGCGATGTCGGTCATCTCAATGCTCCTCGGCCGGGGTTTCGGGCGCCCGCTCGCGGCGGAAGACCAGGTCGTAGCCGCGCTCGACCAGCCCCCAGAGCCCGCGTTGCAGGAACAGCGCCACCGTGACCAGCACCAGGCCCAGAAGCAGCAGCCAGCGCGGCCAGACGGTGGACAGCGCATCGGCCAAGAGCAGGTAGAACCCCGCCCCCAGCACCGAGCCGAACAGGCTGGAACTGCCGCCGATGATGGTCATGATCAGGATCAGCTCGCTGGTGTGGTATTCGATGTTCGACAGCGGCGCGACGCCGATCAGCATCGCATGCAGCGCGCCGCCAAAGGCCGTGACCGCGCCCGAGATGGCGAAAGCCTCGATCTTGAACAGCCGGGTCGGGAAGCCGATGGCGGCCGCCCGCCCCTCGTTCTCGCGGATCGCCAGCAGGGTGCGGCCGAAGGTCGATTGCGTGACCATGACCAGCACTGCGAAGACCGCCACGAAGCAGATGGCGACGAAGGTGTAATAGGACCAGGGCGCGTTCAGCACCGTGCCGCCGACCAAGGGGCGCGGCACGCCCAGCAACCCGTTGTCGCCGCCGGTCACGCCGCTGAACGTATAGGCGACGAAATAGAACAGCTGCGAGAAGGCCAGCGTCAGCATGACGAAATAGACCCCCTGCCGGCGGATCGACAGCCAGCCGACCAGCGTGGCCGTGGCCGCGCCAAGCACTGCCGCGCCGGCCAGCACCAGGGGCACCGGGACCGACCAGCGCGTCAGGCAGATGCCCGCGACATAGGTGCCGATGCCGAAGAAGATGCCCTGGCCGAAGGACAGAAGGCCAGTATAGCCCAGCAGCAGGTTGCAGGCCGCGACGACCATGGCGAAGATCAGGATCTCGGTCGCCAGGATGCCGGATTTCAGGAACAGCGGCAGCACCAGCACGGTCAGCAGCGCCAGCGCCAGCTGCGCATAAGGTTTGTCGAGCGGGTTCATGCTCATGCCCTCCCCAACAGGCCGCGGGGCATCAGCGCGATGACCAGCGCCATGCCGACATAGATCATCAGCCGCGCGCCCTCGGGCCACAGCGTGGTCATGACGCTTTGCACCACGCCGACCAGCAGGCCCGCGACCAGCGCGCCGGTATAGCTGCCCATGCCGCCGATCACGACGACGACGAAGGCCACCGACAGCGCCTCGATCCCCATGAAGGGCTCGACGCCGCGGATCGGCGCGGCCAGCGCACCCGCCAGCCCCGCAAGCCCGGCGCCGAAGCCGAAGACGGCCGTGTTGATGCGCAGCGTGTTGTAGCCCAGGAGCGCCATGTTCGCGGGCGACTCGGACCCGCCGCGCACGATGGCGCCCAGCCGCGTGCCCTCCAGCAGCCACCACAGCAGCCCGGCCAGAACGGCGGTGAAGCCGATGGTGAACAGCCGGTATTGCGGATAGATGAAATCGCCCAGGATCACGACGCCCTGCAGCCCCTCGGGCGCCGGCACCGAGCCGCCCAGCGGCCCCCAGGCGATGATGACCAGTTCCTGCACGACCAGGGCCAGGCCCACCGTCACCAGGATGTGGAAGGTATGCGGCAGCTTGTAGATGCGATGCAGCAGCACCGCCTCGATCAGCGCGGCGATGCCGGCGACGATCAGCGTGGCCAGCGGCATGGCGGCCCAGAAGCTGAAGCCGCGCATGGTCAGGTCATAGGTCAGATAGGCGCCCAGCAGGTAGAAGGCGCCATGGGCGAAGTTCACGAACTGCAAGAGGCCGAAGATGACGCTGAGGCCGACGGCAAGCAGGAAATACAGCATCCCCAGACCGATGCCGTTCAGAACCTGGAAAAGGTAGATCACGGGCCTCTCCCTGAAACCGGGCGAAAAGGCCCCGCGCGACCGGCGGCCGCGCGGGGAGGCGGGGGATCAGGCGGGCATGGTGCAGCCGGCATCCTCGGGCGCAAGGAAGGATTTGCCGGCGCTGATGACCTCGGCGTAATCGTCCTTGTCGGCCATGTCGGCCTTGGCCTTGCCCTTGAGCAGGTAGTAGTCCTTGATGACCTGGTGGTCGGCGGCGCGGATCTCTTCCTCGCCGGTCAGGCCCTGGTATTTCAGCCCGTTCAGCGCCGCGGCGACGCCCGCGCCATCGGGCGAGCCGGCCTTGACCGCCGCCTCCAGCAGCAGTTTCGCGCAGATATAGGAACCGGCAAAGGAATAGTTCGGGTTGAAGCCGTGCTTTTCCTGCACCTTGGCGACCAGTTCGCGGTTCAGGGCCGTATCGGCGCCATGCCAGTATTGCGCGCCGAAATAGACGCCTTCGCAGATATCCGGCCCCAGCGCCTCGAATTGCTCGAGCCCCGAGGCCCAGGCGACGACGATGGTCATGCGTTGCTTGAGGCCAAAGCTGACCGCCTGCCGCAGCGTGTCCGAGCTTTGCGCGCCGAAGTTCAGCAGCAGGAGCACGTCGGGCTGGGCGGCGATGGCATTGGTGAGGTAGCCGGAAAATTCCTTGTCGGTCAGCGAATGGTAGCTGTTGCCGACATGCTCGATGCCCTTTTCCGCGAACACGTCCTTGGCGGCATTCAGCAGCCCGTCGCCAAAGACATATTGCGGGGTGATCGTATACCATTTCTTGGCATCGGGCAGCGCCTCGATGATCGGGCGCACGGTTTCGTTAATGGCGCCATAGGTCGGCACCGACCAGCGGAAGGTGGCCTTGTTGCAATCGACGCCGGTGATCTCGTCGGCGCCGGCGGTGGTCATGAAGGCGCCGCCGCCGCGCTCGACCTCCTTGCCCATGGCCAGAGATTCCGACGACAGGATGCCGCCCGCGAACAGCTTGACCCCGTCCTGCGCCAGCGCGTCCTGCACCTTGCGCACCGCGGTCGCAGGCTTGCCCTCGGTGTCGAGGTCGAGGGTCGAGACCTGCACGCCATGCGCGGCCGCGACCTCTTCGGCGGCCATCAGCGCGCCGATGGTGGCGAACTTGCCATTGGCGGCGAAGGCGCCCGAAATCGGCACCGGCACACCGATCTTCAGCGCCTCGCCCTGGGCAAGCGCGCGGGTGACAAGTCCCGGCGCGGCAAGCGAGGCGGCGGCCAGGGTGGATGTGGTCAGAAAGCGACGACGATTGAGCATGAGGAAACCCTGTTGTTGGCGTTGCATTGGTTCTTGGGGAGGCAACTTTCAAAACTATACGGATAGATAGGATTATCTGTCCATAAGCAGATTCGCATGTCGCTGCGAATATTTTATATTAAAAACAGCATATTGATTGTTTTTGCAGCGCAGCGTTGCTTTCGCGCCCGCAGAAACGGCAGCGGAAAAATGCGCATTTCCGGCCCGAATCCCAACCCGATTCGGCCCTGCTCGGGAAGAACTGGCTCCATCTATTCACCAAATCTGGCTCTATCGCTTTGCCGCATTCGGGCGCAGTCAGGGAAAAACGCCCTTCACCCGCAGGAGTCCGGCCATGACGCTCGATCTGAACCCCAACGACATGTCCCAGGTGGTCGCGGCCGACCGCAGCCATGTCTGGCACCACCTGAGCCAGCACAAGCAGTATGAGACCATCGACCCGCGCGTCTTCGTCGAGGGCAAGGGCATGCGGCTGTGGGATGCCACCGGGCGCGAATTCCTCGATGCGGTCTCGGGCGGCGTCTGGACCGTGAACGTCGGCTATGGCCGCGAAAGCATCGCCGATGCGATCCGCGACCAGCTGGTCAAGCTGAACTATTACGCCGGCGCCGCCGGCACCGTGCCGGGCGCCATCTTCGCCCAGAAGCTGATCGAGAAGATGCCGGGCATGAGCCGGGTCTATTACTCGAACTCGGGCTCGGAAGCGAACGAGAAGGTCTACAAGATGGTGCGCCAGATCGCGGCGCGCCACCATGGCGGCAAGAAGTGGAAGATCCTGTATCGCGACCGCGATTATCACGGCACCACCATCGGCACGCTCGCGACCTCGGGCCAGGACCAGCGCGCCATCGCCTATGGCCCCTTCCCCGACGGCTTCGTGCGCGTGCCGCATTGCCTTGAATACCGCAAGCAATGGGATGTGGAAAACTACGGCGAGCGCGCCGCCGACGCCATCGAGGAGGTGATCCTGCGCGAGGGCCCCGACACCGTCGGCGCCATCGTGCTGGAGCCGGTGACGGCCGGCGGCGGCGTCATCACGCCCCCCGAGGGCTATTGGCAGCGCGTGCAGGAAATCTGCCGCAAATACGACATCCTGCTGCATATCGACGAGGTGGTCTGCGGGCTTGGCCGCACCGGCACCTGGTTCGGCTATCAGCAATACGGGATTCAGCCGGATTTCGTGACCATGGCCAAGGGCGTCGCCTCGGGCTATGCCGCGATCTCCTGCACCGTCACCACCGAACGCGTCTTCGAGATGTTCAAGGACGCGCCCGAGGACGGCATGAGCTTCTTCCGCGACATCTCGACCTTCGGCGGCTGCACCTCGGGGCCGGTGGCGGCGATCGAGAACATGCGCATCATCGAGGACGAGGGCCTGCTGGCCAACACCGTCGCCATGGGCGAGCGCACGCTTTCGAACCTGCGCGCGCTGATGGAAAAGCACGCGGTCATCGGCGACGTGCGCGGCAAGGGCCTGTTCTGCGGCGCCGAACTGGTCGCGGACCGCGCCAGCAAGGAACCGATGGACGAGAAGAAGGTGCAGGCCGTGGTCGCCGAATGCCTGGCGCAGGGCGTCATCATCGGCGCGACCAACCGCTCGCTGCCGGGCTTCAACAACACGCTCTGCCTGTCGCCGGCGCTGATCGCGACCGCCGACGACATCGACCGCATCACCGATGCCATCGACAACGCCCTGACCAAGGTCTTTGCCTGACCCTTGATCCGAACCCTTGATCCGGGGCGGCATTCGGGGGAGTGATGAACCCCGCCAGCCGCCGCGGATCACCCCATGCCGATTCCCCCCGACGCCTTCTTCCTGGACCATGCCGCCGGCCTGCCCTTGCAGGTCCAGCTGCGGCGCCAGATCATCGCCGCGGTAACGGCCGGCCGCTTTCGCGCGGGCGAGAAACTGCCCTCGACCCGCGCCCTGGCCCGGCACCTGGGCGTGGCACGGGTGACGGTGGCGCAGGCCTTCGCCGAACTCGTCTCGACCGATTACCTGGCCAGCCGCGACCGGTCCGGCCATTACATCTCGGACAGCATCGAGCGGCGGCTGGAAGCCGAGCCGCCCGCGCCCGACACGCCGCGCTTTGACTGGGACAGCCAGATCGAGGGCCGCTTCGTGCGCGCGCAACGCACCGATCGCGAGCGCGACTGGCGCGGCTTTGCCTATCCCTTCGTCTATGGCCAGGCCGATCCGGCGCTGGTCGACCACGCCGCCTGGCGCGACTGCGCCATGCGCGCGCTTGGCCGGCGCGAGTTTGACAGCCTGACCGGCGATCTCTACGACGCCGACGACCCGGAACTGGTCGACCATATCGCCCGCCAGATCCTGCCCCGGCGCGGCATCAGCGCCGGGCGCGACGAAATCCTGCTGACCCTGGGGGCGCAGAACGCGCTGTGGCTGGTGGCGCAGGTGCTCTTGCGCCCCGGCGCCTCCTGCGCGGTCGAGGATCCCTCCTATCCCGGCCAGCGCGAGATCCTGCTGGCCAGCCGCGCCCGCATCCTGCCGGTCCCCGTCGATGCGCGCGGCCTGCCGCCCGACGCCATCCCGCCCGGGGTCGCGGCGGTCTTCACCACCGCCAGCCACCAATGCCCGACCAATTCCACCATGCCGCTGGCCCGGCGCAAGGAACTGCTGGCGCGCGCCCAGGCGCAGGGCTTCGCCGTGGTCGAGGACGATTACGAATTCGAGATGTCCTTCGCCGGCGCGCCCTCGCCGGCGCTCAAGGCCATCGACCGCGCAGGGGCGGTGATCTATATCGGCTCGTTTTCGAAATCGGTCTTTCCCGGCGTGCGGCTGGGCTATGTCGTGGCCGATCCGCGCGTCATCGCCGAGGCCCGCGCCTTGCGCGGCATGGTGCTGCGCCACCCGCCCGGCCACATGCAGCGCACGCTGGCGCATTTCCTGTCGCTGGGCCATTACGACGCGCAGGCGAACCGCATGCGCCGCGCCTATGCCCGGCGGCGCGAGGTGATGCTGGCCGCCATCGCGCGCGAAGGGCTGCGGCTTGCCTCACCCGAGGCGACCGGGGGTTCCAGCTTCTGGCTGGCGACACCCGAGGGGGTGGATTCCTCGGCGCTTGCTACCCGGCTCAAGGCGCGCGGGGTTCTGATCGAGGGCGGCGCGGCCTTCTTCGCCCAGCCGGCGCGGGGGCGGGGCTTCTTTCGCCTCGCCTATTCCTCGATCTCGGCCGAGCGTATCCCCGAAGGCATCCGCCGCATCGCCGAGGCCCTGCGCGAACAGGGCCAAGACGCGCTGCCACCCGCGCCCGAGGGCTAGGCTAGCCCCTGCCCCAATCGGCGTCGCGCATCTCGCGCAGCCGGCTGGCGGTGCGCTCGAACTCAAAGGCGCCCTCGCCCTCGGCGTAAAGCTGCTCGGGCTCGTCCGCGGCGCTGGCGACCAGCCGCACCCTGGCCTCGTAGAGCGCGTCGATCAGGGTCACGAAGCGCTTGGCCTCGTTGTAGTTCGACTGGCCCAGGCGGGGGATGGCGTCGATGAACAGCAGGTCCAGCACCTCGGCCATGGCCAGGTAATCGGCCGGGCCCAGGGGCTTGCCGCAAAGATCCCAGAAGCCCGCGCGCCCGATGCGGCCGGCATGCCGCGGGATCTCGACCTTGCGGCCCTTGACCTCCAGCAGCAGGGGCGCGGCGGCCGCGCCGCCGGTTTCGGCCTGCCACAACGCATCCATCTGCGCCCGCGCCGCCGCATCGGCGGGAACGAACCAGACCTGCCCGCCCTCGTCGCGGTTCTGGCGGTGGTCGGTGGCGCTGGCCAGTTCCACCACCTCCAGCTTTTCGCGGATCAGCGCGATGAAGGGCAGGAAAAGCTGGCGGTTAAGGCCATTCTTGTAAAGATCCTCGGGCACCCGGTTCGAGGTGGTGACGATGGTCACGCCTTCCTCGAACAGCACCTGGAACAGCCGGCCGACGATCATCGCATCGGCGATGTCGGTGATCTGCATCTCGTCGAAGCACAAGAGCCGCGCCTGCTGCGCCACCGCCTTGGCGACCGGGCGCACGGCGTCCTGCTGGCCGGTCTTGCGCACGCCTTCCAGCGCAGCCTGGATCTCCTGCATGAATTCGTGGAAATGCACCCGGCGCTTGGCCGCGACGGGAGCCGCCTCCATCACCAGGTCCATCAGCATGGACTTGCCGCGGCCGACGCCGCCCCACAGGTACAGCCCGCGCACCGCGGCCGCCGCAGGCGCGGGGGCACCGCCCCGCAACCGCGCGAGCCAGCCATTCTTCTGCGGCGCTGGCACAGGAGCCGCGGCCAATTCCCGCACCAGCCGGTCCAGCACCGGCAGGACGCCGCGCTGCGCCGCGTCGGGTTCCAGCCGCCCCGCTGTCACGCGGGCCTCGTAAAGTTCGGATACGCTTGCCATATCCGCCCCCTGCCAAAGAAAGGACCGGCCCGCAAGGGCCGGCCCGGCAATTCCCATGAATTTCGTCGGGTTCAGCGCCCGCGGCGCTGGAAACTGCCGCGCGGATCGGGGCCGCGGCCCAGCCAGTTCTGCGTCGCCGCGGCGATCTGGTTCACGATCTGCACCCGCTGGGTCTGGCCCTTGGCATCGGCCTCGTCCCCGGCCCGGCCGACAAGGGCGGGAAGCTCGACCTTGACCAGTTGCGGCTGGCTCAGCGCGGCGCCGCTGCGGGCGTCGAAGACCTGCACGGTATAGTGGATGCTATGCACGCCGGAATTCTGCAGCCGCTCGCGCACCACCGGGGTGATGGCATGGAAACGGGTAAGCGTGGCGACGATGCGCACGCCCGTCTTGCCCTTCAGCCCGGCCCCGCCCCTTTCGATGCCTTCCTTCAGGATGGCAGCCACCTGGACGCGCCGGTCGCCCGCCGGCTCGCCATGCCAGACGATGTCGACATTGGGCATATAGCTGTTCGCCTCGGTGGTGGTCAGTGTGTCGGGCACCGCGACCTCGACCGCGGCAAGGCGCCAGCCGGCGGTCTGGGCCGGCTCAAGTTGCTCGTAAGCGGTTTCCCAGGTGCTCGCGCAGCCCGAAAGGCCAAGGGCCAGGCCAAGCACCAGAAGCGCAGGTTTCAACATGGGGTGGTTCCTCGTTAAAATCGAATGGATGGAAGGCCGCCGACAGGCCGGCCGTTGAAATTGCGCCAGGGTCTTTGGGCATGATCATGACCAGGAGAGAAGGGATGGATCAGAAAAGCGCCTTTCGCAAATTGGCAGGCTAGCCCCGCCCTCGGGCCACGGGGAGAATCCCGCAAACCGATCAAAGGATAGACATTCTCTTTCAATCCGCAAGAGATTCAGCTTCATGCGCCGCCGGCACAAGCGGTGGACAGGACCATGATCGGCAAGCGGCTCGGCGCCGGCCGGACCTGCGGCGCCCGTCTGGCGACACAGCGCCGGTCCCAGGCGGCCGCGGATGCCGCGGCCGATCGTGATCGGCACAGAGGGTCCGCCGAGATCTGCGGCCCCGGCCGGCGGCCGATTCCCCTGCGACAGACCGCGCGGGGTCGTGGATCACATCCCCGCTTCGCAGCGGCCGCCGACCCCTTATCCCTTTCCCCAGGACGACGAGCCGTTGGCGCGGCGGTGTCACGGCCAGCGGCACGCCGCACAGCGGCATGGGCGCCTGGCGCCGCGCAGCGGGCCCGGCCGCATGTCGCATCCGGTGCCGGGGCTCAGCCAGGCGCGGCGAAACGACGCAGGGCGGCTTGCCTCGCCCATGTCGCGCGGTTCCGCATGCCGATGCGCCGGATGCCGCGGCTCTAGACGATGGACTGGTTGCGGGTCTCGGCCCGGATGAACAGCGTGCCGATGGCGGCCAGCAGCAGCAGCGCCGCGAAGACGCCGATGGCGACCCCGAAGCCGCGGGCCACCACATAGCCCATGAGCGAGGGCGCAAGCAGCCCGCCCACCCGCGCCACTGCGCTGGCCGTGCCCATGCCGGTGCCGCGCAGCCCGGTCGGGTAAAGCTCGGGCGTATAGGCGTAAAGCGCGCCCCAGGTGCCCAGAAGCGCAAAGCTCATCAGCAAGAGCGCGAGGGCGACCAGCCAGGGGCTGACGGCAACGGTGAAAAGGAAGCAGCCCGCGGCGCTGAGCAGCAGGAAGACCTGCAGGGTGGGTTTTCTGCCCCAGCTTTCCACGCCATGCGCCGCCAGCGCATAGCCCGGCAGCTGCGCCAGCGCCATCAGCACCAGGAAGCCATAGCCGCGCACGAAGCCGAAGCCGCCCTTGGCCAGTTCCGCCGGCAGCCAGACGAAGACGCCGTAATAAGACAGCGATACCAGGAACCAGGCGGCAAAGATGCCCAGGCTGCGGTTGCGCAGCTCGGGGCCGAAAAGCCGCGCCTCGGCGGTGACGGGCGGCGCGGTCAGGCGGGTGCTCTGGGGCAGCGCGCGGGCGCCGTTCGCGGTCAGCACCCGGTCGACCACCCTTCGCGCGCCGGCCTCGTCGCCCTTGCGCAGCAGGTACATCGGCGATTCCGGCACCCAGAGCCGCAGCCAGATGCCGATCAGCGCCGGCAGCGCCGCCACAGCAAAGATCCAGCGCCAGGGCTCGGCCGCACCAGCCAGATGCGCGATCCAGGCGGTCAGGGCGATGGCGATGGTGCCGATGGCCCAGAACCCTTCCAGCCAGACCAGCCAGCGGCCGCGGTTCCGCGGCGGCAGGAACTCGGCCATCATGGCGTAATCCACGGGCAGCGTGCCGCCGACCGCCATGCCGGTCAGGAAGCGCAGCAGCATCAGCGACCAGATGTCCGGCGCGAAGACCGAGGCCAGGCCGAAGACCGCGTCGCAGCCCACCGTCAGAAGCAGCACGTTGCGCCGCCCGATCCGGTCGGCGATGCGCCCGAACAGCGTCGCGCCCGCGAACATGCCCAGGAAGAACAGCGTGCCGGTCTGCAAGGCCTGCGGCACGGTCAGCCCGAAGCTCGTCGCGATCGAGGCGGCGGTGAAGCCTATGGCGATGACCTGCATCGCATCCGCCGCCCAGACCAGGCCGAAGATGCCCAGCAGCCGCTGCTGGAAACGGCCAGCGCCGCCCTGGGCCAGCGCCTCGTCGATGGTCAGGTTCATGGGTCTTCTCCGCCTTGACGCCTGCGCCGCGGTCTTGCAGCGATCACCGCCATGTCCCACAGGGAAACGCCCGCCGACAAGCGGTTTTGCGCAAGGCGATGCGGGGCTGGCCGCACAGGCATGAAAAGCAGGCATGAAAAGGCCGCCCCGGCAGGGCGACCGCTGGCAGAACGGGCAGGGCTGCGGGGCCGTCAGGCGGACAGGAAATCCTCGATCACCTGCTCGAAGCTGGCGGCAAAGCTGCCGCCCGCCGGGCGGCCGAACAGCGCCGCGCGCGTCAGCGTGCCGTGCAGCCTCTGGCCGATGGCGACGGTCCCGTATTCCACGCCCGGAATGCCTGGCACGCTGAAGGTCGCGATGCTTCCCCCCCGCGTATAGGCGCGCACCGTCTGCGCCGCATTGTCGATCTCGATCCCGATCACGAAGGCCTCGGGCGTGGCGGGTGCCCCGCCGAGATTGACCACGCGCGAGGTTTCCCCGTCGTGGTAATAGGCTTGCAGCTTGCCCTTGTTGCTGGTGATCGAGACGGGGCCGCCGGCGGGATTGGTCGCGAAAAGCTGCGCCACCCCGGAGTTGTGATGCTCGATCGCCACGCGCAGGACGAGGAACATCCCGCCGATGCCGCTGGTCGATATCCCCGAGGCCTGCAGGAAGCTGCCGCCGTCGAAGCGGATGCCCGCGGGCGTCATGGCGATAGCCTGTCCCGAGCCGACCCGCGCAAGGTCCCAGCCGCCATTGCCGCCGTTCGCCACCCCCGAGACGGCCTCGGCCGTGCCGGAAAACACGGAACCGGCGTGAAAATACCCCGCCGCCCGCGCGTAATCCAGGCCCGGCGCCCCCGGCTCGGCGACCGTCAGCAGCGCCGGGGCGGCGGCGGCCGTGCCCGAGGCATTGCTCCAGTTGACGGCCAGCGCATATTCGCCGGGCTCGGACAGGTCCATGCTCAGTTGGTCCGGGTCGACCTGGTCGCGAATCGAGCTTTCGCCCAGCGTCAGATCCCATTCCGCGACTGGCGGCGGCGCGCCCTCCGCCGCGCCCAGGTCCAGGGTGATGCTGTCGCCCAGCCCCGCCCCTTCGGGCAGCAACGCGGGCTGGCGGGTGATCGTCGGGGCCGCCGCAGGGACGGAGGATTGCGCTTCGATCAGCACTGCGCCGCTCGCCTCCAGCAAGGCCGCCGGCTCGCCGCCCAGATAGACCTGCTGCACCCCCTGGAACAGGCTGCGCTCGATGGTGCCATGGATCACCGGCGCCGCTTCCCGCCCGTCCACGACCAGCAGGTCGTTCGGCCGCCTCTGGCTTTCGGGCAGGGCCAGGTAGCGGTCGTAATCCGGGACGCTGATCAGCCGCGCCGCGTTGCCCTCGCGCGCGGCCCGCAGGTTCGGCGCGCTGCTCCGCTC